>ONZW01000300.1_pt1 | contig 43469 bp, 37 predicted proteins | sample 1671071 | NCBI WGS metagenome assembly ONZW01 (sample SAMN06348119, study PRJEB24527) | human gut metagenome | biome: human gut; feature: ankylosing spondylitis patient; material: feces | host: Homo sapiens | place: China | collected 2015-10
AAACTAGGAAACCGCCGTGTACCGAACGGTACGCACGGTGGTGTGAGAGGTCGGGATTTCTACTCAGAAATCCCTCCTACTCGATGTGGCTAGTGGTTAGTGGCTAGTGGTTCGCCAAGGGTTTTAAATTTTTAACCACCCGCTAACCACTAACAGCTAGCCCCTAACCACTTAAAAGGGCTTGTCGTCATGCGACAAGCCCTTTTTTATAATGGCAAGCAACCTCTCAGTCAGCTACGCTGCCAGCTCCCCTATAAAGGGAGCCTTAAGCCTCTCCTGATAGGAGAGGTGGCCCATAGGGCCGGAGAGGTTGCCTTTTGCCGCCCCTGGGACGGCCCATACGATGCGGCCTGCGAACTGCGGCCTTTAAAAATGGAAGGTCACGCCGGCGCCGACGCCGTGTTCGTTGTCGCCGTCTTCGGGCATGTAGTTATGGTAATTGACGTTCAGGCCCCAGCCGAAGGCGATGTTGTAATTGAGGCCGGCCTGGGCTTCGGCAAAGTGCGAGCCCTTGACGTAGGTCGCATAGGGCTGGAGGCCCAGGATGTGCGGCGCAGCGACGCCGATGCCGCCGTAGAAGGACGTCGAACTCGACTGTTCGTCGATGTTGTTGCGCCAGCCGCCGAGGAGCTGAACTTTCGAACCGATGACATTGTATTTGGCATAGATGTCGTTCTGGTTGCCGTACTGGTCGCGGTCGGCCCGTTTATAGCCGATGGTCATCCGCGGCAGGACTTTGGCTTCGGCGTACTGTTCTTTCGTGCCGACGCCGAGGCTGACACCGGCTTCGGGCAGGACGGACAAGGCAAAGGCCTGGGGCAGGGCAAAAGCCGTGCAGGCCAGTAAGGCTGTGGTCAATTTCTTTAACATACGTATCGCTCCTTTGCGAAAAAAATCATTTCAATTCCAGACCGACCGGGCAGTGGTCGCTGCCGGTGATGTCGGTGTATATGGCGGCTTTTTCCAGCCGGTCGTCGAGGTCCTTCGTAGTCAGGAAGTAGTCGATGCGCCATCCGGCATTGTTCTGACGGGCTTTGAAACGGTAGCTCCACCACGAATAGATGCCCGTCACATCGGGGTAGAAGTAGCGCCACGTATCGGTGAAGCCCGCCGCCAGGAGGTCTGTCATCTTCTGCCGTTCTTCGTCGGAGAAGCCGGCGTTCTTATGGTTCGTCTTGGGGTTCTTGAGGTCGATTTCTTCATGGGCTACGTTGAGGTCGCCGCAGACGATGACCGGCTTGTCCCGGTGCAGTTCCAGCAGGTACTGGCGGAAGTCGTCTTCCCATTTCATGCGGTACGGCAGGCGGGCCAGTTCGCTCTGGGAATTGGGTGTATAGCAGGTCACGAAGTAGTATTCCGGGAATTCCAGGGTGATCAGGCGCCCTTCGTGGTCGTGCTCGTCGATGCCCATACCGTAGCGGACGGACAGGGGAGACAGGCGGGTGAAGATGGCCGTGCCGCTGTAGCCTTTGCGGTCGGCATAGTTCCAGTATTGTTCATAGCCCGGCAGGTCCAGGTCGATCTGGCCGGCCTGGAGCTTCGTTTCCTGCAGGCAGAAGACGTCGGCGTCGAGGGCTTGGAACGTATCCATGAAGCCTTTCTTCATGGCAGCCCGCAGGCCATTGACGTTCCAGGAAATAAATTTTGTCATGCAAATCACCTTTCTTCCTTATATATCTAGGATATTGATACATTTTTTGTTATAATGAATGTAAACTATAACAATGATGACGTACAGCCATGGGGAGTGGGGGATGGAACCCCGCATACTCGTCCTTATTGTATAAAATCGCTGTGCGATTGTCAAAATAATGAAGCAGGTGATAGTATGGCAGTACATGAATTGGCAGGTACCAAAGTAAGAAAAGAAGACTACATTGATTTGAAAGCCATCGCTGCGGCATATCATACGACGCATCCCGATGTGGCGGATCCTCATCAGCAGGTCCGTTTCGGCACATCAGGCCATCGCGGCCAGGCCGGCAACGGCAGCTTTACGCAGGACCACGTGGCGGCCATTACCCAGGCTGTCTGCAACTTCCGCAAGCAGTTCGGCGCCGAAGGGCCGCTGTTCGTCGGCGAAGATACCCATTATCTGTCGAAACTGGCTTATGAAACGGTCTTGTCCGTCCTGGCAGCCAACGGCGTCACGGCCTACGTCGACAGCGTTGGCGATTTCGTGCCGACACCGTCTGTCTCGCGGGCCATCCTGCGCTATAACAGCCATCGCGAAGACCGCCTGGCTGACGGCCTGATCATCACGCCGTCCCACAATCCTCCGGAACACGGCGGCATCAAGTACAATCCCATCACCGGCGGCCCGGCTGGTTCGGATATCACCAAGGCCATCGAAACGGAAGCCAACCGTCTCCTGGCCGGCCACAACGAAGGCGTCCAGATGATGGCCTATGACCAGGCCAAGGACAGCCGCTTCGTCGTCCCTTACGATTACAAAGGCCTCTACGTGGCCGAACTGGACTCCATCATCGACATGGACGCCATCCGCGACGCTAAATTGCGCATCCTGGTCAACGCCCTGGGCGGGTCGGGCATGAACTACTGGCACCAGATTTCCGACACGTACCATCTGGACCTGGATTTCGTCAACGATACGTATGACCCGCAGTTCACCTTCATGAATTACGACCACGACGGCAAGGTCCGCATGGACTGCTCGTCGGCATATGTCATGTCGGCCGTCACCGGCCAGGCCGCAGACTATAACCTCATCCTGGCCAATGACCCGGACTACGACCGCTTCGGCATCGTCTCCGGCGCGGAAGGCATGATTTCGGCCAACGCCTTTTTGACCGTCGCTGCCCATTACCTCATGACGCACCGCAATTTCGAAGGCCTGGGCATCGCCAAGACCGTCGTCACGACGGATATGCTCGCCCGGGCAGCCAAGCTCCTGGACATCCCGCTCTATGAAGTCCCGGTCGGCTTCAAATATTTCGGCCCCCTCTATACAGATGGTAAGATCGCCTTTTCCGGCGAAGAAAGTGCCGGCGGCTCGTTCATCGCCAAGGACCGCAGCGTCTGGACGACCGACAAGGACGGCATGATCATGTGCCTCCTGGCTGCTGAAATCCGCGCCGTCACGGGCAAATCGCCCATCGAATATTACAACGACCTCTGCGAAAAACTGGGCCGGCCTTACACCATGCGCAGCGATGCGCCGGCGACGCTGGAAGAAAAAGACAAGATCAGCGCCCTCACCGAAGCCGACGTCACGGAAAAGACCTTGTGCGGCAGCCCCATTACGGCCGTCCTCTCCAAGTCCCCGTACGGTGATTTCGCCATCGGCGGCGTCAAGATCACGACTGACGACGGCTGGGTCGCCGCCCGCCCGTCCGGCACCGAAGACCTGTACAAATTATACGCTGAAAGCTTCGTTTCGCCTGACCAGGCCGGCAAGCTCCTGGAAGAAGGCAAGGCCCTCATCAGCAAGGCATTGAATAAATAGCTCAGAGTTGCAAGTTTGTAGTTTGTAGCGAATGGCTAAAAATTTAGAGCCAATTTCTGCAAACTACAAACTCTGTACTACAAACTATACAGAAAAAGAGACCGTGCATGATGGCAGGGACCTTCGTGCGACAGGCCCCATATAGGGCAGTTTGTCGGCAATTCTATCATTTCGTATGCAGACAGTGGAATTCAGTACGCTACCTGTGCTATAATAGGGAAGCATGGAATTTAATAACGAAAAGGAGTGGACAGCTGTGAAAGTTGTAATCACCGTAGTTGGCGTGGACCGCACTGGTATCATCGCCACCGTCAGCCAGATCATGGCAGAAAATAAAGTCAATATCTTGACGATCAACCAGGTCATCTTGGATGGCATTTTCAACATGGCCATGATCGTGGACATGGATAATTCCGACATTACCTTAGATACCTTACAGGATTTGCTCAAACAGAAGGGCGATGCCCTCTGCGTTGAAATCCGGGCGCAGAACCAGGCTATTTTTGACGCAATGCATCGTGTAGGCTAAGGAGAAATGATATGCTGACAATCCAAGACGTACTTGAAACGAATCAGATGATTCAGAAGAACAACCTTGACGTCCGCACCATTACCATGGGCATCAGCCTCCTCGACTGCTGCGCCAGCGACGGCAAGACCTTGTGCAACAATATTTACGATAAAATCACGAAATACGGTGAACACTTAGTCGAAACGGGGGAAGCCATCTCCCGCGAATACGGCGTGCCCATCATCAATAAGCGCGTCTCCGTGACGCCCATCAGCCTCGTCGCCGGGGCCAGCGACCTGACGAGTTACGTCGACATCGCCCGGACCCTCGACAAGGCAGCTAAAGAAATCGGCATCAACTTCATCGGCGGCTTTTCGGCCCTGGTCGAACGGGGCATGAGCAAAGGCGACCGCATCCTCATCGACTCCATCGCCGAAAGCCTGGCTGTGACCGACCTCGTCTGCAGTTCCGTCGCCGTCGGCTCGACGAAGGCCGGCATCAACATGGATGCCGTCGCCGAAATGGGCCGCGTCTTCAAGGACCTGGCCGAACGGACGAAGGACCAGGATGCCTTAGGCTGCGCCAAACTCGTCGTCTTCTCTAATGCCGTCGAAGACAACCCCTTCATGGCCGGCGCCTTCCACGGCGTCACCAATGGGGATTCGTGCATCAGCGTCGGTGTCAGCGGCCCGGGCGTCGTCAAAGTCGCCCTGGAACAGGTCAAAGGCCAGCCCTTTGACGTCGTCGCCGAAACCATCAAGAAGACGGCCTTCAAGATCACCCGCGTCGGCCAGCTCGTCGCCATGGAAGCGTCGAAGCGCCTCAACATGCCCTTTGGCATCATTGACCTGTCCCTGGCTCCGACACCGGCAGTCGGCGACAGCGTCGCATCGATTTTGGAAGAAATGGGCCTGGAAAGCTGCGGTGCCTGCGGCACGACGGCAGCCCTGGCGCTCCTCAACGACGCCGTCAAGAAGGGCGGCCTCATGGCTTCGTCCCGCGTCGGCGGCCTGTCTGGCGCCTTTATCCCTGTCAGTGAAGACAAGGGCATGCTCGAAGCTGTCGGCCGCGGCAGCCTGAGCCTGGAAAAACTGGAAGCCATGACCTGTGTCTGCTCGGTCGGCCTCGACATGATCGCCATCCCCGGCAATACGCCGGCCTCGACCATTTCGGCCATCATCGCCGACGAAGCGGCTATCGGCATGATCAACAACAAGACGACGGCCGTCCGCGTCATCCCCGTACCGGGCAAGGACGTCGGCGACAATGTTGAATTCGGCGGCCTCCTCGGCCATTGTCCGATCATCAATGTCAATAAATACAAGTCAGATGAATTCATTGCCCGCGGCGGCCGTATCCCGGCGCCCATGCGCAGTCTGACGAACTGATAGATTAATGGAAAGTAGGCGTGTGTTGTGCTCCAATATGTTGTACCCTTTGTAATTGCATTAGTCGTTTCTTATCTCCTGACGCCGAGCGTCAAGAAACTCGCTATCAAGATCGGCGCCGTGGACCGGCCCAATGCAAGAAAGGTACATACTCATGTCATCCCGCGGCTCGGCGGGCTGGCAATCTATATCGGCTTCATGGCAGCCGTCTTGTTCTGCGTGCCTTTGCAGCATGAACTGGTCGGGATGCTCCTGGGCTGCACGGCTATCGTCGCCGTCGGCATCTGGGACGACATCTGCAATATCCCGGCCAAGGTCAAGCTCGTCGGCCAGATCCTGGCCGCCTGCATCCCCATCGCCTTTGGCATCCAGATCGAATGGCTGACCAATCCTTTTGGTGATATCATCGTCCTGCCGGAAATCATTGCCATTCCCGTGACGATTTTCTGGATCATCGGCTTCACCAATACGGTGAACCTCATCGATGGTCTCGACGGCCTGGCAGCCGGCGTCGCCTTCATCGCATCGATTTCGATGTTCCTCCTGGCTTATAACCTGAACCAGTTCCTGCCGGCTCTGGTCATCGTGTCCATGGCCGGGGCGGCTCTGGGCTTCTTGCAGTACAATTTCAACCCGGCCAAGATCTTCATGGGCGATACGGGCAGTATGCTCCTGGGCTATACCCTGTCCGTCGCCGCCGTCTTAGGCCTGGTCAAGACGGCAGCCACCGTGGCTCTCGTCGTACCCATCATCGCCCTGGGTCTGCCGATCCTCGATACGACGTTTGCTATCATCCGCCGCAAGATGAGCGGCGTTCCGATTTTCCAGCCTGATAAGGGCCACCTGCATCATCGCCTGCTGGCTCTGGGCATGACACAGAAGCAAGCCGTATTAATAATGTATTTTGTCAGCATGATTCTCGGCATCGTAGCCCTCTTTGTAGCCAACGTGAGCTATAAGACGGGTATCGTGACTGTCCTGGTCGTTCTTGCCGTCATCATTTATTCGGCAAAACGCATTGGCATATTGCGCAAATCAACGACCGATTCTACCCACAAACAGTAGTGGGTGGAATCGGTTGTCTTATAAGGAGGTTTTTTTATTATGATCAAGGTAATGACTGTATTCGGTACGCGGCCGGAAGCCATCAAGATGGCCCCTGTCGTACTGGAATTGCAGAAACATGCCGACCGGATCCAGACCATCGTCGCCGTTACGGCCCAGCACCGTCAGATGCTCGACCAGGTACTGGATCTCTTCCAGATTACACCGGACTATGACCTGGATATCATGTCCCAGGGGCAGACGCTGTACGACATTACGACCAAGTCCCTCATGGGCCTGAAAGACGTCCTGGCCAAGGAAAAGCCCGACCTGGTCCTGGTCCATGGCGACACGACGACGACCTTTGCCGGCGCCCTGGCCTCGTACTACCAGCAGGTCCCGGTAGGCCACGTCGAAGCCGGTCTGCGGACAGGGGACATCTATTCGCCCTTCCCGGAAGAAATGAACCGCAAGCTGACCGGTGCCATCGCAGCCATCCACTTCGCACCGACGGCGACGGCCAAGGCCAATCTGCTCAAGGAAAATGTAAACCCTTCTCATATCTATGTGACGGGGAATACCGTCATCGACGCCTTGATGACGACCGTTGCCGGCGACTATGACTTTGGCGACGACCTGAAGGACGTCGATTTCCAGAACCACCGGGTCATCCTCCTGACGACGCACCGCCGGGAAAACCTGGGCGAACCGATGCGCCATATCTATAAGGCCCTGCGCCGCATCATCGAAGAGATCCCCGATACGGAAATCGTCTTTCCCGTTCACCGCAATCCGCTCGTGCGCAAAGTCGTCGAAGAGGAACTGGCCGGCGTCGACCGCATCCACCTCATCGACCCCATGGAATATGAACCCTTTGCCAATCTCATGAGCCTGAGCAGCCTGGTCCTGACTGACTCCGGCGGCATCCAGGAAGAAGCGCCGTCCCTGGGCAAGCCCGTCCTGGTCCTGCGCAATACGACCGAACGGCCTGAAGCCGTCGAAGCTGGCACGGTACGCCTCATCGGCACAGACAAGGACGTCGTCTATGCCGAAACGAAGCGCCTCCTGACCGACCAGGCCGCTTACGATGCCATGAGCAACGCCGTCAATCCCTATGGCGACGGCAAAGCATCGCAGCGCATCGTCCAGGCCATCCTCCACGTCTTTGCCGGGGAAGAGGCCGTTCCGGATGATTTCAGCCGCTAAGTATTGTCTGTGGCTATACTGAGAATTATTTTTAGCTATAACGTTTAATTTTCTTAAAAATGATATTGCTTTTCCAGATTTTCCGTGCTAAAATAAGCGAATAATCGTTGCTGGCAGTATATAGATACTATGCCCGACGGTTATGGAAAACTGCCATCGCCCGAGCAGGAGTGTATGTAGTATGAGACATCATGATGATTCTCACGATGACAAATTAAATCACATGAGGCTTTGGGATATTGTCGTCATAGCCGGTTCCTTAGGCCTGTCTCTCTTCGTCTGCATCTGTGTCGGCGTCGCCATAGGGCGCTTCATCGACGTCCATGCCGGGACGTCGCCGTGGGGGCTGATCCTCTTTTCCCTCATCGGTGCCATCTCCGGTTTCTGGACCTTATATAAGAAGGCCTTGTCCTATCAGCAGGACGAGGCGCGCCATGGCCGGCATCTGCGCAAGTGAAAGTCACGGAGGATAGCCTATGGAAGCGTTTTATGCCTATGTAAAGGCAACAATATACAAGCTCATTGGTTTTACGTGTATCGTCACGGCCGTCCTTTTTCTAGGAGGCTGGTGGCAGTACATAAGTGGCTGGTGTATCGGCAGCGGCTTGAACATCGTTTATTTCTTCATGCTCAGCAGCCGTTCGGTACGGGCCTTAAAATTGCCGCCCGGGCAGGCGGCGTCATTCATCCGCGGCGGTGCCGTGTTCCGGCTGGTCTTCATCTGCCTGGCCGTCATCGTCATCCTGCAGTTCCCGTCCATTTCCCTGGGGGCTGCCGTGGCCGGTATCTTTTCGTACCGCGTCCTCGTCTTCGCAGATGTACTGACTGCGCGTCTCAGACGGTAAAGGAAAGGAGGTATTGCGTATGGAATTACATGCAGGGCATCATATGGTCGTCCAGCTCCTGGGTCTGAATGTCAACCTGGATACGCTCATGATGACCTGGCTGGTTGCGGCTTTGGTCATCATCGTCACTGTCGCTGCGACAAGGGGCCGCTCCCTCGTCCCGTCAGGACTTCAGAACGCCATGGAAATCGTCATCGAAGCATTGCTCGATCAGTTCAAGGAAACGTTGGGGCCGAAATACGGCCAGGTCGTTTCGGTCTTGCTGACGATGTTCCTGTTCATCCTCTTCGCCAACGAATTGGGCATGCTGCCGAATCCGCACGTCCTGGCTTCGCCGACGAATGACTTGAATACGACTGTCGCCCTGGCACTGGTTTCTTCCTTTATGGTCCACTTCATGGCCTTGAAGAACCAGGGGTTCAAAAAGCATTTCAAGCACTTCTTCAAGCCCTTCGCGCCGTTTGTCATCATCAATCTGATGGAGGAAATCACCAAGCCTTTGACCTTGGCCTTCCGTCTCTTTGGCAACATCCTGGCAGGGGAAATCCTCTTGGAAGTCCTGTACTTCCTCGTGCCTGTCGCCGTCCCGATGATCTGGCTGCTCTTTAGCTTCGTCATCGGCCTCATCCAGGCATTCATCTTCACCATTCTGACTACATCGTATCTGGCACCGTCCTTTACGGAAGACTAAGAAAAGCTCAGATACCGTTACAACTTAGGAGGTTATTTACTATGGAAAAAGCTCTCGTATTGGCATTATCTGCATTTGGTGCATGCTTAGGTATTGGTTTGGCAGCTCTCGGCGCTGCTATCGGTGACGGCCATGCCGCATCGAAGATGCTCGAAGGTACGGCCCGTCAGCCGGAAATGGGCGGCAAACTCCTGGTCAACATGCTTATCTCCATCGGCCTGATCGAATCCATGCCGATTATCGCAGCTGTCATCGCTATCGTATTGGTCTTCGCCAATCCGTTCGTCAGCCTGCTCTAATCCGAAGATTCTAATATACAGCCGGGGAGGGAAGTACATTGGTTAGTATTAATGGTACCTTGCTGTTCCAGTTCATCAACTTCTTCGTGTTAGTTGCCATTCTGGCAAAGTTCGCTTATAAACCGCTGCTCAAAGTCCTGGAAGACCGCCGCAACAAGATTGCGTCGGACCTCGACAACGCAGCCAAAGCCCGGGAAACGGCTGAAAAGATGAAAGCCGACTATGAAGCCCAGATCCGCGATGCCCGTGCTGAAGCCCAGGCCATTGTCGACAAAGCTGTCAAGCAGGCCGACAAAGAAGCCCAGGCCCAGCTGGAAGCCATCCGCGCCCAGATCGCCCGGGAAAAGCAGATCGCCCAGACGGAAATCGCCAACGAACGGGAAGCGGCTATCCGGGAAATGCGTAATGAAGTAGTCACACTGTCGATGGCTGTGGCAGAAAAACTGCTCCAGAAAAACATGGATCCTGACATGAACGCCAAACTGGTAGCCGATTGCATCGACCAGCTCCAGACGCACCGCGTAAAGGGGAACTGATCTTATGATACCCGAAACGATCTATAGCAAATACAGCCAGGCGATGTTCGACATCGCCAGCGAACAGAAGAAGCTTACCGAGTTCGGAACAGAACTGAAAGGCGTACGGGACACGTTCCAGGAAAATCCCGATTTGTGGAAATTCCTGAATCATCCCCTCGTACCGCCGCAGTCTAAAAAAGACACACTTGCAAAGATTTTCAAGGACAGCCTATCGCCGATCGTCCTGCAGTTCATGTACGTCATGATCGACCGGCGCCGGGAAGCGGCCCTCTTGCTTGCCATTGACGGGTTCATCGATTTGGCCCGCAAGGCCCAGCACATCGAAGTGGCCAAGATCCGCGTCGTCAAACCGCTGTCTAAGAAAGAAGAAACGAAACTGGTTGCCAGCCTGGAAGCCATGACGGGGCAGCACATCGAACCGCTGTACTACGTCGACCCGTCGCTCATCGGCGGCATGGTCATCCAGATCGGCGACAAACTAATAGACGGCAGCCTCCGGCGGCAGCTGCGCGATATGCAGCATAAACTGCTCCAGGCTGACGTGACGAATGGGGTGACGGACGAATAATGAAAATGAAGCCAGAAGAAATAACGGCTATAATCAAGAAACAAATCGAAGATTATAATGTGGAAATGAATGTCGACGACGTCGGCACCGTTCTGGAAGTCGGGGACGGCATTGCCCACATTTACGGTTTGGACAAAGCCATGTCCGGGGAATTGCTGGAACTGCCTCACGGCGTTTACGGCATGGCCCTGAACCTGGAAGAAGACAACGTCGGCGCCGTACTGCTCGGCGATGACGCCCTCATCAAGGAAGGCGACACCGTCCGCCGTACAGGCCGCGTCATGCGTGTCCCTGTAGGCGAAGCCATGGTCGGCCGCGTTGTCAACCCCTTGGGGATGCCTATTGATGGCAAAGGGGAAATCAAGACCAAAGATTCACGCCTCATCGAAGTCAAGGCTTTCGGCATCGCCGACCGCCAGCCGGTCAAGGTACCGCTCCAGACGGGCCTCAAGGCTATCGACTCCATGGTCCCTATCGGCCGTGGCCAGCGTGAACTCATCATCGGTGACCGTGGCACCGGCAAGACGGCCATCGCCATCGATACCATCCTGAATCAGAAGGACACAGGCGTCATCTGCGTCTACGTCGCTATCGGCCAGAAGGCATCGACCGTTGCCCGCGTTGTCCGGACCCTGGAAGAACACGGCGCTATGGCCTATACCATCGTCGTTGCCGCTACGGCTTCCGATGGCGCACCACTCCAGTACCTGGCCCCGTATTCCGGCGTTTCCATGGCCGAATACTTCATGCTCCAGGGCAAGGACTGCCTCTGCGTCTACGATGACTTGTCCAAACACGCTCAGGCTTACCGCGCCATGAGTCTGCTCCTCCGTCGTCCGCCAGGACGTGAAGCATATCCGGGCGACGTATTCTACTTACATTCCCGTCTCCTCGAACGCGCTGCCAAGCTGTCCGACGACCTCGGCGGCGGCTCGATTACGGCCCTGCCGATCATCGAAACCTTGGCCGGTGACTTGTCGGCCTATATCCCGACCAACGTCATTTCCATCACTGACGGCCAGATCTTCCTGGAAACAGAAGCTTTCAACTCCGGGATCCGCCCGGCTATCAACGTCGGCCTGTCCGTTTCCCGTGTCGGCGGCTCCGCCCAGATCAAGGCCATGAAGAAAATCGCCGGTACCCTCCGCCTGAGCCTGGCCCAGTACCGCGAACTGGCCGCTTTCGCCCAGTTCGGTTCCGACCTCGATAAGAGCACGAAAGCCCAGATCGACGCCGGCGAACGGGCGATGCAGCTCCTCATCCAGCCGCAGTATCAGCCGATGCCCGTCGAAGACCAGGTCATGCAGATTTACCTGGCCGTCAAGAACTACCTCATGCCTGTACAGGTTGAAGAAGTTTCCCAGTTTGCTGATGGCTTCATCAAGTTCATGCACAGCAACTATCCGGAAGTCGGCGAAAGCATTAAATCGACGAAGGAACTCGGCAAAGACGCAGAAGCTACGCTGCAGAAGGCTATCGCTGAATACACCAAGCAGTACGGCGCTTCTCACGAACTGATCAAAGAGGAGGAATAAGCTATGCCGAGTGCACGCGAAATAAACAGACGTATTAAATCCGTCACCAATACCCAGCAGATCACTAAGGCCATGAAGATGGTTTCCTCCGTACGACTGCGCCGTGCACAGGATCGGGCCGTGGCTACCGCCCCGTATACCGAAAAGATGGAAGGCATGCTGCAGCGTCTGTCTGCGGCTTCGCCCGATGCGGGCAACGCCTTGTTCACGCCTCATGATGCGGTCAAGAAGACGTGCTACATCATCATCGGTTCGGACAAAGGGCTGGCCGGTGCTTTCAATTCCAATGTCAACAAGGCGATCGTGTCGGTCCTCAAGGACAAGCCCCGCGATGCATCGATGCTCCTGGTCGCAGGCCGCAAGCCCATTGAGTACCTCAAGCACCTCCACCTGGTACCGGAAAAGAAGTGGTCCGGTTTTTCCGATAAGCCCCAGTTCAGCCACGCCCAGCAGATAGCCCACTTGGCGACGCAGAAGTTCCTCGATGGCGAAGTCGACGAAGTCTATGTCATTTACACACACTTCAAGTCGGCCCTGTCCCAGGACACGCGCATCGTCAAGATGCTGCCCATTACCCAGAAGGAAGGCCAGCAGGAAGGGGGCCCGCGGGAAGAATACCTCTTCGCGCCGGATCCGAAGCTCGTCCTCGACGCCTTGCTGCCGCAGTATCTGGATCTGTTCATTTACAACAGCCTCCTTCAGTCCGCTGCCAGCGAACTCGGTGCCCGTATGACGGCCATGACGTCGGCTACGGACAACGCAGGCGAACTGATCGACAAATTGACTGTTACCTACAATAAAGTCCGTCAGGCTGGTATCACCAACGAATTGACGGAAATTGTCAGCGGCGCCAACGCTTTGCAGTAAGCCGCCTGGCGATCATTCTGAAAGAGAGGAGTACCTCTTCATGAGTAATAATATTGGGAAAGTAGTCCAGGTCATCGGCCCGGTCGTCGACGTGCGGTTTGCCTCGGAAGCAGACTTGCCCGCCATTTACAACGCCATCCATATCACCGGTGGCGAAGGCGACCAGAAGATCGACCTGGTTGTAGAAGTCATGCAGCACTTGGGCGACGACGTCGTCCGCTGCGTTGCCATGGACTCGACGGACGGCCTTGTCCGCGGCATGGCAGCTGAAAATACGGGCGGCCCCATCAAGGTCCCCGTCGGCAAAGGTGTCCTGGGCCGTATCTTCAACGTCCTCGGCCAGACTGTCGATAAAGTCGACGCTAAAGTCGAAGCCGATGATTACTGGCCTATCCATCGTCCGGTCCCGAAATTCCAGGACCAGGCGACGGAAACGGAAATCTTTGAAACGGGGATCAAAGTCGTCGACCTCATCTGCCCTTATGCCAAAGGCGGCAAGATCGGCCTCTTCGGCGGCGCTGGTGTCGGCAAGACCGTCCTCATCATGGAACTCATCCATAACGTCGCTACCGGCCACGGCGGCTATTCCGTCTTCACCGGCGTCGGCGAACGTACGCGTGAAGGCAATGACCTTTGGAACGAAATGAAGGAATCCGGCGTCATCGACAAGACGGCCCTCGTCTACGGCCAGATGAACGAACCGCCTGGAGCCCGTATGCGCGTCGGCCTGACCGGTCTGACCATGGCAGAATACTTCCGTGATAAAGAACACAAAGACGTATTGCTGTTCATCGACAACATCTTCCGTTTCATCCAGGCCGGCTCCGAAGTTTCGGCTCTGCTCGGCCGTATCCCGTCGGCCGTTGGCTACCAGCCGACCCTGGGCACCGACGTCGGCGCCCTGCAGGAACGCATTACGTCGACTAAAGACGGGTCCATCACGTCGGTCCAGGCTGTCTATGTCCCGGCCGATGACTTGACTGACCCGGCTCCGGCAGCTACCTTCGCCCACTTGGATGCTACGACCGTCCTGGCCCGTGAAATCGCCGAACTGGGCATTTACCCGGCCGTTGATCCCCTCGATTCGACGTCGCGTATCCTCGACCCCCACGTCATCGGCGATGACCATTACAACACGGCCCGTGCCGTCCAGGAAATCCTCCAGAAGTACAAAGACCTGCAGGATATCATCGCCATCCTGGGTATCGACGAACTGTCCGAAGAAGATAAGCTGACCGTTGCCCGTGCCCGTAAGGTACAGCGTTTCCTCAGCCAGCCTTTCGCCGTCGCCGAACAGTTCACCGGTCAGAAGGGCCGCTATGTGCCGTTGAAAGAAACCATCGAAGGCTTCAAGGAAATCTTGTCCGGTAAATGCGACGACATGCCGGAACAGGCCTTTTACATGGTAGGCAATATCGAAGAAGCATACGAAAAGGCTAAGACACTGAAAGGGGAATAGTCTATGGCAGAAGCAGGAAAGACCCTCCATCTGGAAGTCATTACACCCGATGCTGCCGTACTCCATGAAGATGTGGATTTCGTCCTCGTCCGCGCCCTGGACGGCGACTTGGGCATCATGCCCAATCATGCGCCGCTCATCGCGTCCCTGTCGATTTGGCCCCTGTGCTATGATAAAGGCGGAAAGCGCCAGTGCGTCACCGTAGCGTCGGGCTTCCTGGAAGTCCATGACAATACGGTCACAGTCATCACGCCAGCTTCAGAAAAACCGGAAGACATCGACGTAGCCCGCGCCCAATCGGCGGAAAAACGTGCCGAAGACCGCTTGGCTGCACACGCTGCCGACCTCGACGTGACCCGCGCCGAAGCGGCCCTGCAACGAGCCCTGCGCCGCCTGGACGTCGCCGAAAAATACGGCAAGCAATAATTAAATACAAGTGGTTCGTTGTTAGTTGTTCGCAGCTAGTAAGGACCATTGCCATGAAAAGGGACTGTCGCCCAAAGACAGTCCCTTTTTCTGTAGGGGCGCCACGTGGGGCGTCCGCTCCAGAATATGTATGATTTCCTGACCAGTCAGCCGCCAGCCGCCAACCCCCAGCCCTTAACCCCTAACCCCTAGCCCCTAATCCCTAATCCCTAGCCCCTAATCCCTAATCCCTAACCCCTAATCCCTAGCTCCTAACCCCTAGCCCCTAACCCCTAATCCCTAGCCACGAACCACGAACCACGGGCCCCTAGTCACAAAACAATTGACTTTTCCCCTCATCTCTGCTATGATAGGGGACGTACAAATCAATAGGCGATGCAGGAGAGTAAGTACGTATCATCCTCAGCGAAGCAGGGACAGTGTGAGCCTGCTGCCGATGCGGAAGGCGCTCTGAAGGCCGCGGCCGGAAGTCTTTTCGATGTGTATGGCCGATGAATCAAGCGGGTCTTTGGACCAATCAGGGTGGAACCGCGGGTACGTATACTCGTCCCTGTAACATGTCATGTGTTACAGGGACTTTTTTGTATTTAGGAGGGAATACGATGAATTTTCAAGACATGATATTTGCATTGAAGAGCTTTTGGTCTTCTCAGGGCTGTATCATCTACGAACCGTATGATGTAGAAAAAGGGGCAGGGACCATGAACCCGGCTACCTTCCTGCGCACGCTCGGGCCGGAACCGTGGCACGTTGCCTATGTCGAACCGTCTCGCCGCCCGGCTGACGGCCGCTATGGCGACAACCCGAACCGCCTGTACCAGCATCATCAGTTCCAGGTCATTTGCAAACCGTCGCCGGACAACATCCAGGAACTCTATCTGAAGAGCCTGGAAACGTTGGGCATCAACCCGGCAGAACACGATATCCGTTTCGTCGAAGACAACTGGGAATCGCCGACCCTCGGCGCCTGGGGCCTGGGCTGGGAAGTCTGGCTCGACGGCATGGAAGTCACGCAGTTCACCTACTTCCAGCAGGTCGGCGGCATCGACGTCGCTCCCGTTTCGTCGGAAATCACATACGGCATGGAACGCCTGGCCATGTATATCCAGGGCGTCGAAAACGTCTATGACCTCAAATGGAATGAAGACGTCACTTATGGCGACATCTTCCATCAGAACGAAGTCGAACAGTCGACGTATGCCTTTGAATTGAGCAACGCCGACCTCTTGTTCCACCTCTTCGATGAATACGAAAAAGAAGCCATGCGGGTCATCAAAGCCGGCTTCATCCTTCCGGCCTATGACTACGTATTGAAATGCTCGCACACGTTCAACCTCCTCGACGCCCGCGGCGCCATCAGCGTCAGCGAACGGGCTGCCTTCATCGGCCGCGTCCGCAACATGGCACGGGCCTGCGCCAAAGCGTACTTGGAACAGCGTGAAAAATTAGGTTTCCCGATGCTGAATAAGGAGGAAAAATAAGATGAGCAAAGATTTGTTACTTGAAATCGGTACTGAAGAAATCCCGGCTCATTATATGCCGAGTATCCTTTCCCAGGTCCGGGACCTGGCCGGGAAATCCTTTGGCGAATCCCATATCGCCTATGAATCGATCCGCACCCTCGGTACGCCGCGCCGCATCGCTCTTATCATGAAGGGCGTCGCTGAAAAACAGGCCGACGTATCGGCCAAACATAAAGGCCCGTCGGTCAAGATCGCTTACGATGCCGACGGCAACCCGACGAAAGCTGCCATGGGCTTTGCCCGGGGCCAGAAAATCGACGTCAAGGACCTCGTCGTCGAAGACGGCTACGTCTATGCCAACGTCACCAGCGTCGGTGCTGACACGGCCGGCCTCTTGCCGGACCTCATGAAGGGCATCATCACGGGCCTCAATTTCCCCAAGAGCATGCACTGGGGCAGCCTGGACTTCCACTTCGTCCGTCCTATCCGCTGGTTCGTCGCCCTCTTCGATAAAGATGTCATCCCCTTTGAACTGGCTAACGTCAAATCGGGCAACGTCAGCCGCGGCCACCGCTTCCTGGGTACCGGCGATTTCACCATCGAAAGCCCGGCAGCCTATGAAGAAACGTGCAAGGAACATTTCCTCATCGTCGACCCGGAAGTCCGCAAGCAGATGATACTCGAAGGCCTGCAGAAACTGGCTGACGAAAAGGGCGGCACCATCATCATGGATGACGACCTCCTGGAAGAAGTCGTCTACCTCGTCGAATACCCGACGGCCCTTTGCGGCGAATTCGATGAAGACTACCTGAAACTGCCGGAAGCGGCCATCATCACGCCGATGAAGGACCACCAGCGCTATTTCCCCATGCGCGATAAAGACGGCAAGCTCATGAACCTCTTCCTGACCGTCCGCAACGGCAACGACTACCATCTGGAAACGGTCCAGCACGGCAACGAACGCGTCCTCCGCGCCCGCCTGGACGATGCCAAGTTCTTCTTTGAAGAAGACAAGAAACATAAGCTCGCCGATTACACGGAAAAATTGAAGAAAATCGTCTTCCAGGACGGCTTGGGCACGCTCTATGACAAAGCTCAGCGCCTGGAAAAGATTACGGTCTTCCTCAATCATAAACTCGACCTCGGCCTGGATGACGCCAAGCTGCAGCGCGCATCGCTCCTGGCCAAAGCCGACCTGGCTACGCAGATGGTCATGGAATTCACGGAACTCCAGGGCGTCATGGGCAAGGAATATGCCCTCATCGACGGCGAAGATGCCGGCGTGGCCGAAGCCATCAACGAACAGTACCAGCCGCGCTTTGCCGGCGACGTCCTGCCGCAGACCGACATGGGCAAAGTCCTGGGCATTGCCGATAAGTTCGATACCATTACGGGCATGTTCAGCCGCGGCTTCATCCCGACGGGCTCGCAGGACCCCTTTGCCCTGCGCCGCCAGACCATCGGTACCCTCAACATCCTCATGGATGCCGGCTGGAATCTCAACTGCCATGAAGTCTTTGCCTTCGTCCTCAATCTCCTCGGCGTAGAAGGGGAAGACGCAGCCAAAGTCATGGGTCAGCTCGACGACTACTTCACGCTGCGCCTGAAGAACATCTTCCAGGATAAAGGCATGGATTACCACATCATCGACTGCGTCCTGGCTTCGGATACGCTCAACGCCTACGAAGAAGCCCGCCGTGCCCAGGCCCTCATCGATGCCGACATCATGGGCAAGACCGACCTCTTGCAGGCCTTCACCCGCGTCAGCAACATGATCAAAGGCGCCGACAATACCGACGTCAATCCGGACCTCTTTGAAACGGAAGAAGAAAAGGCCCTCTACAGCGCCTGCCAGGCCATGCAGGTCAACTTGCCGCAGAAATACGCCGTCTATGATTACGAAGGCGTAGCCGAAGTCCTCTCCGAAGGTATTGCCGCCATCAACGACTTCCTGGACAACGTCCTGGTCATGCACAAAGACGAAGCGGTCAAAGAAAACCGTCTCCATCTCCTGGCCCTGACCTATAGCCTCATCCAGCCCTTGGGCGACATCAAGAAATTGGCGTAGGGGCCGTCCCGACGGACGGCCCGCAGGCCGCAGGTCGCCGTTCGCAGGCCGCTTTGGAATCAGATGCCGCTGCGCGGCGACAGTCTCAGGTGGACAACGACGCTTCGGGACACCCTCAGCGCGTAAAAAGCCTCCCCTGAGAAGGGGAGGGGGACCGCTTGCGGTGGAGGAGTTCTTTACGACATACCCTTAGCGTATTGTAGAGAAAGAACCTCTCAGTCAGCAGAGCTGCCAGCTCCCCTATGAGGGGAGCTTAAGCCTCCCATATTAGGCCCTTTTTGGCCCGCCAGGTGCTGACCGCAGGGAAGAACAAGACGGTTGCCAAAACGGAGAGCTGAGCTGGAGGTGGCCCAACGGGCCGGAGAGGTTGATTGTACTTTTACGTCCCGCCGTGAATCCCGTGGATAAAGCGGAAATTCAATGGCCAAAAATGAAAAATATGATATAATGAATAGTGTCCAAGTTTGTAGTGTAGAGTTTGTAGTTTGTAGATGACAGGATTGAATTTGAGTTATTTACTGTAAACTAAAAACTACAAACTTCAAACTCAAAAAGAGGCTGCCTTCGTGTGACAGCCTCTTTTCCGCATCTACCATAAAGGAGTGATCATTTATGAAATTGAAAAATCTCGTCATGTTGGCAGCAGCCCTTACCTGTATTGCCGGTTCGACCGTCATGGCTGAAGAAAAAGTGGGCCTCAAGAGCGCCAGTGCCGACAGCTATGAAGTCGTCCAGGTCATGACGACTAAAGACAAGAATTACTATCAGTACTATAACAGCGCCTATCAGTATGCCGTCGATATCCCCCGGGCTGCGACGACAGCCGATATGAATGCCGACGGCGATGGCTGCTATTTCCAGGATCCCAAAGACGATGCCGTCTACATGACCTATGCCGCCAAGAACAGCATGAACTTTACCATCGACGAACTCTACAACATGGCCTTGGGCATGAACGGATCGCCGACGCTGACGACCAACATCAAGACCAAGAACAGCTATGCCATCGGCTGGACGGACGGCAAGAAGTCCTACTACCACGAACTCTACATCAACGACAAGAACAAAACCTACACGGCCTTCACCGTCACCTATCCGACCAGCAAAAAAGATAAGTACCAGGCCATCATCGCCCACATGTCCCGCAGCTTCATGCCCAACGTACAAATGTAATGACAGGGGATGCCCAATGGGCATCCCGCCGGTCGCAGTTCGCAGGCCGCAGGCCGCCTCGGAATTAGATGCAGCGTCCCGCCGCGACAGACTCAGGTGGACAACATCGCCTTGAGTAACCCTCGGCTCGTAAAAAATGCCCCGGCTGGGGCCTTCGTAGGGGCCGTCCCAAGCCTTTTTGGCCCGTCAGGTGCCGACCAGCGAGAGGCGCAAGACGGTTGCCAAAACGGACAGCTGTGGCTAGGCGGCCCGCCGTGAATCCTGTGAATCCAGGGGAGGTGGCCCGAAGGGCCGGAGAGGTTGCTGTGCTTTCAAGCAGCCCTTTACGGAAGATGCCTATAAAATGGAAAAATCCCCCTTTACAGGACCGCGGCTTTATGGTATAATTCCCTTGTTAATTTAGGCAGTCCTCTGCTCGATAACACGATTGTCGTGAAAGGTGGCGACAACGGGGGCACGAATGTCTTATAGGAGGAAAAAGAAATGAACATTATCAGCGTACTTGAACAGGAACAGCTTCGTGACGATATCCCGGCATTCCGCCCTGGTGATACAGTCAAAGTTCACGTAAAGGTTGTCGAAGGCAATCGCGAACGTGTACAGATTTTTGAAGGTGTCGTTATTGGCCGTCAGAACGGCGGTGTCCGCGAAACTTTCACTGTCCGCCGCGTTTCCTACGGTATTGGTGTTGAACGTACTTTCTTGGTACATTCCCCGCGCCTCGCTAAAATCGAAGTCGTTCGCCACGGTGTCGTCCGTCGTGCAAAACTGCACTACCTCCGTGGTCTTACAGGCAAAGCTGCCCGTATCCGCGAACGTCGGTAATTCATTGGCAAGAACACTTGAAAAAGAGGTTGTCCCACGAAGCATGGCTTCGCGGACAGCCTCTTTTTTCATGGATCCATCGTAGGGGCCGTCCCAAAGGGCGGCCAAAGGCAACCTCTCAGTCAGTTGCGCTGACAGCTCCCCTACAAAGGGAGCCAAAGCCTCTCCTCATAGGCCCTTTTTGGCCCGTCAGGTGCTGACCGCAGGGAAGTGCAAGACGGTTGCTAAAACGGAGAGCTGAGCTAGAGGTGGCCCGAAGGGCCGGAGAGGTTGGTCTTAAACAAATGGACCGTCCTGCGATTCAGGATATCGTGTACTCATATTGTTAACCGTGATACAAACGAAATAAAGTTGACTGCAATCGCCGCAGCGAGTATAATGATCCCATAGTTCACAATAAAAATAGGGAGTGGGTTGACAATGAATACGATAGCAGCACTGACAGATAAAATTATACAAGGATACCGCATCCGCCGCGGTGATGATTTGTCGATTTTCCTGGAAGCACCTTTGGAAGAATTGCAGCAGGGAGCCGGCGCCTTACAGCGCCATTTTTGTGGCAATCATATTGATTTCTGCACCATCATCAACGGCCGCAGCGGCCGCTGTGGGGAAGACTGCAAATACTGTGCCCAGTCGGCCTGCCATCATACGGGCTGCGAAGAATACGGTTTCCTGGCGAAAGAAGAAATTCTGGCCAACGCCAAGGCCAATCAGGATGCCGGCGCCAACCGCTTTGCCATCGTCACGTCGGGCCGGGCCCTGACAGGGGCGGATTTTGAAAAAGCCCTGGATACGTACCGCACGATGAAGCAGACGCTGCACATCGACCTCTGTGCGTCACACGGACTGCTGACGCCGGAACAGCTGCACCGCCTCCACGAAACGGGCGTGACCAGTTATCACCATAATATCGAGACGTCGCGGCGTTTCTTCCCATACATCTGCACGACCCACACTTATGACGACCGCATCCGCACCATCAAGGCCGCTCAGAAAGAAGGGCTCTGCGTCTGTTCCGGCGGCATCATCGGCATGGGGGAAACCTGGGAAGACCGCCTGGACATGGCCATCAGCCTGGCCGAACTGGGCATCCAGTCCATTCCCGTCAACGCCCTCATGCCTATTCCCGGCACGCCCCTGGAACATCGGCCCCAGCTCGACGGCCGCGATGTCCTGCGGACCATCGCCTTCTTCCGCTTCATCAATCCTGAAGCCAACATCCGCCTGGCTGCCGGCCGCAAACTCCTGCCGGAAAACGGGGCCACAGCCCTACTCCACGGCGCGTCGGCCTCGATTACGGGCAACATGCTGACCACGTCGGGCTCGACCATCGCCGAAGACATGGCCATGCTCCAGCGACTGGGCTTGACGAATAGGGATTAGCCGTCAGCAGCTAGCCGTCAGCCGTCAGCATCAGCAGCTAGCCATCAGCCGTCAGCCATTAGGGGGACACTTATGAACTTGTGAAGAACCCCTCAGTCCTGTGGCCAGCTCCCCTTCTCAAGGGAGCCGACGCCCTGCACTAGCCTTCATCCTTTGTCTATGATATAATGTTAGGGATATAGAAACATACATATACTTTTCAATGAGGTGATTATCGTGGCAAAACAGATTTTTGTTACCGGTCATAAGAACCCGGACACGGACTCCATTTGTTCTTCCATTGCCTATGCAAAATTAAAACAGTTACAGGGTATCGACGCTACGCCGATCCGCGCTGGCGAACCGAATAAGGAAACGGCTTTTGCCCTGAATTATTTCCACGTTGCTCCGCAGCCGCTGGTCAAGGACTTCTACGTCAAAGTCAGCGAAGCTGTCCACACGGAAGTCGAAGCCCTTCCGGTCAGTGCCAGCCTGAAAGATGCTGCCAAATGGTTCGCATCCCACGAAAGCGATGTCGCTCCCGTTGCCGATAACGGCCAGTTCGTCGGCGTCATCGAAAAAGGCCAGCTCGCCGATGAATTCGTCAAGACCGTCATGGGCGAAGAATTGAGCACGGTCAAAGCCTTGGCCCACGACCCGGAACTGTTCTTCAAACCGACCGATAACGGTCACGACATCCCGGCTGATGGCAAATACGCTGTCGTCGAAAACGGCAAATACGTCGGCATGATCTGTGCAGACTGTGTCGCTGCTGTCGAAAAACAGCAGGTCATCCTCGTCGACCACAACGAAAAGAAACAGATCATCGACGGCATTGACGAAGCATCTATCGTCGGCGTCATCGACCATCACCGCATCGGTGGTACCTTGGAAACGGCCGGCCCTATCTCCATCCTCTTCAAACCCGTCGGCTGCACGGCTACCATCGTAACGGGCTTATATGAACAGGCTAAGGTCGACATCCCCAAAGACATTGCCGGCCTGCTCTTGTCGGCCGTCATTTCCGATACAGTCCTCTTCCGTTCGCCGACCTGCACGCCGGCTGACCGCGAAGCTGCCGAAAAATTGGCCAACATCGCCGGTGTAGACGTCGAAAAATACGGCATGGAAATGCTCAAAGCCGGTGCCAACGTCTCCGATTTGACGCCGGACCAGATCGTCCACAACGACATGAAAGAATTCTCCAGCGGCAATACGACCTTCACCGTTGCCCAGGTCCAGGTCATGGATACGACGGACCTCCTCGACCAGAAACAGGTCCTGCTCAACGCCTTGGAAAAATTGCGCGCTGAACACGATTACGCCGCTTCCTTCCTGATGATCACCAGCATCATCGACGAATCGACGAACCTCATCTTCGCCGGCAATATGGACGACGTCGTCAGCAGTGCCTTCGGCAAGGACGTCCTCGATAAGGAAGTCTACCTGCCCAAGGTCATGAGCCGTAAGAAACAGGTCATTCCGCCTATCCTTTCGGCAATGAAATAAGTGATGATTTTCAGAGGCCCCATCGACACGGTGTGGGCCTTTTTATCTATAAAGGGGAAGAATGCATGAATCCTATTTTTGATACCCTCAACGACCGCCAGTGCGAGGCCGTCAAGCATACCGAAGGGCCGCTGCTGATCACGGCCGGTGCCGGATCGGGCAAGACCAAAGTCCTGACCTGCCGCATTGCCCATCTCCTGGAATTAGGCGTTGCGCCGTACCGCATCCTGGCCATTACCTTTACCAACAAGGCCGCCAAGGAAATGAAGGAACGCGTGACCAACCTCGTCGGTGCCCAGGCCGACAGCATCTGGCTGAGTACGTTCCACTCGTTCTGCGCCAAGCTGCTGCGCTTTGAAGTCGACGGCTTCCACGGTTATACGCGCAATTTCACCATCTACGATTCGTCGGACCAGTTGGTCCTGGTCAAGGACTGCCTGAAAAAGCTCAACCTCGACGACAAGCAGTTCACGCCGCGCTCCGTGTTGGGGACCATTTCGTCGGCTAAGAACGTCCTCATGGATGTCAAGGCCTTTGCGGCGAAAGCCTCCGATTTCTACGAACAGAAAGTCGCCGACGTCTACGCTCTGTATCAGGAAAAATTGCGGGAAAACAATGCCGTCGATTTCGACGACCTTTTGTTCCTGGCCGTACGCCTCTTGCAGGAAAACGAGGAGGTCCGGGAAAAATACCAGTCCCGGTTCCAATATATCCTGGTCGACGAATATCAGGATACGAACCATGCCCAGTATGCCCTGACCAAGATACTGGCCGCCCGCTGGCGCAATATCTGCGTCGTCGGCGATGCCGACCAGAGTATTTACGCCTGGCGCGGTGCCGATATCCGCAACATCATCGACTTCACGCGGGACTATCCCGATGCGGCGTCAATCAAACTGGAACAGAACTACCGCTCGACGAAGACTATCCTCCATGCGGCCAATGCCGTCATCGACAATAACGAAAGCCGGCCCAAGAAGACCTTGTGGACAGAGAACCCGACGGGGAACAAGATCATCCATTACCAGGCCCAGACGGAACACGACGAAGCCGATTATATCGCCGGCGTCATCTACAACCGCCATGAAATCAGTCACGAACCGTATGGCGACATGGCCATCCTCTTCCGGACCAACGCCCAGTCCCGTGTCCTCGAAGAAAAGCTCATGCGCTATGCCATTCCCTATACCATGGTCGGCGGCACCAAGTTCTATGACCGCAAGGAAATCAAAGACGTCCTGGCCTACCTGCGCCTGCTCTATAACCCGGAAGACAGCCTGAGCCTGACGCGCATCATCAACGTGCCCAAGCGCAACATCGGGGCGACGACGATGGAACACGTCGCAGCCTATGCCGAAGCACAGGGGATTTCCTTGTTTGAAGCCCTGTCGTCGACTGACGAGATCCCCGTCACCAAACGGGCCAAGGCATCGCTGGAAAACTTCGCTGCCATGATTTTCGACCTCCTCAACGACATTGAAGGCAAAGACGTCCTGAGCCTCATCGAAACGGTCATCAAACAGACCGGCTACGGCGACATGCTCGATAAAGAAGCGGAACACGACCCGCAGGGCGAAAGCCGCAAGGAAAACGTCGGCGAATTCCTGTCCGTCGCCAAAGACTACATGGACAGCAATCCCGAAGGCAACCTCCAGGACTTCCTGGAAAACGTCGCCCTCGTCAGCGATGTCGATGATTTTGAAAGCAGCGACTCGAAAGTCACCCTCATGACCCTCCATGCCGCCAAGGGCCTGGAATTCCCGGTCGTCTTCCTGACCGGCCTCGACGAAGGCCTGTTCCCGCACAGCCGGACCCTGATGGACCCGGCGCAGGTCGAAGAAGAACGGCGTCTGGCCTATGTCGGCATTACCCGGGCCGAACGGCAGCTCTACGTGACCAATGCCGTCACGCGGACCATGTACGGCCGCATTTCGGCCTATATGCCCAGCCGCTTCCTGGCCGAAATCCCACCGCAGTTCATGGAAGACTACCATCGCAAGAGCGCCATGCCCCAGAGCCGGACGACGGCGGTCCCGGGGAAACAGCGCGTCTCCATACTGACCAAGCCCGTCGCATCGAGCCTGCCCAAGAAACACGCCGTTACCGATACCTTTGCTAAAGGCGATAAAGTCCGCCATAAAATCTGGGGCATCGGCACCGTCCTCGACGTCATCGGCGAAGGGCCGAACATGCAGATGAAAATCCAATTCCCGACCAAAGGCGTCCGCCAAGTCGTCGTGAAATACGCCCCCTTAGAGAAAATACAGTAGGGGCGCCTAAGCCTCCCATATTAGGCCCTTTTTGGCCCGTCAGGTGCTGACCACAGGAAAGCGCAGGACGGTTGCCAAAACGGAGAGCTGAGCTGGAGGTGGCCCGAAGGGCCGGAGAGGTTGCTTGCATTTTCGTAGGCCGCCGTTCGCAGTCCGCAGTCCGCAGGCCGCTTCGGAATCAGATGCCGCTGCGCGGCGACAGCCTCAAAGTAACAACGACGCTTCGGGAAACCCTTAGCGCGTAAAAAGCAACCTCTCAGTCAGCAGAGCTGCCAGCTCCCCTACAAAGGGAGCCTAAGCCTCCCATATTAGGCCCTTTTTGGCCCGTCAGGTGCTGACCGCAGGGAAGAACAAGACGGTTGCCAAAACGGAGAGCTGAGCTGGAGGTGGCCCAACGGGCCGGAGAGGTTGCCTGTACTTTCGCCGTTCGCAGTCCGCAGGTTGCCTCGGGAAATTTTCAGTGCGTAAAAAGCCTCCCCTACAAAGGGCGCCTAAGCCTCCCATATTAGGGGAGGTGGCCCGAAGGGCCGGAGAGGTTGCTTGCACTTTTGCAGGCCGCTTCGGAGAGCTCTCGGCCCGTAAAAAATGCCCTGGCCGGGCCTTCATAGGGGTCGCCACGTGGGCGACCCGCCACAGAACTTGTGATGAGACGCTCTATAGGACGAATAGGAATGATTTTCATGAATGAAGGAGAAACCCATGGATACTGAAAAAGCGCGGCTCTTGGAGCTGCGGAAAAAAATAGATGAATTGAGTTATCAATATTACACCCTCGACAAGCCGACAGTGACTGATTATGAATACGATATGATGTACCGGGAACTGGAAAACATCGAAAAAGCCCATCCCGACTGGGTCACGCCCGATTCGCCGACGCAGCGCGTAGGTTCCAAGATTTCCGGCGGCTTTGAAAAATACACACATGACCGGCCCATGCTCAGCCTGGGCGACGTCTTCAGCGACGATGAATTGCGGGAATTCGACCAGCGCGTCCGCGATGACCTGGGCGGCGAAGATTTGGAATACGTCGTCGAACTGAAAATCGACGGCCTGGCAGTCAATCTCATTTATGAACAGGGCCAGTTCATCCGCGGCGTCACCCGCGGCGACGGCGTCGTCGGCGAAGACATTACCAACAACGTCCGGACCATCCGCACCATTCCCCTGCACATCGCCAGCGATTCGCCGCACATCGAGATCCGCGGCGAAGTCTACATGCCCATCACGTCGTTTGAAGCCTTGAACCAGCAGCGCCGCGATGACGAACTGGAACCCTTTGCCAATCCCCGCAACGCCGCAGCCGGCTCACTGCGCCAGCTCGACCCGCGTATTACGGCCCAGCGCAAACTGGCTTTCTTTGCCTACGCCTTGGGCGGAAACAGCGGCATCACCATCGAGAGCCAGGAAGAACTGCTCCAGGATTTGGCCCAGTTCCATTTCCAGGTCAATCCGGAATACCGCAAGTTCACGAATATCGAAGACGTCATCGCCTTCATCCACAGTTGGGACGACCGCCGCGACAGCCTGCCTTATGCGACGGACGGCATGGTCGTCAAAGTCAACTCCTTCGCCCAGCAGGCCCGCTTGGGCAATACCGTCAAGATTCCCCGCTGGGCCATTGCCTATAAATTCCCGCCCGAACAGGCGCGGACGAAAGTCCTGGACATTTCCGTCAGCCTCGGCCGGACAGGCGTCCTGACGCCGGCAGCCGACCTCGAACCGGTCCACCTGGCCGGGACGACAGTCAAACGGGCGACGCTGCACAATGAGGATTACATCAAAGAAAAAGACATCCGCATAGGCGATACCGTCGTCATCCAGAAGGCCGGCGAAATCATCCCCGAAGTCGTCCGCTCCCTGCCGGAACTGCGCGACGGCTCGGAAAAAGTCTTTTCCATGCCGACGACTTGTCCTGCCTGCGGCAGCCCTGTCGTCCGCCGCGATGGGGAAGCGGCCTGGCGCTGTACCAATCCGGACTGCCCGGCCGTCATCGGTGAAAAAATCGCCCATTTCGTCTCTCGCGATGCCATGAACATCGACGGCCTGGGCGACGCCATCGTCCAGCAGCTTCTGGCCCAGCATCTGATTCACGACGTAGCCGACATCTACGGCCTGACTAAAGAAGAACTGGTCGACCTCGAAGGCTTTGGCGACAAATCGGCAGACAACCTGCTCAAAGCCATCGAAACGAGCAAATCCGTCGGCCTGGCCCGGGTCCTCTTTGCCCTGGGCATCCGCTTCGTCGGCGCCAAAGCCGGCCGCGTCCTGGCCGAATCCTTCGGCTCCGTCGATGCCCTCATGAAAGCCAATGCCGATGACCTGACAGCTATCGACGACATCGGACCGCGCATTGCCGACAGCATCGTAGCCTACTTCAGCGACGCCAAGAACCAGGCCCTCATCGAAAAGCTGCGCGCTCACGGCGTCGATATGACGGCAGAAAAGAAAACACTCATCAATACGACCTTTGACGGTGAAATCGTCGTCCTCACCGGCAAATTGCAGATGTTCAGCCGCAAAGAAGCCGAACAGGCCGTCGAAGCACGAGGCGGCAAATGCACGTCATCGGTCACCAAAAAGACGACCCTCGTCGTCGTCGGAGCCGACCCGGGCAGCAAATACGAAAAAGCCAAGAAACTGGGGACCCCCATCATCAGCGAAGCCGAATTCAAAGAATGGCTCGAACGCTAAATAAGCCACCTCTCAGTCAGCAGAGTTGCCAGCTCCCCTACAAAGGGAGCCTAAGCCTCTCCTCATAGGCCCTTTTTGGCCCGTCAGGTGCTGACCATAGAAAAGCGCAGGGCGGTTGCCAAAACGGAGAGCCGAGCTAGAGGTGGCCCGAAGGGCCGGAGAGGTTGCTTGTGCTTTCGCAGTCCGCAGGTTGCAGTTCGCAGGCCGCCGCGAAATCAGATGCCGCGGCGCGGCGACAGTAGAAATGCCCCCAGCTGGGGCTTCGTAGGGGTCGCCACGTGGGCGACCCGCCACAGGACCTGTGTTGAGCTCCTTTACAGGATGGGGCAGGATGGCCGTCAAAAAGAGAGCTATGCTGAAAGCTTCCCTACAAGGAGAGCCCCTTGAAAATCTATCAAAGAGGTGAAAAAACGTGTATATCAAAGATTTATCTGTTTATAATTTTAAAGGAATCGACCATTGCCAGCTTTCTTTTCATAAGGGCTTTAATTTAATTATTGGGGAAAATGGTAAAGGGAAAACATCTTTGTTAGAAGCTGTAGCTATTGGTATCAGCGGGTTTGTTTCTGGAGCTCATGGGGAAGGCATACATCCTCGGAATTTTTTGTCCGATGAAGCACGAACTGTATATATCCTGCAGGGTGATGGGGCTTGTGAACCCGTTAATTATTGGCCGAAAGTCGAAATAACTGCGGATATAAACGGTCAAACCTATCAATGGGAACGTTCTAAATCTAATTATAGAGCGCAGACAAAAACAACGCCCCGTGATATTTATCATCTGGCAGAAGCATTGACGACGAATCCAGAAGCTGTTTTACCCGTTATTTGTTATCAAAGTGCTGGCCGCGTATGGTCCCAAAAACGAAGAAAAGCAGAACGCACTTTTTCACGCAAAAAGAGCAGCCGTGTCGCCGGATATATCGACTGCATGAGCGATGAGGCTAGCGTGAAATTGATGTTAGAATGGTGTTCGAGGATGGAACAAATTGCTTGGCAAAATGGTACTCCTGTAAGAGAATATGAGGCTGTGAAGCAGGCCGTTGCCAAGGCAATGACACAATTGGAAAATGAACCTATCCGAATTTTTTATGATAAAAGATCTGAAGAACTTATGTATCAGAAAGAGGGGGTAGTCGTTCCGATTTCTGTGCTGAGTGCAGGATATCAATCCTTGATTTGGATGATTTTTGATATTGCTTATCGCATGGCAACACTAAATCCTTTTTTAGCTGAAAATATTTCCCAGGCACCCGGCCTGGTCTTAATTGACGAATTGGATGTACATTTACATCCACGGTGGCAGTGGCAAGTAATTGATGTATTACGCCATGTTTTTCCTAACGTGCAATTCATTGCTACTACTCATTCGCCTATTATCATTGCATCGGCTAAAAATGTATGGTGCATTGATATAGAACAGATGGATCAGCCTAAAACGTCCATGAGCGGCTATGGGTTAGAAATAGATTATATTTTGAAGAAAATCCAAAATGCGACAGATTTACCTGATTCTGTTGAAGATTTGCTCAAATCTTTTTACCAGTGTATTGATAAAGAAGATTTTTCTCAAGCAAAAGTTATTTTGTCACAATTGGAACAGGACATAGGCAGAGACAGTCCGCTGGCTATTAAAGCGAGAGAACGTTTGGACCTGGAAATCGCTTTGATGGAGGAGTGAAATGCGCTATATTGAAAAACATGCGGAACCTAAGTCTTTAGCGGAATATAAAAAGCAAAAAAATGCATACTATGATGGATGCAACAAAGCTGATATCAGAAGGCGATTATTGGAAGACCAAGGATATCTTTGTGCGTATTGTATGCGTCGTATTTATGATGAGAGTTCTGTTGATGGCGGAGTTCCTCCCATGAAAATTGAACATTGGTTTCCCGAAAGTCAATGTTTAGAATTTCAAAAATTAGATTTTAGGAATATGTTAGGCGTTTGCATGGGCAATGCGGGTCAACCTTATTCGTGTACTACTTGTGATTCTTATCGCAAAGATAAAATGTTGACAATCAATCCGTTAGATAAAAATTTAGTTCAACAAATCAAATATGAAAGCCATACAGGAAAAATTTATTCTGAAAATAAACAAATTAATGAGGATTTGGATGATACCTTGAATCTGAACTATGAAGGCAGCGACTTTAGTTTATGCCGAAATAGATATAATGCTCTTGAGGCCTGCAAAGATAAACTTAATGCGATGCGAAGAAATAAACCAGGTGATTGGCCTAAAAGCTCTTTAGAAAAATTGCTTAATATCTATGAAAACAAGGACAAAGAAGGAAAATATAAGGAGTATTCTGGAATTGTAATTTGGTACCTCAAGAAAAAACTAAAGCGCTAATCCTATAAAGGGGCGCGGTCCCGCGGATTGCCATCGTAGGGGGCGCCGCGTGGGCGACCCGCCACAGAACGAGTGGGAATACCTAAACAGACTGAATGGAGATGATTTTATGCGTACTATGGATAAAGTAATGAAAGAATTACATGCATTTATTGCTAAGAAGGCTCCGAACGGTGTTAAGAGCGAAGAAGAGATGCAGCAGATTATTGAAGAATTCATGATGCAGCATAATGAGGCTGTCCAACACTTGCAGGACTTTTTGCAGGAGAATGGGCAGGACGATACAGTACCAGCCGATGTCTATGATTATTTGGACTTAGCTGAGCAGGCGAGCCGAAAAAAAGACAAACGAGAATATTTGGCCAAAGCAGCCGAACTGGAGCCGGATAATGTGGAAGTCAAACTGGCCCAGGCTGAATTGGATTCGAAAGGCCCCCTGGATATGCTTGAAATCCTTCCGGGCATGATTGCAGCTGAAGAAAAACGGTTAAAAGATCAGGAAATTTACCAGCGTAGCAAAGGTGATTTTTGGCTGGATTTTGAAACACGGCCTTATATGATGTTGCTTCAAGAATACTTGTCGGATTTGATTGAATGTGGTATCCACAACAAAGCCATCCAGATAGGGGAAGAAATGCTTCGCCTCAATAAAAACGACAACTTGGGAATCCGTTTTCTGCTGATGCCGCTGTATGCTAAAATGTGCAATGAAATGAAAGCATTGAAACTGTACAAGCAGGGAGCAGACGAACAAAAGAGTTCCTTTTATCTCCTGGCCTTAGCCTTGTTGTACTTCAAACTCGGCGATTGGCCCAAGGCGAAATCGTACTTGGAAACCTTGAAGCAGGAATACCCTATTACGAAAAAGCTCATCCGTTCCATTAAAAAAGGTGACCAGAGCATCTTCCAGCCCTACCTTGACAACCCGCCATACGCCCCATTTTCCGATGAAGAACTCATCACTGCCTATCTGACGAACTATGCCATTTACGCAACCGAACCGTACTTCTTCGACTGGGCCGATGAAGCCCTCATCGTCCATCGTAAAAAGAAGAAATAAGCAGTTCCTGATAAGATAGGTAGTTCAACGGCCGGAGAGGCTGCTTGTAGTTTCGCAGACCGCCGGTCGCAGTCCGCAGGCCGCTTCGGAATCAGATGCCGCTGCGCGGCGACAGACTCAAAGTGACAACGACGCTTCGGGAAACCCTCAGCGTGTAGCGGTCCGCCCTGTGGGACGGCCCCTACGGATGCTGCTGCGCGGCGACAAACTCAAACTGACCACATTGCTTCGAGTACCCTTCGGCTCGTAAAAATAGCCCCGCTCGGGGCTGTCGTAGGGGTCGCCACGTGGGCGACCCGCTACAGAACCAGTGACTGCATCCATCACAGACCTAATGGAGATGATTTTATGAATCAACATTTTATTACACAAATACATATTGATAAAGTACGGCACTTACAGAATATCACCATCCCATTATCAGAAACGACTTGCAAACACCTGATTCTGACCGGGAAAAATGGCAGTGGCAAAACCAGTGTCATGGAAGCGTTGAAGGCCTATTTGTCTATATATACAGAAGATAGTGGTACTGTTAATGAATTTAATTGGCAAAATAGGCGCATGTTGGAGAACCAGCAGAAAATTAAATCATTAACGCCTCTAGATTCTCAGTACAAAATGGTTTCAGAAGAATTAAAGAAATCTCAAGAGTATATCAATCGTTTTTATCAAGGCGTTACTGCTCAGTTTAACGACAAGGAGAGTATGCAGTCCAGGGTATACACGGGCGAATACATTTTTGCCTATTATGAAGCGGAACGAGGATATACGGCACATAATGAGAAAAATGTATCCAAAGTGAATTTAAAGGAAAGGTATACTATCCAGGAACATCCAGGCCAAGAGTTCGTAAAATACATTTTGAATTTGAAAACAGTAGGGGCCATGGCGGAAGTTGGTGGGAAAAAAGAAAGAGCTGAAGAAATCAAAGAATGGTTTCAACGATTTGACCACGTTTTACAAATTATATTTGATGCGCCGCAAGCTCATCTGGACTTTGACATTGAAACCTTTGAATTTCATATCATCGTGCCTGGCAGAGAACCGTTTACCTTTGACACTCTTTCCAGTGGCTATGCAGCCGTTTTAGATATCGTCGTTGATTTGATGATGCGGATGGAAAAGAAAGCGGGCAAGCGTTATGATTTGGAAGGCGTTGTCTTGATTGATGAAATCGAAGCACATCTGCATTTAGAACTGCAGAAAAAAATTATGCCGATACTGACCGGTATTTTTCCCAATATTCAGTTCATTGTGACGACACATTCTCCGTTCATTTTAAATTCCATCGAGAATGCCGTCATTTATGATTTGGCTAATCATATGTTAGTCAATACCCCAGAAGGCCTTTCAAATATTCCTTATGATGGAATTGTAGAAGGCTATTTCAAAGCTTCGGTACTTTCTGATGAGCTACAGAAAAAATATGAAAGATATAAACAACTGGCTTGCAAACAGGAACTAACCGATGATGATTATGAAGAAATTGCTAATTTGGAATATTATCTTGATGAAATTCCTGACTATCTTGGGTTAGATTTTATGGCAGATTATAAAAAGCTCAAATTGGAATTATCGCAGAAGGAGTAAGTACAATGGTAAAATGTGATAAATCTCCGGTGGCACCAGCTTCTTTAAAAGTTGAAAAATTGAAGGGCGAAAACGGCTCGTATCGTGGAGAAGATGTCGTAGAACAATTGAAGACTGATTTTCATGATAAATGCTATATTTGTGAATTGAAAGGGTTACAAGACCCTGAAATCGAGCACTTGGTCCCGCATAAAGGAAATCTTGATTTGAAATTTGATTGGGATAACCTTTTTTGGAGCTGTGGTCATTGCAATAGCATCAAAAATCAAAGAAAATATGATGGCAAGATTATTAATTGTTGTCAGGAAGACCCGGAATTGCATATTCAATTTCTTTATACTGACGATAATATAGATGTCAAGCCTTTAGATGACCATGAAGAAACGCAAATGACAGCTCAACTAGTTGATGAAGTATTTAATTTAAGAAATACCGGGATGAGGGTTATCAAGTCAGCCCAGCGAATGAAAGCCTTACAGCGAGAAATGAATATATTTTTCAATGAATTGAAGCGTTATCAAGAAAATAAATCGGAAACTAATAAACGAAGAGTGGTTGTTCGATTGAAACGAAGCGCGGCGTTTGCAGCTTTCAAACGCTCGTATATCAGAAATAAAGATGAATATGCCGAATTTCAAGAATATGTGAGTCTTATGAAATAGGAAGAATTGACTATCTCTTTGGGGAAGTCTATATCACCTGGAACGTTGGAAAAGTGGACAGATATTTTAATTTTCGTTATAATTAAAATCGTAGATGTCTGCATGGGAAGATTGGCCTATATGCCATTTTCTGCCTTTGGGCAAGATCCCTATTTTTTTTAGCTAACGACGTAAAAAGGGCTTGTCATCGTTCGACAAGCCCTTTTGCTATGACTTATTATCAGAGGAGAATCAGAGGAGGAGCTATTTTGGAGACGCTATCGACGAATGGGTCTATTTCTATCAAAAATAAATACAGCAATGAATTGTTGCCGATTGTTATGGTTATTGCCGATTATATTGCTATCTGGCTGGCCGAGTATGCATCTTATGGACTGCGGGATTTTCTCGTTCCCGAAACGCATTTCCATCTCTCCTGGCTCAGTATCCACGTCATCATACCGGTCGTATACATCCTTTTTTTACAATTACATCATCTTTATACGCGACGTATGCAGTTCTGGCAGGTCATTTCCGGCCTTTTTAAATCCGTATTTTATGCCATCGCTTTACTGATTTTTTTCATCTATATCGCCCAGACGGCAGCTTCGACGTCGCGGCTCTTCGTGGCTTTGTTATGGTTGACCTCTTTCGTTTTCCTGGTGGCGGAACGATACCTCGTCAAACATATCCTGGGGCATTTCAAACTGCTCCAGCTGCCGGTCCTCATCATGGGAGCCGGTAAGACAGCAGCCATCGTATTGGATTATTTTAAGCACGATACGGGCGTCAGCTATGATTTCATCGGCTATCTGGAAGACTATACGCCAGAAGCGAAGGTAGCGGCCATGATGCCGCATTTAGGCCGTTTTGAAGATGCCGAAGATGTCATCCGCCAGACCGGTGTCCAGCACGTCATGGTCATTGCACCGGGCCTCAGCAGTGACGCTGTCCAGAACATCGTCTATCGCGTCCAGCCTTTGGTCAAGAAAGTCGCTTTCATCCCCGATATGGGCAGCCTGCCGTTGGCAACGCTCGATACAGAAAGCCTCATCGACGGCCATATCGTTTCCTTCAGCTTCCGCAACAACCTGGCTCTCTGGTACAATCGGGCTGTCAAACGCGTCTTTGATGTCATCTGTACCAGCCTGGGGATTATCTGCCTTTCGCCGTTCTTTTTGGCCATCGCCCTGTGGATCTATAAAGACTCGCCCGGACCTATCATTTTTAAGCACCGCCGTGTCGGCCGGAACGGCAAAGAATTCAACTGTTATAAATTCCGCAGCATGTGTGTCGATGCCGACGTCAAACTGAAAGAACTCTTGGCACGGGATCCGCAGGCCCGGAAAGAATGGGAAACAGAATTCAAACTGAAAAATGACCCGCGCATCACCAAGAGTGGGGCCTTCCTGCGCAAAACCAGCTTAGACGAATTACCGCAACTGTTCAACGTCCTCAAAGGCGAAATGAGCCTCGTCGGGCCACGACCCATCATCCAGGATGAAGTCCCGAAATACGGTCCGTACATCAAGGATTTCTACATGGTCCGCCCCGGCGTCACCGGCATGTGGCAGACCAGCGGCCGCAGCGATACGACCTACGAAGAACGCGTCCAGATGGACACCTGGTACGTCCGCAACTGGAACGTCTGGTTCGACATCGTCCTCATTTGGCGCACCATCGCCGTTGTCCTGAAACACAAAGGAGCGTATTAGTTATTAGCCTCGCCTTATAGGAGAGGTGGCCCAAGGGGCCGGAGAGGTTGCTTTTGTTTCATAGTCCACATAGAAAGGATTGACCATTTTGTCTATAAAAATCATCGTTGCAGCTCACAAAAAGTACTGGATGCCGACGGATTCGGTTTATCTGCCTGTTCATGTTGGGGCTGAAGGTAAAGCTTCGATTGGCTATACGCCGGACAACACTGGTGATAACATCAGCAGTAAAAACCCTCATTTTTGTGAACTGACGGGTCTTTACTGGGCCTGGAAGAACTTGGATGCCGATTATTTGGGGCTTGTCCATTACCGCCGCTATTTTACGCGTAAAGAGGTCCATAACATTGAAGCCAAGAAAGACCAGATATTGACAGAAAAAGAATGGCAGCAGCTCTTGTCTGAGCATCTCGTCGTCGTTCCGGATAAGCGGAGATACTACATCGAAACGAACCGTTCCCATTATAACCATGCCCACCATCGGGAAGGGCTGGATATAACGGAACAAATCATCAAAGAACAGTGTCCGGAATACCTGCCTGCTTTTGACAAAGTCATGAATCGGACCTGGGCCCATATGTTCAACATGTTCGTCATGCGCCGCGCCCTTTATGATGACTATATGCAGTGGATGTTCTCTATTCTCTTTGAGCTAGAAAAACGGGTCGACATCACAGGCTGGGATACCTATGAATCCCGTATCTATGGCTTTGTCAGCGAACTCCTTCTCGACGTCTGGCTGGAAAAGAACCAGATTGATTACTCAGAAAGCAATGTCTCCTTTATGGAAAAACAGGATTGGATTAAAAAAGGAGGAGCTTTTTTAAAACGAAAAATTTGGCATAAGTAATACGTTTAAAATATAAGCGGAGAATAAAAGGAGGGGTTATCCGGCTTTTTTATAGATAATATTGTCATCAGAGAGTCTTAGTGAAGAAGTGTATGATAGTAAGATAAAGCGATATAAACATCTTCCAAAGCGTTCATACCCATTCGTTATCATTAGGCTAGACTATGGACAAAGTCGCTGATTTTGTCTATAATAACTAAGTACACATGAAAATTTATATAAATTTTTACGGTGATTAGTTGTTAGTGAACAGTTGAAATGTTATATTTATACATATTGAATGTTTGATTAAGATCAGGTTGGTAAAATAATTAACAAGGACGATATCTTAGTTACATTTGAAAGAGTTTGAGCACAATTATGTCTGTATAAATCTCAGTTTTGTCGACGAATTGTTGGTAGGAGAGCTAGTTGTAAAAAAAAACATGTTTCTACTCTAAACAAGATATTTATTTCATGTAAAAGCAGGGTTAGATAAAAGGTATTGTTATTAAAACAGAAGTTTTGAGTAAATAAATATGGGAGATTTGAATTCAATGAAGATTGCTGCTATTGTTGTTACTTTTAATAGAAAAGAACTTTTAAAAGAAAATATTAAGTGTCTTTTAAATCAAACTATGAAGGATTTATTTGACATAATAATTATAGATAATCACAGTACAGACGATACTAGGAGTGAAATTAATATATATATTAAAAATAAGGATATAATTTATAAAGATACCGGCTCTAATCTTGGTGGTGCAGGTGGTTTCCAGTTTGGTATTAAATATGCTGCTGAACATAACTATGATTATATTTGGGTTATGGATGATGACTGCATGCCCACAAAAACGGCATTGGAAGAATTTTTAAACGTAGATAAAAAATTGAATGGGCAATATGGTTTTTTATCTAGCAAAGTTCTTTGGAAAGACCATACAATTTGTGTTATGAATAGACAAAGAAAAAATATGATTCAAACTGTCTCTGATTTTAATTCAGAAACAGTTCCAATAGTTATGGCCTCTTTCGTATCTTTGTTCATGCCAACAAAAATTGTGTATGAACTTGGTTTACCTATTAAAGAATTTTTTATTTGGACAGATGATTGGGAATACACAAGGAGAATATCACTAAAATATCCTTGCTATTTGTGCAATAAGAGCATGGTTGTCCATAAATCGAAATCAAATATTGGGGCTAATATAGCGAATGACTCATTAGATAGATTGGAGCGATATAATTATCTTTATAGAAACGATGTCTATCTGTATCGAAGAGAAGGCTTATATGGATTTGTTTATGAATCCATTCGTTTGATTTTTCATATACTTAGAGTGATTTTTCGTGGTAAAAATAAAAAAAATAGATCAATATCGTATGTATGGAATGGAACTTTAAAGGGGCTTTCGTTTTATCCTAAAATTGAGTTTCCGAAGCGTAATGGGGAAGGTTTATGATAAAAATCTTAGAACTTCTTGGAGAACCAATTGGAAGTGGCGGAGAGGAATCTTTTATAATCAATGTCCTCAGTCATATGAATCTCAAAGAAATGAATATAGATGTTTTAACTCCGTATTTTTGTCAAAATTTGTATTATAAAACTGTTATTGAAAAATTAGGAGGAAATGTATTTGAACTTCATCAAAACTTTGCCCCTGGAAAGAGTAGATTGAATATAATCAAGCCTCTTGATTTATTTTTGAAATATCATAAGTATGATGTCGTGCATATTCATTCTGGGAGCATGTCAGTTCTTGCGATAGCATCGTTTTGTGCAAAAAAAAACCGTGTCGGAAAAATTCTGGTTCATTCGCATAGTACAAGCGAAAAAAATACTATTAAAAAGAAAATTTTAAGAACTTTAACAGGTTGCATTATGTATTTTTGTGTTGATTATTATCTTTCTTGCTCAATAGATGCAGGGCGAGATAAATTTTTTAGATCTGTTGTGAATAACAATCTGATTGTAATAAAAAATGGTATTGATTTAAATAAATTTTGCCATAATGATTTTAAGAGAAAGAAGATGAGATATAAGCTAAATTTATCTCCTAATACTTTTGTATTAGGACATGTTGGGCGTTTTACCAAATCTAAGAATCATGAGTTCATATTAGCAGTATTTCTTCAATTAAAATTAAAAAAACCTGATTCAAAGCTTTTACTTGTGGGGGAAGGTGAACTATTTTCTACTATACAGCAAAAAACTGTTCAAATGGGGCTGAAAAATGATGTTATTTTTACAGGAGCAGTTAATAATGTTTATGATTATATGCAAGCAATGGATGCGTTTATCTTTCCATCACTATTTGAAGGTTTGGGAATGGTCGCTTTAGAGGCACAAGCAGTTGGGATTCCAACATATATATCAGACAATTGTCCTCATGATGTTTTGATTACCGATTATGCTCATATGGTGTCATTAAATACATCTACAGAGAAATGGGCTAGTTTAATTTTAAATCCACATTGTATAATACAAGATGGTTCTTCTGACATTAGACAAGCTGGTTTTGATATTAATGATACGGCAGAAGTGATACGCAAACGTTATTTTGAAAACTAATGAAAATTAATCCTTGTGAGAACAATTAAAAATCGATGGTGATAAAATTGAAAAAAATAATGTATATAATGAATGTTCCTTGGAATTCTATTAAACAAAGACACCACTTTATTGCAGAGAATTTGATGCAATATTATAAAGTAGATGTCTTTTTGAGGTATGAATTTAAGTATAAAAATTTAACTAGCAGCTACCTTCATTATTTATATAGAATTCCATTACAAAGGTATGAACCAATTCTATACTTGAATCAATGGTTGATTAAAAAACAAATATCGAAGCAAGTGAAAAAATATGATATCATATGGCTTACTACTCCTCAACAATATTCTTTTATTGAATCTTCACTATCCAGTCAACAAAAACTAATTTACGATTGCATGGATGATATGTTATGTTTTCCTGAGGTGATTAAATCCAAACGATTGTATAATACAATTTTTAATAACGAAAAAAAAATATTAGAGCGGGCTGATTTTGTTTTTACGAGTGCAGAAAGTTTAAAGAATATTCTACAGAGAAGATACAATACAAAAAGAAAAATATATGTGGAAAATAATGCGATCGAAAAAAATCAAGCATGCTATTGCAAAAGAAGTAATAATTTTAATCACACTAATAGCATAAAGAGAATTACATATATAGGAGCAATTGCACCTTGGATTGACTTTGAATTGTTAGAGCAAAGTATAAAAATTCACAACGATATAGAATATCATTTTTATGGCCCTTTATTACCAGGAGTAAAGATTCCTAATGCAGATAAATTCTATTTTCATGGTGCAATTAAACATAACAAAATTTATACTGTGATGGAAGATGCGAACCTATTAATAATGCCTTTTAAAAAAAATAAGTTAATTATGTCCGTAAATCCTATAAAATTATATGAGTACATAAAATCAAGTACTCCGGCAATAAGTGTAAAATACCCTGAAACAGAAAAATTTTCGAAATTTGTTTACCTCTATGATACTTCATCTGACTTTATGCATTATATAGATTTGATGTGTTCTGAGCAGTTAGAAAAACTTGGAACTGAAAACGAAATCAATCATTTTCTATCCAATAATACTTGGGAAAGCCGTGTTAAAGATATTTTTTCCATAGTAGGTCCTTGAGGAGAATATTATTTAACATTTGTTAGGAGTTATAAATTATGACTAAATGTTGTGCAAAAGATGATATATTTGAGATTCTGTGCTTCAGCTTGCTGTTTATTAATATTCCTGAGAAACTACAACTTAATTTCTTAGGCGGAATTGTTTCTGATAAATTGTGTTTGTATATATTAATCGTTGGATTTATTTATACGTGGAAAAATCCTAAATTACACATGAGAGATGATCCACTATTTAAAAAATTAATTATATTGAGTGCACTTTATTTTGTAGTTACCACGATATCAATTGTTCATGGAGCCATTATATATCCATATTGGGATATTGCACTTTCTGCCCCAATAAATCAAATAAAAAAGATGCCTTCTGTTATAGCAGTACTAGATACGATTGGAATTCAGGTTGCTTATCAGGAAATTATTAGTGTATGGATTCAATTGAAAGAGATAAAGAACCTTCTTTTAGAAATATTTTGGTGCTTTGGAGGAGCTTTTATTGTTTATTTATGGTGGAAAAATAATTGGAGAAGAGGTATTGAATTATTTTCTCGAGGAGTTACATTAGCATGTGTGATTGCGCTTTCGTATTCTGTCATTGAAATGTTTTATTTGGCAGGTAATGTTTCAGCAGAGAACTTTTTAATTAAAATTACTCCATACATTCATATGGTTGAAGTATCACAAGGATGGTGGCCCCCTCTTCTTTGGGAAGGTCAAATGAGAATGACATTTCCTGAGCCATCGTATGTGGGGAATTTTATTGCTTTTGCGTTGCCGGTTCTTTATTGCAAGTTTTATAGGAATACAACAATAATAAATGCCTTATTAATATTTTTAATGTCATATTTTTCTTTTTTTACGAGGGCAAGAACTGCCTATGCGATGTTATTTGGTATAACTATTCTCTTTATTTTATTAGTACTTATTAATAAACATGATAGAAGATATGCTTTAAAAAAAATTCTATCTTTGGTGATCATTATTACATTAAGCTTTGTTTCCTATGTATGGTTTATAAATCAGTTTCCTATTCAAGGAACTTATTCAACCCCAAAAAATGGTGAAATAATTTCATCTCAAGAAGTTTTAGATAACAATTTGTCAAGCTTAAAAGATGAGAATAGAAGAAGCAATGGAGCTAGATTTGCAGTATTAAAATCAAGCATAAGAATTTTTCTTCAGCATCCAATTATTGGTGTAGGTTCTGGATTTCAAAGTCAATATATTGTAGATAATTTTACACAAGAAGAAATCACGAATAATTCTGAAGTAATTAAATGGGTTAGAAATCAAAAAGAACATGGGCCATTTTCTACTGCTTTTGCAATTCAGACTACTATGAATGAATATTTTACAAGGTTAATGAATTGTGGCCTGCTAGGATTATTAGTGTTTTTAGCGCCTTTCATAGTTTTGATTTATAATTTGTTTAGAGTATATATTAATACAAATGGAGAAGATAAGATAAATGTTTTACTATTGTTAACTGCAATAGTAGGTGTGCTTGTATCAGGATGTAATCAAGGAATAAGTTTGTTTTTTGCACCATGGGTTTTATTGGGATTAGGATATGCGATGCTTACTAATATAATGAGTCTTTCGCAGAATAAGAGAGAATCCGAATAATTATAGGGTATAATTTTATTTAAAATCTGACTTACGTTTACTAAAAAATGTCTTTAGCTGGTAATATAGTTTAAGTTAAATTTGTCATTTGGTGTTTAAAAATATGCAAATTAATACGCAGAAAAAGGATATTATTTGGAATTACTTAGGAATATTTTTTTCATTAGGTTCTCAGGTTATTTGGCTGCCTGTTTTAATTCATTACCTAACACCGGATATTTTAGGATTATGGTATGTATTTATCAGCATTGGTGGCATGGTTGAATTATTAGATAGTGGCTTTACGCCAACTCTGAGCCATTGTATGACTTATGCATGGAGTGGGGCCATGGATTTAAAGAAGCAAGGTGTCGTCTTTTCCGGTGAGCGTAGTGGGCCGAATTATACTTTGGTTTATGGAATTTTGAGTACTTGCCGAGTCTTATATTTTGGCATTGCCTGTGTGGCTACATTAATTATGACCAGTATGGGTACGATGTATGTGCAACGTATTGCCTTTACTTATTTATCTTGGCAGGTTTATGCTACTTGGGTGCTCTATATAGCATCAACGTTTATTAATCTTTATATAGGATACTATGCTGTCGTTCTTGTGGGTATCGGTGATATTTTTCATAAAAACCGGGCACAGATTTTATCGAAGGGTGCTTTTTTAATATTAGGAACACTTGGCCTTGTTTGTGGTTTTGGTATTCTTAGTCTCGGTGTCGCTTATTTTGCCAGCGGTTTCGTTTTACGCTTTTTGTGCAAGCATTATCTCATCAAGGAGCATAAGTTTGATGAATTGTTCCGAAAATATCGTTATCAGATAGATTATTCTAAACGCCATATCTTGGCCATGATGTGGCCTAATGCCTGGCGAGATGGATTAGTCACGGTTGCAACTTATCTGACGGGACAGGCTACAGTTCTGATGAGTAGTGGTTTTCTGACTTTATATGAAACGGGGATTTACTCTTTTTCCATGCAAGTCGTCAATGCCTTGATTAGTATCGCCTCTGGCATGTTCAGTGCCTATGTTCCAGCAATACAATCGGCTTATGTATCCCGCAACCGGAAAGTCATGAAAGATTTATATGCAAAGTCCATGGCTTGCGCTTTTCACCTCAGTTTCTGGGGCATCATCATTTTTGCAGCGATTGGTATTCCTATCGTACAACTCTTGCGCCGTGACTTCGTCATTGAACGACCGGCTTTCCTGATGCTGGCACTGTCGATTTACCTCTTAAATCGACATCGAAATTCTGCCTGCTTTATCAGCACCATGAATAAGTTGCCATATACCTTCAGCTTCATCTTCTTTGGCGTCATCAGCATCAGTGCTACCTATATTGGACTAGCCTACTTCCAATTGGGGTTATGGGGCCTTATCCTTATTCCTTTAGCGGTTCAGTCCATCTATAATAACTGGAAGTGGAATCAAGTTGTTAACTACTATTTAGACACAACGGAAATTAAACTTATGTGTCAAGGGACGATAGAGCTAATACAAATAATAAAAGATAAATTAAGGTAAAATGAATTGGCTTATCGTGATAAAATAAAGTTATAGCACCATTATACTATTTAAAAAAATTATATAAATTTACAGCACTTTACAACTTTTACGCCGCCTCGGTAGTTTCTGAATCTAGTTTACACAAGGCCTGAACTAAGTCCGTTGAATTTTTTGCGGTTTGGGCCTTAGAGACCAAAGTGCCAAAAAATATGTCACGCTGTATTTGCCAGCTTATACGGCTTCTCAACTC
>ONZW01000306.1_pt1 | contig 42785 bp, 38 predicted proteins | sample 1671071 | NCBI WGS metagenome assembly ONZW01 (sample SAMN06348119, study PRJEB24527) | human gut metagenome | biome: human gut; feature: ankylosing spondylitis patient; material: feces | host: Homo sapiens | place: China | collected 2015-10
AGCGCCACCTTGCCAAGGTGGAGGTAGCGAGTTCGAGCCTCGTCGGCCGCTCCATAACGGAGTGGAACTATCCGCTCCAATATGGCCCGGTAGCTCAGTTGGTTAGAGCACCAGCCTGTCACGCTGGGGGTCGTCGGTTCGAGCCCGATCCGGGTCGCTCATCCTAATGGTGCAGGGACAAATGCACCGAATATGCGGCCGTAGCTCATCTGGTAGAGCGCCACCTTGCCAAGGTGGAGGTAGCGAGTTCGAGCCTCGTCGGCCGCTCCAACAGGAGTGGAAATTCACTCCTAAATATGGTGACGTGGCCAAGTGGTAAGGCAAGGGTCTGCAAAACCCTCATCCACCAGTTCAAATCTGGTCGTCACCTCCAAAAGATTCCCGAACGTGAAAGCGTTCGGGATTTTTTGTTTTATTGCATCCTCCCCTTCCCCGTGTTACAATAGCGGTATCCTGTGCAGAAAGGAGCGTATGCCATGCCCGCTCAAACCACCGAGACCCACACCACCCTGACCCCCGATACGCCGGTGCGGTATCTGAAAGGCGTCGGCCCCAAGACCGCCGAGCGGTTCGAGAAGCTGGGCATCGTGACGCTGGCGGACCTGCTCTGCCACTATCCGCGCAGATACATGGATTTTTCAAAGCCCTACTCCATTGCCGAGGCACCTTGCGACACCGAGTGCGTCGTGAAGGCCGAGGTGTTCGCCAAGCCCGGCGGGCGCATCCTGCCCGGCGGGCGGCGGATGGAGCGGATCACAGCGGGGGACGATGTTTCCAGCCTGGAGATCACCTGGTTCAACAATCCCTACGCCGCCCAGAAGCTGGAACTGGGGCAGGCATATTATTTTCAGGGCATCGTGACCGGCGGGATGCTCCGCCGCCAGATGGTCAACCCGCAGGTGCGCACCGAGGCGCAGATCACCGCCGCCCCTTTTGAGGCCGTCTACCCACAGACCGATGGGCTTTCGAGCAGCGTCATCGCCCGGTGTGTCCGCCAGCTGCTCCCCCATGCCGAGCTTCTGCCCGACCCGCTGCCGCCGGAGATGCGCCAGAAATACCGCCTGCTCTCCAAGGCAGAGGCCGTGCGGGCCATCCACTGCCCGGAGAGCGAGGAAGCCGCCTTTGCGGCCCGGCGGCGGCTCATCTACGAAGAACTGCTCATTTTGCAGCTGGGCATCGGCCGGATGAAGAACCGGGGCAGCGCCGCCACCGGGGCACCGATGCAGCTTCTCGACCCGCAGCCGTTCTGGGACGCGCTGCCCTTCGCCCCCACCGGGGCCCAGCGGCGGGCCGTGACGGAGATTTTGACCGACATGGCGGGCGGGCAGTCCATGAACCGCCTGCTGCAAGGCGATGTGGGCAGCGGCAAAACGCTGGTGGCGGCAGCCGCCATCTGGGCCTGCATCCGCAGCGGCTATCAGGCAGCACTGCTGGCCCCCACCGAGATTTTGGCCTCCCAGCATGCCGAGAACCTGAACCGGATGCTGGCCCCGTTCGGGATGCGGGTCGCCCTGCTGACCGGCGGCATGAAAGCCGCCGCCCGCCGCACCACGCTGGCCGCCATCCGGAACGACGAAGCCGACCTTGTGGTGGGTACCCACGCCATCCTCAGCGAGGGAGTCGCCTTTGCCCGGCTGGGTCTGGCCGTGGTGGACGAGCAGCACCGCTTCGGGGTGCGGCAGCGGGGCCTGCTGGCCGAAAAAGCCGAAAACCCCCACCTGCTGGTCATGAGCGCCACGCCCATCCCCCGCACACTGGGGCTGCTCCTCTACGGCGACCTCGACATCTCGATCCTCGACGAACTGCCGCCGGGCCGCAAGCCGGTCAAGACCCGGTGCATCACCGGGAAGAAGCGGCGGGACCTCTACGGCTTCCTGGACCGGGAGATCAACGCCGGGCGGCAGGTGTATATCGTCTGCCCCGCCATCGAGGACACCCCCGACGGCGGGCTGAATGCCGTGAAGACCTACTACGAAGACATCGCCAAAGCGCTGCTGCCCGACCGCCGGGTCGGCCTGATGCACGGCAAGCTCAAGCCAAAGGAAAAAGCCGCCGTCATGGAGGACTTCAAGGCCGGGCAGCTGGACGCGCTGGTCTCCACCACCGTCATCGAAGTCGGCGTGGACGTGCCGAACGCAACGGTCATGGTCATCGAGAACGCCGAGCGCTACGGCCTGAGCGCTTTGCACCAGCTGCGCGGCCGGGTGGGCCGCGGTGCGGCGGAGAGCTGGTGCTTCCTCGTCAGCGACAACACGAGCGAGCCAGTCCAGAAGCGGCTCAAATTCCTCTGCTCCACGGCAGACGGCTTCGCCGTGGCGCAGTACGATCTGGAAACGCGCGGCCCCGGCGACTTTTTCGGGAGCCGCCAGCACGGCCTGCCCACCCTCCAGATCGCCGACCTGATGAACGACACCCGCACCCTCCACGCCGCGCAGAGCGAAGCCGCCGCCCTGCTGGCCGAAGACCCGCTCCTCACCGCACCAGACCATGCACTTCTGGCCGCGCAGGTCGAGCAGATGTTCGAAAAGGCCGGTGCGATGAACTGAATCAGCAGCGAGGGGCAGGCCAAAAGCGGCCTGCCCCTCGTTTTCTATATTATATATAATTATTTCATGGGAATGATCTCGCAGAAAACGCACCGGCTCTTGGTGGAAAGGGCCACATCCTTGTGGTAGCAGCCGAAGAACCATTTTTCGTAGTGCAGCTTCAGCAGGATCTTGTCGAGAAAGAGGTGCAGCCGGTTCGACTCGCCCAGCGCCAGCGCAGTAAAATCCAGGAACCTGCTTGGGGCGTCGTGGGTCAGCACATAATCTACCTGCCAGCCGTTTTCTTCCAGCGTCTTTTCGCAGAGGGCATATTCCTCATCCGATGGCATCTCCTGCGGCCACCAGTTGACCCCAGGCTCCCGTTCCTCCTTGTCCTGACTTTCGGCCCCACCGAAGCAGAGATATTTTTTGCCCTCCAGCGTCAGCACACTGCCCCGGCAGACATGGTAGACATTGCCGCCCAGCGCCTGGACCGTTCCGCCGAACCGCTCCTCGGTCGGGTACTGGGCCAGCAGGTCGTAGTTCTCATGGCAGCCATCCAGAAACAGCAGCGTGTAGGGGCGTTTGCGCAGCCAGTCCAGCTTTTTCTGTTCCTCTTTGCTGCCGTCCCACACGAACCCGAAATCGCCCAGCACCACCACGGTATCCCGCCTGCTCAGCCAGCGGAGCCTGCCGTGCCTGAACCGGTCGATGTCGCCATGGGTGTCTCCCGTCAGATATACCATTCGTTTCCTCCCGCCCTGTGTGAAAGCTGTTAAAAGCCCTTGTCTCCGCAGAGCAAACCTGTTATTATAAAAGAATGAAGCTCCGGCTTCTTCCTGTTGTCCTATCCGGCCGCATCCTGCGCTCCGGTCTTTCTATTTTATCGCTTTTTGAAGGAATTGTCCACATGAAACGTATTTTTGCCCTCTTTTTGTCTCTGGCGGTCCTGTTCAGCTGTTTAGCTGTGACGGCAGGCGCCATGTTCGACCCCAGCCCCGTCTACGAGGTGCAGGCCAAGAGCGCCTACATCGTGAACACCGACACCAACATCATCGTCTACGACAAGGACAGCCAGAAGCAGGTGCCGGCCGGTGGCCTGACGAAATACATGACCATCGCTCTGGTGATGACCAACTACGCCGACCAGCTCGACAACACCTTTACCATGCCGTTCGCCATCTCGGATTACGTCCACAACTCCGACAACGCAGACATGCGCTCCGGCGAGACCTTCACCTACCGGGAAGCGCTCTACGCCATGGTGACACGGAACGCCAACGAGGCCGCGATGGGCCTGGCGTATGAACTTTCCGGTGGAGACCTGACCGGGTGGGTGAGCCAGATGAACACCCTGTCCCAGCGCATCGGCACGACGGGCAGCACCTGGACCGATGCCTGCGGCCTGGACAGCGGCAACACCACCACCGCCGTGGACATGTACCTCATCCTGCGCTACCTGATGAGCTTCGATGCCTTCCGGGAGATCTCCAGCGCACCGACTTTCACGATGCCCGCCAAGGAAAAACACGCCAAGAGCTTCGTTCTGGTCAGCCAGAACGTGGCCCTGAACAAAACGAGCGGCGGCAAGTTCTACCGCAGCGCGATGCAGGGCGGCATCTGCGACGTGATGGCCTACAAGAACGACAACGGCGACCAGAGCTATGTCTCTTGGGCCAACAAGAACGGCGCGACCTATATCTTCTGCATCATGCAGAGCCCTGACACCTGCGACGATTACGGCTACGCGAACCGCCGCCCGGCCCTGTGTGAGACGACCAAGCTCATCGACTGGGTGTTCGACAGCTTCTCCATCCAGGCCGCGCTGGACACCGACCAGGCTCTGGCCGAGATCCCGGTGAAGTATTCGTCTGACACCGACACGCTGCAGCTTTACCCCGACGACAACATGATGACCCTGCTGCCCTCTTCCGGCGACGGCACCGTCACCCAGAAATACTTCCATCTGCCCGATTATGCCGCCGCCCCCATCCATCAGGGCGACGTCATCGGAACGGTGGAGCTCAAGCTCGCCGGTGAGACCATCGGTGTGGTCAACCTCATCGCCGGGCAGGATGTCCGCCAGAACGCCCTGCTCTTCACCGTCTCGAAGGTGCAGGACTTTTTCCACAGCCTCTACCTGAAGGTCGTGATTGTCATGAGTCTGCTCGCCCTCGCCATCTATGGCCTGTGGTGGCTGCTCAATGTCTGGCATGGCCGCAGACCGACCAAAAAGATCCATCGCCGCTGACAGACGAGGGCAGGAACCAGACCGGTTCCTGCCCTCGTTTTCGTTCAGTCGATCGTCGTTTTGGTCCGGCCCACGCCGATGACGGCTGTGGTGATCTTTTTCCAGGTATTGCAGCCGCAGACGCCGTCCACCGCGAGGCTGGTGCGGCGCTGATAGCCCCGGAGCGCCTCTTCCGTCCGGGTGCCGAACAGGCCGTCGATGCGGTTCCCGGTCTGGTAGCCCAGCGTCGAGAGGGCGTCCTGCAGGATCATCACATAGCAGCCCCGGCTCCCCCGCCGCAGGGTGGGGAAACCCGCTGTGGTGCCGCGGCACGCGGGAGTGCCGTAGCGGCGGTCGAAGTGGACCCAGGTGGGTGTCTGGCTCAGCGGCTCCACGTAGCCCCACGCCCCGGTCGCGCGGGCGGCCCTGTAGATGGCCGTGCGCTGGGTCTGGCTGAGGCTCTGGCCCACATCAAAGGCCACCCCCGCATAGTGCTGGCTGCGGGTGCCATGGCCACCCTCCCAGATGCGGCGGAACGCATACCCCACCGGGATGCCGCGGCCGTACGTGCGGCGGGTCAGGTTCCAGGCCTCCATCGCCGCGATGGTGGTCCAGAGCACTGGACTGTTCGATCTGCCCCGGAACTCCCGCAGGGTCAGGGTCCGGCCGGTGCTGTAGGGCATGGGGTCGTTCTCGCTCAGGCTGTTATAGGTGTAGACCTTGTTTTCGTAGGCATCGTAAATAAGCAGCCGTGCCATTGGGTCATTCCTCCTCCAAATCACATGCGCAGCTCTGCGCCCGCAGTGCCGCCCAGGTCTCGCGGCCAACGGTGCCGGTCTGGTACAGGCCCGCCCGCGCCTGCGCGGCCTTCACAGCCACCGTCTCTGCCGGGCCGAAGGACGCATTATCCCGCACGAAGCTCTCCCCGCAGCAGAGGTTCGCCCGGCCGTTGATCCACTGTTCGATCTGCATCACATCCGGGCCGACGCTCCCTTCCTTCATGGCCCGGCCCGGATATGCCATCTCCCGTGCCGCATCCCGGTCGGGGTTGGGCATCCCGGTCGCCAATTGCAGGCTCAGCGCCTCCACCGCCGTCCAGGTCTCGGCGTCCGCGATGCCGGTCTCCGGCAATCCGAGCAGCGCCTGGGCACTGCGGGTCGCGGCGGCCGTCTCCCCGGTGTAGCCGGTGGCCAGCGGCGGTGCCTCCACGCTCTCGAAGTAATAGGCGATCCGCCGCAGCAGGATGCTGTAATACAGCACGTCGCTGCCCTCGCTGCCCACCGTCAGCGGCTTACCGGGGTAGGGCAGCCGTTTCAGCGTGACCACCGGGCCGCTGCTGCGCAGAGCCGATGCCTTGCCGTAGAGCGACTCCCAGGTCGCCCGCCCCACGATGCCGTCCACCGTCAGCCCTGCAAACCGCTGGTAGGCCCGCACCGCGTTCTCGGTGGCTGCACCAAAGCTGCCGTCGATGCCCACCGTCGGGATGCTGGATTCATAGGCGCTCAGGAGGTAGAGGTAGAATTGCAGTTCCCGCACCGCCGTGCCGCTGCTGCCCCGCCGGAGGATGCCCGGATACTCGCCGGGCCGCAGGCTGGACGACAGCAGTTTGTTGGCGATGTCGTTGTAGACCTCGTACAGCTTGTTCCAGGTGGTGCGGCCCACCACGCCGTCGCTGGTCAATCCGAAGTAGGTCTGGAACCGCTTCACCGCCGCCGTGGTCGCCGCACCGAACTTTCCATCCACGGTGAGGTCGTTCAGTCTGGAATAGACGGTGTGGGCGATCTTGAGCCAGAACTGCACGAGCCGCACGTTCTGGCCGCTGGCCCCCTCCCGCAGGGCCGTGCCGGGGTAGGCGTTGGGGGTGCCGTTGTCCGACTGGATGCTCCGGAACTCGTTGTAGATAGCGTTCCAGGTCTCACGGCCCACCACGCCGTCCACGGTCAGGCCGTACCGCCGCTGGAAGGCCCGCACCGCGCTGGCCGTGGACGCGCCGTAGCGGCCGTCCACCGCAAGGGACGGGATAGCCGATTCGTACTGCGCCAGCGTATTCAGCCAGAACTGCACCTGCTCCACCGCGCTGCCGGTGGAACCGGTGCGCAGGGCTGTGCCGCCCCAGCTGCCGTCCGACAGGGTGCCGCTGGAGGTCTCGCCCTCGCTGGTCAGTTCGGCAAGGTCCTTGACCGACACATAGATATAGCTGATCTTATACCAGGTCTGCCGCCCCACCACGCCGTCGGCGGTCAGGTTGAACTGCCGCTGGAACGTCCTGACCGTGGACACCATGCGGGGGCCGAAGACGCCGTCCACGGTCAGCTTGCCGAAGAAGGGGTAATCCTTCGCGATGCGGTTCAGCTGCCGCTGCAGCGTGAACACCGCCGTGCCGGAATCGCCCTGCCGCAGCGGCGAGCCGGGGTAGCTCTGCGGGATGGCCTGGATGTTGTTGGTCCGGACGATCTCGATGTTGCTGCCGTAGTAGTATTTCAGGATCTGAAGCGGTGTTTTGCCCTGTTTTGCCAGCGTGACCGTACCCCACTGCTTCAGGCCCGGACAGGTGACGGACTTGCCGTCGCAGTATTCGGAGTAGTAGGGGTTGACCGTTCCGGTCTTCCGGAGATAGGTATTGAAGATGTCGTCCGTCAGCCGGACCATGACATCGAACACGGTCCGCCCGTGGACGTAATACTGGTCGTAGCTGGTGGAGTTGGTGATGTTGAAGCTGTAGCCCCGGCTGGGGTACCACTCGGTGTAGATGCGGTTCAGCGCCAGCGAGATCTGGCAGTGGATGTTCGCCCGCAAGGCGCTCTCCGGCCAGGTCGGGTAGACTTCGCTGGACGCCACGTTGGCGATATACCTGCGGAACGAGACGGTCACGTTCCGGGCCGAGGCCGCCGGTTTGCCCAGATGGACCGTGATGTTCTTCGGGATGATGACCCGGTCCAGCACACGGGGCGCACACGGATCGGTGGGTGCTCTGCCGCTGCCCCCGCCGCCCGCAAACAGCGGGTGGGGCGGGATGACGATGGGCGGGTTCTCCACGTCCCGGTCCTCCTCCGTTTCGGGGATCATCTCCGGCTGGGCCAGCGTCACCTGCCCCGCAAAGACCTGGATGCCCTGGATGCGGACGGTGCGGTACCCCGCCTTCGAAGCCGTCAGGCTGCACACCGCATAGGGCAGACGGGTGGTATTGTCCTCCTCCAGTGAGAGGGCACAGTCCGGGGCGGTCAGGGTCACGTCCGCGGCATTGCCCTCGGCGTCGGTCATCCGGGTTGCGGTGAAGCCGTCGCCGACGATGTTCACCGTGACCCCCTCCACCGGTGCCGACTGCCGGGCCGCAAATGCCTGAATGCGCAGAATTCCAATCGCCATAAACAAAAAACTCCTTTGCCGAAATATTCGCTTGGTTCACCCACAGCGTATTCGGCAAGGAGTCGGAAGGTGCATGAAACAAACGCCCCCTGTCCGTCCGGAGGCATAGGCTCCGGAACCGGGCAGGGGGCGTTCGTTGTTTGTTGTATCTTGGAAGGGGAAAAGCGGAACGGCCTGATTTACCGCTTGTACTTTGCGGCAGTCTGCAGGCGCTGCATGGCACGGTCAAGAGCGATCTTGCTCTGGTAATACTCGTGCATGCTCTGCTTGTGCTGCAAGCGCTCTTCGGCGCGGATGCGGGCGGCCTCGGCGCGGTTGCGGTCGATGTCCTCCGGACGCTCGGCGCTGTCCACCAGCAGCAGAACGAAGGTGGGGGTCACTTCGGCAATGCCGTCGCCCACCAGCACATCGCGGGTCTCCCCGTTCACAGTGAATTGCAGAATCCCCATGTGCAGGGCCACCAGCACCGGGCTGTGGCCGGCCTGCACACCATACACACCGTCGCCGGTGGGCAGGGTCAGGCTCTCACAATCGCCCTGATAAAACTCGCCGCTGGAAGCGGTGATGTTCAGCATGAACTTCTGCATCAGACGGCACCGCCCTTTTCCTCCGCGAGCTTCTCGGCGGCCTTCTGACGGGCATCGTCCAGGGTGCCCACGTTGAAGAAGGCCCACTCCGGCAGATCATCGCACTGGCCGTCCACGATGGCGGCAAAGCCCTTGACGGTCTCGGCCAGAGGCACATACTTGCCCTGCAGGCCGGTGAAGTTCTCGGCCACCGAGAACGGCTGGGACAGGAACTTCTGCAATTTACGGGCGCGGGTGACGGTGAGCTTGTCTTCCTCGCTCAGTTCGTCCATGCCCAGGATGGCGATAATGTCCTGCAGCTCCTGATAGCGCTGCAGCGTTGCCTGCACCTTGCGGGCCACACGGTAATGCTCTTCGCCCACAATGTCGGCTTCGAGGATGCGGCTGGTGGAAGCCAGCGGGTCCACGGCGGGGTAGATGCCCTGCTCGACGATCTTACGGCTCAGAACGGTGGTGGCGTCCAGATGGGCAAAGGTGGTGGCGGGGGCCGGGTCGGTCAGGTCGTCGGCGGGGACGTAGACGGCCTGCACCGAGGTGATGGAGCCGTCGCGGGTGGAGGTGATGCGCTCCTGCAGAGCGCCCAGCTCGTTGGCCAGCGTGGGCTGATAGCCGACGGCCGAAGGCATACGGCCCATCAGAGCGGAGACCTCCGAACCTGCCTGCACGAAACGGAAGATGTTATCAATGAACAGCAGGACGTCCTTGTGGGTCTCCTCACGGAAATACTCGGCCATGGTCAGGCCGGTCTCGGCCACACGCATACGGGCTCCTGGGGGCTCGTTCATCTGGCCGAAGACCAGCGCGGTCTTGTTCAGAACACCGGAGGCGTTCATCTCGCCCCAGAGGTCGCAGCCCTCGCGGGAGCGCTCGCCGACGCCGGTGAAGATGGAGTAGCCGCCGTGCTCGGTGGCAACATTGTGGATCAGCTCCTGGATCAGAACGGTCTTGCCGACACCGGCACCGCCGAACAGGCCGATCTTGCCGCCCTTGGCGTAGGGAGCCAGCAGGTCGATGACCTTGATGCCGGTCTCCAGGATCTCGGTTGCAGGTTTCTGCTCAGCAAAGCTGGGAGCCTTGCGGTGGATGGGCCAATGGGGCAGCTCGTCCACCGGGCCCTTGCCGTCGATGGGGCGGCCCAGCGGGTCGAACATGCGGCCCAGGGTGCCCTCGCCCACCGGGGCGTTCAGGCCGTGGCCGGTGGCGGTGACCACCATCCCCTTGCCAAGACCCTCGCTGGCAGAAAGCATGATGCAGCGCACAGTCGTCTCGTTGACATGCTGCGCCACTTCCATCGTGCGCTCGGTGCCCTCAGCGGTCACCGTCAGCGCTTCCTGCAGGGCAGGCAGCTTGCCCTCGGTGAACTTGACGTCCACCACGGGGCCAGCTACGCGAATAATAGTTCCCTGTATCATACGATTGCCTTTCATAAAATGTGTAAACCTCTCGCCAGCTCCCCTATCAGGGGAGCTGGCATTGCGCAGCAATGACGGAGAGGTTATTCGTTACTTTGCACCGCCGCAGCGCCGCCGATGATCTCGGTGATCTCCTGGGTGATAGAGCCCTGGCGGGTGCGGTTGTATTCGAGCTGAAGCTCGTGGATCATATCATTGGCGCTCTTGGTGGCCGAATCCATGGCGGTCATGCGGGCGCTCTGCTCCGCGCAGAAGCTCTCAGTCATGGCACCAAAGATCATGCCGTGCATGTAGATGGGGGCCGTCTGCTCGAACACCGTTTTGGCGTCCGGGAACATCTCCACCTCGCCGCGGGGGTCGCCCAGACCTTTCGGAGCGGGCTTCAGATGCTCACGGTCCAGCGGAAGCAGACGCTCCATCACCGGCTCACTGGTCAGCGCGTTCTGGATCTTGGTGTAGATGAGGTAGATCTCATCCAGTTTGCCGGACTTGAAATCGTCGATGGCGTCCACCGTGATGTCGCGGGCGCGCTGCAGCGTGGGAGCCGTGGCACCATAGTGGAACTCTTCCACCAGGCGCGGGTCCTTGTGGAGCAGGGCGCGGTAGCCGGTCTGACCAATGACGTAGAAGCGGGCATTGGGGTCGCTGCCGCACTGCTCTTTCAGGAACTTGAGCAGGTTCTGGTTGTAGGCACCCGCCATGCCCTTGTCGGCCGTCAGCACGACATAGGCACGGATGGGGTTTTCCTTTTCCCGCTCATGAAAGAACGGGTGGACCGGCTCGTCCGGCAGATGCGGCACGACGCGGGAGATGGTGTCCCGCATCCGGGTGAAATACGGCAGAACGTTCTGGTAGTTCTGCCGCGCCTTGCGGAGCTTGGAGGAGGAGATCAGGTACATGGCATTCGTGATCTTCATGGTATCCTGAATGCTCTCGATCCGCTCCTTGAGCAGCTTACTGGACGGCATGGCTCTCCCCTCCCGCATAGGTCTTCCACGCGGTCAGGATGGCGTCCACCTGCTCCGGCGTGATCTTGCCGGTGGAAGCGATGGCATCCATCGCGCCGGAAACATCGGCGTGGAAGGACCGCACAAAGGCGTTGACCTTTGCGCGCTGCTCAGCCAGCGGGAGCGTGTCCAGCATCCCGTGGGAGGCCAGCGTCAGGATGACGACCTGCTCGGCATCGGACTTGGGCTGATAGAGCGGCTGCTTGAGCATCTCGGTCAGGGCCTTGCCGTGTTCCAGCTGGCGGCGGGTCTCTGCGTCCAGATCTGAGCTGAACTGTGCGAAAGACTCCATATCCTTGTACTGGGCCAGCTCGATGCGCAGGTTGGAGTTGGCCTTCTTCATGGCCTTGGTCTGGGCTGCGCCGCCGACACGGGACACCGACAGGCCGACGTTGACGGCCGGGCGGTTGCCTGCATTGAACAGGGCGCTCTCCAGGAAGATCTGACCATCGGTGATGGAAATGACGTTGGTGGGGATGTAAGCGGAGACATCGCCCGCCTGGGTCTCGACGATGGGCAGGGCGGTGATGGAGCCGCCGCCCAGGTCGTCGCGCATCCGGCAGGAGCGCTCCAGCAGACGGGAGTGCAGATAGAAGACGTCGCCGGGGTATGCCTCACGGCCCGGAGAACGGCGCAGCAGCAGCGAGATGGCGCGGTACGCCACAGCGTGCTTGGACAGGTCGTCGTAGACGATCAGCACACTCTTGCCCTTGTCCATGAAATACTCGGCCAGTGCGGTGCCCGCATAGGGCGCGATGTACTGCAAAGGAGCGCTGTCGGATGCCGTTGCAGCTACGATGGTGGTGTAGCTCATGGCACCGTGCTTCTTCAGATCCTCGGCCACACGGGCGATGGAGGAAGCCTTCTGGCCGATGGCAACATAGATGCACAGCACCCCGGTGTCCTTCTGGTTCAGGATGGCATCGGTGGCGATGGAGGTCTTGCCGGTCTGGCGGTCGCCGATGATCAGCTCACGCTGACCGCGGCCGATGGGGAACATGGAGTCGATGGCGAGGATGCCGGTGTGAAGCGGGGTATCCACGCTCTGGCGCTCCAGAATGCCGGGGGCCTGCTTCTCGATGGGGTTGTAGCCCTCTGCCTCGATGGGGCCCTTGCCGTCGATGGGCTCTCCCAGCGGGTCGATGACACGACCCAGGAACTTTTCGCCCACCGGAATGCCCGCCCGCTTGCCGCTGCGGGTGACCAGGGTGCCGACGCCGACCGACTCGGCCCCGTCAAACAGCATGATGCCCAGACGGCCCGGTTCCACGCTCTCGACCATGCCCTTGGCACCGTTCTCGAAGGTGACGATCTCGCCGTAAACGGCGCGGTCCATCCCCTCGACCTGCACGATGCCGTCGGCGGAGGCGATGACCACGCCGCCCTCTTCCGAGGTCTGGGCGGGCTTATAATCCTCCACGCGGGTCTTCAGGGTAGCCAGAGAGGGCTTGCCGGCCATCATCTGGTCCAGCTGGTGGCGGCCGGAGTTGTCGAACATCCGGTCACCGACCTGCAGCACATAGCCGGAGAGCAGGCTCTCATCGACGGCCACGTTCAGGATGACCTCGGTGGCGTCGTAGAGCTTCTTTACCTCGTTCTTGATGCGGGCGATGTCCTCTTCGCGCAGCTGGTGGGCAGCGCGCAGGTCGGCCTTGACGATCCGGTTCTCCTCAAAGAACTCACGGCTGAATTCAGTTGCCATTGCCTGCACCTGCTTTCTCCAACAGATCGTCCAGCAGACGGGCGTCGTCCTGTGCGGTCAGGTGCCGTGCCAGCAGCTTTTCGCACATTGCACGGGCCAGAGCCGTGGTCTGGGCGTCGGCCTCGCGCAGCTTGTGCTGGCGCTCTGCCTCGGCCGCGGTCTTGCCCTCGGCAAGGATGGCGTCAGCCTGCTTCTGGGCGTCCAGCAGCAGTTGCTGCTTTTCCTTCTCCGCCTGCTGCTCGTAAGCCTTGCGGCGGGCAGCGGCCTCATCGTCTACATTGCGCAGCTTATCCTGCGCAGCATTCAGTGCCGCAGCGGCTTCGCTCTTGGAAGTCTCGGCAGCAGCAAGGGCGTCGTCCACCTGCTTCTGGCGCTCTGCGATGATGTTCATGACAGGCCTGTACAGGAACTTGCGCAGCAGCAAAAACAGGACCAGAACGTTGACGACCGTCCACAAAAGGTTCAGATTCAGTGTCAGCATTCGTCATGCCTCCGTTATCAACCCAGGAACAGGATGATCAGCAGTGCAACGACGAAGCCGAAAATTGCAGTACCTTCTGCCAGAGCAGCGCCCAGCAGCAGGTTGGTCTGGATCTTGCCGGATGCTTCGGGCTGGCGGCTGATGGCCTCCGTTGCCTTACCGGTCGCAATGCCGATGCCGATGCCGCCGCCAATACCAGTCAGCGCTGCGATGCCAGCGCCCAGAGCTACGAGTCCGTTCATAATAAAATCTCCTATCTTTTTATCGTTTTTCTTTTGTACGACTTCTCCGTCCCTGCTCCGCAATGCCAGAGGAGCTGTCTGCGCAGCAGACGGAGAGGTTACTCTTCGTCTCCCAGGCTCTCCTTCATAAAGAGGGAGGTCAGGAACACAAACACATACGTCTGGATCAAGCCATCGAACAGGTCAAAATACAGGCTGAACACTGCGGGGACGAACACCGGCACCACGAGCTTGATCAGCTCCATGATGACGAACGCGCCCAGCACATTGCCGAACAGTCGCATACACAGGCTGGTGGGCCGGATGGCGATCTCCAGGATATTCATGGGCGTCATGACCGGCGTAGGAGCCGTCAGACTCTTGAGGAAGCCTTTCCCGCCGCGCGCGTGGATGCCGGAGTATTCGATGAGCACGATGCTCATCAGGGCCAGAGCTGCGGTGACGTTCAGATCCTTCGTGGGAGGCTTGATGCCGAACACACCAATGAGGTTGGAGCACGCGATATACAGCGCCACGCTCATCAGATACGGCACATACCGTTTGCCGTTCTCGCCCAGCAGCCCGACGAAGAAATCGTTGATAAGAGTCACGACCGTTTCCAGGATGGCCTGGCGCCTGGTGATGTGATCGACCCGCAGATTCCGCGTCAGCAGGATCGAACCGAGCACCAGAAACACCATGATGCCCCAGCTGACGACCACGGATTCCGGGATCTGCAGCCCGAATACCGAGACCATCTCCACGTTCAGCTCTTCTTTCAAAGCAGCAGTCAACGCATTCATTCTTTTGCTCTATCTCCTTTCCTTGTTATCGTTTTTCCGAAAAAACGCTGCAATGCGCGAAAAAAAGCAGGAGGCCGAGACGTCCTCGTCCCACATCCTCCTTTGCTCACGCCTTGCCTGGCGTTTTTTACGTGACGTATCATAGCACGATTGTGCCGAATTTTGTAGCCCCCGGCCTAACATTCTACGTTTTGTTATGTTCCATTTCACAACGGCCGAAGAAGTGTTGTGCATTTTGTGCAAATTTCCAGTCTTGTCTTATGCCAATTGCACAATTTCCAAGTGGATTTTCTTCCTTTCGCTTCGTTTTCCGAGTCAAAAACGGGGCAAAATCGGCACATTATTCACCATTTGTATATCCGGTATATCAAATTTATATAGGCGGACCGGCTGTGATGCAGCCCCCAAACGCGGCTGTGATACGGCTCTTATATAATTGTAATACAGATTTAATATGGCCGTTTACTGCTTTTCGCCCCGGCGGAACAGCAGGCGGAAGATGGCACGGCTCAGCGGGCCGCAGTAGAACATCTGCCCGCACAGCGCCATGGGGAAGGCAGCGTTGGTCACGCCGCCCGTGTTCAGCGCCACATTTTGGTGCAGTTGATGTATCCCAGTTTTTTGGATTTTTGGTGCAAAAATACGCCTCATTTGTTGTACACTCTGCGAATAGACAACTCCGCCTTTGTCGTGTATAATAAAGCCAGAAACCAGAGAAGTACAGCAGAAGCTCAAACGAGAGCTAACCCCGCTGACTTGAAGCAGAAAGGAGCGAGACCGATGGTCGATATGGAACCCGCACAGTTTGGACAGACTGTCGGGATTCGCTGAGAGGCAAAACAGAGGCTCACCACAAACGGGATGTTTCCCCCGTATAAAAACACAACAACGAGCCGGTCTTGAGCATCAATCACGCGAAAACAGAACAGTCTGTCGAGTATAAATCCCCTGGCGATTCAAATAGATCCGCATGAGGTGATCCCCATGATGAAAGCTTTTGCGCGGACGAGAATATTTGAATGACCAAAAAGGAGCAACTCCAATGTACTAAGCAATGGAATCCCCCGCAAATCTAACTCGAAAGAATGTGGTAATATGAAATTCATCTTCATGATCTCACTACCGCAATCCAACAGTTAAGAGAAGGGTCAGTCCAATGTACACGAGTAACGAGTTCCCCTTGAACCAGATTCCCAGTTTCTGATCGTTTCTAAGGAGAGTCACCCTATGAAGCGTTTACTCCGAAAATGAGGAAATCCAAGGAGAAGAGGCTTATGACTCCGAAGAAGTAAGTATCCAGCCGGACGAGGGCTTGCAACCGCCTCGTCCGGCTGGTTTTTGTTTGTTCTTTCGCATATTCTCCGGGCAGAATGTTCCGTTCCGGGTTGAATCCCGTCCTTGCTTTTTCACTTCCCTATGTTATACTTGTGGAAAAAGATGGAGGTGTATCGTATGGATTCGTTCTTCTCGTCTTCCACCCTGTTCAACATTGTGCTGGCCGTGATCTGGTTCATCTCCGGCATCCGGGATTTTCAGGGCAAGGACCCGCTCATCAAACTCCCCTTCAACCAGTACGTCCGCGACCCTGAGTACCGCGCGTTCTGGCAGAAAAAGAATGGCGTATTCTACATGCTCAACGCTCTCGCCTTTCTGATCCTGGCCTTTACGCCTGTCACATCGCTGGTCTACCGCATCCTCTTCGGTGTTGCCATCGGGGGCGATCTTCTTTATCTCGTTGCGTATGAGAGTTGGAACCATAGCGCCGATTGAATCGTTCTGGCCTGGTTCCATTCCAAAATTTTTCTTGCTCCTTCTGCCGTTCTCTGCTACAATGGAGAAAAACGCAGGAGGATTTTTCTTATGGTCAAACATGTGATTCTGTGGCAGCTCAAGGATGAGCTTTCCGACACCGAAAAAGCCGCCGTCAAGGCAGGCATCAAAGAGGGCCTGGAAGGGCTGGCCGGTCAGATCCCCGGTCTGGTGGACATCCGCGTCAACATCGACACGCTCCCCTCTTCCAACGCCGACCTGATGCTGGACACCACCTTCGAGACCGCCGAGGCGCTCAAGGGCTACTCCACCCATCCGGCCCATGTCGCCGTCGCCAACAGCAAAGTGCGCCCCTACTATAAAAACCGCGTCTGCCTGGATTACGAGGTCTAACATGCTTACACCAGCTGCATCCTCCCGGAGATGCGGCCATAGCACGAAATGAGGATGGCATCATGAATAAAGCACTTCGGAATGTTACAGCCCTTTTCCTTGCAATGCTCCTTTGTCTTTGTCCGCTTTCGGTTCAGGCCGCTGGTGTCACCGGCGATACGGTCCTGGCCAGCTACCGGACACTGATCGACGCTTACAACAACTTCGCCGACCTGCACGAGTCCTATCTGGTCATGCTGGGTACACAGAATGTTTCAGATTCTGTCCGCGCCTACTATGACGGTGTTGACCTTGTGTTGGATAACCTCTACGCCACCGGCTCCGCAAAGGGGAATCTTGCCACGCTGGATGCCGGAACGCTGACCGAGATCAACAACATCCTCACCGAGGACATCGCTTTTATGAATGCGGCCAGCGCCACGGTACAGGCCCAGATGGACAACGGTTACCCTGCCGGGAACTATACACCGGGAACGGTCTACGGCCCCAAGCTGAACCAGACTGAACTTGATCAGGTGGCCGGTGTCGTCAGCCGCTTTGCTTCCAGCCTGCCGCTTTCTTCCATGAGCGACGTTGATAAGGTCATGGCTGCGCGGGACTACCTCATCCAGTTCTGCTCCTATGCCCCCGACTGGTCGAAGAACCGTGCCAACACGGCGTGGGGTGCGCTGGTCTACCGGCAGGCGCAGTGTTCCGGCTATGCCCGCGCCATGAAAGCTCTCTGCGACTCCATCGGAGTGGAATGCTGCTACGTTCATGCGGACGCGGCGGCTTCCAATCCAAGCCACCAGTGGAACACCGTAAAGATCGACGGCCAGTGGTACATTCTGGATGTGCAGGGCGATGACTCTTCCGGCTTCGAGGCATTCTTCCTGCTGTCGGATAACAGTTATGCCGCATCCACCGGCCTGTCATGGGATCGTTCCGCCGTTCCCGCCTGCCCCGCCGACTATACCGGCACGCATTACCACTACGTTTTCTTCCAGCGCATGGATCAGAGCCTGTTCGCCGCGCGGATGATTTGAGCGTTTCTCATTGACAAACCCACCGTTTTTGCGTATTATATGGTAAGAAGGGGTTATTCTGCCCCTTTGACACACACAAACTGGCTTTGACGAGAAGAGTATGCACAGCAGGCACCTGACAGAAAGCCCGAAGGATGGAAGCGGGCAGGCAGCGCTGGGCAGAAGATGGCCTCCGAGCCGCGCAGGTGAAGATTGAGCCTGCGACGGGTGCGCCCGTTACTGCGCGTGGGCTGGTCTTTCATCAGCCCACAAGGCCCCGCTCGCAAGAGCGCGGCGAAGCAAGGTGGTACCACGGAAGTTCAGCTCCCGTCCTTGTCCGGCACATCCGGCAGGGCGGGAGCTTTTTTGTGACACAGCCACGATAGAAAGGAAGAGCATATCCCCATGAGTGAGCACAAGACATTTTACATCACCACCCCCATCTACTACCCCAGCGATAAGCTGCACATCGGCCACAGCTACACCACCGTAGCCTGCGATGCGCTGGCGCGCTTCAAGCGGATGCAGGGCTATGACGTCATGTTCCTGACCGGCACCGACGAGCACGGCCAGAAGATCCAGGACAAGGCCGCCGACGCCGGTGTGACCCCCAAGGAGTATGTGGACAAGATCGTAGCCACCGTCAAGGATCTGTGGAAGCTGCTGGACGTCAGCTACGACCGCTTCATCCGCACCACCGACGACTACCACATGGAGTCCTGCCAGAAGATCTTCACCAAGCTGTATGAGCAGGGCGACATCTACAAGGGCGAGTACATCGGCCACTACTGCAAGCCCTGCGAGAGCTTCTGGACCGACAGCCAGCTGGTGGACGGCAAGTGCCCGGACTGCGGCCGCGAAGTGTACGACGCACACGAGGAAGCCTACTTCTTCAAGACCAGCAAGTATGCCGACCGCCTGCTGAAGCTCTACGAGGAGAACCCCCAGTTCATCCAGCCGGAGAGCCGCAAGAACGAGATGATCGCCTTCATCAAGCAGGGCCTGCAGGATACCTGCGTCTCCCGCACCTCCGTCAAGTGGGGCATCCCGGTCCCCTTCGACCCCAAGCACACCATGTACGTCTGGGTCGATGCACTGAGCAACTATATCTCCGCGCTGGGCTACGGCAACGAGACCTATCACGATTACGACAAGTTCTGGCCGGCTGACCTGCACATGGTCGGCAAGGAGATCCTGCGCTTCCACACCATCCTGTGGCCCGCCATGCTGATGGCTCTGGATCTGCCGCTGCCCAAGCGCGTCTTCGGCCACGGCTGGCTGCTGATGAACGGCGGCAAGATGTCCAAGTCGGTGGGCAATGTCGTGGACCCCGTCATCCTTTGCGACCGCTACGGCGTGGACGCCATCCGCTACTTCCTGCTGCGTGAGATCCCGTTCGGCAACGACGGCATGTTCACCAACGAGGCCCTCATCAACCGCATCAACAGCGACCTGGCCAACGACCTGGGCAACCTGCTCAGCCGCACCGTCGCCATGTGCGAAAAGTATTTCGGCGGCACCGTCCGCAATGTGGCGGGCACCGAGGCCATCGACGCGGAGCTGGAAGGCCTGATCAACGGCCTGACCGCCAAAGTCACCGCCGACATGGACAACCTGACCATCCCGCAGGCGCTGATGGAGATCTTCGCCGTCATCCAGCGCGCCAACAAATACATCGACGAGACTGCGCCCTGGGCATTGGCCAAGGACGAGGCCAACAAGGAGCGCCTGGAGAGCGTGCTCTATCACCTGTGCGAGGCACTGCGCGTGACCGGCATCCTGCTGAACGCTTACCTGCCTTCCACTGCCCCCAAGATGATGGATCAGCTGGGTCTGGACGCTTCTGCGCTCGACCTGAGCAAGACCATCTACGGCGCACAGGAGACCTACACCGTCCACAAGGGCGACGCGCTCTTCCCCCGCATCGACGTGGCCAAGGAGATTGCCCACCTGAAGGAAGAGGACGAGAAGCGCAAGGCCGCTGCCGAGGCTGCCAACAAGGCCAAAGCCGAGGCCGAAGCTGCCAACAAGGCCAAAGCCGAGGCCGAAGCTGCCAAGAACGCCCCCGCTGCTGCGGAGGAGAGCGGCGTGGACTTCACCCACGAGCCGGAGATCGCATTCGATGACTTCTGCAAGGTGGAGCTGCGCGTGGCCGAAGTCCGTGCCTGCGAGAACCTGAAGGAGAGCAAGAAGCTGCTCCATCTGACCGTCTTCGACGGCGAGCGCGAGCGCTGCATCCTGTCCGGCATTGCCAAGTGGTTCAAGCCGGAAGACCTCATCGGCAAGAAGATTGGCATCGTGGCCAACCTGGCTCCCCGCCCGATGATGAAGAACAAGTACGTCAGCGAGGGCATGATCTTTGCTGCCGACACCGCTGACGGCGGCTGCTCCATCGCCTTCTACGGCGACGATGTCCCCGTGGGCAGCCGCATCCACTAAGAAAGGAAGATCATGTCTATCAATTCTGCTGTCCGCGCCACAAAGCTGGATAAGATCTTTGGCACGCCCGTGTGCGCTGTGCTGCTGGCGATCCTCTGCAATGTCCTGTGGGGCTCAGCCTTTCCGTTCATAAAACTGGGCTACCGACTGTTCTCCATCGACCCCGCTAACACGGCTTCCATCTTCTGCTTTGCGGGAGTGCGGTTCATGCTGGGCAGTGTGCTGGTGCTGCTGGGCAGCATCCTGCTGCAGGGACATGCGCCGCATTTCCCCAGGGGCAAGGTGGCGGCAGAGTGTTGTGCGCTGGGTCTGTGGCAGACCACCACGCAGTATGCGTTCTACTACATCGCCGTGGCGATGCTCACCGGTGCCTTTGGCGGCATCCTGAACAGCACCCAGAGTTTTTTAGGCGTCATCTTTGCCCACTTTATTTACGGCAATGCGGACCGCATGACCCCCGCCAAGACCCTGGGCTGCGCCATCGGCTTTGCAGGTGTGCTCATCGGCACCATCGGCAACCATGGCAGCGGCAGCGGCTGGGGCGTGTTCTGCATGATGGCAGCCACCGTCATCTTTACCCTGTCCGGCCCGTGGAACAAGTCGGTCACCAAAAAGGCTGATAGCTTTGCCGTCTGCTTTCTGAACCTGTTTGTGGGCGGTCTGGCGCTGTTTGTGCTGGGCACCGTTATGGGCGGTCGGCTGCATGTACAAGGTGCGCTGGCGGTGCTGGTCATGCTGTATCTTGCCTTCATCTGCGGCGCAGGCTATATCCTGTGGGCGCTGCTGATGAAAAACAACCCGGTCAGCCGCATCGCGATCTTTGGTTTCGTCAATCCGGTGGTCAATGTGCTGCTCAGTGCGGTGCTCAACGGCGAACCGCTGTTCCGCTGGCAGTATCTGGCGGCGCTGCTGTTCGTGTGCGTGGGCATCTGGCTGGTAAACAAGGCCCCTGCCCAGAAGGAGAAGCTATGACCGGCCCCATCTTTGACACCCACGCCCATTACAGCGCCCATGCCTTCGATGCCGACCGCTTCGCCCTGCTGGACAGCCTGCCCGCAAAGGGCGTGGTCGGCGTCTGCGAGCAGGCCACCCACTCCGGGGATGCCCCCCGTGTGCTGGAGCTGGCCCACCGGTATCCGTGGGTCGTGGCCGCCATCGGCATCCATCCGGAAAGCCTGCTGGCCCCGGAGGACTGCGGCGCGGACGGCCCGGCCCCCACAGTGTCGGTCTACGGCGGCGACTGGGCCGCAGAGATGCGGGTGCTGGCCCCTTACTACGACGACCCGAAGGTGGTGGCCGTGGGTGAATGCGGGCTGGACTATCACTGGCCGGTGCCAAAGGACGCCCAGCTGGCCCTGTTCGAGGCCGAGATCCGGCTGGCGCTGGAACTGGACAAGCCCATCATCGTGCACGACCGCAACGCCCACGCCGACGTCTACGCCCTGCTGAAACGCTACCAGCCCAAGGGCATCGTGCACTGCTATTCCGGCAGTGCCGACGATGCGCTCTGGCTGGCAAAACAGGGACTCTATTTCGGCTTCGGCGGAGCCTGCACCTTCAAAGGGGCCAAGCGGGCCGCCAAAGCCATCGCGGCCCTGCCGCTGGAACAGCTCGTTCTGGAAACGGACTGCCCCTACATGGCTCCGGAACCTGTGCGCGGCACCCGCTGCGACAGCTCGCTCATCCGCTATGTGGGCGAATCCATCGCACAGGTCAAGGGAGTTTCCACTGAGGAAGTGTTCCGGCAGACCGCTGAGAATGCAAGGCGGGTCTACCAGTTGTAAAGTTTAATTCTGGATAACCTCTCAGTCATCGCTTCGCGATGCCAGCTCCCCTGGTAGGGGAGCCACTGGCGAGTCGGTTTTGGCCGTGCTGAACGAGCGAGGTTTTTCGTTTCCGGGAACAGTCGGGCTCCGCTGTTGAGATTTACGGCTGCTTATCCAGCGCCCCTTGTTAGAGCATAGTTCCGCAGCTGCTGTCCATTCGGACAGGGCCCGGCACTTCGCGCCCGATTGAGCCCAAGCGAACAGCAGGGCTGGCCCGGCCTGCCAAGGGCTCCCCTATTTAGGGGAGCTGGCGCGAAGCGCCTGAGAGGTTGCACTCCCATCATTTCACCTGCAAAAGCTGAAGTTTACATCAGCTTCTGTATAGATCAACTTTGAAAATCCAAACTGTTATAAGGAGATATCACTTATGAAAGCTCGTATTCCGCAGCACCGCGAATTTATCATCAACTTCCCCGACAGCGTCGATCAGGCCAAGGCCAACGAGGGCTGGGCAAAGCTGCAGCAGATCGTCGAGGACTACAAGAAGGACCACAACGGTGCTTCCGTCTATGCACCCAGCTTCATCGAGGACTGCGAGCCTGCCGTCAAGAAGCTGCAGGAAGAGTATGGCTTCGAGTACACCGTTGAGTACGTGAAGTAAGTTCTGAGTTTTCAGTATATTGCATTAAAAAGAACAGAGCGTTCCAGCCAGCTGGCTGGAACGCTCTGCTCTTTTTGTTGCTTATTTCAGTTCCATATGGATGGACTTTTCCGTAAAGCCGTAGTTCCGGTACATCTCATACGCCTTTTTATTTCTGGCGTTCACCTGCAGCTCGATGGTGTCACATCCCTTTTCCGCCTTGAGCTGCTTCACTTTTTCAAAGAACTGGTGGCCGATGCCTTTGCCCCTGTACGCTTCCTCCACCGCCATGGTACTGACAAACAAAACATCCTTTGTTACCTGCGCCGGGCCTTCCACATGGCGCTTGAAGACTTCCAGAACACCAACAACGATGCCGTCCGTCTCGGCAATATACCAGCTGTCCCCTTTCAGGAGCTCAGCAAACAACCCTTTTGTAATCAACGGACTAGCCGGTTTGTAGACATCCGGCCGCCACTCGACATGCATCTGCTGCACCTGATCCATAATAGCAGAAAATCGGTCATAATCCTGCATTTGCGGGGTACGGATCGTTATTTTCATCTCGTTTTCTCCTTGTTGTATCAAAAACACCCTGTCTGACACGCTTTCGGGTCCAGACAAGGCATTTTGAGTTTCTTTTCAGTTGTCTGCTTCCACCTTGCTGAGCAGGATGCGGTCATTGTCGAGGGCCTTGCCCGCGTTTTCACGGAACTTTTCGAGCAGGTCGTCCACAGTCATCCGGCTGCGCTCCTCGCCCTTGACGTCGAAGACGACGCGCCCCGCATCCATCATCAGGGTGCGGTTGCCCAGTTCCAGTGCCTGGTGCATGTTGTGGGTGACCATCAGGCAGGTGATCTTCTTTTCCGCCACGATGCTCTGGGTCAGTTCCAGCACCTTTTCGGCGGTGGCAGGGTCGAGCGCGGCGGTGTGCTCGTCGAGCAGGAGCAGCTTCGGGGTGACGAGGGTCGCCATCAGCAGCGTCAGCGCCTGGCGCTGTCCGCCGGAGAGCAGACCCACCGGCTGCTTCATCCGGTCTTCCAGCCCCATATCCAGCAGAGCCAGCTTTTCGCGGAACAGGGCCTTATCCTTCCGGGAGATGCGGGAGAAGATGGCGTGGGGGGCCGTACCAGCGCGGAGATAGGCCAACGCCAGATTCTCTTCGATGGTCATGTTCGGGGCGGTGCCCTTGAGCGGGTCCTGGAAGAGGTGGCCGATGACCCGGCTGCGCTCAAATTCCGGGGTGAAGGTGATGTCCTGCCCGCCCAGCGTGATGCTGCCCTCGTCGGCGATGAAGCCGCCTGTAATGGCGTTGAACAGGGTGGATTTGCCTGCGCCGTTCGAGCCGACGATGGTGGCGAAGTCGCCCGCTTCCATCCGGAGGCTGACACCGTTCAGGGCCACCTTTTCATTGACCGTGCCTGGGTTGAAGGTCTTGTGCAGGTCGTTCAGTTCCAGCATTTCCATCTCAGACCGCCTCCTTCTTCTGGGCTGCATGCTTCCGCTTTTCAAAGGCCAGACGGTTCTGGATGGCCGGCATCGAGATGGCGATGGCCACGATGAGGGCCGACACCAGCTTCATGGCGGCCGCCGGGACATTGAAGCGCAGGGCCACCGCCACGATGAAGCGGTACAGGCAGCTGCCGAACACGACGCCCAGCACCCGGCGCACCATGGTGCGCTTGCCCACCAGCGTCTCGCCGATGATGAGGGAGGCCAGCGCGATGGTCACCATGCCGGTGCCCACGTTGATATCGCAGCTTTTCTGGTACTGGGCCAGCAGACCGCCGGACAGGGCCGTCAGCGCACCGGAGATGCACAGGCCCACCGTGATGGTAAAGGCCGGGTTGATGCTGGACGCCCGCACCATGGCGGCGTTGTCGCCGGTCGCCCGGATGGACAGGCCCAGCCGGGTGCCCAGAAAGCCCACCATCCCGGCACCGGCCAGCGCGATGACCACCACGGCCAGCACCAGCTTATACCAGCCGCCCGTAAAGGCCAGCGCTGTTTTGGCCAGCGAGAAGACTGTGTCCGTCTTGACCAGCGACAGCGTGGACGAAAAGCCCATGACCGCCAGATTGATGGTATAAAGGCCGGTGTTCACGATGATGCCCGCCATGATGCTCTCGACGCCGAGGCGGGTCTGCAAAAAGGCTGTGATGAAACCGGAGCACACGCCAGCCGCCATCGCCGCCAGCAGGGCCAGAAAGGGGTGGCCGGTCAGTGCGACCTGGCAGGCCACCGCGCAGCCCAGCGTGAAGCAGCCGTCGGTGGACAGGTCTGCAATGTTCAGGATGGAATAGCTCAAGAACAGAGCCAGCGCAACGAGGGCGTAGATGCAGCCCAATTCCAGCGCGGTCTGGATCACGTTGAGCGAAAAGATACTCGCCAGCATGGTGTGTACTCCTTATTTTTTAATAACAGACGATTCCGTCACAGCTGCACTGTGACGGAATCGCTCTTGTTTTTATGAAATGAGATGGATTTAGAAGTTCTCCTGCGTGGTCACTGCCACGATCTCGGTGCAGTAGGGCTTGAAGGCTTCCTTCACGGTCTCAAGGTCCAGCCCCAGCGCCTCGCAGGTCTCGGTGTTGATGGTCGCGATGCCGTTGTCGAAGGTCTGATAGGGCAGGTCGGCGGTGGTCTTGCCCTCGCAGAGCAGCTCGACCACCATGTCGGCGGTGGCCTCGCCCAGCTGGACGTAATCGACGCCGTAGCCCACGAAGGCACCGTTCAGTGCGAAGCTGTCGGCACCGGTGTAGTGCTGGACGCCTGCTTCGAGGAAGCTCTCATAGATGGACAGCTCCGCAGTCATGACCGTGTTATCGGTCGGGGTGAACACGGCCTTGACCCCGGCCGCGATGAGGGCTTCAGCCGCCATCTGGACTTCGGCGGTGGTGGTGCCGTTCTTTTCAATGTACTGGATGCCCTTGCTGTCGCAGAATGCCTTGGCGTCTGCGATGGCCTGAGTGGAAGCATCCTGGCTCAGGTCGTACAGCAGGCCGATGGTGTCAATATCCGGGTTGATGGCCAGGATGAGGTTCATGATGGCATCGGTGTTCAGGGCATCGGAAGTGCCGGTGATGTTCTCCTCGCCGTCAAAACCGGCAGAGACCGGGTCGGTGACCGCAGAGTAGACAACAGGGATGTCGGTATCCTCGACCGAAGCCAGCATGGTGGCGGCGGTGGGGGTAGCCACGGCCACGATGACGTCCACGTCATCGGCCACAAGGTCGGCACCGATCTGGTTCAGGTTGGTCTGGTCGGCCTGCGCGTTGGCGTAGTAGTCGGCATAATCAAAGGTCACGCCCTTTTCCCTGCCCACCTCATCCAGACGGCTCTCAACGGAGGCGACGATCTGGTTCAGAGAGGCATGGTCCACATAGTTGACGATGCCCACCTTGAAGGTCTGGCCCGCTTCTGCCGAAGCAGCTGCCGACGAGGCGGCGGCGCTGGATGCGGTGCCGGAGGCAGCGGACGAGGCCGAGCCGCCGCAGCCAGTCAGGCTGAACGCAGAGACAGCAGCAGCGCCCAGAGCGGCCTTGAGGAAATTGCGGCGGGAGATCATGTTCATGGTTTTCATAGCGGTTGCTCCTTCCCTGGAGCGGGCGGCAGTAAAAAAGACCCGCTCCACTTGCGGAACGGGCCTTTTCATGGTAACAAAAGATCCCGTCCCTGTGTGTTCATCCACAAGGACAGGATCGAAAATACGATTCTGCGGTGCCACCTTGTTTGCTCTGCCCAAGCCAGCTTCTGGCTGCAGAGCCCCTCACGGAGAGCCAACACTCCCCTGCCCTGTAACGGAGGCTTCCGTCCCAAGCTACTGGAAAGCACTGGCTCTCGTTTGCCCGGCCCTCGGCGGCCCACGAATTCCTGCCCCGCTCTCGCCCGTTTCCATCCTCCGGGCTCTCTAGCAGATGCGCTGTGCAGGTTCTCTTCCGCCTCATCGGTTTGATTGCATTATACACTTTATTCGTGTAAAGTCAAGAGGGAATTTTTCATCTGTGCAATGGTTCAGATGAATCCGGTTTTCGTTTCCTTGACTTTTCTTGACTTCTTTTGTGAAACAACGTACACTGTGTGCATTATAGTTTTCCGAAAGAAGGTGTTCTTCACGAATCCGACCGAAAACACCCTGCTGCATGGGCCGGTGCGTCCGGCGCTGCTGCGGTACGCCCTGCCCATCATCCTGAGCATGGTGGCCACCCAGTTCTATTCGGTGGCCGATACCATGATCATCGGTCTGCGGCTGGATGCCTACGCGCTGGCGGCGGTCTCCAATGCTTCCACCATCCTGATGCTCTTTCTGTTCATCTCCGGCGGCATGGAGCTGGGCGGCGGCCTGCTGGTGGCAGCGGGCCGGCCCACGGCCACTCGGCAGGAGATGGCCGAGCTGCTCTACAACCTGCTGTTCGTCGATCTTGTGCTGGCGCTGGGCCTGACCGCACTGGGCTTTTTCACCCTGCCCGCCCTGCTCCGGCTCATCCGGACGCCGGAGGAGATCCTGGCCGAGGCGGTGCTTTATGGGCGGGTGTATCTGGTCGGCCTGCCCTTTCTGATGCTCTATGACCTGACCAAAGAGTGCATCATGGGCTGCGGAGACTCGAAAACGCCGCTCCGGGCCGTGGTCGCCACCAGCGTGATGAACATTGTGCTGGATCTGGCGCTCATCGGCCCCTTCGGGGTCGCCGGCGCGGCCGGTGCTACCGCTGCCGCGCAGATCGCCGGAGCGGGGTACATGCTGGCCCACCTGCGCAAGACCGAACTGAGCCTGCCCTTCCGACGGGAGATGCTCAAGGCAAGCTACGCGAAGGACATCTTCCGCCTTTCCGCCCCCAACTCCCTGCAGCAGGCCAGCGGCACCATCATCACGACGGTCAAACAGGGGCTTCTGGGCGGGCTGGGCGTCGCGGCCATCGCGGGTTTTTCCTGCGCGGGCAAGCTCTCCAGCCTGCTGATGATGCCGGTGTACGGTTTCGTGCAGTCCATCGTCTTTTTCATCGCCCAGAACACCACTGCCCAGCAGCCGGGCCGGGTGCATACCGGCCTGCGGGAGGGGCGGCTCATCCTGTTTTTCTACTCGCTGCTGGTGGCAGCGCTCTGCATCGGGCTGAACGGCCCGCTGCTTCGGCTCTTCACCACCGACGCTGCTGCCGCCGCCTACGGCTCCACCATGCTGGCCTTTGAGGGCATCTCGTATGTGTTCACCGCGCAGAAGCATCTGTGCGAGGCCCGGCTGCGCGGTGCCCAGAAGATGGGGCTGTATCTGGCCTCGAACCTGGGGCAGATCGGGCTGAATCTGGCCGCCTGCGTTCTGCTGGTGCCCCGCATCGGCTTTTCGGGCTTCTGGCTGTCCACCTGGATCAGCGCCCCCGTCGGCCTTGCGCTGGCCGCGCTGCTGGCAAGGATCGGCGCAAAACAACAGAGCTAAAACAAAAAGCACAGTGCTTGTACTGTGCTTTCATTTATGATATACTGTTTTTGCAGCCATCTGGCTGACAGGCGCTGTCTGCAAATGCAGGTGGTCACGCTCCTCTCCCCGGCGAAGCGTTGGGGGGAACGCGTTCTTCTTTGCTTCCCCTGACGCAAACGCGGAAGGGGGGATGTTCTATGACGCTGAGTGAAGTGCTTCAGCTGCTCGCCGTGATCGGCGGTGCAGTTTTTGTGACGTTTCAGATTACATGGACGATTTCCAACAGCAAAAAGAAATGACCGCCTCTGCCCTACCAAAGCAAGCGGTCATTCTTTTTGACACCTGAGCCGAGGAGGAGCTGACCATTTTGCAGCCAGCGTCTTTCTCTATTTGTAGTATAGTAATTTTTTATCGTTTTGTCAAGCAGAAGAGGAACACAATGGAACCTTTGAAGATCCAACACATCCCCCTGCCCCACCGGGCCGTGTTCGGCCCCATGGCAGGCTTCACCGATGCACCCTGCCGCCGCCTGATGGCGCAGCACGGGGCCGGTTTCACGGTCAGTGAAATGGTGTCCAGCCGCGCACTGGTCTACCACGACCACAAAACGGTCAGCCTGCTCAAGGCCGAACCCAACGGCGCCCCCTACGGCGTCCAGATCTTCGGCGAAGTGCCCCAGATCATGGGCGAAGCAGCCGCTGCCATCGAGGAATATGATTTCGACTTTCTGGACATCAACATGGGCTGCCCGGCCCCGAAGATCGTCTCCGGCGGTGCCGGCAGCAAACTGATGCTGGACCCCGACCTCTGTGGCAGGATCGTCGAGCAGGTAGTGGCGCACACCTCCCGGCCTGTCACGGTCAAGATGCGCAAAGGCTGGGACGCCGACCACGTCACCGCAGTCGAGTGCGCCAAGGCCTGCGAACAGGCTGGTGCGGCCCTCATCGCAGTACACGCCCGGACGCGGGAGCAGATGTACACCCCCGGCATCGACCCGGAGATCATCGCCCGCGTAAAATCTGCCGTGCATGTGCCGGTGCTGGGCAACGGCGACATCCATTCGGCTGAAGACGCCGTCGCTCTGGTCAAAGAGACCGGCTGCGACGGTGTGATGATCGCCCGTGCAGCCCTGGGCGACCCGTGGCTGTTCGAGCGGGTGAACGCCGCGCTGGAGGGCACCCCAGCCCCCAAAGAGCCGAATCTGCAGGCCCGGATGAACGCCCTCCGTCGTCAGGTGGAGGAGATGGTGGAGCAGAAGGGCGAATTCGTCGCCATGCCCCAGGCCCGCGCCCAGACCATGCACTACATGAAAGGGCTGAAGGGTGCGGCCTCCCTGCGGCGGTACTGCTGCGAGCTGACTCATCTGGAAGACATCGACCGCCTCATCGAGGCAGTGTTCGACCAGCAGCGCAAAGCGGGGCTTGACCCGGACGACGAGCGCGAGGTCCCGTTCCCCTGATTTTCCCGGACGATCCGGATTTTTTTGAAACAAGAGGTTCTCTGCCATGACTTCATCTCACAGCCCCCGGCTTCTGGGGCAAAAACAGAACAAATTCCTGCTCACGGTCTGCCTGTGTGCACTGACGGCGGCGCTGATCTTCCTGCCGTTCTACCTTCTGGACGGCGGCTTTTTCCACTACGCCGGTGATTTCAACAGCCAGCAGATCAGTTTTTACCGCTACATGAACGGCTTCCTCAAGGGGCTGGGCTACCCGGACGGCGCAGGCAGTGTCCATAACACCTTCTCCTGGGCCACCGACCTGGGCAGCGGGGCGCTGAACGCCTATTCCTTCTACCTGTACGGCTCGCCGTTCTTCTGGTTCTCGCTGCTCTTCCCCCAGCGGTGGCTCCCCTATCTCATGGTCCCGCTGCTGGTGCTCAAGTTCGCCGTGGCGGGCGGCGGCGCATACCTGTATCTGCGCCGTTACGTGAAAGACCAAAACTATGCCGTGCTGGGCGCGGTGCTCTATGCCTTTTCCGGCTGGGGGCTCTACAACATCTTCTTCAACCACTTCATTGATGTGCTGGCCCTCTTCCCGTGGATGCTCTGGGCGCTGGACGAGGCCGTCTACCATGGGCGGCACGGGCTGTTCGCGTTCTGGGTCGGCGTCAACCTGCTGAACAACTACTTCTTCTTTGTGGGGCAGGTGCTCTTCCTGCTCCTCTACTTCATCTGTAAAGTCAGTGCGGGGGATTTCAAGCTCACGCCCCGGCTGTTCGTCCATCTGGCCTTTGAAAGCCTCCTCGGTGTGGGGCTGGGAGCCGTCATCCTCTGGCCCGCCGTCCTCTCGCTGTTGCAGAACCCCCGCACCATCGACCTGTCCTCCGGCTGGGGCTTTCTGACCTACGCAAAGCCCCAGCAGTACCTTGCCATCCTGCTGAGCTGGATCTTGCCGCCCGACTCGCCCTATATGACCTCCATCTGGTCTGAGGGCGTCATCAAGTGGACGAGCATGACCGCCTATCTGCCCCTGTGCAGTCTGGCCGGTGCTCTGGCTTACTGGCGCGCCCGGCAGGGCGACAGCAAAAAGCGGATCGTTGCCACCTGCGCCGTCTTTGCGCTGGTGCCTGTGCTGAACAGCGCCTTCTACGCCCTCAATTCCAGCTACTACGCCCGGTGGTTCTATATGCCGGTGCTCATCCTGGCCGCCATGACCATCAACGCACTGGAAGACCCCGCCGTCGAGCTGGACCGCCCGGCCCGGAACATCAGCGGGCTCGTCATTGCCACGCTGGCCTTTGCGCTGGTGCCGGTGCAGGATGCCAGCACCAAGGAATGGTCGCTAGGCGTCCTGCAAAATCCCGGCCAGTACGCTGCCGTGTTCGGCTTTGCCCTCATCGGGCTGCTGGTCTACCGCTGGGTCGCGCAGCGGTGGCGGCAGGACAAGCGCCTGCCCCAGCGGATGCTGGCGGCGGTGCTGGCGTTCAGCTGCCTGTTCGGCATCACCCACATTGGCATCGGCAAGTTCGGCCAGTGGAACACCGACAGCGACCTGGTGGAAGAGTACACCAGCGCCCTGGCCCTGAAGGAAGACCTGCCGGAGGGCGACTGGCGCATCGACACCTACAAGACCCACGACAACCTCGGCCTCTGGCTGGACAAGAGCTGCCTGCAATACTTCGGCAGCACCGCCGCCCCCAGCATCCTCAGCTTTTACCCGGCGCTGGGCGTCAAGCGGGACGTCCGCAGCCAGCCGGAGCTTTCCAACTATGCGCTGCGGGGCCTGCTGAGCGTGAAGTACCTCATCACCAAGCCCGACCGGCAAGCCGACTTTCTCGAAGAGGCCGATGAGGGCTGGGCCTATTACGACACGCTGGATGGCTACACCCTCTATGAAAACACCAACTACGTCCCCATGGGCTTCACCTACGACTACTACCTCACCGAGGACGATTACGAGTCCACCGTGACGGTCACCCGCTCCAATCTGCTGATGCGGGCGCTGGTGCTCTCCGATGCGGATGCCGCCGCATACAGCCAGTATTTGCAGCCGCTGCCCGCCGCTGAGCTGAACGACCTGACCTATGACCGCTACGTGCAGGATTGCGCCGACCGCCGGGCCTCGGCCTGTTCGGTGTTCCAGATGACCAATTCCGGCTTCCACGCTGAGATCACGCTGGACGCCCCGAACCTCGTCTTCTTCTCGGTGCCTTACGACGACGGCTTCACGGCCACGGTCAACGGCAAGGAGACCGACATCCTGCGGGTGGACGAGGGCCTGATGGCGGTGCTCTGCCCCGCCGGGGAAAGCACCCTTGATTTTGTCTACCAGCCGGACGGCATCCGGCTGGGCAAGCCTGTCACACTGCTTTCGCTCGTGGTCTTCGTATCCTACACCAGATATTTTGCCTGGGACGATCGGAAAAAGCGGAAGCACTGAAGAAAAGGAGAGCGTTCTATGGAACAGCGTCATTGGAAGAAAGCCGGCATCACCACCTCCCTGCTGGGCTACGGCTGCATGCGCCTGCCCACCCTGCCGGACGGCCGCATCGACGAAGTGCGGGCTGAAGCCCTGCTGAACACCGCGCGGGACGCGGGCGTCAACTACTTTGACACCGCCTACCCCTACCACGGCGGCGAGAGTGAGCCGTTCGTGGGGCGGGTCATCGCAAAATGGCCCCGCGAGAGCTTTTATCTGGCCACCAAACTGCCCCTGTGGCTGTGCGATTCGCTGGAAAAAGCCCAGCAGATCTACCGCAGTCAGTTCGAGCGGCTGGGTGTGGACACCATTGATTTCTACCTGCTCCACTCCCTGCACCGGGCACGGTACGACAAAGCCAAGGCGCTGGGCATCGTGGACTGGCTCTGGGAAGAGAAGAAGGCCGGGCGCATCCGGAACTTCGGCTTCTCCTGCCACGACAACGCGGACGGGCTGGAACACATCCTGCGGGACCAGCCCTGGGATTTCTGCCAGCTGCAATACAACTACCTTGACACCGACGACCGCGCCGAGGAGATCGCGGGCGACCGCGGCTATACGCTGACCGAAGAACTGGGCATCCCGCTCATCATCATGGAGCCCATCAAGGGCGGCACACTGGCCAACCTTCCGCCGGACGCTGCGGCGCCGCTGACCGCCCTCGACCCCGCCGCCAGTGCAGCTTCCTGGGCGCTGCGCTGGGTGGGCAGCCACAAAAACGTCCACCTGATCCTCTCCGGCATGAGCGCCGAGGAGCAGCTGGCCGACAACCTTTCCACCTTTGCGCCCTTCCGCCCCCTGAACGCAGCGGAAGATGCCGCTGTGGCCGAGACGGCCCGCATCCTGCACAGTCGCATCAAGATCGGCTGCACGGGCTGCCGGTACTGTATGCCCTGCCCCATGGGCGTGGACATCCCGGAGAACTTCAGCATCTGGAACCGGCTGGGGATGTTCGGCCAGCTGGACGCCGTCCGACACCAGTGGACCGCCCACTTCCCGGATGCCGAAAAGGCCAGCCACTGCATCCGCTGCGGCAAGTGCGAGGCCGTCTGCCCCCAGCACCTGCCCATCCGCACTGCGCTGGCCCAGCTGCAAACGGAACTGGATGCACTCTGATCTTCCCGCAAGCAAAAAATACCGTGTCCCCGGCGTGGGGACACGGTATTTTTGCTTTGATGGTTTACCACTTCATGCCGATGGCATCCAGACGGCGGATACGGTCCTCGGTCAGCTTCGGGTCATTTTCCGCGCGGGCCGTGCGCATCCGGCGGACCCAGTCGCCCAGACCGAAGCCATCTTCGCTGCGGTAGGTGGCCGACGGCAGCAGGTCGCCGTTGGCCTTGGCATAGGCCGCTGCATGTTCATAGGCCAGGTCCCACTTGGCTATGCGGGCGTCCCACTCCATGCCGATGCCGTCCAGCCGTTTCACATGCTCCGGCGTCACCTGGAAGGAGTCGGGCCGGGTCTTGCGGGCAGCGCGGAGGTTCGACATCCAGACGCCCAGCCGGAACCCACCGGCCGTGACGTAATTGGAGGGCACCAGCAGGTTGCCGTGCTCCTCGGCATACCGGGCGGCTTCCTCAAAGTTGTGCTCCCAGTTCTTCTCCCGCAGGCTCTCTTTGCCGGAGGGTGCCGCACTCTGCTTGTGGGGCTTTTCGTCCTTGAGCAGCTCGTCCAGCTCGCGGCGGTGCACCTCACCCAGGCGCGGGTCGCCGGTGCGGCGGTACTGACGCTGACGGTAGAGCCAGCTGCCCAGCCAGATGCCGTTCTCGGTCTTATAATTCAGCGGGATCTCCAGATCTCCGTGCTCTGCCCGATACTTCTGGGCCAGCTCGAAGCGCTCCCGCCAGGGGTCGTATTTGTCCCAGACCATCCCGATCTCGTCCAGCTGGGCCTTGCGTTCCGGCGTAACGCGGGCGCTGGAGTTGTCCGGGTTCTGCCAGGCGTAGCGCTGGCGGGCGATCCATTTGCCCAGCAGGATGCCGTCCGGTGTGACATAATTGGAGGGCACTTCCAGATCCCCGAACTGCTCGGCGTACCGCTTAGCGGCCTCGAAGTTCTCCTGCCACTTGCGGACATTCCGGTTGACCCAGTTGATGCCGATGGCTTCCAGCCGCTCGACCTGCTCCAGGGTCAGCTCGCCGTTCTTATAGGCGCTGCGCTGGCTGCTGAGCCAGACGCCCAGCGCGAAGCCATCCGGCGTAACGTACTTGATGGGCGCTTCAAGGTCTTTGTGTTCGAGATAATAGCGGGCGGCTGCGGCGTAGCTCTGCTCCCACAGGTCGGTGGAAGCGTTCCACACCATGCCGATGCTCTCCAGCCGCTCGATGCGGGCGCGGCTCAGGTTGCCGCTGACGTAGCGCTGGCGGTTATAGACGATCCACTCGCCCAGGGCAAAGCCGCTGCGGTCGCGGTAGCGTACCGGCACCAGCAGGTCGCCGTGGTCGTCGCGGTACTTCTGCGCCGAGGCAAAGGCCTTTTCCCAGGCCAGCTCCGAGCGCTGCTTCCAGCCGATGTTCAGCTTGTCCAACCGGGCGATGCGGTCTGCATCCAAACGGCCCGGCTTCTGCCCGGCCCGGACCTGGCGCTGCGTTTCCAGCCAGCGGCCCAGAGGCAGGCCGTCCTCGGTCAGATAGTTATAAGGCAGTTGTAAATCACCCCGCTCTGCGGCCACAGCCGCCGCCGCTGCATAAAAAGCATCCCACCGGGCTTCCAGTTCCTTTTTCAGGCGGCAGTACAGGTGGTAGCTCTGGCGCATGGGTTTCTGCTGCTGGAAGCCGGGGTGTTCGCTGCCTGCGCGGAGCATGGCGGTGGTGCATTCCTTTTGCAGCACACGGCCATTGCCCAGACCGTCGAACCGGGCGGTCAGGTCGAACACCGGGATGGGCTTGCGGCCGCAGGCCACCAACGCCCGGCAGAGCATCTGGCGGAACCGGCCTGCCTCGCCGGTCTCGCGGACCAGAATGGCACCCGCCAGCCCCTCAATGGGCTGCTGGACGCCCGGCGAGTTGACGCAGAACAGCACCTTCGGCCCCGTTTCGGTGGAGGTGCAGAACCGTTTTACCGCCTCGGCGTCGCGCAGGCAATCACACTCGGCACGGTAGAAATGGGCATTTGGATCCACGGTGCGGAGGAATTCTTCCAGCTGTTCCTGCACCTCGTCGAGGTAGTCCTCCGACTCAAAGATGGCCAGATAGCGGCCCTGGGTGTCGGTCAGGACGCGGGGCATCAGGGCGATGGGGTTCTCGGCCTGCCGCACCGACCAGTTGATCTCATCGTATTGTGCGCTCAGCGCGTTGGTCTGCGCGGGCAGGTGCAGGTTCTTGATCCGGGCGCGGAGCAGGTTCATCTGCCCTTCCTGCGGCCAGAGCATCGCGGCGTAGTTCGACGGCACCGGCAGGGTGCCCAGCGCCATTCCCTCGCCGACCGTCATCCGGGAGACGACTGTCCCCTCGAAGAGTTCCGCGGCCGCCTGGCATTTCTGGTCGGTGCTGTTGGGCACTGTCAGGCCCAGCAGCTTTGCCTCCGGGCACAGACGGAGCAGCCGCTGGGCCGATTTGGCCCAGCAGGCCGCCGTCACTTCATGGTAGCAGTCGAAGATCAGGTAATCCGGCTTGCGTGAGGCCAGCCGGACCCACTCCTCGGCCGACGCCTCGGCCAGCACACCGCAGTCGCAGAAGATGAGGTTGTCCGGCAGCACACCGTCGTTGTAGCGGCGGACATCCTCCCTGCGCAGGGTCAGCCGCGCCGCACCGTACACCAGCCAGATGAACGACGCCTGCGGATGGTCCGCGATGAGCTGCCATGCAATGCAGCTCTTGCCCGTGCCGGTGGCATGTTCCACCGCCGCTTTTCCGTTTTGTTCCAACGCAGCGGCAACCTTTGCATACGCCTCCGCGTTGACCTTGTTCAAACTGATCGGCATCGTTTTTCTACCTCCAGGATTGATCTTCTTGCAAAGAATTTTTCTTATAAATCTATTATGGCAAAAAGCACTTTCTTGTCAAGCATTCCCGGCAAAAAAGAAGATTTCGGATAAAAAATGCGATATTTTTTCCATTATTTTTTGGTCATCCCAACCAACTTCCGGCATAGCTTCGGGCATCCTCAAAACGAAACACCGCACAACCGCCGGGCGCAGCCCTCCCGCAATGCCCTGTTTTTCCGCAGCACAGCGCCTCCGTCTGCGAAATGTTCCGCCGCCCCGGAAGCAGCTGCGAAACACAAAGACCGCCTGCCGAACGTTTCCTTCAGCAGACGGTCTTCAGTTGCGCCAGCAGGAGTCGAACCTACGATGGGGGAGTCAAAGTCCCCTGCCTTACCGCTTGGCGATGGCGCATTGTCGTGAGTATAAGTATAGTAGAATGTTCCCCATTTGTCAAGCAAAAACATCGTTGACAAAAACGGCCCGGTCCCTTATGATAAAAGAAAAACGAAAGGGGGATGGTCTATGGGCCCCTGGTATTATGAGGTCGTCAGCTTTGACGGCGACTACGTCAACCTGCGCCGCACCGACATCGCCAGCGACGAGCTGAACCCCGTTGCGCTGGCGCTCCTGCCGCCGGAGATCGAGGTCGGCAGCAAGATCAAGTGCGAATACTTCCAGTACGAGATCATCGGCTGAACGCAGAAGAACGCCCGGAGTGCAGATCGTGCGCTCCGGGCGTCCGTTTTTGCTCTTCAGTTGCGGTAGCAGCGGTCCTGCCCGACGAGCCAGTCCTCGCACAGGCGCTGGGCCTCCTCCACGCTACGGCTGACACAGTGGAACAATGCACCGTGGAGCGAGCAGTAGGAGTAGCGGACTTTGGGCACCCCATTTGGATCTCGGAATTTTTCACAGCGTTCCTGTCCGGGCATCAGATAAAGTTGTTCCATAAAGCCGCAGCTCTCCTTTGTTTCATCTTGGGTGTGCCGTGCACACGCTGTGTCCTATTGTAGCACTTCCCGCCGCCGGGCGCTATTCGCTGTTTTCACAAAAAACAGGACGGAACTTCGGGGCTTCTTCCCTCTTGACAATTCCAGATCTTGTGATAAGAAGCAGGCCGCAGCTGCTTTCCCTCTTGTAAAATCCGGCCAAAACGGTTATGATAGAACCAAATAAAAAACAAAGGAGCATCAACCTATGCGTGCTTACGAGCGACTGTTAAAATATGCCCGCGTTTACACCACCTCTGACCCCAATTCCGGCACCCATCCCTCTGCCGAGCGGGAGTTCGACCTGGCCCATATCCTTGTGGAGGATCTGAAGGCCATCGGCATCGAGGACGCCTTTGTAGATGAGCACTGCTACGTCTACGGCACCCTCCCCGCCACCCCCGGCTGCGAGGACAAGCCCGCGCTGGGCCTCATCGCCCACATGGACACCGCACCGGACGCTTCCGGCGAGAACGTGAACCCCATCCTGCACGAGAACTACGATGGCCGCGACGTCACCCTGCCTGCCACCGGCATGGTCATGAAGGTCTCCACCTTCCCCTTCCTGAAAGACCTGAAGGGCGAGACCCTCATCACCACCGACGGCACCACGCTGCTGGGTGCCGACGACAAGGCTGGTGTGGCGGAGATCCTGACCGCCGCCGAGACCCTCATCGCCGAGGGCCGCCCCCACGGCAAGCTCTGCATCGCCTTTACCCCCGATGAGGAGATCGGCGAGGGCGCTTCCCTGTTCGACATTCCCGGCTTTGGGGCCGACTTTGCCTATACCGTCGATGGCGGCGATGTGGGCGGCATCGAGTACGAGAACTTCAACGCCGCCAGCGCCACCGTCACAGTCCACGGCTTCTCGGTCCACCCCGGCTCCGCGAAGGACGCGATGATCAACGCCTCCAACGTGGCCATGGAGTTCCACCAGGCCCTGCCCGTCATGGCCCGCCCGGAGACCACCGAGGGCCGTCAGGGCTTCTACCACCTGTGCCAGATGTACGGCGATGTGACCGAGGCCAAGCTCGGCTACATCCTGCGCGACCACGACGCAGGCAAGCTCCAGTTCAAGAAGGACAACCTTCTGCACATTGCCTGCTACCTGAACGGCAAGTACGGCGACGGCACCGTAGAAGTGGAGATCAAGGACAGCTACCGCAACATGATCGAGAAGATCAAGCCGCACTTCCACCTGGTCGAGAACGCCCGCAAGGCCATCGAAAAGGCCGGTCTGACCCCGGAGGAAGTCCCCGTCCGCGGCGGCACCGACGGTGCCGTCCTGAGCTGGAAGGGCCTCCCCTGCCCGAATCTGGGCACCGGCGGCTTCAACTTCCACGGCGTGTGCGAGTGCACCACCGTCGAGCGGATGGACAAGGCGGCCGAAGTCCTGCTGAATATCGTGGAGATCTACAGCAAGTAAATACAGAGACAGCAAAAAAGGAAGAGCGGCGGTGTCGCTCTTCCTTTTTTGTTTGTCAGCCCACGTTGATATGCCCCACCGGCAGGATCTTGCGCTTGTTGTCACCGGGCTTGACCGTCAGGCTGATGGCCAGCGAGACCGGACCCACGCGGCCCATGAACATGACCAGCATGTACAGCAGCTTGGCCCCGACATTCAGCTGGCTGGTAACGCCCACCGACAGGCCCACCGTGCCGAATGCCGAGCAGGACTCAAAGATGGCGTCGATGACAGACACGGCATCCGAGGTGTTGTAGTAGACCACCACCGCCGAGCCCAGCGATGCCACGATGCCCAGCATGATGATGGTCAGTGCGCGGTAAACGGTCTTAGACTCGATGTGGTGCTCGGCGATCACACAGTCGTCGCGGCCCTCCGCCACGCTGCGGATGGTCAGGATCAGCACAGCAAAGGTCGTCACCTTGACGCCGCCGCCCGTCGAACCCGGTGCCGCACCGATGAACTGCAACACGCTCATCAGGAGCTTGGTGACCGGCCCGCAGGCCGCCAGGTCGATGGTGTTCATGCCCGCCGTACGGGTCGAGACCGACTGGAAGAGCGACGCCATCACCTTGCCCGGAACCGACAGCCCGCCCATGGTGGCCGGGTTCGACCACTCCATCAGACAAATGAGCGCCGCGCCGCCGACCCATAGAATGGCCGAGAACGCCAGCACAACCTTCGCGTGGAGGGACAGGCGGCGTTTTTTACGAAATTCGCCCAGCTCCACCCAGACCATGAAGCCCAGACCGCCTGCCATGATGAGGAACATGACAACGGCCTGCACGTAATAGTTGTTGACATACGGCGCCAGCGACGAATACGGCCCGAACCGGCCAAACAGGTCAAAGCCCGCATTGCAGAACGCCGAGATGGCCGTGAAGATGCTGATCCAGACCCCTTCCAGCCCGAACTGCGGCACAAAGGCACACGCCAGCAGCACAATGCCAATGGCCTCGAACAGGAATGCCAGCCGGATGACGATCTTCAGCACCTCGGTCGCCTGCGAATAGCCGCTGGCCGAAACGCTCTCGCCCAGCAGCCGCAGGTCCCGGAAGCCCATCCGCCGCTTGGCCGCCAGCGCAAAAAAACTGGTCAGCGTGACCAGGCCCAGGCCGCCGACCTGGATGAGCAGCAGGATCACCACCTGCCCGAACATCGTGAACTGCGTCCACGTATCCCGCACGACGAGGCCCGTCACGCAGGTCGCACTCGTTGCGGTGAACATCGCATCTACCACGCCCAGCCGCCCGCTGCGGCTGGCGATCGGCAACGTCAGCAGCAGCGTCCCCAGCGCGATCACCAGCACAAAGCTCACGCAGATGATCTGTGTCGCATTGCTGCCCACCAGCCAACCTTTGGGGTGGTTCTTCTTTTTTCTGGTTTTTCCCATGAAGTGCTCCTTCTCCTGCACCGGCAGTCTCTGCGCTCCCGATGCAGCATCGTTCTTGCCTCCCCCCGTTCCGGGGTCAGCATCTCCCTTATAGGATACACCTTTTTTCTTTTTCGTTCAACTTGATTTTCTCTCCAACTTGCGGTATTATAATGAGGTATGGTTCTGTCTCTATACCTCAGCTGGATAGAGGGTTCGCCTCCTAAGAATTCGGTCAACCTGATACCTTGGGTGCAGAAGTGATTGCTCTAATCAAAAGCAAGACTGGGGATCGAGATTTTCCCAACAAATTTTGATGCAACAACTTTACCATCGTCCCGGTTGTAATGCAGTCGGTCGCTTCGTTGTGAAAAGCATTCCACACATTTGTTTCCAAGTGCGTTGAATTTCAAAAAATCAACGATAATACATAATATGCCTCAGTAGCTTAGCTGGATAAAGCGCCTCCCTCCTAAGGAGGAGACCGCAGGTTCGAATCCTGTCTGGGGTATCCCTTTAAGAAAATGCGAAGGTCATTTTTCCATGTGAAAGACGATCTTCGCATTTTTCATTTTGAACCTATCACCAAAATTAGCCAGCTAATGCCATTAGCAGAATTTTCGGTTCCAGCTAATAAAATCAGGTTTCCAGCTAATGAAGCCCCATAAAGCACCTTTTGAACTCTGTTTCCCGGCTCTCTGCTAAAATTGGTAGCCGCTTTTCTGTAAATCCATGTAAATACAAGATAATTTGTGTAAATCTATTTTCCACATTCCTGCCCAAAACCGTGTAAAAGACTTTTCTCCATACATAGCGCGTTCACTTGCTGTTCTCTCGGAACAGAAAGAGGAACGCGCTTTTTTGTTTTCGGGCTGAACTTCCCGAATCCATCAAAGGAGGGTTTACCAATGAAAAAAGTTCTGACCGTCACGATGGACGGTATCCGCTACCATGCTTCCCGCCCGGCAGATTGCCGGCACTGCTTCTTCTGGAAGAACCGAAAGAAGGGCTGCGTTCTCGGCAAAGAGAACTGCTACTATCTGATCGAGCCGCCCAAAGGCCCCAGCAAGTGCGAAGGGTGCCCCTACAAGCGGGCAAAGCCCTGTGTGTTGGTTCCCTGCTACAAAGACCTGATGGCACCGCTGGAGAAACGAGGTGATGCCAAGTGAGCCACAAGCGAAACGAAGCTCTGCGCCATGTTCAGCACTCCATGCACCATGTGATCGCCGCTGGCGAAGGTTCCGACCGTGCCCCGGACAGCTGCAAGCTGTGCCCGTACTATCGACCCGATTTCAAGTTCCGCACCTGCCTGTATGCCCACTGCCCTTATAAGAAGCAGGTCAATGTATTCCGTTCCACACCTGAAAAATGGGATATTCTCTATGCCCGAAAAAAAGCCGACAAGAACCGCAGACCTTGATTACTTCTATGGGCAGTCCAGCGAGCTGTTCTCCTTCTACCGGATTCCCAAGCTGTTGTTTCAGGATAGCCGCTTCCAACCGCTTTCCACAGACGCCAAAACGCTGTACGGTATCCTGCTCGACCGCATGAGCCTGTCAGCCCGGAATGGTTGGTTGGACAAAGCTGGGCGGGTGTTCATCATCTATACTGTGCAGGAGGTGCAGGATTCACTGGGCTGTGCCGATAAAAAGGCCACCAAGCTGCTGCGAGAACTGGAAGAGTACGGCCTGATTGAACGCAAACGGAGGGGGCTGGGCAAGCCCGACCTCATCTATGTAAAGAATTTTTCGTCAGAATCGTCAAAAACGCCCTACTTGAATCGTGATAATGACGATTCTGGAACCGTCCAGAATACGCTTCAAGATCCGGCCAAACTACGATGTAATAAGACTGAGAGAAATAATACAGAGGTAAGCGATACTGATCCTATCTATTCCGATGAAAACGACTGGATGAGCAAACGCGCCCAACTGGAAGAATATTTTTCTCAGTCCTTGGAGGTCGAACTTCTTCTCCGGCTTTACCCGGATGATGAAGATACCCTCTACCAAATCGTGAATTTGCTGGTGGATACCTGTGCCACCAACCGCAAGACGCTGCGCATTGCCGGGGATGATAAGCCCGCCGAGGTGGTACGCAGCCGGTTTATGAAACTGAACGCCGACCATATCCGCTTTGTGCTGAAGTGCCTTGCAGAGAACAGCAGCCCGATCCGAAACATGAAACAATATCTGCTCGCTTCTCTGTACAACGCACCCACCACGATGCAGCTTTCCTACCAGAACCAAACCAACCACGACTTAGCGATGCGGAGGTGATGAAAATTTCAAAGAAAGCAACCACGATTGCCATCGTCAACCAGAAAGGCGGCACCGGCAAGACCACCACCTGTGAAAATTTGGGCGTTGGACTTGCAGCCGAAGGCAAAAAAGTTCTGCTGGTAGATGCTGACCCACAGGGCAGCTTGACCATTAGCATGGGCTGGCAACAGCCCGATGAACTGCCTACCACCCTTTCTACCCTGATGGCAAAAGCCATGAACGACCAGAGTATTCCGCCCGGTGAGGGCATCCTGCACCATGCAGAGGGCGTTGACCTGATCCCAGCAAACATCGAACTGGCAGGGCTGGAAGTGTCCCTTGTCAACTGCATGAACCGGGAAAAGATGCTGAAACAGGTGCTGGAAGGGGCGAAGCACGAGTACGATTTCATTCTGCTGGACTGCACCCCTTCCCTTGGGATGCTGACCGTCAATGCACTGGCAGCAGCAGACACCACCCTGATTCCCGTGCAAGCGCAGTACCTTTCCGCAAAAGGTCTGGAACAGCTTTTGCAGACCGTGCAGAAGGTCCGGCGGCAGATCAACCCCAAGCTGAAAATCGAGGGCATCCTGCTGACTATGACCGACAGCCGCACCAACTACGGACAGCAGATTGACAACCTGATTCGAGGTGCTTACGGCAGCAAGATCAAGGTGTTCGACCAGACCATTCCCCGGTCTGTCCGTGCTGCGGAGATCAGCGCCGTAGGCAAGAGCATTTTCCAGCACGACCCCAAAGGCAAGGTGGCAGAAGCCTATAAATCTCTGACGAAGGAGGTGCTGGCGAATGCCGAAAGGCAGCTTAAACGTGTCGCTGAAAGGGGCAGATGACATTTTCTCCACGGAAGAATCCCGACAGGAGCAGCAACGAGAGCAGGTGCAACAGATCCCCATTGGAGAGCTGTTCCCTTTCAAGAACCACCCCTTTAAGGTCTTGGATGATGAGTCCATGCAGCGCACGGTGGAAAGCGTAGAACAGTACGGCGTGCTTTCTCCGCTGATTGCACGTCCACGCCCGGAAGGTGGCTACGAGATCATCTCCGGGCACCGCCGTCAGCACGCTGCACAGCTTGC
>ONZW01000319.1_pt1 | contig 41381 bp, 34 predicted proteins | sample 1671071 | NCBI WGS metagenome assembly ONZW01 (sample SAMN06348119, study PRJEB24527) | human gut metagenome | biome: human gut; feature: ankylosing spondylitis patient; material: feces | host: Homo sapiens | place: China | collected 2015-10
ATATAAACAACAAAAAGCTAAATGCTGTTAAAGAAATTTTGATGCGTTTTCTCTGCAGTGTGGGATACATATTTCACACTGTGGGATACAAATCCCGCACTGTGAAACAGAGAATATACAAGGAGATTGCAAAGAATAAACAAGACCATAAATATTTATCCAAAGAAGCAATCCTTATTTTCATAAACTGCATCTGAGTTTTCACACGTTTTTTTAACAGCTGCTTATTCTTTATTTAGATTTTTCCTACCTTTGTATCCAAATTATCAAAAAAACAGAAGGAGTTATGATACAGTCAATGACCGGATACGGAAAAGCAGTCACTGTGTTCGGAGACAAAAAAATCAACGTGGAAATCAAATCGTTGAACAGCAAAGCAATGGACTTATCCACACGCATCGCTCCATTGTATCGTGAAAAAGAAATGGAAATCCGCAACCTGATTGCCCAGACACTGGAACGCGGGAAAGTGGACTTCTCTATATGGGTGGAAAAAGACGCCGCCGAATCGGCTACTCCCATCAATACAGCCTTGGTAGAAAACTATTACAACCAGATAAAAACCATTTCTGAAACTTGCCATATTCCGTTGCCGGAAGACTGGTTTGCCACTTTGTTGCGCATGCCCGACGTGCTGACCCGCGTAGACGTGCAGGAACTGTCGGACGAAGAATGGGCTGCAGCCAAACAAACCATCGAAACCGCTCTGCAACATCTGGTTGACTTCCGCAAGCAGGAAGGAGCAGCTCTCGAAAAGAAGTTTACAGAAAAAATCGACAACATCGAACGGTTGATGAAATCCATCGAGCCTTACGAGAAGGAACGTGTGGCCAAGATACGGGAACGCATTACCGATGCATTGGAAAAAACGCTGAGCATCGACTATGACAAGAACCGTCTGGAGCAGGAATTGATTTATTACATCGAAAAGCTGGACATCAACGAAGAGAAGCAGCGTCTGGCCAACCACTTGAAATATTTCCGCGAAACCATGGCGGGCGGACACGGACAAGGCAAGAAACTGGGATTCATTGCTCAGGAAATGGGACGTGAAATCAATACCACCGGCAGCAAGTCGAACCATGCCGAAATGCAGAACATCGTGGTGCAGATGAAAGACGAACTGGAACAGATTAAGGAACAAGTGTTGAACGTAATGTAAAAAAGAATATGGCAGGCAAACTTATTATTTTTTCAGCCCCCTCCGGCTCTGGTAAATCCACCATTATCAATCACTTGCTAACACAGAACCTGAATCTGGCCTTCTCCATCTCTGCCACCAGCCGCGCGCCCCGTGGCACAGAGCAGAACGGAGTGGAATACTTCTTCCTGACACCAGAGGAATTCAAGCAGCGTATCGCCAACGATGAGTTTCTGGAATACGAAGAAGTGTACAAGGACCGTTTCTATGGCACACTGAAAGCACAGGTAGAAAAACAGCTGGCAGCCGGACAGAATGTAATTTTCGATGTCGACGTAGTAGGCGGATGCAATATCAAGAAATTCTACGGCGACCGCGCACTGTCTGTATTTATCCAGCCGCCTTCACTCGAAGAGCTCCGCAAGCGACTGACCGGTCGTGGTACCGACGCGCCCGAAGTTATCGAAAGCCGTCTGGCAAAAGCAACTTTCGAATTGAGCTATGCCCCGAAGTTCGACGTCGTGATTGTCAATGATGATTTGGAAAAAGCCCAAGCCGAAGCCTTGCAGACCATCCGTAATTTCATCCTACAATAAAACTCATTTCGATATGCCCCAAAAGCCAAAGAGAACCATACTGATGATGACCCTGCTCTGTATAGTCATCGGACTGGCAGCCATAGCTGTCGGTGTAGTAGCCGTAGCAAAAGAAGAATACATCATTGCCGCAGCCATGCTGCTGGTGGCTGCCTGGCAGATAATCAACTACAGACAATGGAAGAAAAGCCTCAAATAAAAACCGGACTTTTCGGAGGTTCCTTCAACCCTATCCATACAGGCCATCTGGCACTTGCCAACTACCTGTGTGAATATGGGGGACTGGAGGAGGTATGGTTTTTAGTCACCCCTCAGAACCCGTTTAAACAGAACGAGACTTTGCTCGACGACCATCTGCGGCTGAAAATGGTAGAAGCTGCCGTGGCAGGATACCCCCGTTTCCGCGCATCCGACTTTGAGTTCCAACTTCCACGTCCCTCATACACTATCCATACCCTTGATAAACTGGCCGAGTGTTATCCTGACCGGGAGTTTCACCTGATTATCGGTGCCGACAACTGGCAGGCTTTCGACCGCTGGCGGTCGCCCGAAGAAATCATCCGCCGCCACCACATTCTGGTCTATCCTCGCCAGGGTTATCCCTTGGAGGATACAGCCAGTCTGCCTCCTCATGTCAGAGTCGTACAAACTCCCCTTATCGAGATCAGTTCGACCTTTATCCGCAAAGGTATCCGGGAAGGAAAAGACCTGCGCTATTTCCTGCATCCGGAAGTATTCAGAATTATTCAGGAAAAAGGATTGTACCGGTAATCATTTCTTTTTGTGCAGTACCACCAGCACCACCTCGCTCGGTGTAAACAAGCGCACATCCTTGCGGGAAGTGCCCAGTCCATTGGTAACAATAACCGGAATACCCGCACTGTTATACTTCAACCCCGTCAGGAAACGGTTGCCGTATTTGGAAAAATGTGCCGGCGTCCATCGGCGGAACAAACTGACTTGTCCCCCGTGCGTATGTCCGGCCAGTGCCAAATCGGTGTGCGCCACATTCACATCCTCCACATAATCGGGTGTATGCACCAACATCAGCACGAAATCTTCTTCCTGCAATGCCAAGGTAGGTGACACCCCGTTCTGTTTCAGGTCAAACGGGTTACGAATGCCGCACAGCAAAATGTACTCCTTTCCCCTCCACAAGGTATCCACCTTGTGCTCCAGTAAGTGTACCCCAGTTTCCTGCATGGCCTTCCGTGCCAGCGAGTCAGCCTGCCCACGCTCGTGGTTTCCCATCACGGCATACGTTCCGCAGGGTGTCTCCACCGTCTTCAGCGCCTGAAAGAGTTGCGTCACATCTCCTCTGTTACGCCCCCGATAGTCACCTCCCAGGAGCAACACATCCGCATCCAGCGAACGAAGTGCCTGGCACATACCCGGTAAACGACGGGCGGTAAACCGACTCTCGTAATGAAAATCGGAAGCAAAAGCCACACGGAAACCATCGAAAGAATCGGGCAACTGGGCACTGTAGAAATCATAGCGCTTTACACGCCCCACGCCTTTATATTTGGAAAAAGAAGCCGTAGCACAAGAAGAAAGCAGGACACATAGCACCACCAGGCAACCTGCCAGCAAGTTCAATCGTTTCATCATTTTAAAATACATATAACTATCCGGTCGTGACAAAGGTCGTAAAAAAATGCCTAAATTTGCCGGACGAAAAACTAAAAATCAATCCACAATGACAAACGTCAAAACCAATTCCATAAAAGCCTGGTTGTTGGCTGCCCGCCCTAAGACACTGACCGGTGCTGCCATACCCGTCATGCTTGGCTGTGCGCTGGCCTTTATTTACGGTCATTTTCAATTAACGCCTGCCCTGCTTTGCTTTCTGTTTGCGTTTCTGATGCAAATTGACGCCAACTTCATCAACGACTTGTTTGATTTTCTGAAAGGCAGCGACCGCGAAGACCGGCTGGGACCGGAACGCGCCTGTGCACAAGGATGGATCAGCGCCAAGGCCATGAAAGCCGGAATTGCCTGTACCACCCTGTTAGCAGGAATCACCGGACTTTGCCTGCTTTACTACGGAGGACTGGAAATGATTCCGATTGGTATTGCCTGTATGATTTTTGCCTTCCTCTATACCGCCGGACCGTATCCGCTGGCTTATCACGGATGGGGCGACTTGCTGGTACTTGTTTTCTTCGGCTTCGTACCTGTGGGATGTACCTACTATGTCATGGCACACGACTGGAACATGTCTGTCACCATGGCTTCACTGGCCTGCGGCCTCATCATCGACACCCTGCTGATGATTAATAACTTCCGCGACCGTGAACAGGATGCTATCAGCGGCAAGAAAACCATTGTAGTACGCCTGGGAGCCAAAGCTGGACTGATTCTTTACTTTCTGTTAGGACTGGCGGCCTGCTGGTGCTGCTTCTACTTCCTGGAAATCGGTAAAATCTATGCCGTACTGCTACCCCAGCTGTACCTGATTCCACACATTCTGACCACCCAGCACATGGCCCGTATCTACCGCGGAAAAGCCCTGAACGGAATCTTGGGAGAAACCTCCCGCAACATGCTTATTTTTGGATTATTACTCACCCTTGGCTTAATACTTTAATATGATTCGAAAGGTACGCAAAGAAGATACACCGGCCATCGCTGCCATCTATAATCATTACATCGCCCACACTACCATCACCTTTGAACTGGAACCGGTGAGCGAAGAGGAAATGTGGACACGTATCCAGCACATCAGTGAGAAGTATCCGTACTTTGTATATGAGACGGAAGGGCAGATTGCCGGCTACTGCTACGTGCACGGATGGAAAGAAAAGGCTGCTTACAACCAGAGTGCAGAGACCACCATCTACCTGGCTCCTTCGCATACCGGGAAAGGTATCGGAAAAGAACTGATGCTGCATCTAATAGAAGAATGCCGCCGCTACGGACTGCATGCCCTGATAGCCTGCATCACCGAAGGTAACGAAGCCAGCTACGCCCTGCACGAAAAGTTAGGGTTTGAAAAGGTATCTTATTTTCGGGAAGTAGGCCGTAAATTCGGGAAGTGGTTAGGAATTGTGGATTATGAACTGATTCTATAAAAGAGTATAGTATTATAAAAACAAGCAGGGCGGTACCTTTATTTCTCAGGTACTGCCCGCCCTGTCTGTTTTTCGCTTTACCATGACAATGTAGTCACATATTGCGGAACAACCTGCACTGAATCGATCCGAACTACTGAACCTTTGGAAAAATCAGGAACAGCTTCTCCCGGCAAATCAGACAGGAAAGGTGCATTTTTCCGTAACGGACGAATGTAAAAACTCAGTTCCTCATCAGTCAGTTCTTGCTGGAAACGTTTCAGACTAATCTGCCAAGGAGCTCCATAATAAAAGTGATCCAACACCAGTTCACCCTTCAAGAAAGCCATGGCCACGTCGCCTGTATAATCCAACCGCAAGAAGTAATCATTTACCTGAGGATATTCCTTTCCGGAAAAGCGGACTGCCAACCGACGGCTTCCTACTTTGCGGAAGGTATATTCGGGCTGTACGGAAGGAACTTCTTTCATCTGTTCCTTAAAGCCTTTTGCCGAAGGATATTCTACATAACAGAACACTGGGGCTCCCATATTCAGCAACCGTACTCTTCCTGCTTCCGGCAACACCATGGAAGAAGTAATCAACAACTTACCGTCGACCTTACAAGCATTCAAAGCCTGTTCGCGGGTCAGCGTGGTTACTTTAAACCGTTTTCCACCGGATGTCTTCACCGTAAACGTACTTTTTAAGCCTGCTTCCGGAGTATAACAATGTTTCCCGGCTACCGTAGTCTTGTCAAACACAAATTCCGGATGAATACCTTCCGGCACAAAGAAAAAGTAATGGTCTGTCCCCTTGTCATCCAGTTTCAGCAATAACTGGGCGGTGGCATACTTCAACAAAGCATCCTCCATCTGAAAATTAAACGGCAGAATCAGACTCTCATCTTTCGGCAGAGTAAACGTACCGTGCGAAGGAATACGAAGTGTTTCATCCGCAAACTTCAACCGCAAGCACAAATCTTTCTGGTCTACCCGAGCAGTATCGTGGTCTTGAAAGTTCACCATAAACACAAAACCCGATTTTCCTTTTACCCGCGCTGCATATCGCAACGTTTCCCGGTTATCCGGAGTCATCCGTTCATATTCCTTCGGAAGCACCGTTTCCATCGGTGCCAGCTGACTGGAAAAATCGTTCAGGAACAGATGCAACAGGCGCAACGCACGATAAGAGCCATGTTCCAAACCAAATTCTCCCAAGGGAGCCTGAAAATCATACGATATCTTGGGCATTCCCATCGGTTCATCGCTGAAAAAGGCCGTAGGTCCCATTTTCGGAGTAGAACCTCCATGATACATATAATACCCGATGCCATTGGCACCGCTCCCCAGCGTACGCACCATCAACGCCTCTGCGGCCTTAGCCGTGACAATAGGACGGCGGGTATAAATCATCTGAATGCCGACTCCCATTTCTGCACAGAAGGAAGGATACTTCTCGGTGTCATAACGCACCGGTGCATAATCGGGATTCTTCTGAATATCCTTGAACATGCAAAAAGGAGACATACCTGGTTTAGCCCAGAAAGGATACGTATAGGCAGCCGTCACAGGAATGGCTTCCTCTCCGATTACAGCTGCATTACCCCATCCGGTAGCTGTGTACAAAGGTGTCTGAATTCCGGCTTCTTCGGCCATCTTTTTCAGCGTTTTCATGTGCAGGTCACCTAAATCGGCCGTCGTGATTTTCTTGTCCTGTACACTCACTCCTATCATCGTAATATTGGCATCATAAGTAGCCGACGTCATATCCTTCGGTTCGCCCGGATACGTAATTCCCCAAGGAGCCGCCGAATGCTGGTGTTCATTTTCTATCTGCGTGCCGATAATCGTTCCACCGTCTTTATAATACAATCCTTCCAACTGTCGGCCAATCTCTTCATAAAGCCGTTTCACATACTTCAGGTAGTTCGCATCGTTCGAACGAATTTCCAAGGGCTTGGCAAACAACCAGTCGGGAAGTCCTCCGTTTCGTATTTCCCCATGACAGAAAGGGCCTATTCGTACCACCGTCCACATATTATGTTTCTGACACAATGACAAAAACTTACGAAGATTCCGGTTCCCTTCCCAATTAAATACGCCTTCCTTTTCTTCATGAATACTCCAGAATACATACGTAGGAATCACCGTTACTCCTCCTGCCTTCATTTTCAGAATTTCTTCTTCCCACTGGCATTCCGGATAACGGCTATAGTGGAACTCTCCCATTACTGGAATAACCGGCTTTCCCCCTACCGACATATAATAGCTGTTTACCTCAATACGCTCACCGGAAGGATTACTTCCTCCCAACTTCAGGTGCCCACTATAAATTGTCTTTTCCTTGACAGGCATATCCAGTTCATACACTTGCTGTGCCATAGCCAGCATTCCCGTCATCATGCATATAATTGTTCCCGTAAATCGATTCATTGTTTTTCCTAGTTAAAATAAAAAATGAGACACAATATCTTCAATTCAAAAGTACCGCCTCAACATACACAAAAAAATGGAATCTTTTACGGAATACATGTAATTTTTTGCGACCATACTATCACACGTTTTCAACAGATACACGCAAAGCTTTTATATTCTTCCCAAAACGCAAGTACATTTCAAACGGAACGTAAGTACATTTTACCTGAAACGCAAGTACGTTTAGATACAAACGTAAAGGCGTTTACCTCCAAACGTACTTGCGTTTTTCCGATTACATCCAATCGGATTATATAAACTTAATAGTCAGGATATTACAGACCAGTTTACATTTTTCTTACGAAGTTCCTTCAACTGTTGCCAGATAATTTGATTTTCCGGTTTCATGCCTTCAGGGTCGTCATCCAGCAGGCGTTCAGCTATTTCACGGACATACTGCAACAACTGGCCGTCTTTGGCGATGTCAGCAATTTTCAAATCGAAGGCTACCCCGCTCTGCTGGGTACCTTCCAAATCGCCGGGACCACGTAGTTTCAGGTCGGCTTCGGCAATTTCAAAACCGTCATTGGTCTGCACCATGATTTCAATGCGCTTGCGGGTTTCTTCCGTCAACTTGTATCCGGTCACTAAAATGCAATAGGACTGGTCGGCACCACGACCTACTCGTCCACGCAACTGGTGGAGCTGGGAAAGTCCGAAGCGTTCGGCATTCTCAATAGCCATCACCGAGGCATTGGGTACATTCACGCCGACTTCTATCACGGTAGTGGCCACCATAATCTGGGTTTCGTTGGCCAAGAAACGCTGCATTTCTTCTTCTTTCTCGGCCGGTTTCATCTTACCGTGCACCTTGCTGACCTTGTACTCGGGAAACTCCTCGCAGACGTGCATGTAACCCTCTTCCAGGTTCTTGATGTCCATCTTTTCGCTCTCCTGTATCAACGGATACACGATGTAGACCTGACGGCCTTCCTGAATCTGTTTCCGCATGAACTCGTACATGCTTTTCCGGCGGTTGTCAAACTGATGAATGGTCTGGATAGGCTTTCGGCCAGGAGGCAATTCATCAATGACCGACACATCCAGGTCGCCATACAAGGTCATGGCCAACGTACGGGGAATCGGGGTGGCTGTCATAACAAGCACATGAGGAGGACGGGTATTCTTAGCCCACAATTTGGCCCGCTGGGCTACTCCAAAACGGTGTTGTTCGTCAATCACCACCAGTCCCAAAGAAGAGAAGTTGACGGTATCTTCAATCACAGCATGCGTACCAATCAAGATATGCACATCCCCTGTTAATAAGTCGCGAAGAATCGTTTCACGACGCTTTCCTTTCACGTTGCCGGTCAACAACTCCACCCGTACAGACATCCCATTCAGAAAGCGACGGATGGTTTCATAATGCTGTGTGGCAAGAATTTCCGTCGGAGCCATCATGCAGGCTTGGAATCCGTTATCCAAGGCTATCAGCATAGTCATCAGGGCTACTAATGTTTTTCCACTACCCACATCGCCTTGCAACAAACGGTTCATCTGTCGTCCACTGCCCATGTCGCGACGCATTTCCTTGATTACACGTTTCTGTGCCCCCGTCAACTGGAAAGGCAGGTGATGTGCATAAAAGGTATTGAAAATTTCACCCACCCGTTCAAATACCAGTCCACGGAATTTATTGCGACGTTCTTTGGTATAACGGAGAATATTGAGCTGTACGTAAAACAGTTCCTCAAATTTCAAGCGATACTGTGCCTTACGAAGAAGTTCCGGATTCTGCGGGAAATGAATATTATACAACGCATCGGTCAGGGGCATCAGCTGATGTGCCGCAATTAAAGAGGGACTCAGCGTTTCTTCAAAACTCTCCTTCTGCAAAGCCTGAAAAAGATTTTTCATCAGCTTTTCCAGCGCATGAGAATTCAGGCTGGTACGCTTCATCTTTTCCGTAGTATTGTAATAAGGCTGAAGCCCCATGGTAGAAAGGGTCAGTTCCTGTGCCGGGTCAATATCGGGATGCGCCACGTTGATACGCCCGTTGAAAACCGTGGGCTTACCGAACACAATGTATTCTTCGTTGGCTTTGTACTTTCCGGTGATATACTTCAATCCTTGAAACCACACTAAGTCCACCACTCCCGTACCATCGGAGAAATGTCCTACCAACCGGCGCTGACGGCCTTCTCCGAACATTTCAAAACTCAGAATCCGTCCGCGCAACTGAATGTAAGGCATATTGCCGTCTATCTCATGGATGTAATACAGACGACTACGGTCCACATACTTGTATGGGAAATAATACAACAGGTCGCGTAAGGAATAGATGTTCAATTCCTTATTCAGTATGGCCGCTCGCTGCGGTCCTACCCCTGGCAAATATTTCACATCGCGTGTGGATAAGTCAAACATTAGTCGTCGATAAGAGATTCTGCTACTTTCAAGTCAAAGGGTGTGGTGAGTTTGATGTTCTCCCGATTGCCGGAAACCAGATGTACCGGCTGTCCCAATGCTTCCACCACCGAAGCATCATCGGTAAAGAAGGGCTTGTAGTCCTGGGCATAGGCTCGTTTCAATAATTCCACAGTGAAGACTTGAGGAGTCTGCACCAACTTGTAGTCATTGCGTGATACAGTCTCACTTCCTCCTTCGGGCAACAAATGACGAACAGTTTCCACTACATCTGTTACCGGAACCACAGCCTGCAAAGTGGCTGCCTGCGCATAACAATTCGCAATGACTTCGGCAGAAACGAAAGGACGTACCCCGTCGTGCACACCGACCACACCGTCTTCTTCTACCAGTGTCAATCCGTTCTTTACGGAATGGAAACGGGTTTCTCCACCTGCCGCAACACGGTGAGGCAACGTAAAGCCATATTCAGCACAAAGGTGCTCCCAGTAGGAACGCTGTTCCACCGGAAGCACCACAATCAGTTCAATGTTCGGGTCACAGGCATGAAAAGTTTCCAGCGTACGCATCAATACCGGTTTTCCTTTTACCGGAATGAATTGTTTGGGAATCTCTCCCCCCATACGCAGGCCTTTTCCTCCCGCTACCACTATCACATATTTCTTCATTAAGCCAGCAACATTCCTTTTTTCACTTCGAGTGCTTTTTCTGCTCCTGCAAATTTCTCCAGGATAGTAAAGCCAAAGGCAGGTGCGGCACCCGGACCTTTACCCAAAATGAAGTTGTCGACTACTTCCACCATATTTCCTGTATATTCAGCTCCTTCCAGGAACTTGTCGAAGCCCGGATAGCAGGTAGCTTTCTTGCCTTTCAGCAAACCGCGCTTGCCATATACCATCGGAGCGGCACAAATGGCAGCCAACGGTTTTCCGGCAGCCGCAAAGCTCATAATCAGTTTGTCCAGTCCGGCATGTGCATCCAAGTTAGTAGCACCCGGCAGTCCACCTGGAAGAACAATCATTTCTACATCTTCCTCCTTCAGTTCTTCGAACAACAAATCAGCCACAATGGGTACCTGATGAGAACTGATGACCGTCTTGTTTCCAGTGACAGACACCGTTTTTACGTTCAATCCGCCTCTGCGCATAATATCCAACGGAAACATGGCTTCCATTTCCTCGAAACCTTCAGCCAAAAAGATACAAACTGCTTTCATAAATCTATTATTTAGAATTAAAAGTTTTATTTCAACTTAAAGTAGTACGTAATGGTACCGCTCTGATTATTCACTCCATCCACCGCATTAAAGCGTGCTTTTCGAGCTGCCTCTTCCGCCGCTCTTCGCAATGCCGGATTCACTGTATTCGTCCGTTTGTTAATGCTGGTACTGATGACCTGTCCGGCTGGATTCACCACAATGGTTACAACCACACGTCCTTCATCCTGCACATTGTAGACGGGTACAGGAAGCTTTCCACCTCCCAAAGTTCGCCCGTTCAGGTCGAATGTGCCATAACCACCTACACCACTCGTTTTTCCAGTAGAAGAATTTCCTGTAGGACTACCCTGCAGTCCGGCTCCGGCAGCATTTCCTTTGCTTCCCATCTGAGAACCTTTTCCAAACGCCCCGGCAATGGCATTGGCCGCAGCCTGAGCTGCCGCTTTTTCTGCTTCCGCCCGTTTTTCCGCCTCTGTTTTCTCCTTCGGCTTATTCACCTTCTGCGTTTCAGTCTTTACCGGTGTCTTTTTAGGTTGTTCCTTCTTCGTCTCTGTTTTAGGCTTTTCTTTCTTCACCTGCAAAGAAGGCTCATCCTGCTGCGTAATCATGGGCTGTTCTACCTCTGGCTCCGCTACAGCTTCCGGTGCAGAAGAAGGAGCTTCCGACGGCATGACATCCACCTCGGTCATCGTATAAGGGTCGGCATCACCTGCAGCCAGTTCCGTATTGCCTAACATGACGGGTACACCGCCTTCCTCCTGTTCTGCCGGAACGGTCAGCTTCAGAAGAAACAGCAACAGCAGCACCAGCACGTGCAAAGCCACCGTACATACAATTCCGATTACCTTATTTTTTTTCAACGTTACTCTGTTTTAGTTTTTATCCGGACGGCGAGTCGCCAGGACCATCTTAAAATGATTCTCGTTCGCAATATTCAGCACCCGCACGATTTCCCGATAAGGAATCGATTCATCAGCATACAATGCCACATACATTTCCGGTTCTTTCCGGGCACACTCCTGAAGAAAGGCGGTCACTTCATCAATGGCCAGCGGCATTTCATCTTCGTTGCCGAAAGCCCCGTAATAATTTAAATCCTTGTCTATAATCACCCGTGCCATGGGTTTGGCCGAAGTCTGCTCCGAACCTTGCGGCAGAAGCACCTTGATGGCATTCGGCGATACCATGGTAGAAGTAATCATAAAAAATATCAGCAGCAGGAAAATCAAGTCGGTCATAGACGACATGCTGAAGCTGGGTGATATTTTCTGTCTTCTCTTTAAAGCCATACGCGATTATTTTTCAGTCGGTTCATTCAGCAAGTCCATGAAAGCCAGCGTACGTGCTTCCATCTGACTTACTACCTTATCTACACGATACACCAGATGATTATAGGCAAACATCGTAGCAATACCTACTACCAGTCCGCCCACTGTAGTAATCATGGCCTCATAAATACCACTTGACAAAAGGGTAATATCAATGTTGTTTCCAGCGTTAGCCATATTCCAAAAGGCACGTACCATACCGGTTACCGTACCCAAGAATCCCAACATCGGTGCCCCACTTGAAATGGTAGCCATAATGGACAAACCATTTTCCAGCTTGGCCACTTCGATGTTTCCGGTATTTTCAATGGCAGCCTGCACATCGGCAACCGGACGTCCCATACGTGTGATTCCTTTTTCAATCATACGTGCAGAAGGAGTGTTCGTAATGCGGCAATAATTGATAGCCGATTTGATTTCTCCCGATTTGATATAATCACGGATACGGTCCATAAACAAAGGATCATCCTTTCCAGCCTTGCGGATAGCCACCGCGCGTTCAAAGAAAATATAAAAAGCAATTACCGACATCAAAGCCAGTACGATCATAATCCAGCCTCCTTTGCAGGCCATATCCCAAAGATTCATCTGCGGTTCCCCCGAAGCAACCGGAGTCAACACCGGATTTGCTCCGGCCATTGTATCGGCTACAGCTTGTGCGGCAGCCAGTAAAGTTAATGTCATCATAATTTAACGAAGGCAATTTTTATATTCTTCAATGGTTTTCTTTAATCCTAAATAAAGTGCGTCACAAATCAGTGCGTGACCAATAGAAACTTCATCCAGCCAAGGGATATTATCATGGAAATACTTCAAGTTCACCAGACTCAAATCGTGTCCGGCATTCAACCCCATTCCCAGTTTATGTACTCTCTCAGCCGCTTCTATAAAAGGAGCCACGGCTGCTTCCGGGTTCTTAGGATAAAGTGAGGCATAAGGTTCCGTATACAGTTCCACACGGTCGGCTCCTGTCTTGGCCGCATACTCAATCAGTTCCAGGTCTGTACCTACAAAAATAGAGGTACGTATGCCTGCTTCACCGAACGTATCCATCAATTCTGTCAGGAAAGCCTGATGCGTTTTGGTGTCCCATCCACAATTCGAAGTAATCTGGTCAGGAGCATCCGGCACCAAAGTCACCTGTGTAGGTTTTACTCTCAGTACCAGGTCGATAAACTCTTTCGAAGGATATCCTTCGATATTGAATTCAGTTTTCAACACCGGGCGCAAGGCATATACATCCGCATACCGGATATGACGTTCATCCGGACGCGGGTGAACCGTGATACCTTCCGCCCCGAACAGCTCGCAGTCCAGGGCTACTTTCTCTACATCAGGGGTGTTTCCACCTCGTGCATTACGAAGCGTAGCCACCTTATTTATATTCACACTTAATTTAGTCATATTTCATGAATTTCGTTATCTTTCTAAGAAGACAGGAAACGGCTCGGCATAGTCCAATCGAAAAACTTTGTTTTTCGTTTGTCTCTGCTCTCGCCTTTCACTATCTTTGCATCAACAACGTGCAAAGTTAGCAGGTTTTACGAGAAACTTGACATGTTTATTCTTAAAAAGATTGATAAAAAAGACACATTCTATGCAGCGGAAGATGAAATTCGCCCTCTTTGGAAATACGTATCAGGAGCATAAATCGGCTCATGTAACCCATCTGCTGGAAATCCTCCGGCGCAAGGAGGCACACATTTGTATCCATCGTGAGTTTTATGAGTTCCTTCGCCTGCACACAAACGCAGATTTAACCAATTTAGAGATTTTCAACGGTCATGACTTTACCGCCGACATGGCACTCAGTGTAGGAGGAGACGGTACGTTTCTAAAAACAGCCAGCCTGGTTGGCAACAAGGAAATCCCCATATTAGGCATCAATACCGGACGATTGGGCTTCTTGGCTGACATTTCACCCGACCAAATGGAAGAAACGTTCGATGAGATTTATCAGGGAATGTATCTGGCAGAACCACGAAGGGTACTGAAACTTACCTGCAACGGCCAGGTGCTGAAAGGTTATCCTTACGGACTGAATGAAATCGCCATTCTGAAGCGGGACAGTTCTTCCATGATTACCATCCGTGCCTATATCAACGGTGAACTGTTGAATGTGTATCAGGCAGATGGACTGATTGTAGCCACCCCTACCGGTTCTACAGGCTACTCCCTCAGTGTAGGCGGTCCGATTTTAGTGCCTCAGAGCGGTACCATCAGCCTGACTCCCGTAGCTCCACACAGTTTAAACGTACGACCCATTGTCATTCGCGACGAGTGGGAAGTCACATTGGAGGTAGAAAGCCGCAGCCATAATTTCCTGATTGCCATCGACGGCCGGAGTGAAACCTTCCGTGAAGGTACCCGACTCACTATCCGAAGAGGAGAATACTTCATCCGCATCGTCAAGCGCTGCCACCACTCTTTCTTCAATACCTTACGCGAGAAAATGATGTGGGGAGCCGATTCGCGTAACTAACTATCCATTATACAAATACACAAAAAGCCGGAGCGTTCAACTGTCACTCCGGCTTTTTGTGTATGTATACCTTACAGTATCCTATTTGGAAAGCTGCACATCATAGCTCTTTCCTTCACGGCAAGTAAACTGCAATACGGTGTGTTTCTTATCCGATTCCAGTACCTTCACGGCAGGATGAGATGCCACATTCCATTTCCCCTTCAAAGTGATGGTCACCGGAATCTCCTTACTCTCATCATCAATCCACGGACGAGAATAAATACTACGTTCAATACGTTTGCCATTTTCATCAAATGCCTCATCACTCGGACCACGATAAAAAGCCATATCCGGCTGTGCTACGGTCAATACCAGTTTTTTCTTGTCCATCTGCTTTACCATAGCCAGACAAGAAGTATCCGCCTTCTCAATGAAATCACCTGGCAAAGCCTTCTGTGGAGTTTCAAAAAGCACGTATGAAGTCAAGTGTTCTGCACTGGAAGTCACAATATGCGCATTCCGGTCTTTCTGCAACACCTGATAAGTCGGTTGTTTGGCAAACTGCGTCAAACCCTGCTCATCAGTCTGCGGCAACACCGCATATTCATACGAAGCCCCCTGAGGTGCTTTTCCGTGATTGAACACCAAAGATACCCAATCGCCGGAAGTCGGTTTTACACTACGTTCACCAACTGTTACCTGAGGGAAGTTCTTTTCAAACTGTACATTTCCCGGTACATAATACCCCACTCCATTAGGAGCCAGATACGTATGTCCGTTATCCTTCCAGTTGTCCCAATATGCTTTTTCTTCCGGCGTAATGGCAGCCAGCTGGAATACAGTAGTTTCTGTAGGATAGTCCTGATTAACATTCTCAATGTCAGAACCAAGGGCTACGACGGTATTTCCAAAGAAATGATACGAAACCCGTGCACGGTGCGAGCCGTTGTACTTATCATGTTCGTGCAACTTCATACCAAAGTTTCCATTCTCACGTTCTTGAGAAAGTCCTCCGGCAAACGCCTCATCAGAATACAGCATTTCTTCCATTCCGGAAAAGGCATCCACATTCAGCACTTTCGCACGCAACTGGTCAAAAGGCAGATGAATGGAAGTAGCACCCGGAATCCGGTTCCAGTCGAATCCGTTTTCCTGCCAGCCGCTCGTTGTAAAGGTTACTCTTTCTCCCGGCTGAGCAGTCAGCACCTGCATGCTGCCATAACCCAAGTATCGTCCATAAAAATTGGCATCCAGGTAATGCTCTGCATCCCATAAGTAACGTGAATGACCACGTACCACTGCCGCCCAGTTGTTCCGTCGCTGTACAGACACACAACCATATCCCAACGCTAAATTTCCCTGCGGGTCTTTTTCTGGAGTAAAGCCTGCCTTCAGCAGTTTCTTCTCCAGTTTGCGTTCCAGTCCGGCCGGTGCCTGCGGCAAATAATCCGGTTCATTGACACCCGGTTTTGCCGGTTCTCTTACCAGACGCAGATAAGCAGCAGCCATATCGGCATCATACTTTTCTTTTCCGTCAGGAGTTCCAGAGATAGCCATCATGGCATACTGTACCGGAATCAGCTTTCCTTTTCCATTGGGGTGACGTCCCGACATTGACAGCGGGAACTGTTGCTGGTTACAATAGAAACGCATGGTCAGCAACACATCTTTTACAGTCTGATGAGCCAGTTCAGATACCGCAAAAGTTGTTCCGCTCATCAGGTAAATCATGTTAGTTGCCCCGTCCAGACCTCCAACCGCATACGCAGGATAGTTGTTACGGTGATGGAAAGCAGCCCCGTCACTCTTGAAGGCACCTGCCAATCCCGGAGCCGGACGGCATCCGTAGTCAATCCAGCGCGAGAAGGCACGCAAGTAACGAAGTTTTTCCGGTGTATCCTCCATCATCAGAATGCTGGCAATACGTCCGGAAGTCTGCGTATTAAAGGAATCCATGTCAATACCGTTTCCGGTCGGCTTTGGATATACTTCATTCGTAATGGCATACCAGCGCATGGTAGCTTCCGCTTCCGCCAGACGATTTTCTTCACGCAGCACATCCTTCATCAGGAAATAAGAAAGATACAAACTGCGTACACTGTATCCATAATGATGTATATTCCCCCAGCAGCTGCCATAAGCTACTCCCTGGTCGGTGATATGGTCATACATAGCCATGAATTTCTGGCGCATTTCCTGTTTCACCTGTGCGTCCTGCGCGTTATGATATGCCACGGCAATGGTTTTCATCAGGTCGAAATAGGCCTTCATCTCCATGCCCAGTTTCGTAAACATATCCTTGTTCCAATGAGGAATCATACGCTCGTATGCTTCCGACTGACGTACCATAAAAATAGGCAGTCCGCTCACTTTACCATTTTTATATACAATCTTATATGCATCATACTTCCGACGAATTTTGTCTATCTGCTTTTGAGACAATTTACCCGGTGTATAAATCAAATCCCGGTAGCGCTTTTCCATCAGGTGCATATCCTGAAGCTCTTTTTCTGAAACCGGCTTCAAAGGCAAATCTGATTTCCACAATGAATGCGGATAAATCACCAGCCAGTGATTGGTCGTTCCTTTATGTACAAAAGGCACCTGTACATCGGCAGCCTGCTGACGCGCATCTACCTTGCTGGCCGGAATCAGATGATCGATAAAAAGTTCCCCTTCTACATCCGGTGCCAGTATCCTCAACTCATTCATGCCTTCTTCCGGTGTACCTTCCATATCGCGTTCATAGCAAACCCATGCCGCGCGCCATCCGGTGAAGTTTATGCCGAAGGGAAAAGATGTACATACCTTTCCATCCTTCAAGAATTGAAAGGTTATTTTCTTATCTACTGCCTTCTCGTTATACACCCATACAATAAAAGCCGACAGATACGTATCTTTTCCCGTCGGATCTTTGGCTTCAAACTTCAAATCCTTTTTCAGGGAAAGGACAGCCCCCGGTTTATACGTCCAACGCAGGGAACGGCTTCCATCTTTATAGTGTTCATCACTAAGAGATAAAGTCGACCCTGCGCCGGAGAGTTCCTGCGGTACAGCTTCTTCAAAAGAGAGCAACCGCTCGTGCTTTACGACCTGTGCTGTCAACTCACCAGAAATCGCAAAGAAACTTAATACAGATGCTAGATTAATAAAAAATTTTCCTTTCATTTGCACCGTTTTATATAAAATTTAAGTATCGATGCAAAGATAGTATTTTTTATCATTTAATTGTTGTCTTTTTGACGGATTTCCACACGGCGGATTTTTCCACTGATGGTTTTCGGCAGTTCATCCACAAACTCAATGACACGCGGATACTTGTAAGGAGCTGTCACCCGTTTCACATGGTCCTGCAATTCCTTTATCAGTTCCGGTCCGGCCTTCTGCTTGTAGTCCTTTGCCAATACGATAGTGGCCTTTACCACCTGACCGCGGATTTCATCGGGCACACCGGTAATGGCACATTCCACTACTGCCGGATGCGTCATCAAGGCACTTTCTACTTCAAACGGGCCGATACGGTAACCGGAGCTCTTGATGACATCGTCGGCACGTCCTACGAACCAGTAATAACCGTCTTCGTCACGCCAAGCCACATCGCCCGTGTAATAGATACCATCGTGCCAAGCCTCACGTGTAAGTTCAGCATCACGATAATATTCCTTGAACAAGCCTAATGGTTTACCTCTATCCGTACGTACCACAATCTGTCCCTGTTCTCCATCTTCCGCTGAACGGCCGTCTGGTTTCAGCAAGGCAATGTCATACTGCGGATTAGGCACGCCCATACTTCCCGGTTTCGGTTCCATCCACGGGAAAGTAGCCAGAGTCAATGCCGTTTCGGTCTGTCCGAATCCTTCCATCAGACGAATACCCGTAATACGCTTGAAAGTCTCATATACAGAATAGTTCAACGCCTCGCCCGCCGTCGTACAATATTCCAGTGAAGACAAATCATATTTCGACAAGTCTTCCCGAATCAGGAAACGATAAATCGTAGGAGGTGCACACAGTGAAGTAATGTGATAATCATGAATCTTTTGCAGAATATCTGCCGGAGTAAACTTCTCATGGTCGTATACAAAGATATTGGCACCGGCAATCATCTGTCCGTACAATTTTCCCCATACAGCCTTTCCCCATCCGGTATCCGCAATGGTCAGGTGCAGACTGTTTTCATGCAGATTATGCCAGAAGCATCCGGTAGCAATATGTCCGAGCGGATAAGTAAAGTCGTGTGCCACCATCTTCGGTTCTCCGGTAGTTCCCGAAGTAAAGTACATCAGTGAAATATCCTCATTGATATTCACATGTTCCGGACGTACAAAAGGAGCGGCAGCTTCCATACCCTTATGGAAATCTTCAAAACCTTCCGGATATTCCGGACCGACACTTACCAGACGTTCTACCGTAGGAGAATCAGGCATAGCCGCCAGAATATGTTCTGTAATAACCGGTTCACCGGCAGCCACAATCATCTTGATACCGGCAGCCTGACAACGATACACAATATCTTTCTTTGTCAGCAAGTGTGTAGCCGGGATGACCACTGCTCCCAACTTGTGCAGAGCAATGATAGAAAACCAGAATTCATACCGGCGTTTCAAAATCAGCATGACCTTATCTCCATGACCGATTCCCAGGCTCTGGAAATAGGAGGCGGTCATATCAGTATATTTCTTCAAGTCCGCATACGTAAACTGTATATGTTCTCCTTTGTCGTTTGTCCACAGCAACGCATTTTTATCGGGCTGTTCAGCCGCCCAGGCATCTACCACATCATAACCGAAATTAAAATTTTCCGGCACCTTCACTTTAAAATTCGCAATGAAATCCTCTTGTGAGGTAAAGTGAGTTTGTTCAACAAATCTTTCTAGCATATTTCTTTTCAAAATTAATTACTACATAACGATGGCGAGGAACTTCACCGCTTTCCCGTCGAGCGCCTTCATTCCGTGAGGCAGTGAAGAATCGAAATACAAACTGTCTCCCTGCTCCAGAATCAGATCTTTTCCGTTTATGCTCAACAGCATCCGGCCTTCAATCACCAAGTTGAACTCCTGTCCGTAGTGCGTATTATAATAAATAGGTGTATCCTCCGGCTTGGGCTCTACCGTTACCAGGAAAGGATCGGCCTTGCGGTTGCGGAACCCTGAAGCCAGCGACTGGTATTTATATGCCTTCGTACGCTCCACCGAAATACCGGTTCCCCAGCGTGTCAGGAAATAAGCATTCATCTTAGGTTCTTCCCCGAACATCAGCACGTCAAGCGGCACGTTGCACTTCCGTCCGATTTGCTGCAACGTACTGACCGCAATGTCACACTCGCCCGACTCAATCTGCTTATATTGTTCCACCGGCAACCCACATTGTCCGGCCATGTCATCTACACTCAAATCCAGCGCATCGCGTAGTCCGCGGATACGTTCTCCTATTTGTCTTATTTGTTCGTCCATAGTGCAATTTTTTAGTTATTCGCTCAAAATTACGAAAGATTATGAAAAACCAAGAAAAATATTTCGAACTTTGTAACCGAAAATTTTAAAACCATGATCAGACAGGATTACATCATACGCATGATTCAGGAAATATTTGCCGCAATAGCCAACCTGATTCTCCGCCGGAAGCACATCAGCAAATCGGACTGGGAAGAGTATGAAAGTACGGCACGGCAAGTACTGGAGGTCACTCCCCGGCAGCTGGAAGAAATGGACGGACAAACCATACTGGAAAAATACAGTCAGGGAAAAGATGGGATGGAGAAGACCGAATTAGCCGCCATGATGCTGCTAAAAATGGCGGAAGACACCGAAAACCTCGTGCCTAAAGCCCGACTTCGCCAGGAAGGGCTCTACCTGCTGAAATACGTGCAGGAACATGGAAATACCTATTCCCTGCCCCGCAACCTGCTGATTCAGTTTTTGGAATCAAGGAACTGATGTTCATCGACGGAATAAAACGAACCTGCTAACCATGAATACACTGAAAATAGCCTATATCGGTATGGGATACCGGGGAAAGCAACTGCTTGCCCTGACCCGCCACATTCCTTATTTCCAGGTGACTGCCATTGCCGACCCGGAAGCCCGGGAAGCCGACTACGACGTGCCTTGCTACAACCAGGGAGGAAATGATTATCAAAGAATGATTGCCCTTCATGCCCCGCAACTGGTTTTCATTGCTTCTCCATGGCAGTTGCACGTAGCCCATGCCCTGTACTGTATACAACACGGCTGCCATGTGGCACTGGAAATCAAAGGAGGACTTTACCTGCATGAGTACCAGCCGCTGATTGAAGCGGCAGAAGCCGGAAAGAAAAAAATCTTTCCGCTGGAGAACACGCTTTTCCGGCAGGAAATTCTAGCCATGCACAACCTGGTCAGTGCTGGTGAATTAGGTGAAGTGGTATACATGCGAGGAGGTTACCGTCACGACTTGCGCAATCTTCTATTAGACGACCAGGGTAATCTGGGCAACCGGAAAAAGACGGAAAGCATCTGGCGAAGCAAATTCTACCAGCAGGAAAATGGCGACCTTTATCCTACTCACGGACTGGCTCCTCTCTGCCTCATCGCCGGCATTCCCCGCAAAGACCGTTTTGTACGCCTGACCACCTTTTCTTCCAAACCTGCAGGCCTATACCAGCGTATCCGTGAATTAGGAGGAACTCCTCATGTGCCTGTCACGCAGGGAGACGTAACCGTCACCCAACTGGAGACGGCTTCCGGAACCTTGGTTTCTTTGACCCACGACACCACTCTTCCCCGCCCCAGAAGCCTGGACTTCGAAATACAAGGCACCAAAGGAATCTGGCAGGGAGACCAGCGACGCATTTACCTGGAAGGAAAAAGTCCGCACGAAACATGGGAGGCAGATACCGCTTACCTGCAAAAATACGAACACCTCTATTGGCAACAATGGGGAGAAGAAGCGCTGCGCATCGACACGCACCATGAAGGCATGGACTACATCATGCTCAAAGCATTAGAAGCCGAGATGAAACAGGAGAGACCTTACCCGGCCGATATACACGACCTGGCTCTTTGGACTTCGGTTACCCCTCTGTCCATACAGTCCGTAGCAGAACAACGCACCGTACCGATGGAGTAAGCCATCCCGGTTTATTCCAAATACAGATAATCGTAATGTACCAGCGGTTTCTGCCCGTGCTGTCCCACCATGGAAAGTGCTTCTGCCGAGTCGGCTGATACACGGCCCACTCCAATCTGCCGTCCCTGCTCGTCCATCACGCGCACGAGGTCATCTTTCTCAAAATCTCCCACAACCCGCGTCACTCCCACCGGAAGGATGCTGGTAGCCTTCACTCCTTTGACGGCCTCTACTGCCTGACGGTTCAGATGAAGTTCCCCTTTGGCAAAGCCTTCACTGTGCGCAATCCACTTCTTCATGCTCGACACTCCCTCCATGGCCGGAAGGAAACGGGTACAAACAGTCGTATCCGGATGACACAACAAATCCGACAGGATGTTCTCTTTCTTGCCATTGGCAATAATCACAGCAATTCCTTCATCGGCCACCTTACGGGCAATGGTGCTTTTGGTAAGCATCCCTCCCCGTCCGAATCCGGACTTCTCTGTCTGAATGTAATCCGACAAATCCTTTCCACGCTCCACCGTACGTATCACAGAAGTACCCGGCTGAGAAGGTGAACCGTTATAAATGCCGTCAATGTTACTAAGGATTATCAATGCCTGCATGTCCATCATCGAAGCAATCATACCCGACAGTTCATCGTTGTCGGTAAACATCAGTTCGGTCACCGAAATCGTATCATTTTCGTTCACGATGGGAATCACTCCGTTCTCCAGCATCACCTTCATACAATTACGCTGGTTCAGGTAATGCCGGCGGGTAGAAAAACTCTCCTTAGTCGTGAGTACCTGACCTACGGTAATGCCGTGCTCACGAAACAGTTCATAATAACGGTTTATCAACTTAGCCTGTCCCACTGCCGAGAAAAGCTGCCGCTGGTCCACGCTGTCCAGTTTCCGCAAGGGTTTCAACTCGCTTCTTCCTGAAGCTACCGCTCCGGAAGACACCAGCACGATCTCCACTCCTGCTTTATGCAACTCGGCCACCTGGTCCACCAATGCCGACATGCGGGTTATATCCAGTGTGCCGTCACGGCGGGTCAGCACATTACTACCTATCTTTACCGTGATTCTTTTATACTGATACGTTTTGTTTTCCATGATTCACTCTCACTTTTGCACAGGGAACGCCTGAAAAATCTTTCAAATATACATTATTTAATTATATTCAGTGGCAAATGTAATAAATACCAAACAGAAACAAAACAATTTATCACAATTATATACACATTCTTATTCAAAACAAAACTTTTTCGTTCTTTATATCCACAAAATGAAAAACAAATAAAAGTAAAATAGCAGCACCTATTTCTTATCATCCGCATGATATAAAAAGAGAAATTCCACAGCAAATTCTCTGTTTCACACTGTGGGATATAAAAACCACAGTGTGGGATATATATTTCACACTGTGGGATACAAATCCCGCACTGTGAAACAGAGAATTGTTTGTGGAGTTCAGAAGAATATGAAAGGATGTATGGAAGAATGTGCAAAAGAATACAGAAATAGGTAAAGTGAAAAAAGAAGCTGGTCAATAAGGGCTAATACATCTACCAGGAATTAGGATAAACCCATAATGACAGCATGCATTTTTACTCACTTTTCAAAACATAAAACTTACTTTATGGAAACATACATAAACTGATTTTCAATAAATTAAGTATATCCAAAACTTACTTTACATCTTTACCGACAGATTCACCATATAAATAAAGAATATATCTTTGCTATACGAAATTTTTACAACACCTGATATTAAAACTTTTGTGTACATAAATCTAACCCAACAACATTAATTTTATATGAATATGAAAACATAACCTTATGGAATAACCAAACACACAATGTGATGTCCTAAGCCCTGCCGGCAAAGTCTTTAATTCGATGTAATTAATAACTCCTACATATATGAAAAATATAATACAAGTATTTCTATTTTTGCTGTTAGCTGCTCCTCTATGGGCACAGCAGAAAAAGGTCTCAGTAATCAACGACCAGTCTGGGTACAGGTTGATTGTGAATGGAAAACCTTTCATGGTAAATGGTATGAACTGGGATTATTTCCCCATCGGGACCAATTACTCCTACTCTTTATGGACACAATCTGACGATGTAATCAAAGCTGCTTTAGACCAGGACATGCCTATGCTGAAAAACATGGGTGTAAATGCCATCCGATTATATGCGGATGTGCCAGCTCAATGGGTACGCTACATTTATGAGCAATATGGTATCTATACCATGGTCAATACCACGTTCGGACGTTACGGACTGACCATCAATGGAGCTTGGGTAGGTAATACAGACTATTCGGATCCGAAAGTTCAGAAAGCCCTACTTGCAGAAGCGCGTAACATGGTGAAAAAGTTCAACGGTACTCCCGGGGTACTTCTTTACCTTTTAGGAAACGAGAACAACTATGGCTTATTCTGGCAAGGAGCGGAAGCAGAAGACATCCCTATTGAAGACCGGAAATCGACCAAACAGGCTATTCATCTGTACCGGATTTTCAATGAGGCAGCAGTTGAAATGAAGCAAATGAATATTTCGTGCCCGGTAGCCATCTGCAACGGTGACTTGCTCTTTCTTGACATCATCGCCAAAGAATGTAAGGACGTGGATATATTAGGGATAAACTGTTACCGTGGTGAGTCATTCGGAGACTTGTTCAGCAGAGTAAAAACGGAATATGGAAAACCTGTACTATTCACAGAGTTCGGTTCAGACGCATTCAATGCTGTAACCCAAGGAGAAGCCCAAAAAGAACAGGCAGACATTCTATTGCACAACTGGATGGAAATCTACCTGAATGCCGCAGGACTCGGAAACAACGGAAACGCCATTGGAGGATTCACTTTCCAATGGACAGATGGATGGTGGAAAACAGGCCAGACCACCAATCTGAGCATTCACGACACTCAGGCTTCATGGAGTAATGGGGGCTACAAGTTCGACTATATGGAAGGAGCCAACAACATGAACGAAGAATGGTTCGGTATATGCGCCAAGGGGACTCCAGATGCCAGAGGCATATACGAACTTTATCCACGTGCTGCATATTATGTACTGAAAGACGTTCACAAAATCAATCCGTATGCGACAGGCAGCACAACCTCGTCCATTATAAGTCAGGTATCTGGTGTCAATGTAATGTCATCTGTTTTGTCTGCAAGAAGCGACAAAGCTGCTTTACAAGGAGAGAAAACCAAGCTAATCGGTCTGAGTCAATTGAGAGGTGATTTCACCACGTTCTATACAGGAGCAAAACATACAACCACTCCCGAAACAAGAGCAGATGCTCCTACAAGTTTCCCGAGCTCAAAAGGATTTGACCACATGGAATCCTTCTATGTAGGTGTAGAATCCAAACCTGCAGAAAATGTACATGCAGAAGTGACAATGAACGTACTCGGAAACGTAGCAGAAAATCCGATTGATGAAATCTTCTATGAAAACAGAGGACGCACAAACTACATCAACGAAAATGGAGAATACATTGATTTAGGCCCGCTGGAGCGTGTGAAAGTCTACAGTGCCAGCTTTAATTGGGACGGAAGTCTTTTCAATCTTGATGCATTTTTCCGTAAGCCCCACTACCACTGGGGATATGAAGGAGACTTCTTTGGTTTGTACCAGGAAGCAAGCTATGGCGACAACATGGACATTTATGGAGGCGAGGCCCCATTGGGATGCGAGATTGAAGGAAAGAAATTGTTCTCAGGTCTGAAATTAGCGTTCGGGCCCGAATTGTGGTGGGGCGCCAATCCGGCATTACTCGTCAAATACTACCGCACATTCGGCAAATGGAACTTAGGAGGTATCTTCCATTATGACATTGACCAACGCAGAGAGACTGTCACCTCTTTCGCCATTCCGTTGCCAAAGAATACCCGTGCGTCTTTAATGGTAGAAAGAAAATTCGGACGTTTCGACATCACACTAGGAGGACTTTGGTCGGGAACAACCTTGGTAGGTAGAGAATTTCAGGCTACTACAGAGTATAGCCCTACAGCTACCGTCTACCAAGACAGAGTGAAGACATCAGATACCTTCGGGGGTAAATTGAAAATGATATATAGCGGAGGCAATTTCAACGCATACGCACAAGGCGCCATCATGGGATTGGTAGCAAACGGAGGTGCAGACAACACACGAACCCTTACTGGATGGACATTAAAAGATAGCGGTAGCGGAAACCAGCAGAACGTACTGGCCGGATTCACTTATCAGATAGGCAACTTCCAGATTGCACCCAACTTCTTGTGGCAGAAACCTCTTGTGGGTCCGATGCCTAACGGTGTGGATGCTCCGGGAAGACTGAGAAACATACTGGATGATCCGTTTGCCGTAAGAAGCAACCGTGAAACTACAGCCGGTGAGCTGTTGCTGACCTATGACCCTACTCCCGGCACATGGATGTATGACTGGGACAACGATGAAACAGAAGATGCTCCGTTTGCCGCTTCACTCGGCTTTGTTTACCGTCATCTTCCTACCGCCCAAGATGCCGCCATTGGTATTCTGGCTGACGGACGGTCTACCTTTGCTTTTGCTTCATCTGCTCCTGCGCATGATTTATGGGAAAGTAATTTGAAGATAACATCCAGAGTAACAAAAGACTTCGGACTGATTGCCAGTGCTTATCTTGGTACGGCACAAGCCAACGGTGACGATGAACGTCTCATCAGACGTGGAGGAGGTGACCTTCAGATGATTTATAAGAAAATCAGATTGAATGCCGCACTGAAATTTAATGACTGGGGGCCGTACGACTATCACAGAGATTTCAATCTGACATTCCCGTTCCAGTGCATGGTAGACTTGTCGACTAATCTTTTCAAACCCAAGTGGCTCGGCCCGTTATCCACACGCGTAGGAATCAGGGGTACATACCGTACGCTGGACCAATATTCCAACCGCTATCTTGCCGGATATGTATCTGACGGAAACGGTGGGTTTACAGAAAGCACGGATATTATCGGTGCCCCTCAGGGAAATGAATGGGAAATAAGAACTTATATCAGCTTCAGTCTTTTCTAATTACCTACAAACTATTTAACAAGCGATTTATGAACAAACATATATTAAATACAGCAAAAGGTCTTTTTTTCTCGGCAGCCTTAGTTACTTTGGCTGGATGTGAGAGGGAAATAAGTACAGATGTATTAGCCACAAGCCCCAAAGTGGACGAAGTCTTCCTTGATGAGTTTGCAGCAGGTGTCGATTTTCAGGCATGGGGTAAAACCACCGCTCTTAGCCAGGACAATGAAACCAAATACAGTGGCACAGCCTCCTTGAAGATAGAAGTGCCTACACCAGATGATTTTCTGGGCAACTGGACAGGTGGAGTATTCTTTACGGAAGCAGGAAGAAACCTGTCCGATTATGATGCTTTGACGTTTTACGTAAAGTCTTCCGCTTCAACAAAAATTGAGGTAGGATTAGGAAGTTATGGCGACGCAGAATATGCAGCAACTTTAGCAGGCGTAACTGCCGATGCCAACTGGAGGAAAGTGATTGTTCCTATTCCTAACCCGTCAAAACTGACAGCCGAAAAGGGATTGTTTAATTTCTCTGTCGGCACAGAAGACACAGACGGCAAAGCATATACGCTCTGGATTGATGAAGTAAAATATGAGAAACTCGGCACATTAGCACACACCCGTATCAAGGACATCAGCATGGCAGGATTCCCTACAGGGGATATTGAAATAAATGAACTTACGGCATACGTCAATCTGCCCAACGGTCTCAATCAGGAAATGTCGGTTTCTTCAAAATACTTCACTTTCAACTCGTCCAATCCGGAGGTGGCTACGGTAAATGGAAATATAATTACGTTTCATGGTGAAAAAGACCGTACAATACTCACTCCGAACGAAGCAGAAGGTGCCATCACCATAACAGGCGTCTATGACTTTGCTCCGGAACCGGGCCAAAATGCCTCTGAGGTTATTTCGTTGTATTGCGACAAATACGAAAACACGCTGTCCTCTCCCATGAACGGATATTGGGCACCTTATCAAACCACCACAAACAACGAGATAGACCTTGGAGATGACATTCACATCATGCACTACGGCAACTTCAACTTTGTCGGTATCGTCCTGGACGAAGATGCAGATACCGAAGGTAAGACCTATGCCCATTTAGATATCCTGTTACAAGACAAAGTAGAGAACGCACAAATAGACGTGTCAGCTGACATCAATGCAGCTGGAGAAGCCGCCGGGAAACTGACTATCCCACTAACAACTGGGAAATGGATTCCGGTAGATGTGCCACTCAACGGAGCCTCATCCATCCATCAGTTGCAAATGGCTGTCACTTCAGGAACACCAACCTATCAGGACATACTTGTTGACAATATTTATTTTTATTAAAAAACTAACTCATGAAACATTATAAAATAATACTACTAAGCTTTCTGGCATTATCCTTTGGAAGCTGTGGAAAAGATGATGCACTTGAAGGCAACAACACTCCTGAAAACAATGGATGGGAGCTGGTATGGTCGGACGAATTCAACACCCCCACAGAGGACAACCGACCCGACCCTTCAAAATGGACATACGAACTGGGGGCATCGGGATTCGGTAACGGTGAATTGCAGAATTATACGAATAAAGAGAAGAATGCTTCATACACCACTTACAAAGGTGAGGGATGTCTGAAGATAACAGCTTTGAAAGATGGTGACGGAGCAACCTATTCTTCAGCACGTATCAAGACAGAAGGATTGTTTGAAATTCGCTACGGACGTATTGAAGCCCGCCTGATACTTCCCTACGGACCAGGCCTTTGGCCAGCATTCTGGATGTTAGGGAACAATTATTCAACTGAAGGATGGCCTGGATGTGGAGAAATTGATATTATGGAAAACAAAGGATATCAACCCAACATTGTGTCAAGTGCCCTTCACATGCCTGGCCGCTATAGCGGAAACCCGGTAACCCAGACTTTCGGTTTTCAAGACAAAAGGTTTGACACAGATTTCCATGTCTTTGCCATTGAATGGGATGAAACAAAGATTGACTTTTTCGTAGACGACATACTTTATAAAAGAGTCAATGCAGTTGATGTGACTGACGGGGAATGGGTATTCGACCATCCGTTCTTTATCATCCTGAATGTAGCTGTAGGAGGTACATTTGGAGGCAATCCAACAGATAACACGACATTCCCACAGACTATGTACATTGATTACGTCAGAGCATATAAAAAGAATGACAAGACATTGATAATAGTTAATCCTCCTTCAGAAAATGACGGTAATACCGATGACGAAGGTGGCTCCGATGAAGGTGGAGACACTGATGATGGGAATGAAGATGGAGACGGCGAAGACAACCCTGGTGGAGAGGATAATCCAGACGACGAAGAGGAAAAAGAGGACATATCTTCTGGTGGGTCTATAAATGACTGGAATCACAATGAAGAAGATAAAGGTCGGGTAGATACAGATATTGAATAAATTTTATAGCATCGACAAATATGAAAGTACATAAATTTTATATAGTGGGAGCAGCGCTTGTTTTAGGCATGTACGCCTGCACTGTAGACAAAGAATTAGAATACAGCCACGACGGGGATATATCCTTTTCCGCTAACGTAGGAAAAATGAGAAGTAGGGTTTTAAACAACCAATGGGAAGGAGACGAACAAATAGGCGTAAGTTTAGGCGAGAATACAACCTCTTTCAAAGCTTATTCCATTGCAACGGATGGTACAATGAGCACTACAGAAGAGCCTTATCAATGGAAAGGTACTCCAGTAAACATTACGGCTTGGACTCCTCTGACTGATCAGGAAATCAACTTAACAGATCAGACCACAGAACAGAAACTGTACGATTGCGATTTGCTATTTTGCCAGACTCAAGCAGAAAGTAAAGAGGTACATCTTCAGTTCAATCATCAAATGACAAAAATGCTGTATATGCTCCAAGGACATGGAGCATATACGGATGAAGAGGCAAAAAATGCCCGAATTTATTTTTTAGGGTATGGAGCCGTAACCTATACAAAGGGAATAATCAATCCTATAGGAGATGTTAATACCCCCATTAATCCACGTCGTATCGACGATGCGAACGGTGAAGCAATCATGGTACCTTGCGAAATGTGGGACAAACCATTGATAAAAGTCGAAATTGGAGGTGACACACATTATTATACTCCTAGAAAAAGTACGATAGTAGACGGCAAAACAGAAGAAGAAAGAAAAACAGGAGTTCTGACTCCCGGCGCACAGCAGAAATACTATATCTGGGTTGATAAAAAAGGACTGACGGTTAACATGGAAAGTTCTTCCATAGGCTGGGATAATGAAACGATTAAGGATGATGAAATTACAGATTCAAAGTTCAAAATAAATCTCGATGAAAAAGTACAAAGTTTACAACCGACTCTAACCAATATTGACAACAACTTTATATCAAATTCTACATTTTCCCTCTCCTATACTGAAACCGGTATCGGTGGTTTGATTTGTGAAGGAATTTGTGACATGGTAAGAACCACAAGTGGAACTACTCATACGTATACATTTTCCAATATTGCTTCAGACATTCAAATTCGATATATTGATGAGTACGTTGCCGTAGGTGATTATTATTACTCCGATGGCACATGGGGAAGTGAAGCGACAAAACAAGATTGTACCACTTTAGGACGAGTCTTTAAAGTCGGAATGGATGAGAGCGATGACATTAAAAATTATGACGGTTTATCAAAGATTCGTGGTTACGTAGTATGTACCTCTACTTCAATACCCAACGGCTCCTATGCATGGATAAAAGCGGCAGATGGGAATTATAAATCGTACTTAAGCCAACTTAATGGTTTAACAAAAGATGACAGACAAAACACAGAAAAATACTTAGGATATCAACTTACCAAAGGCATTGAGTCCGCATTAAATACTTTTACCAGTGACAATTCTGAAGAGACGCTTGCAACTGAATTTCCACTTTATGACACATTCAAAAATCTCAATTTAGGAAGCCCTGATAATAGCTCCGGATGGTACATACCTTCCATAGCACAGTTACAAGATATTATGTCTTCTGGCATATATAACGACAATGACTCATATTGGTCTTCAAATGTGTATACGGAAATTAGCGGAGAAGAAGTTGCCAGAATTTGGGCTTGGGAATATAACATGTCTGATGGCACTGAAAAAGCAGGATGGGCTTCTGATTCGCGAAAACTGATATTAATATTAACATTCTAATGATGAAGTTATGAAACTTAAGTATTTATATGGATTAATTTCTCTGGCTGTATTGTTTCCCTCATGCAACCAAGAAGAATTTACAAACAATGCAATAGATTATGACACCAATAACGTCATAAAACTAAGCAGCGTACAACTGGATGATTTTGAAAACAATACATTATCACGTGCAACTTATGAAGGATATGCCACTAAATTTGAATATAATGACAAATTGGGATTAATTTTAATCGACCAAGACGGAAAACAGTTAGCCAACGCTCCTTTCACCTATTCTGCTGTAGGTTGGACAAATGACAATACCACATATTACTCTTCCAAGATTGATAAGATTATTGCCTATTTCCCATATAATGCACAATTGTCTCAAAATGTTGTGACATTAGATGCTGTAAAACAGACCATAGAAATAGCCACCGACCAAAGTAGCTTAGACAAATTTAAGCAAACAGATTTATTGGCATGCGAAATTGAAGATCCATCGCCAGAACTAAACCTACAACTAAAGCATGTATTTTCTTTAATGGAGTTCTCAGCGACTCAACAATTAGAGGTAGAAGGAGAAACCTTTAATTATAATATTGCCATGTCCAATGTCTCATTTTCCATTGGAGAAACAATGTACACTCCTTGTAACCTAAACGGAGGATATGTCTGTATGATAAAAGACAACTCTTCTTTACAGAAAGATGACTTCAGGTATTTTTATACAATTGAGGGAAAATCAAATGTAAAAACCCTAACTACAGATAAAACGATAACAAGTGGCACTAAATACACATTTCCATGCCCAGCCGCAGGAATGGGAGAACCAAATACCCTATCTGCAGGTGATTTCTATTGCACATCAACAAGTGATAAAGTTGTCATTCTTCCAAGTATAGCTGCAACTATTCCTGAAGGATTAACTTGCAAAGGAATCGTATTTCATGTGATGGATAGCAATGACAGTGGCAGTGAATGGGATACTTTTTTGACAAATAATCAATTAGCTGAAGCTAACTTACCTGGATATAACGGGAAACATGGTCTGGTAGTATCTCTTATAAATGACAATAATTATGGTACTCCTACTGATAATGTAAATACTTGGGGCACTTGTTTCACTGATTATGCAGAATCAGGAAATAAAGATTTGTCCAATGGATATAAAATGACACAATTGTTAACAGCAAACTCAAGTAATAATGGTATAACATTTACAGGATTGAATCTTCATAAAGATGAAACTATTGTTGGTACTACTTCATGGTATATACCATCGTTCAACGAACTTAAATATCTTGTGAGAGGTAAAAATTCTGAAGCGCAGTCAAGTGAAGGATTGGAATCCGTAAACAGTCAATTGAGCAAAATAAACGGAGAAGAGTTATCAGGAAGTATTCCTTCCATAACTTTCATTTCCAGCCAAGGATTCTGCCTTATGCAAAGCGATGGACAGGAAAACGGTTGGCATGGCATTCCCGGTAGTGAAAAAGTCCGCCCAATATGCGCCTTCTAAACTTAAACTATTCACACATTAAGCATCATACAATGAAAAAGAACCTTTTATATGCTATGGCTCTGGCTGCTTCCCTCATGGGATGCAGTCAGCCACAGGACAAAAATACAGAGATAGAAAACAAGGTGGAAACCTTGCTTCATAAAATGACCTTAGAAGAAAAATTAGGTCAGATGAACCAGCTCAGCCCATGGGATTTTGAAGACCTGGCCAAGCGTGTACGAAAAGGAGAAGTCGGTTCTATTCTGAATGTAGTAAATCCAGAAGAAGTAAACAAGATTCAGAAGATTGCTGTAGAGGAGTCACGTCTGGGAATTCCATTGATTGTTTCCCGCGACGTTATCCATGGCTACAAAACCATCTTCCCTATTCCACTGGGACAGGCAGCCACCTTCAATCCTGAAGTCGTAAAGGAAGGAGCTCGTGTAGCAGCCATTGAAGCCTCAGCCGACGGAATCCGCTGGACCTTTGCCCCGATGATTGATGTGGCACGCGACCCTCGCTGGGGACGTATTGCGGAAAGTTGCGGAGAAGACCCTTACCTGAATGCCATAATGGGAACGGCCATGATAAAAGGCTATCAGGGAGATTCTCTGAATGACCCTACGGCCATTGCAGCCTGTGCGAAGCACTTTGTTGCATACGGAGCGGCAGAAGGCGGCAGAGATTATAACTCCACCTTCATACCTGAACGTGTGCTGAGAAACGTATATCTTCCCCCTTTCAAGGCGGCAGCAGATGCCGGATGTGCCACTTTCATGACTTCATTCAATGACAATGATGGTGTGCCTTCTACAGCTAACAGCTTTGTGCTAAAGGACGTGCTTCGTAAAGAATGGAAATACGACGGTATGGTCGTAACCGACTGGGCTTCCGCACTTGAGATGGTAAATCACGGTTTCTGTACCGACGGAAAGGACGCAGCCGAAAAATCTGTCAATGCGGGCGTAGATATGGAAATGGTGAGTGAAACATTTATCCAGAAACTCAAACAATCCATAGCCGAGAACAAGGTATCAATGGAGACAATTGACAATGCCGTACGAAACATTCTACGCCTGAAATTCCGTTTAGGTTTGTTCGACAATCCTTATGTAGTAACTCCACAAACTGTAAAATACTCCGAGAAGCATCTGCAAACAGCTAAAACAGCCGCTGAGCAGTCAGTCATACTTTTGAAAAATGAGAACCAGACATTACCGTTTACCGATAAGATAAAAACACTGGCCATCATCGGTCCTATGGCAGATGCGCCCTATGAGCAGATGGGTACCTGGGTATTCGACGGAGAAAAAGAACATACACAAACGCCTTTGACTGCCATCAAAAAAATGTATGGCGACAAGGTTAAGGTACTCTTTGAAAAAGGACTCGAATATAGCCGTGACAAGAACACGGCAGGTATCGCTCGCGCGGTAAATGCAGCCCGTCAGGCCGATGCTGTGGTGGTATTTGTCGGAGAAGAATCGATTCTTTCCGGTGAAGCACATTCCCTGGCCAATCTGAATCTGCAGGGAGCCCAAAGTCAGCTTATCAAAGAACTGGCTGCCACTGGGAAACCGGTTGTTACGGTAGTAATGGCCGGACGTCAGCTGGTCATTGCCGATGAAGTGATGGCTTCGGATGCAATGCTCTACAGCTTCCATCCGGGCACAATGGGCGGACCAGCCATAGCCGATATTCTTTTCGGAAAAGTAAACCCAAGCGGAAAAACTCCGGTGACTTTTCCCCGTATGAGTGGACAAGTGCCTATCTATTATGCACAGCACAAGACAGGCCGTCCTGCCAATCCGACTGAAATGCTGATTGATGAAATTCCTGTAGAAGCAGGACAGACGTCTGTGGGATGTCGCTCTTTCTATCTGGATGCAGGCAACTCACCTCTCTTCCCCTTTGGTTACGGTCTCTCCTACACAACTTTTGAATACAGCAACCTGAGTCTCGCATCAGACAAATTAACCGCACAGGATACTCTATCCATCAGTTTCACCCTAAAAAATACGGGCAAATACGATGGAACGGAAGTGGTTCAACTTTATGTACAGGATAAGGTCGGGTCAATCACCCGTCCGGTGAAGGAACTCAAACGCTTCCAGCGTGTCACGCTGAAAGCAGGAGAATCTACACAGGTATCATTGAGTCTTCCAGTCTCTGAGCTTGCCTTCTGGGGATATGACATGAATTATACTGTAGAACCAGGTGATTTCAGACTTTGGGTAGGAACCAATAGTGCAGAAGGGTTGACAAAAGACTTCTCTGTGTCTGCGTTATAATCTGCAAATGGTTTCATAGGTTTATCATAAAGCTGAATTAAAGCTCATTATCACGCTGTTTAAACTGCCTTCCAAGTATGTTTAAACAGCGTTTTTATTCTTTTTCTCGTAAAACCTCTTGCCTTACAAGAAATCTGTGTAAATCTGTATAAGGAATATACCTCTTTGAAATCAAGGGAGTTAGAAGAATTACCTTGTTTTCGGGTAATGAGTTGGCAACCGTCTCAATTGCCGTGGTCTGCATCGCTTTGCTTGTTTGGGTAACTCTTACGGGTACAAAAGTACAAAAAATATTCGGGCAGAAAGAATCATTCTAATTTTTCTTTCTGCCTGATTTTAGTATCACACATTTATGCCGTCTTCAGCTTGACACAATTGACAAGCAAGGAAGCCACGGTAAAGGCAACTCCTACTCCTACCACACCTGTCCATTCGTAATGTTGCCAAAACAGACCTGAGACAAATGTGCCAGCGGAACCACCTAAGAAGTAAATGGTCATATAAATGGTATTGACCCGATTGATGGCGGATGCATCAAGGGCGACCACGCTGGTCTGATTTGACAAATGGATACATTGCATTCCTGCATCAATCAAGAGAATGGCGATTATCATCCACAGGTAGCTGTCATTTCCCCAAAATGCCAACAACCATGCAGCCAAGATAATGCATCCTCCTATAATGGAGAAGAATCTTGCGCCGTGCTTTTGGATATATCCGCTAATGAATACAACCGTAGATGCACCTGCCAATCCGCACAAACCGAGTGCCCCGATAATATCGTCGCTCGCAAAGAAAGGTTCTTGCTTCATTCGGAAAGCAAGGCAACTCCACAATGCGAAGAACGAGCCATAAGCCAATGCCGCTCTCAACGAAGCAATACGCAAGTACGGGTATTTTGAGAGCAGGCGCAACAAGGATTTCATCAGTCCTGCATAACTGTCTTGAGAACGTGCAGACAGCACAGGCAGCATCTTGTGAATCATCAAAAAGCACCCGAGCATAAACGCGCAAGCCACGAAATAGACGGAACGCCATCCCCATGCATCTGCAAGAAAGCCACTGAACACCCGTGAACCAAGAATGCCTATGAGCAGACAGGACTGTATAATCCCCACGTTGCGCACCTTGTGCGCAGGGGGTGAATAATAAGATACTAACGGAATGAAAAATTGCGGCATAACCGAAGATGCGCCGGCAAGCAATGATGCGCCCCACACCCAATAGATGTTCGGGGCAAGGGCTATGGCAAGCAAGGCGCACGAAGATATGATATAATTGGTCAATATCAGCTTCTTTCGTGAGACCAAATCACCAAGCGGGATGACAAACACAAGTCCGGTCACATAGCCTATCTGTGTCAATGTCGCTACCATGCTAGCAGAAAAGTCGTTTACCGCGAAATCTTTTGCCATGCTACCCAACAAAGGTTGGTTGTAGTAGCAGTTGGCAACGGAAAGTCCGGTAGCAACTGCCATCAGAGCCAGCAGAGGTACCGGAATGCCTTGGTTCTCTCTTAATTCATACTTCATTTGTCGCCTCCTTTCAGTATGACACGACTTTCAATCCTATCAAGGATGCAATGAGCGTGAAGAGGAAGAAAAGCCGGATGGGAGTGGCAGGTTCCTTGAAAACGAATATCCCAATCAAAACCGTACCAACCGCTCCGATTCCCGTCCAAATGGCGTACGCAGTTCCCAAAGGCAAAGTCTGTACCGCTTTGGCAAGCAAAGCCATGCTCAGTACGGTAGAGGCAAGGAAACCGCTTCCCCACAAATAAAATTCAACTCCTGATGCCGCTCTCGTTTTCCCTAAACAGAATGTGAGGCTCACCTCAAACAATCCTGCCAATAATAAGATTATCCAATTCATACCTATGATTTATTAAATTCGAGCGCAAAAATAAATAAGCAATCCCTAATAGCTTTTTGCATTTGGCAAAAACAGACTTTTCATTTGACAAAAAACATCTGTTTATTCTCGTTTCCGTATGCTATTTTATAATTTTGCACACTAACAACAGCAATGAACTATGGATATAAAGGAAATCATCAACCAAAGATATGCCATGCCGGACGCATCTTTGGACAGGTTGCAACAATGCCTGACGGAAGTCTCATATCCCAAAGGATTCCGAGTATTGGAATGCGGCAAGGTGGAGAAAGACATCTTTTTCATTAAACAAGGCATTGTCCGTGCCTATACTTCGGTGGATGGGAAAGAAATTACTTTTTGGGTCGGCAAAGAGGGAGCTACCCTTGTTTCTATGAAAGGCTATGTAAATGACGAGCCGGGATATGAAACAATGGAATTGATGGAAGATTCGGTCTTGTATGTATTGGAAAGGAAAAAACTGAAAGAGTTGTTTTCGGAAGACTTGCACATCGCCAATTGGGGGCGGCGTTATGCGGAGATGGAGCTGCTTTCCACTGAGGAACGGCTGATTTCCATGTTGTCTGCCATCGCTTCGGAACGATATAAGGAGCTATTGAAGAAAGAACCTGATTTGCTACAGCGATTGCCGTTGGGAAGCATCGCCACCTATTTGGGTATCACGCAAGCGAGTTTGAGCAGGATTAGAGCACAAATAAAGTGATGTTTCAACCAACGGGAGGATAGCAAGAGGTTTTGGGCAGGCCAAAACACAAACTTGCTACCCTCCTGTTTGTCAGATTTACAACCCGATTCCTTTGCCTTTATGGGGCGGTGTGATTGTTCTCCGAATGGACGAGAACAGCCTGTCGAATTGCTCCTTGAACCACTCGCCAATCAGTTGCCTGTTGATGGCAAGCGCAAGTTTCGATTTGTCCGCCGGGTCTTTCACCACTTGGAAGCCAGCCCTCTCGGTCGTGAACTTCCGTCTGTGTTCCTCCGAGTAGAGTTCGCCCTCGTAGAACAGCGGCTTGCCGCTGATGAGCGTGGCGGTCTGTCGCTCGTTGAAGCCGACTTTAAGGCAGAACTTCTCCATGTACACCAGTTCTTGAAACAGCGGAAACCATTTCTTGGCTTTCTGGATGATGGATTTCAGGAATGACACTTCCTTTTGGTGTTCCGCTTCCTTGTCCGCCATCTCCCTGCGGTGCTTGGCTTGCAGTTCCATCACTTGCCGTTGGTGTTCCTCCTGCTGCCGCTGCATTTGCCGTTGCAGCAGTTCGATGCTTTCGTCACGGGCGGCAACCTCGCCTTGCAGGGTGCGGTTGTCGGCTTCCAACTCTTTCAGTCTGCCGCTGCCCAAAAGAGAACCGACCTTTGCCACGAGTGCTGCTTTCGCCTCGGTCTTGGCGGCTTCCAGCTTCTCTGACTTTATTTCTTTCCGCACTTCGTCAAGCTGCCGTTCTGCCCGTTGGTGTTCTGTCTGCAACTGCCTTACGTTGGCTTCAAGCTTCCCCGTCTGCCGTTTCAGGTCACGGTAGTATTGGGCGGTGGTGGTATGCCGTGCTTCCGAACCCCGAACGCCACGCTGCAAGTCGTATTTCGCCATTGCCTTTGCGTAACTGTCGTGGTAGGCTACCAGCTTCTCACGGGTCAGCAGGTCATCGGCGCACAAGCGCACGGCATTGGCTTTCTTGCGGTAGGTGCGTTTGCCCTCCGCCTGCTTCTTCCTTGCTTTCCTGCGCTCTCCCGTCACTATCGGCACGACCGTGGCATGGATGTGCGGCGTATGTTCGTCCATGTGAAGCACAGCCGATACGGTGTTCTCTTTTCCGAACGTGCGGTGCAGCCATTGCAGGTTGTCTCCGCACCATTCGTTGAGCCTGCCCTCGTCTTGCACTCTTACCATGTCCTCGTGAGTACCTGAAAGCACGATGCGGATTGCCCTCACTTGGTCGGGCGTTATCTTCCTTTTGATGCCAGCCGTGCGGATGCGGTGGCTTATCGCCTCGGTGCGGTCTGCCACGCCGTCGGGAAATTGCACCAGCTCACGGTTGAGGTGGGTGCGTGTGGGGTCTGCGTTCTTGGGCGTGGTCTTGCGTTCGATGTGGTCGGATGCGCCCGTGTCAGCCGACCCTTTCGCCTTGTTGATTTGGATGCTGATATATCCCATGTTCGTTTCTTGTTTTTGAGGTTGTACAAACTTGTTTGTCGGTGTCCGTCTGCTTGCGGTCATGGCCGCATGGGGTAAGCGGGGGTGTCCAGAGGGGTGCAACCCCGCTGGCTCATTGGGGCGTTTTTAGCATTAGCGTCAGCGGTGCGTGAAGAAAACGCCCTAATGAGCTATGGCTTTTTGTTTCCCAAAAGCCTGCGGCGGAGTCAGCGGTGATGTCGGCGGACATTGGTTGCCTTTTCTTTTCGCCAGCGATAAGGGCTTTCCCTTGTCAGTCGGCAGCCCAGAAGTCCGTCCGACTTGTCTGCGGATAGCGATATTCACCTCTGTTGCTTCCCCGGCGGACTTGTTGAGGAGTGAAAATCCGATGAATTGATGATTGGATAGTCTAATATACTGACAGCTAATGCAATAACTTTTCATCAGCGTTTCATCAAACCGCTTGCCAAAAGAAAAGCGATGAGCGGCGTTGTGCTGCCTTTCTCTTTTCATCAGCCCAATCCTTTTGTTGAGAGTTTGATGAAGATGTAAACCGCTGTCATTCTTTATGTTTATAGATACTTTCATCATTTCATCAAAATATCAGAATGTTTCCAACTGTTCCTTGCTTACCGTGTAGTAGCGTCCTATCCTCCTGACGGGTGAGTAGCGGCATTCACGGTTGTAGTCGTATTGGTAGGTAGTGTAGGAAAGCGAGTTGGGTGCAGGTGTCAGCTTCCAGCACTCCTGCACCACTTTCCGAACCTGCGACTTATCCACCTTGACTTGCGAGCATACGAGCAACGGGACAATATCATTCAGACAGAACGAAACAGACTCCACATTTATGTTCGCCATGATGTCGAGCAGCAGTTCTGCCATCTCTATCTCCAAACGGTTGCGGTTGCTTCGGATTATCTTCCGCAGGGCTTCCGTCTCCAGCAGCTTCGGGTTGAACCACATGCGGCTTTCCCTTTCGGTGGACAGCTTTCGGTTGGCAAGGTAATGCAGGAAAGCGGGGATTTCGGCTTTCAGCTTTTGCAGGAAGTCGGTGTCGTCACTCCGCAGCGGCATAATCTTCCGCACCCAATAGCGTGTTTCCCCTGCGTCAATGATGACGGGCAGATGCTCGTTGTTGGAACAAAGCACGAACTTGGCGAAGAAGCCTATCTCGTCACGGTCTTTGCCTTTCGCCTCCACTTTGTAAGATAGCGTGGTGCTGAGGTTCTTTAACCTTTCGCTGTCCTCACGGCGGTTGAGCAACACCTCGTCCACCATGATGAGCAGCTTGCCCGCCCAATCGGAGTTGAACTGGCTGCGGAAGTCCTCGTTGGTGTTGAACGTCACGTTGTTCTGGAATACGGCTTTCAGGAAGTTCAGGAACGTACTTTTGCCCGTATTCCGTTCTTCGGACACAAGCAACAGGATGGGCAATTTCTGAACGGGGTACAAGTAGAGCAGTTGCAGGTAGTCCATGCCCAACTCGTACTGTTCGCCGAAGACGTGTTCCACCAACGAGCGGATGCAGGGGAAATCGCCCTGCACGGGAACATAGCTTATCGATTCGTAGAGGTTGAGGAACTTGCCGACTACGGGCTTGTAGCCCACGTGGTCGGGTACGGTGCAGAAGCCGTCATACTTGGGGATGCCCGCCATGTAGTCCTTGCCGTAGTCCTGCCGCAGGGTCTCGGAGTTCCATGCGATGCGCTTCCTCACATAGCCGCCGTCAATGCGGGGCTGGTTCACAATCTTGTAGAGCGTTGTGCCTACTCGGATGAATTCTTCTTTCTTTTCCATGTCTCAAATACAGGTTTTAGTGCCGCCGACACCTTGTCGGCAGGCGGATTAAACATGGGTGCAAAGCTACGGCAGGACGGATAAAACCTTGATAAGCAAAATGATGCAGAACGGCGCAAAAGAACCCGACCGATAAGAAAATGCGGCGGAACGGGTAATGCCAGCCATCAAAAGACGAAAAGAAAAAGCCCGAAGAAGCGAAAAATGGTACTTCTTCGGGCAGACTTGGGTTGTGTGAATGCACGGGCGTATTGACACGCAACTGCACCCGCTAACATTTACACGCTGTACTGCTGCCTAACGAAAGCCACAGCATTTGTCTTTCTTTTCGCAAGCACAGCCTTTTGAGCAGGGTATTGCGTACCCTTGCGGCATTTGGCGTATTGATACGGAAAGCGAGTGCCACGACCATAGGCAAGGCATACACATCCGCATAATAACCGTTGGGCAGCCTGATGCGCTTTTCCGCTTCGCAAGACTGCAACACTCCGGTCTTGTACACGGCTCGGACGGCGGCACGGAGTGTCGGGGCAATAACATCGAACAGCCTTATCAACTCCATCTCGTTCATCCACACATTGGCGGCATCGGACGGTACGGCAACCCTGCCGTACTCGTCCATAGTGATTGTTGTCCGTTTCATATTCCTGTCACTTTGATATTGCCGAATGACTTGCTCAGCTTATCGCCCAGCATCGTGAGGTCATTATCCAATTTCTGTACGGTTATCTGTAGGCTCGGCAAGCAACGCCTTTCCGCTTTACAGCGGTAGGTTTTCGCTTACCT
>ONZW01000344.1_pt1 | contig 39258 bp, 38 predicted proteins | sample 1671071 | NCBI WGS metagenome assembly ONZW01 (sample SAMN06348119, study PRJEB24527) | human gut metagenome | biome: human gut; feature: ankylosing spondylitis patient; material: feces | host: Homo sapiens | place: China | collected 2015-10
TCCTTGGCGCGCTGCAGCAGGTTGACGGTGCCCATCACGTTGCTCTGCACAAAGATCTCGGGGTTCTTGATGGAGCGGTCCACATGGCTCTCGGCGGCAAAGTTGATGACGTAGTCGAAATCGTACTTTGCAAACAGGCTCTCCACCAGCTCCTTGTCGCAGATGTCGCCCTGCACGAACACATGGCGGGGGTCGCCCTCCACGTCCTTCAGGTTTTCCAGATTGCCCGCGTAGGTCAGCTTATCCAGATTGACCAGCAGGATCTCCGGGTATTTTTTGAGCATATAGTGCACAAAGTTGGAACCGATAAAACCGGCACAGCCGGTGATCAGATAGGTTTTCATAGGTCAGTATCCCTCTTTATTTATTTGTTGTTGTTCCCGGACTGCGGGCGGGCTGCGGCGCGGGCGCGTTCCTCCTCGGCGCAGCAGTGCTTTGCCACAAGGTAGAGGTTCTTGTTCATGCTGTTCATGGTCTTGCCCATGGCCTTGGTGTATGCTTCCAGCCCTTTGTTCATGCTGTGAAGCTCCTCATAAGTGGCTTGGGTGTACCGTGCCAGACCCGCACTCATATCGCTGAGCTCCTTGTGGGTCTCTTTGGTGTACTCCACCAGCTCCGCAAAGGCGTACAGCGCCCATGCAAGGAACATTTGCAGCACCCAGAACACCACGGCGACCACCAGCCCCAGCACGATGGCTGAAAACTGGCTGAAGGGCTTCAGCATTTCATGGACCGCGCCGCACAGCATGGATGCCAGCACAAAGGCCAGCACACACTGCACCTTTGCAAGGATCTTTAAGATCTTGACAGATCTGCCAAAAATCGCATCAAACATGATACATCCTCAGTTCTTCCGCAGGGGGGATTTTCCGTTTTTTTCTCAGCCCTTCATGCCGTTTTCGCCGTCCCAGTGGGCGAAGAAGCAGGCCAGAGCGTCCTTCCAGTCGCGGACATCGTTGCCCACGGTGCAGCGCAGCATCCGGTTGTCCAGTGCGCTCCACTTGGGGCGGTCGGCGCTGTCCGGGTGCTTTGCCTTGTACTCCTCGCTGGTGCAGGGGGCAACGGTAGCGTCCACACCGGAAAGGCGGATGATCTCGGCAGCAAAATCGTACCAGGAGCAGATGCCCTCGCCGGTGCAGTGGTACAGGCCGTACTCGTGGGTCACGCACAGCTGCAAGATCTCGTGGGCAAGGTCGGCAGCGTTGGTGGGGTTGCCGCACTGGTCGTTGACCACTTCCAGCTTGCCGAACTTTTTGCCCGCATTCACGATGGTCTTGACAAAGTTTTTGCCGTAGTAGCTGTACAGCCACGCGGTGCGCACGATGAAGTGGCGGTGGCAGAACCGCTCCACATACTTTTCGCCCATGAGCTTGGTGGAGCCGTAGGCGCTGATGGGCCCGGGCAGGGTGGCTTCATCCTGCGGGATGCCGCCGTTCTCCCGGCCGGAGAACACATAGTCGGTGGAAACGTGCACCAGCCGTGCGCCGGTCTTTTCGGCAGCCTGCGCCAGATTGCGGGGGCCAAGGGCGTTTGCCTTAAAGGCATCGTCGTGGTGCACCTCGCACCCGTCCACGTTGGTGTAGGCGGCGCAGTTGATGATGATATCCGGGCGGTTGCGCCGCACGAACTCATCCACCATCCTGTAGTTGGAGATATCCAGCTCCGGCAGATCCACCGGGATCACCGTAGCGTTGAGCAGCTTTTCGGGGATGGGGCCCAGCTCGCTGCGGCCCTCCTGCAGCTGCTTGAGCAGCTCTGTGCCCAGCTGCCCCTTGCAGCCTGTGACAATGATTTTCATACCAATGTGCCTTTCCTTATGCTTAGTAGCGCAGCTTGCCGTCGGCCACGTTCTTCAGATGCTGGCCGTAGGGGCTCTTGCCGTAGCGCTCGGCGCTTTCCAGCAAGGTGTCGCGGTCGATCCAGCCGTACTTGAAAGCGATCTCCTCCGGTGCGCTGATCTTGATGCCCTGACGCTTCTCGATCATGTGCACAAAGTCGGCAGCCTCCACAAGGCTCTCCATCGTGCCGGTGTCCAGCCATGCAAAGCCGCGGCCCAGCAGCTGCACATCCAGCTCGTCCTGCTTCAGGTACATATCGTTCAGGGTGGTGATCTCCAGCTCGCCGCGGGCAGAGGGCTTTACCTGCTTTGCCATCTGCACCACTTCCTTGTTGTAGAAGTACAGGCCGGTGATGGCGTAGTTGGACTTGGGATGCTGGGGCTTTTCCTCCACGCTGAGCACCTTGCCGTCCTTGTCGAACTCCACGATGCCAAAGCGCTCGGGGTCCTGCACATAGTAGCCGAACACGGTGCAGCGGCCCTTGTTCTCTGCGTTGGCCACGGCGCTCTTGAGCAGCTTGGAGAAGCCGTTGCCGTAGAAAATGTTATCGCCCAGGATCATGGCGCAGCAGTCGTCGCCAATGAACTCCTCGCCCAGAATAAAGGCCTGTGCCAGACCGTCCGGAGAGGGCTGCACCTTATACTGCAGATGGATGCCGTACTGGCTGCCATCGCCCAGCAGCGCCTCAAAGCGGGGCGTATCGGTAGGGGTAGAGATGATCAGGATATCCTGAATGCCCGCCAGCATAAGGGTGGACAGCGGATAGTAGATCATGGGCTTGTCGTAGACCGGCAGCAGCTGCTTGCTGGTGACCATGGTCAGGGGATAGAGCCGTGTGCCGGCACCGCCGGCGAGAATAATGCCTTTCATACTTGTGCACTCCTTTTTTCTTATAAAAAGATGTGCAGCTTAATTCAAAGCGGAGCTGCGTCCGCTGTAAACAATTTTGGGTCTGCCAAGGCCGCATTTTTGCAAAAGACGATGGCAGTACACTTTATTTTACTATGAAAGCACGCAAAATGCAAGAGGCGGAAAAGACAGAAAGCGGTGTGCCGACGGCACACCGCTTTCTGCGAATCAAAAACACTATTTTTTCGTCTCCGCTCACCACGCAAAGCCCCACTTGGAAAAGTAGCGCAGCAGGCTGCGCAGCTGCCACAGAAAGGGTTTCAGGCTGCGGTGCGCCGCACGGTGCCATGCGTGGATGGCGGTATACTGGGGCACCAGATACGCCTTGCCCCGGGTGCGCATCTTCTGGGTCAGGTCGGCGTCCTCCACATACATGAAGTACCCCTCGTCAAAGCCGCCCACGGCCTTGAAGGCGGCAGTGTCCACCGCCGAAAAGCTGCCGGTGCAGAACTCGATCTCGGTGGGCTTTGTCAGGTCTTTGTCTGCCATCAGGTAGCGGTCGTTGCACTTTGCCCAGAAGCGCAGACAGGGCAGCTGACGGTAGACCATGGCGCGCACGTTGCACCGGCGCAGCGGCAGCTGCTGGGGCTTGCCGTCCGGGAAGGTCAGCCCCGGGCGGGTCATCACCACGCCGGGGTGCGCCGCCATCCAGTCCGCAAGGTCGCTCAGAGTGTCCGCGGTCAGCTGGATGTCCGGGTTCAGGATAAAGTGCACCCGGCTGTGCAGCAGCGAGAGCACCGTGTTGTGCCCGGTGCCAAAGCCGCCGTTTTCCAGCCGGCAGAGCACCTGCACCGTCTGCCCGGGGACGGTGCGCAGGGTGCCGTCCTTGGCAGCGGCGGTCAGCTGCTGGCCGCTGCCGTCCGGGCTGGCGTTATCCACCAGATATAAGGTGAGCGGGTAGCGGCGGGTGCAGTCCAGCACGGTCTGCGCGGCCCTGATGGCCTCCTCCGCACCGTTATACACCACGATACAGGCCGAAAGCTCCATCTGCGTTCCCCCTTTCGGTTCGGTTTGGGTCAAAGGCTCACTCCAGCGGCTTGATGTCAAAGCTGAAGTCCTCCTTCATCAGGTCAAAGTTGGGGTTCATGCAGGGGTCGCCCACAGCCAGCTGCTTTGCCCACCGCTTCTGGAACCGCTCCACCTCAGAGGCAAAGCGCTTGCGCTTGGCAGGGCTCTCGTCCAACCCGCGGCTCTTGCTCTCGTAGTGGTACAGCTGGGCAAAGGGGGTGAACACGTTGGTGTAGCCCGCCTCCCGCACACGCACGCAGAAGTCCACGTCGTTGAAGGCCACGGCAAAGCTCTCGTCCAGCCCGTTCACCTGCTCGTACACGTCCTTGCGCACCATCAGGCAGGCGGCAGTCACGGCGTACACGTCCTGTGCATAGACCAGCCGTCCCATATAGCCGGGGTGCCCCACAGGGAAGTTCTTGTGCATATGCGCCGCCAGCGTCAGGAAACCGAAGCCGATGCCCGCATGCTGGATGGTATTGTCCGGGTAGAGCAGCTTTGCGCCCACGCAGCCCACACGGTCCTGCTGGGCATACATGACCATCTCCTCCATCCAGCGGGGCGAGATGACCTCGGTATCGTTGTTGAGCAGCAGCAGATACTCGCCGGTGGCGGCGCGTGCGCCAAAGTTATTCAGGGCGCTGTAATTGAAGCCGGTGCCCTGCCATGTGAGCACATGCAGGGTGTCCGGGTGTTCCTTTTGCAGCTGCTCGTAGCAGCGGAAGGTGGCAGGCTCCTTGCTGTTGTTCTCGATGATGATGACTTCAAAATCCGGGTAGGTGGTCTTGCGGTAGATGGACTCCACGCACACCCGTAAATCGCCCGAATGGTCGCAGCTGGGGATCAGCACGCTGACCCGCCCGGGCTTTGTGATGGTGTAATCGGTCTTGTAGAAGCCCGGGGTGTTGGGCACCATGGTCACCGCGTCCACCGGCACGCCCATGCGGTCGTAGTGGGCGCGCAGCGCCTTCATGGCTGCTTCCAGACAATAGGTCTTGGCGGAGATGTTGCTGGCTACGCTGGCGGGGCTGGAACGCCAGTAGTACAGCAGGTGCGGGATGTGCACGATCTTTTCCGCCTGCTCGGTCAGGCGCAGGTAGAGGTCGTAATCCTGACTGCCGTTGAACTCTGCCCGCTCATCGCCGCCCACCTTTGCCAGCAGCGCCGCGCTGAACACGCTCAGGTGGCAGATATAGTTGTTGGAGCGCAGGTTATCCAGCATATAATCCGGCTTGAAGTGGTAGACCGTCAGATGGTCGATGTCCCCTTCAAAGGTCACTTCATCGGTGTACACAAAGTCCGCGCCCTGCTTGGCGATGGCTTCCGCCACATACCACAGTGCACAGGGGTGCAAAATGTCATCATGGTCCAGCAGGGCGATATATTCACCGGTGGCAAGGGCAAAACCCTGATTGGTGTTGCCCGCAATGCCCTCGTTGCTGTCCAGTTTCCGGTAGCGGATACGGCTGTCAGTGCGGGCACGCTCCTGCACGAGGGCACCCACGTCCGCGTCCTGTCCGGCATCCACCATGCACAGCTCCCAGTTGCGGTAGGTCTGGTTCTGCACCGAGTCCAGCAGCTCCACCAGAAAATCGTGGGGGGTGTTATACAGCGGCACCACGATGCTGATGCGCGGCGCATCGGGCTGGTCTGCGGCCTGTTTTACCAGCAGCTCCACGTCCGCAAAGCGGTCGGCGGGCATCGCCTTGCCCGGAAACAGCTTTTTGTACTCCTTTTTGGCCTTGGCCTGTGCCATTACGCCCGCAAAGCCCACCTGACGCAAGGTGGCAAAAAAGACGAACAGCGGGAAGGTGCGCCACAGCTGGCGGCACTTGCTTACCAGATACCGCAGCGGCCAGCTGGCCTTCCAGAAGTTGGAGTTGACCACGCTGTTCAAGGTCTTTTCCAGCTCCTGCTCGTGGCTGCGGCTCAGGGAAAGGTCGCTGCGCAGCCGCTCCAGCTGGGCAGCCTGCTGGGCGGCAGTGCGCTCAGCCAGCAGGGTACGCTCCCGCAGAACGTCCAGCTGCTGCTCGTAGCCATCCTCAAGTTCCGGCAGCTCCGGGGCAGCCATGCGGCAGAACAGCGCGGTCAGCTGCTCCTTGCCGCGGTCCTTCCACGCAAGCTCCCGGCAGAAGCCCTGTGCCGCAAGCTGCTTTGCACAGTCTGCCATGCCGGCGTACTCTGCGCACACCAGCAGCACTTTTTCCGCCTGTACGGCGGGCAGGGTGACCCACTGGGGGTCTGCCACCACCAGCAGCTCCGGGGCGCTTTGCACCACCGCAGTATTCATTTTACAAAAAGCTTTTTCCAGCAGCCCGCTGTCCTCCAGCACCTGTACGCTGCGGGGAGCCAGCTCCCGCACGATGCGCTGTGCCAGTGCACGGCAGCGCTCGGCGGCCTCCTGATTCTGCTTTTCCTGATCCAACTCCATGCTGATACTCCAATCCGTGCGCTTTTCCACGCAGTTATGTTTCCCGTTCATTTTTCACAAACGGATATAGTATACCAAATCTTGCGGCGTTTGAGAAGGTTTTTCCAAAATTTCAGTGAAACATGCTCAGCGGAACAATCCCGCCAGCCAGCCGAACAGTCCGCCGCTGCGGGTAGTGCTGGTACGGATCTTCGCCCCGGTGTAGTAGTGCTGCAGGATCTGCTTGTAGTTCATGCCCTCCTCGGCGGCGTAGCCCACTGCGCCGCACTGGCTCATGCCCACGCCATGACCATAGCCGTAGTAGGTCATGCAGGGGGTGCCGCTGGCATCGGTGCCGAAATCGAAGCAGTAGCGGGAGGAAACGAACTGGTTGATATACCGGTAGCTGCGTCCGTTGGACACCAGCGTGTTGTACTGCACAAAGCCGCCCAGATCCTTGTGGGTGGTGTCGGCGCTCTGGTAGGGCTCGCCGGTGCGGCTGTCGTTGTATTCTATATAGGTGTAGTCCTTGCCGATCACCCGGCGCAGCAGCTTGTGGTACTGCTCCTCGTAGGGGCTTTCCACGCTTTGCAGGTAGGGCACATCCGTGCCCCATGCGTCCAGACTGGCGCAGGTACCGTACACACCGGTCTGGGTGTTGTAGCCCGCACTGGCCGACCATACCGCATCGCACACGCTGCCGTTGTACACCAGCACCTCATCCTTGACCGCCTGCACCGCCTTGCGGATGGCATTGCGGGCAGAGGCCGGGATCTGATCGACCGGGGTATAGATCAGCGCATTGGTGGACGAGCCGTACTGCTTGTGGTATTCCAGATAGGAGTGCACCGCCACCGCCTGCGCCTTCCACGCCTGCTGCGCGGCGCTGGCGCTGACATAGCTGCCAATGGAGCCAAGCTCGGTATAGGTGATGCCCACCAGACAGTCCTCCAGATCCAGCGTAACATTGCGCTTGAGCCCCTGCCCCTTGATGTTCAGGTAGGGCATGGTGATCTTATCCTTGGAGCCAAACAGCCAGCTGAGACAGTTTTCATCCTCTGCAGGGATCAGGGTGGTATCGGCCCCGCCGATGGTGGTGGCAGCCGAAGCCGCTGCCGCCGGGATGCAGACGCACAGCACCGCCGCCAGCAGAAAAGCCGCCGCGCGGCGGGCAAAAGAATGCAGGTGTTTCAAAGTCCGGTTCCCTCCTTGTGGGTATCATTTACGTTTTGATCTGACCTTAGTGTAGCACAGCCGGCGCCGCCGGGCAAGAACCGGAGTCATGTATTTTACGCCATGCGGGACGATCTGAAAAAAGACGCAAACTTTCTCTTGATTTTGCCCAGGGAATCCGGTATAATAAAAGACGTTCAAACCGATGCGCCGGTGTGTCGGAATGGCAGACGAGGGGGACTCAAAATCCCTTGTGCTAATAACACGTGTGGGTTCGACCCCCACCACCGGCATAAAAAAACTCCCCCAGCTTGTCTGGGGGAGTTTTCTTTTTTATCTGCGGCGCGTGATCACGATCTCGTAGTTTGCATAGGTCGTGATTGCCACGCGGGACTTCATCATTTTCAACCAGTCCATGAGAAAATCGTTGAAAAGTACCGGGGAGTTATCAAGGCAGGGGTCAACCGTCTTGACGGGGTTCGCTTTCAGCCAGTTACTGTCAACGGCATACTGAAGGGCATCGGTCAGCTCCCTGTGCCAATCCAGAAGCTGCTGTACGGTCGCTTCCTCCTGCTGACGCTCATAGCGGAAAAACGTTTCCAGATCGCGCGGAGTGAGCGCTTTTAAAGACAGCCGCTTTCGTTCAAAGTACGGGATGATGACCCTGCCCATATCGTAGGCGTATCGACCGTAAGTATCCGGGGAAAGGTTCATCACGCTTTCCCGCAGCCAGCGGGTCAGGTATTCCGGCACAGACAGGTCACCGACCTGCTGCATTGTTTCCGGGTTGAACTCCTTTTGTGTCTGACGCAGAAGGGATTCAGCCCGCTTTTTGTTTCCCTTTACGGGAAGTCCTGTGCTGATGGATTTGGTTCTGCGCTTTCCGTTTGCATCCTTCCAGCTCAGGACCATCTGATATGTACCATTCTGTTCTCTTAAATGTCCAGCCACATTGAACATCATCATGTACCGCGCCGTCTTGCGGTCGGGCTCTTCCTGAATCAAAGTACAGGCTGCGATCTCGCTCATTCCTGTCCTCTCCTTTCCAGTTCAATATGTCAATTATTCGAAAGAAAATACTATATGTAAAGGGCGATAGCCTTTTTCGGGTACCATCGCCCTTGCCAAAAGAGATATTTGAGCTTAGAACTTCATCGGCAGTGCATCCTTCCTGCACTTGCCGTTGTAGGTGGTGTAGATGGGATAAACGTACCGCCGCCAGCCCGGGAGCTTTGCGGGATTATCCCGGCTGATACGGTAGAGCTCCATGGGATGGACGCCGCTCAGCGCACGGACAAGCCGCTCCTCGCTGTACTGCCCATGATACAGCTGCACAAAGTACATCACGCCCCGCAGGACAGCCGCCCGGAAGGAATCCGGTTTGTCCTCCCACGCTTCCACGATGTGCCGCAGGGCTTCGCAGTAGATCTCTTCGCCCAGCTGGTCGTACAGCTTCAGCGCCGTGCCCACGCAGCCGATGCGGTAGTCGCTCAGCTGCATACTGTCGTAGTTGAGGGAAAGCCCCGCCCGGTTAGTGGCTGCGACAAACGCCTTGGAAGGCGCATCGCCGCCCACCACCTTGGCGCGCAGCTTGATGCCCGCCGACAGGGGTGCGGCGTGACCGTTCTGCTCGGCAAAGAGCAGGGCTTCCTGCTCCATCGTCAGACCGGTGTAGACCTTGCAGAGGATCGGGCGGTCCTCGCCGCCGTTGAGGAGGATGCAGCCCTCGATGGTGTGCTGCCCATCCATTACATAGTACCTGCCGTTGCGGAAGCTGACCTTCGGCTCGTTAACGATGTACTCGTTGAAGTCCCTTGCAATCAGCTCCACCCGCTTGCGCTCTACGCCCCGCTGGTAGATCTCGCGGGGATAGATCAGCTTGCTGCTGTGGATAACCATGAGCTGGTACGGCGGGTTGATACCAATGAAAGTATTGTTGTCGTTCAGGCGCATCGCATTTCCTCCTTGATTCTCCAAATGTACTTCTCGGCTTCCTCTAAGATCTCAGCCACCTGCTGCTTACGCTTCGGGACGGTGAGCAGGCTGGGATTGAAGGTGAAGCTGTATTCGAGCCGCTGGATCATGGCATGAACCGCGGATTGCAACTCGGTGTACAGCATCATTTCCTCGATGCTTCCGGCGTTCTCAAAGGACGACCGGATGGGCGTATAGGGGTAGACAGGCGGTTTGCCATCCACCACCTCGGGCGGCGCGTAGATTGCCGTAGAGCGCCGGATAGGCTCTATCTGCTGGATGCTGCCCATAGGGTTCAGCGCAAGACTGATGCGAACCGCATCATCCACCCGGCGCATTTCCTCCGGGGTCAGATGCCCCAGATACTTCAGTACCCGGCTCTTGTCGATGGTGAAGATCTGCTCTGCCTGCACAACGGACGGCATATTCAACCCTGCGTTTTCCAACAGGCAGTGGGTCGACTGGTTTACTTTCTTTTCCGTCTTGCTTGTCATGGTCGCAACGATCAGGGTCGGAGAGTGATAATTGCCCACATCATTCTGAAGAATGACCGCTGGGCGGTCACCGTGCTGTTCCGAGCCGGTGCTCGCCCCAAAATGGGTGAAGAAGATGTCTCCGCGTTGGAATTTCCAATTTTGCTGCAAAATTGTACCTCCATGTTGTTATGTGCAAAGCCCGCTGCCGGATGTTCCGCAGCGGACTTTGTTCAAGGTATGGTGGTATAGTTGGGTCAGCGGTGCATGATCACATAATCGTAGCCGCGCCGCATCTGGCAGACGGTGCAGGTGTCCATGCTCCGGTCTGGGCTGGGTACGAGCGCGATCTTGAAAGCCTTTGCATCCACAAAGTGCCGTAGACAGGTACCGCAGAGGGTTCGGATGGACTTGACCATCTCAGGGGTCAGCTCCATCTCCTCGTAGATCTCCTGCTCGCGCACCGTGGGGTTCAACTCGTCCATAAAAGTGTCCTCCTATGTATCAAAAGTGAATATTCGGATAAAGAATAAATAAGAGTACGTAAAAAACGGGAACTGCCGGATGCGTGGAACGTACCCGACAGTTCCCGGATCAATATGATTAAAGGTCTCGCATATTCGCCCTCGGCTCCCTGCGAGTGGGGCATAAACATCTGGCAGCGGACTTGTACCGCTTCATTGGCATTTCAGCCACCCCGTCTGCTTTGTGACCGGGCCGCGAGTTACGGAAGTATCATTATCGAAGTACCAGATGACGGAACTATTCAGTTTTCAAGGACCGCGAGGTCGGACACTTTGCCCTGCGGCAGATGCCGCTTGGGAAATTGTCCCTTCACTTACGAGCCATCGAGAAGGGGCAAATTATAACCAAAAATCAAAACTTCTTCAAAAATATAGCAATTTTCATGATTTTCTTATGAATTGAAGGCTGCGAGACATTAAAAACTTTAGAAATTTCGCTCTCGTTGTAACCTTCATAGACGTAGAGCGTCAAAAGTTTGAGGTCATCTTCCGATAAATTTTCGAGAGCAGCCAGCAGCCTCTCATTCTTGATTTCGCCGATCCATGCAAAGCGGCTCTTGGTTTCGCGGTAGGTATCCGTTACCGTGATCGCAGCCTCATATTGCTTAAGATCCGCTGCTTTCCTTGCGTCTTTGTCATCATCGCCATCACAAACTGCCACCGTGTTGGCATCATAGGCGCGTTCACTGTTCAGGACGCCCAGATCAAACTCATACATCGCCTGAATTGCCTCTTCGCTCATTCCGGCTTCGCGGTACTGCACACGGAGTTGCTCCCACTTTGCGTTCAGCTTGCGACGTTCATTACCATTATTGAAACTCATGTGTAACCTCCAAATTTTCGATAAGTCGTGAAAAGTCGAAAATTTGGAAGGCTAGCGATAAACACCGTAGGGGTTCACAGCCATGCGCTGCTTGTAGCCGGAGATCTTCTTCTCCCGCAGCTTGTCCACGCAGTTCATCATGTCAGTCATTTTCTTGTCCTTTCCCCCGGACTCAGGGAGGGGAAGGATACCGATGACGGAGACTGGATAGAAGGGTTCACGCCATGCACTGAACCAACCTGCAAAACGCAAAAAAGCCCGATTCCAGAGATGGGAAGTACACCCATAGACCGGTCGTTCTACCGCAGCAGACAGCGTCTGCCGGCTGGTAAAACTCCGTTATGGTATCCTCAACCCTCTCTAGAACCGGGCTTACCGATATTATTTTTTTGTTCTTAGAACTTGCCTTTTTGGGGGTTCGTCCCTTGAACTGACTACATGATAACCGAGAACACCTCAAATCACCAGTTCATCAGATGAGCTCTAAAAAGCAGCGCACAAAGCATCGTTATTTCGTACTTTTATAAAAAGCACCGTCATGTCAGATGCTCTTATACAGCCTTACTGCGCCGTTTTATTACCGTTTAGGGCTTACTTTTTGAGCCCTTACCTCAGAAAAAATTTCAAAAAAAAGAGGCGACCAGACCGTTTTATGGTCTAATCGCCTCATAGGTATATTCTGTTGTGTCTGCATTAACAGGCAGTTTTGAGTGGCGCACATCCACATGCTGCAAGGCAGACATTGACTTGTTCGATGCCCTCTTTGTAATACTCCGTTAGAATCATCTGATAGACAGTATTCTTTTGATTGTTGAAATCCAGCGTGATTCCGCACATCCTCAATAAATCACCGCTTACAGGTGGCGGAAGGTGCAGTGCCACCGAGATGGCAACGATCTGCTCCACACTTGCATCCTGTCCTGCACGAAGCCGCTTTACCGTAGATACAGAGAGCCCAGACTCTGACTCCATCTGCTCCACAGACATATCCCGGTCGTTCATCAGCAGCTTCAAGGCCTCTCCAAACCCTACCCCCGAAATCGTTCTGCGTATTGCCAACGCCCATTGAACCTCCTCCGCAAACGCACCTGCAGCTGCCAACCTCTGTTCGGCAGTTTTCTGCGGCAACTGACGGCAAACCGAGTTGGCACTGACGGTTTCCACCTTGGTATCCGTATTCTTATGTACATCGGATGCCACCTCGGTTCACCCCCTTCCATACTGCAAATGCAAACAAAAAAAGACCGGAGCTGCTAAGACTCAGTGACTTGTTACAAGTACACTATCCTAGCTTCTCCGGTCTTTGTATATACAAAGATTCCGATTGCGAAGTCAGATTGAATTGAAATAACAGTCCAATTCTCGAATGAGCATACTTATCCTCTTACATAATTCACAAAAGCAGTTATCTTAGAGTTATCTACCTAGAGTTTTTATAATCCTGTAAAAAATCCCGTTACTATTGCTTTTCTAATTATGTATTTTGGATCCGTATACCTTAAATTCAAAGATCCGTTTCAGCTTTTACCAATCACATATACCTTTTCGCTGAAACCCACAGACTGCTTATATTATTTTTACTGTTTCAATTCAGAGTCTTAAAATACCTCGCATCTTCGGTTTTCCTTTCTGTTCAATTATGTTGTATTGCATTTACACTATGGAATCGAGATGATGGGTCAAAGCCTCCTTTTGGCTCAAATCCCATGGTGATTATAGCACCAAAATTATCCAGCGTAAATACCTTTTCGACATCTTTGGACAGAGTTCCAAAGCCGATGTCCCATTTTTGTGCAAGTTCACTTGTGCGCCCCTATAAACGCAAAAAAGCCGGAATAGACCCCTAAAATCCGAAATAATTTCAGATTTTTTGAAGTCCACCCCGGCTTACTACCCATTCGAGCAGCGTCAAAACAAGCAGTAATTCAGTTTTAAACTGGCTCACACGGTCTCCCGATAAGCCAATTGTGCAGATTCACACCTGGCTCTTCTTGTCCTCATCCTCAAACAGTGCAAATGAGCCGCGTATCCTTCTCCGACAGGGAGTTGAACACACGGCTCATCATTTTAGGTTCAGAATCTCAAGAAGCTCGACAATCCTATGCCGTCTCTCGGGACAGTGAATCAGTTCCTCTTTCCCTTAAGTACTCGTTCACCTCATCAATCGACCTCATATACATACAGTTTAGAATCATCAAATGTGCTAGCTGTTCTTTGGTCGCAGCCAAGCTAAAACCCGCTTTTGCTATGAGCGCAAACGAAAGCCATGGAGGAAGGTGCATAGCAATGCATAGTGCAACCACGTTTTTCTCAGAAAAACTTTCAACCTTTCCATTTCTGTAGCGACCGATCGTTGACTCCGACACCTTTGATTCAAAGGCCAAAGCCTCTTGCGTAAATCCGAAGCGTTTCATCACATATCGTAGTGCTGCCGGGAAGCAAGCAGGCATATTCGCTAACACCTTGCGTTCTTCTTCAGCCTTCTCATTCTCAGACAGCCTTTCCTCCGGGTCTATAATACGATAGTAGTTTTTGATTTCTGTTTGATTTTTTTCAGCATGCGGGGGCATCCAAATCCCTCCCACGTCCGAAACTACTCAAGGTAGCCTCAAACGTGGGAGGAATGGGCATAGCGATGCTCATTGGATCAGTAGTCAAACCCGCAGTCGCGCGACTGGCCTTTTTGGCTCTATTAACCCATAGCATATGCAATTGCGCATAAATCTGTGCACACTTAGCCTTTCTAATGCGTCTGATCAGTTCTCGCATCCTTTCCAATTCGAGAATTCTTTCATAAACGCACTGATACTCCACAGAATCCGGTGCCAGATCATCAGCAATATGAAGCAATGACTGAATCCGCTTATTGATTCTGTTCTTTTCTTGCTTCAGCTCCAATAGACTTACTGCCTCAGTAATCGCCTCGATAGCTGATGAAAGGATTGAATCTTGACAAATGATGTACATTAGCACATTCACCTGCCCTTTTCATGTAGTACGGTAAACCGCCAGTTTTATTATATCACATTCCATTTTAAAACAAAATATGTCTCGTTTTCTTATTGCTTCGCTATCTTCTCCTTAACCTTGTCCGGCACGTCGATCAGACCAAAGCGGTAGAACAACCCATAGATATACGACACACCCCGGATATCTCCCAGCGCCTTAGGTCTGTCCACTACCTCTCCAATTTTACCGATATTGTGATACGCCAGCATCACGGAACTCCAAGCAAGGCTCTTGCTATCCTCTCTGCGGTCGATCCACAGTTCCTTGGTGAACTCATCTCCCCTGCCCTTCTTCAGCGTATATGTAAAGGGCAAGCCGGACATCGTCTTGAACTTGTATCCCCGAAAAGCCACCACGCACTTCCAGAGGTTCTCTTCGCAAGGGTTCTTCTTCAGCGCAGCCACAGCTCGGTAGTGTCGCTGTCTCTCTGCCCCGGCACTGATATTCTCTGCTTCCGCTTCCTCCGGGAAGTACACGCCCTTCTCATACGGCAGATAAGAGGTCACAGAGGGTCGGGACAGCTGCAAAGCCGACATAGTGGAGGTAACAGCAGCAGAATAGCTTTGTGTTTCTCTGAAGGCATTAAAGGTCTGCTGGACGAGCTTTGCCGTGTCCGACTCGTAGGCCCCGGCTGTGATGAGCAGCTTCCGAACCTTGATAGGGTTGAGAGACAAAGCGTCTGCGATGGCTTGCAGGCTCATTTTGTCCGTATAAAGGCCAGCAGCTGCTTTCATCTGCTGTGCCAGGTTCTTGGCTGCGCTATACTCTGGTTTCGATGGTTTTCGCCCACCGCCGGGCTTGCGCGCGCGCGTATTATCCACTAAATTTCACCTCATTTTTATTTACGTCACAAACTATATATCGTGCTCAAGAGTATGCCGTGTGAACTTCTGGAATTCAGTCCACACGGCGTATAAATTAGTTTTCGTCCCATTTAAAGGTTTTTATTCTGCTCTTCTCGTTCGATTCATTCAAATCTTTCACAAATTTCATCAAGTCATCCATATACTTTTCGTTTAGTTCGCGCTGTCTTTTGATACCTTCGCTACTAATTTCAGAAATAGTTGCGTCTAAACGGTCTTGCTGCTCTTTCATAACTCTAAGAATGTTGAACAATCTCTCCATATCAACAAGACTGTCTTCCTTCACTTTCTGGGGATCCATGCTAAAAATCTTGTCGAAATTTGATTTCATCGCATAGATAGCCTGCATTGATTTATTATTATAATAGCATCCCTCCCTGTACAGAAACTCTTTTTCTGAATTCGTTCCATTTATATCCTCTAACAACATATCAGTATATGCATTACTTAGCATAACCCAATAGGAAATTTGATTGTCAAAAATGTCAACAGAATCTTTAACATTAAATTTGCCTTTTTTTACCGATACAATTGAACAAATCCATTTACCTACCACAACTCCCAATATTACAGCAGCTGGTATAACTGCCAACGCGATTACAGTAAACCAAATCCACTCTGGCGCATTTTCTGTATCAAACAAGTGATCCGCAATGATTGACCCTAATGCTAAAACTAGTTCCCAGCACAGAGAAAAGAGCACCGGCTCCTGCGAAGTCAGTTTTTTCTTAATCTGTTCAATATCCTTTTTTAGAGCCATTTCCTGCCAATCACTAAAATTAACTCTGTTCACCCAGCAAACCTCCAGAGAAACGCTCTATATCGTTTCCTACAAAGCAGTCTATGAGAAATTAACGCAAGCTATTCAATTTTTTGCAAACTTTTTCCGCTGCATCGCCTTGCTTCTTATAATTCATATCTCTTACCCATTCTGCTTGAGAAATTCTGTGTCCATAAGCTTTTTCGAGCAGGTCAGCGAAATTGCAATCGCTGAAAACTTGAGGTAAAGTATCATCGTCCTTGTGTTTCACGATATATTCTAAAACAGCCTTAACAATACGTGCACAATCATCTTTCTGATAGTAGTATACTCCTGCACCATATTCCTCAAAGTCATGATTTATATATTTATTCTTAATGACACATGCTCGCTTGACTGCAGTACCGCTACACCCAAGCTTACCTTTAAGATACCGCTTACCTTTTGCCCACGACGAGCCAAAGCCGCTGTCCTGTGATCCAATGTATTCAACAGCAATACGCATCATCTCATTATGAAGATTTTGGGGTCCTGCAGGAGCAAAAACATACATAGACATTGTTACAGCCTCCTCTTTTTTATCTACCACACGCTTCCGCATGCTTGTTTCCTTGGTGGGGCCCAGAGGAATTACCCTCAAGGTGCAATCTGTTTATTAGCGCCCACTTCTTTCTTGAATGTTACTTCATGCGGTCGTCCGGCTACGAACCCCATACGCACCTGTAGATGTCCCCATCTGAGCCAACACATAAGTCACAATTCCAGCTTTCATAAGCGCGCCTCCGTCAACTTCAATGCTTTTCACAAATCCGAATCCTTTTAGCGTGACCTTCATGCAACTCATCCAAGTCCAAAGTAAAGCAATAAGCAGCAATATTATTACTCTGCATCCTAGCCACAGCATCTATACTGTGTTGCCTACCGCTCACCACGTAGAGGTGTGCAAAGTTTCGAGCGGCAAAACCGTGAGAAATTTCCCACGGTTCAAATATAACCCTTTGAAACCAAGTTTTCAAGGGCATAGGTGAAATATACATTAGTCTGTACTGCACTGCATTTAAACAACGTAGCCCTTGGCCTTGATGACCTCCACGACCTGAGAGACATATTTCTGGCAGGTGTCGTGGTCGGGAGCCTCCACCATCACGCGGACAAGGGGCTCAGTGCCGGACTCACGCACCAGAATACGACCGGTATCGCCCAAAGCCTCGGCCACTACCTTGACGGCCTCCTGCACTGCCGGGTCGTTCTGTGCGGCTTTTTTATCGGTGACGCGGACATTCTCCAGAACCTGCGGGTAGATCTTCAGCGGCTCAGCCAGCTTGCTCATGGGCAGTTCCCTAGCCAGCATGACCTCCATCATCTTCAGGCTGGTCAGGATACCATCACCGGTGCTGGCGTACTTGGAGAAGATGATATGACCACTCTGCTCGCCACCAATACGGCAGCCATTCTTGGCCATGTACTCATAGACGTACTTGTCACCCACTGCGGTCTTGGCGTAGCCGATGCCCTTCTCATCAAAGGCCTTATACAGGCCAAAGTTGGACATGACCGTGGTAACGACGGTATTGGTCAGCAGCTTGCCACGCTCCTTCATGTAGCAGCCGTAGATGTACAGGATGTGGTCGCCAGTGATGACATTACCCTTTTCATCCACACACAGGCAACGATCAGCATCGCCGTCATAGGCAAACCCGATGTCCAGGCCCTTTTCAACCACGAACTTCTGCAAGCCCTCAATATGAGTAGAGCCAGCGTTGTTGTTGATGTTCAGGCCGTTCGGCTTGTTGTTGATGACATAGGTATCCGCACCCAGAGCATCAAAAACAGACTTAGCGATATTCCAGCTTGCACCGTTGGCGCAGTCCAGACCGACCTTCACGCCCTTGAAGGAGTAGATTCCCAGGCTGATCAGGTAACCCATATAGCGGTTGCGGCCTGCCACATAGTCCACCGTGCAGCCGATGTGCTCCCGGTGTGCAAAGGGTAGCTCCGGCCAGTCCTTGTCAAACACATGGAGTTTGCCGTCGATGTAGTCCTCCACCAGCAGCAGGGTCTCCTCGGGCATTTTCTCGCCATAGCAGTCGATCAGCTTGATGCCGTTATCGTAGTAGGGATTATGGCTGGCAGAAATCATGATGCCACAGTCGAAGTCGTCCACGCGGGCGATGTAGGCCACACTGGGCGTAGTAGTGACGTGCAACAGATAGGCGTCTGCGCCGGAAGCAGTCAGACCAGCAACCAAGCTATACTCGAACATATAGGAGCTGCGGCGAGTGTCCTTACCGATTACAATGCGTGCAGGGTTATTATCACCGTTGCGCTCACGCAAAGCGTTATAATACCAGCCCAGAAAACGGCCAACCTTGTAGGCGTGGTCAGCGGTCAGCGTGATCCCAGCTTCACCACGGAAGCCATCGGTTCCAAAGTACTTTCCCATATTAACTTATTTCCTCATTCAAAGAGTGCTTTAACGAATATATGCTTTAGCCGGAGGATATCTCCGTTGCCTGCCATCCGCCACGTAGAGGCAGCATATCTGGATGGCGTAGCCATGCTGAAGCATGACTAAAATCGAATTTCTACAAAAATCAGAGCTATCTTTCCATATAAAAATCTACTTGTCTATTCATTTACGAATATAGTAAATACGATTTGTTAGCTCCCTTGCCTCAAGCCCATCAGGAGGATTATCTTCTTGTGCTATCTTCATTTCTTGTAGCGTGTAATTAGTGATAAATACATATTTATCGCTTTGGAAAACCTTATTGCAAAGTGGACAAACAAATAGTGGACTCATATGCACATTCTTTGGCTTCACAAAAAACACGCCTACAGTAAACGAATAAAACTAAATTGATTGGAATCCACCAGTCAGAATATATCGTTGTTGCTACGGCTGTCACCTGTGCAAGTAGCCCACCTGCCATTTCGTAAGTTATATTCCTATCTGGCACAGCCTTGATTCTTGTATTTGGTTTCATATGCCGCATATAGAATGTAATAAGTATCGCTACTATACGCCCAGATTCTCTGCTCCAAAGATTCTTGAAACATACGGTGTTGTGATAAGCGGAAGCACAAGAACTAAAACTTGATATATGGAACTATATATGAAATTTTTCTTTTCTGAGGAATTCATGTATTATGTGTCTCCTATGTCTTGTCTCTCAGTAATCCAGTAATTTTGAAAATGGATAGGGTGTTTTTCTTAACATCAATTTCATTAGAGAAGTCAGGCTCCAACATACTATAAGCAAACCTAAAAGCAAGAAGGTTGACTGAATAGCTCCAGTAAACTTTTCTGTCAATCCCAATCCTTCTAAGAAGAATTCATGTAGTAAAAAAACGCCAAAACTATCTCTGCAAAAATTCCTTACTGATTTCTTTAATTCCTTATCCCAATTAAGAAACTGCAAAAATATTACTGATGTCCATACAATTAAAATGATATTGTCATACAAATATTCTGAATTTATCCTTCCCAGATAATTATTGCAAAGATAAATTTGAAATTTCACTGCGATTACAGACATAACAGCCGTTCCCAATAGCATGTATACACTGTTCTTTTTGTTTCTTGGAATTGTTCCCAGAAAATATCCAAGACAGAAATACATCAGCCATGTCCAGATTCGGAATCTCTGACTGACCAAAGCCTGAATAAAATATCCATTTCTAGTAAATATCTCAATCATCGACAATGCATCTACAGCCAAACAGATTACCAGAAGAAAAATCAGGACCCACCGGATACGCATCTTAATCTGCTGAAATGAAAATAGTAATATTGTATATATTATGGCAAAAGTAAAAATCCACCAAAATGGAATCACATAAAATCCAAGGACACATTTCAGTGCATTATAGCCGGCCTTCCCGATACCGGTCTTCAAAAGAATCAACGAATATACGAACGCTATACCCCCCCCGTTATTAAAACGCGAATCATATTAACGATTTTTCTTTTATAGTATGTAAAGGTGAAATCATTTCTATTTAGGATTAAGTACCCATTAGTCATGAAGAAACATGGCATTGCAAATCGTGACAAATAATATAGCACCTCATTGTTCACTGTTCCTAAAATCAAACTTCGTTGTGAATGAAGTCCAACGACAGCTACCATACAGAGTGCTTTTAATAGATCTATACCTTCATTTCTTTTTGTCACGCTTTTCTCCTCCATACTTTTTACCTTTTTCCAAACAACATCACATTTAGAACGGGCACTTTTTAACTACAAATATTGTTATTGTTGTCAAAACATCTGTAATACTCAACGCCACAAAAAAGATTAGCAATCCGTCTACTGAGTACAAATAATGTATGCCTTTAGGAAGTAGGCCTATAAAATGCGCATTCTTTATGGACGCTTATTTATCATATGTTTTTCAGCTTCACAGCACATTTCTGTTAAGCCGTCTATCGGTTCATCGCTTTTCGTCCGTTTCCAGCTCTGATTGATACTTTTTAGCATCCTTCAAGAAACTTGCCGTAATCATCACGATGACTGCGCCAATAGGGAAAGCCGCCACGATACTGACCGACTGCAGATTGTTCATAGAGCTTTCCGCGAACAGCAATGCAATGGGCAGCAGAATCAGCAGGATGCACCACATCAGCTGGATGCCCTTATTGGGCTGTTCATCGTCCTTGAGGGTATGGTAACTGTAGCAGGACGCTGTCAGTGCGATAGAGTCGAAGGACGTTGCATAGAAGGCAATCATCGTAATCAGAACAGCCACCATAACGACCGATGCGCCGGGCATGGTTTTGATCATATCCACGATCATGCCGTACATATCGCCGTTTTCCAGATACGTTGCGATAAAATCCGCCTTACCAGTCATCTGCAATCCCATAGAGTAGTTGCCCAGCACAATGAAGCTGGTCAGCGTGGAGCCAACGCCAAACACATAGCCGCCCAGAATCGTCTGGCGTACCGTTCTGCCACGGGAAATGCTGCCAATAAAGAACGGCGCAGCCACACACCACACCATCCAGTAGGCCCAGTAATAAATGGTCCAGTTCTGGGGGAAGTTGGAGGTGCGCAGCGGGTCGGTAAAGGTGGAAAGGTCGATGAAATTCTGCATCATTCGTCCCAGCGAGGAGAAACCTGTTTCGATAATATACCGAGTCTCGCCGCCAAACAGGAGGACAAATGCAAGCAGCCCGAAGAATAGATAGATGCAGACATTGGCCAATTTGCTGATGCCCTTGAAGCCATGCAGTAAAGAGTAGGTATACACGGCGCAGGTGATCAACAGGATGATGATATTGATGACTGTGCGACTGACAGCAACATGGAACAGCTCTCCGATGATGGTTGCCATCAGCGGTGTTGCTACGCTGAAGGTAGTGGCTGTACCTGCCAGCAAAGCGAACACCGCCAGCAGGTCAATGATGCGACCTGCCCAGCCATCGGTGTGCTTGCCCAAAATCGGGCGGCAGGCTTCCGAGTATTTCTGACGGGTTCTTTTTCTTACGTGTAGCATAAAGCCGAATGCTACCGCCAGCACCAGATAGAAGCCCCACGGAATAAAGCTCCAATGGAACAAGGGATAGACCCCCGCCCAATCCTGAATGCTGCCCATCTCTGCTAGATGGGGGTCGGTTGCATACAGCACCCATTCCGAAAAAGAGTAAAACAGGATATCCGCAGCAAGACCGCAAGTAAACATCATGGAGCCCCATGCAAAGAAGGAATACTGAGGCTTTTCGTTGGGTTCACCCAGAACAATGTCCCCGTACTTCGAACACGCAATGTACAGTGACAGGATGAAAATACCCAGTCCAATCACCAGATAATAGGTGCCAAAGGTATCTCCGAAAAAGAACCGGATCTGGCTCAGCACGGCATTGGACTGTTCCGGTGCAAAAAAGAACAGAATGCACAGGGCAATGATAATGGTCAGTGGGAGCAGCGTTATCATCCAATCAATTTTCCCACGCTCTCTATTTTTGTTCATTTATGCTTCCCCCTCATATTTTTTGTAGCTGGAATCCAGAGCAACCAGTTCACTGAAGTTGTCCACCTCGATGATATCATCCCGATTCATGGGGCGAATTCCCAATCGATATTCTTCCGGATAGCAGAACAGTGCCACATCATCCCAGTAAATCTGACGATTCTGCTTCTGTTCAAACTCAATTTCCAGATGGTGCTTCAGTCTTTTTCCGTCCTCTGCTGTCCAGCGAGAAATGCTATATAACTGCCATCCACCTTTGCCGCCGGTACGGCTGCAGGAGATCACGATGCCATCTTTTACCGTTTGCAGCCACTCGTCCGTTTCCTCGTCCGTCCATACGCTGTTGTAGCCGGAATGCTCAAACTCCGGAGCTAGAATATCCGGGTTATAGATAATTTGATCGCCGTCCAAAATAATCGCATTTTCGATGTGATCTCTTGCCACATACAGGGATGCGATGTTGTTGCAGGTATCAAAGTAGGGGTTTTCAATCAGTCGAACACCGGGATATTCTGTCGCCAGTGGAACGAACTGCTCTTTCAGATAGCCCACCACGATGTATATTTCCGAAATGCCGTTTTTGTGCAGTCCCTCAATTACCGTATCAATCATCCGCTTGCCGTTCACCTTGACCAGCGGCTTCGGCGTTGTCAGCGTGACCGGGTGCATCCGGTTTCCCAACCCGGCCGCCATAATAATGGCTCTTTCTACTTTAGGCATTTTCCTGTGCCCCACTTTCCCCTGATTTCTTCAGTTTATCCTGAACGATTCTGTAGTAGTCCTTTGCGTAGCGATACTGCCGCAGGGAATACTCGCCAAATTCCACGCCCAGATTCCGCTTATACTCACACCAGTTGCTCCACAACAGTCCACAGACAGCGATGTAGCAGTAAATCTTGATCCGTGTCGCATCATCGCAACCGTCTGTGAAATATGCCGCAATCAAGCGATCCACCTGCCGCTTGTTGTAAAGCGAATAAATACAGAACATTGCGATATCTACATGGGGATCCTGCATACCTGCATACTCCCAGTCGATCAGACGAATTTCCTCTTTTCCATCCCTCTGGACAAACAGGAAGTTATCCGGTACTGCGTCAATATGCGTCAAAATCTTTTCGCCCGTGTGTGCATCAATATAAGGCTTCAAAGACCAAACATTCGCCTTGGTTTTCTCATAATCCTTGTAAACAGAAGGAGTGCCATCCCACAGCGTTTCGTAGAACTCCATCTGCCCGAAAATGTCAAATTCATGCGTCACCTTCAGCTTCAACGCATGGAAATTACGCAAACGGCTCATGCACTTCTTAACGTCCTCATAGTCGGTAGGGTCGCATACCCGGGCACCCTCCAGAAATTCTGTAATCTTATAGCCGTTCTCCGGGTTGATGTAGGCGATATCATCACAGATATTCTTGTCAGCGATGGCACGATACACTGCCGCTTCCTGACGGCGATTGATGAGCTGGTCTGTACCCTCTCCCGGAATGCGCATAATGTACTTTTTGCCCTTACAGGTAAACAGGAAGGAACGGTTGGTCATGCCCTTCTTCAGAACCGTGATGTCCGTGACCTCCTCCGGTTTTGCGCACAATGCCTTGCAGATCAAATGAATGGCATCCGTTTTCAGTTGGTTGGAGTCGCTGTCAATCTCACGAAGCTGCTCATAGGTGTTGATCTCCACAACATCTGTCGAATGCACCACCCGGGCTGCGACGATCATGCAATCCTTATTATAGAGTGCTTCTTCCCAAAACGAACCATCATACTGTGTGTTTTTGCAGAGAACCTCGATGCGTGCAGAAACCGTATCTGCGTCCTCTTTTGTAAGGTAGCTGATACCAATCATCGCATTACCACCGACATTTTCCGGCACAGTTACCAGCTCCATCTTGCGGTTCACACGGACATTACTTTCGTTTTCCACAAGATCGCTGACCATATACCATGAGTACAGCTCATGACGGTGAAACGGATTGCGGTCACACCAGATGTCGCAAGGGACGATGTACGCATTCTCGAGATGCTCTTTTACCAATCTGAGAGAATGCAGATTGTTCTTTGCGGCATAGTCCGGGTTAACCACCAGTTCTACGCCATACTCATCCATCAGATATTCATATTTTTCCTTCATGAAACCTACAACAACGTAAATTTCCTGAATACCTACTTCGTGAAGTTGCTTGATGATTCGTTCAATCAAAGGTTCCCCATTGACTTCCAAAAGACCCTTGGGCATTTCGGTATTGATGGGAACCATGCGCATGCCAAAACCGGCTGCCAGAATAATTGCGCGTTTGGGAGTCTTATTCTTGTATTCCGCCACAGCCTTTGCCGTAGGACCGATTGCCTCGTTCAGATACCCTGCCTTAATAAGCTCCTTGAGGGAACGGTTTACAACCCCTAAGGAATGACCCGAAATCTCAGCTAACACACGCTGATTGATAAACGGCTCAAGCAGCAGGGCGTTCAGAATATCGCTTTCTTGTTTATTCATGTACGCTCCTTCATCGCTTTTTGTGAACATCGTGATGAAGCCGAAACTTTTAAGGACGTTTACAATCAAGCTACCCTCAAAAGTTTCTGCACATTGCCTTATGTATCAAATTTAATCCCTGCGGAACAGGTCACGGGTATAGACCTTATCCTGTACATCATCCAAACAGCTATCATAACGATTGGCAATGATAGCCTGACTACGTTCCTTGAACGCATCAAGGTCATTTACGACTTCACTGCCAAAGAAGGTAGAACCATTCTCCAGCGTCGGCTCATAGATGATGACCGTTGCGCCCTTTGCCTTGATGCGCTTCATAACGCCCTGGATAGAGGACTGGCGGAAGTTATCAGAGTTCGACTTCATGGTTAGGCGATACACGCCAATCACACAAGATTTCTCCTGCGTTTTGTCATACTCATTATCCTCGCCATAGCCATAATAGCCTGCCATCTGAAGCACACGGTCGGCAATAAAATCTTTGCGGGTGCGGTTAGACTCCACGATTGCTTCAATCAGGTTCTCCGGAACATCAGCATAGTTAGCCAACAGCTGCTTGGTGTCCTTAGGCAAGCAGTAACCGCCATAACCGAAAGAAGGATTATTGTACTGATCGCCAATACGCGGGTCAAGGCACACGCCTTTGATAATCTGTTGGGTGTTCAGCCCCTTCATCTCTGCATAGGTGTCCAGTTCGTTGAAATAAGACACACGTAGCGCCAGATAAGTATTGGCGAACAGCTTAACTGCCTCAGCTTCGGTGAACCCCATAATCAGAGTGTCGATGTTCTCCTTGATGGCACCTTCCTGCAGCAGACCCGCAAACTCATGTGCAGCGTTCACAAGACGCTCATCATTCAAATCCGTGCCGACAATGATACGGCTCGGATACAGGTTATCATACAGAGCCTTGGACTCACGCAAGAACTCCGGGCTGAAGATGATATTCTTGGTGTTAAACTTCTCCCGCACGGAAGCAGTATATCCCACTGGAATCGTAGACTTGATGACCATAATGGCATTCGGATTATGCTGGAGAACCAGTTTAATCACAGCCTCGACCGCCGAGGTGTCAAAGAAGTTCTTCTTACTGTCATAATTGGTAGGTGCTGCAATAACAACGAAATCAGCGTCTTTATAGGCTGCTTCTGCGTCAAGCGTTGCGGTCAGATTCAGGTCTTTTTCAGCTAGATATTTCTCAATGTACTCATCCTGGATTGGAGATTTCTTCTGGTTAATGAGATCAACCTTCTCAGGGATGATATCCACCGCCATGACCTCATGATGCTGCGACAACAGTGTGGCAATGGACAAACCGACATAGCCGGTACCTGCAACTGCGATTTTCATACTATGATTCTCCTCTCACTTTTCCCTCGTGGCATATTTTTCATCATCAGATAACTCATAATAATTTTTTCCTAGGTTAACTAGAATAGGATGATGCGACATCTTTCTTTGTTCAACCGGAGGGAGCTGCATATAATCTCCATATTCGTATGTGAGGATTTTTTCATAATCCTTTGCGCACAAATACTTTCTCCCCGCAAAATCAATCTCTATTAAGTCATCAAACATATCTGCCGGATAAATTTTCCTAGCCCAGTCAATTGTATTTGGGAAAAAGAACCCATTAGATTCATCATTGTATTTTTGCAAATATCTATCAGTCAAAATAAAGATTTGCATTTTTTGTTTTGTCGGAAGAGACAGCATTAATTTTTCCAAGAAAATTATTAACCCGTTTGATTGGCTTGTTTTACCCCTAGCATAGAGCAAATTAAGAGCACTAACAATAAACTGTTTCTTTCTTCCCCATTTCGTTGGGGCAACACAATTTCCCGGGAACACATCAACAAAAACACCTGTATGTATTTTTGCCTCTATATCCCATTTGGATTGTAAAAAAGTTGTATGCTCTTTTCTTATTTTAGTGAAATTCTGCGTAAAACCGTTCTCGATATACTTATTCTGTAGAAAGAACCCCTCTGGCTGCTCCCTGCTCCACAAATCGACAAACCGATTATAGTCCGACCTCGGCATAATCACATCGACATCATCATCCCAAGGTATGAATCCTTTATGTCTGACTGCACCAAGCATTGTTCCATACGCCAAACTATACCTTATACCATGTTTCCTACAAAACATGTCTATTTCATCTAAGATTGTCAATTCCACTTCCCAGACTCTTTCAAGCGTATCCATCTATGCTTCTCTCCTTATAATTTCTTCAGCAGTCATTGAGGAAATCCTGGAAGCTACTATATATAGCTTTTGTATTCAAAAAATTATGTACAAAAATATCCTTATCTATGCCGGTTAAAGAAAAGAGTTTAGGGTAACTTTCGATTGTATCCTCAGTATGCGGTAGATAGAGCCATGCAAAAGCGTTTGTCATGTCTTCAATCTGGGGATCTTGACCATAAACCCTTCGCCACTGTTTAACATACAGTTTTGCAGCCTCAACTTGTTTATCTTTTTGATTTTTGTAATACTCATCGATACTTTTGACAACTTTTGCAGGATTTCCGGCAATAACTGAATTATCTGGGTAAAAACCCGAGCATATCGATCCAGCTCCAACAATTGAATTGTTGCCAATATGGGTTCCCATTAAAATAGTAGTGTTCATTCCAATGAAAACATTATCTCCAATCCATGTCATTTTTGCTTCGCCAATATTTTCATAGCCTTCAATTGAACACAGAACCGATCTACTATAATCATGACATAATATAGTCACATTATTAGTTATCTTTACATAATTCCCAATATGTAACATATGCGGTCGCTGAACATCAATATGAGTCAAGTTTGGACTCCACACACGGCACCCCCCCCCCGATATCAATGTGGTATTTATTTTTCAACGCTTCAATATAGGCAGCTTCCGAATATGTATCAGGAAAAAGAAGCCTCTTGAAAATTGTTTTTATATTCATTTGAGTTCCTTTCTGTGCGTTATCTTGCTCTTTTTATCATTCCTAAAAGCGTATTCCAAATAAAGAAATCTTTTTTCACTCTATTTAGATAAAGCAAGGCAAGACCTCCGTAGATAGCTGCGCCTATAATCACTTTTATAATCACATCAACAATTGTAGAAACAACTATTTGCGGCAGGATGTACACAACAACTGCCATAAGTGCCCCAATTACAATAAAAGCTATAGTATCCTTAAAAAACTTTGTAAAATCCACTTCTTTTTTGGTGAGAAAGTACTGTATAATACAAACTACTGCTTGAGCAACAACTGTTCCTATTACTGCTCCAATTCCTTGAAAAACAGGTATCAGTATCATGTTCAAACATAGATTCACTATTGCCCCAGAGGATACAGTCGCTAAATAAATTCTATCATGCCCTTTCGGTATTACAAACTGTGTACGAATGATGCTATTCCAACTTGTTAACACAATCACTGGTGAAAGCGCAGCTGTAAAAATAGCGCTTCTATTAAAACTTGATCCGTAATACCATGGAATAAACTCTTGCGCCACGGCCGCCAAACCAAAAGCTGCACCTACAGAAAAAAGCATTACAAATTGCATTGATTTTTCTAACATACGTGAGCTTTCTTCATTCTTCCCTGAATAAAGCATTTTAGATGCTCTCGGAAGCATTACCGTCCCTAATGCCATCACAATTGTTTCTGGAATTTCAATGAAACTACCAGCATAAGAGTAATAAGCAACTTCTGTCTTTTCTCCCAAGAATCCCAGCATAAGTTTATCCATTATTGTGTAAAGCGAGACTGCAACCACCGGGAGAAATAGCATTAAATTCGGTTTTATTCTTTTAATAACATTTTCCTTATTAGGTTTAATCAGTCTTATTTCCTTAAGAATAAATGGCCATACCATTAGCTGGCTAACTAACGATGATCCCGCGATCAAGGCAGTGTAAATCCAAACATCCTCTGGTGAATGAATCAGTAAAAAGATCAAAGCTGCTGAAGCAATTTTGATAATTGAGTTCCGAATCACTGTCAATTTGAACTTTTCCAGACCAAAACAGCACCAGTTAATATCAAAGCCTGCGGATATGACGTATAGCATTTGAATCCAATAGAGTGTCTTGGGACCAGAAATGAAGAACGCAAGTGATATAGCATATATAGTTGTTACCACTACAACTAAACTTGCCTGAAACGCGTATATCTCGGAAAATGTTTTGCTTGCAAGTTCCTTATTATCTTGAACCCGCGCCATCTCTCGATTTCCATAGTTATTAACACCCAGAAGAATAAAAAGTACAAAATAGTGCGCATACGACTGAGTAAAAGTATACTCACCTAGTCCACCCGCACCAATTACACGTGTAAGATAGGGCGATGTTACAAAAGGTACAATTATTGCTAAAATTTGATATAGAACATTATATATAAAATTTTTCTTTACACTTGTCTGTTTCACGCCTACACCTCATGGCATTCAGTTTCCATCTGCTTTGAGCTATTCGTATTTGTCATAAGTGTTTTATTCTTCTTAATTAGGATTCCAAATGCTAACCATAACAGCTGATAGTTCCACAACTCATCTGAAACAAATGCCGCTGGAATCGTGCAACCCACCAGCATTAACAGAGCAATTCTATAATTTCTATTTTGTATCTTTCCGAAGATTAAATAGTAGATTGCAATAACCGATACAGTAATGATTGGAATTCCAAGTAACAATCCGCCCTCAGAAAGCACCTGAAGGAAAAGATTGTGGGGATAATTAATATTGTGTGCCTCTGGGAAAAAACCAATTCCATTTCCCCATATTGGCGATGACAAGAAATCCGACCATGCAAGCTGATAGCGATAAGTCCTTCCATTTGAGACATCACTGCCCAAATTTATTGTTTTCTCAATAAAACGGATGTTCAATCCCCGGGCAGCTAAGAAATTAGACATCCACAATAAAATTGTATCTGCGTTAAGAATCAGAATAAAAGCAAGTACAAATAATGTGCCTCTGTATAAATTAAATGAATTCCGAACACTGGGCAAATTCATAACAGCAAGAAAAACAAAAACTATAAAGCACAAAATTGCCCCTCTCGTTCCTCTTGCAAATATGTTATAAAGCACATACAGAGAAAAAACATATGATAGATACATCAAATAATCTTTTTCCCGTCTGTAATATATAAAATGTGTTAAAACAGCAAAGGCTGGAGGAAGTAATGTATAGCTTTCTCCCATACCCAAAATTGAAGAATATGCATTATAACTATTCTGCATCAGCTGTATTATTGATGCAGACAAAAGAAGCATTATATATCCTGTAAATCTAGTTGTTTTTTCGAAGTCAAAATCCGCTCCAGCAATTATATAACCTAAAACGCCATACTCAACAAAATGTAAGGTCAATTCTTTTACATGCCCTGTCAAAACAAAATTCGATATACCAAAGAAGCACAGAATGTATAGCAAAAATATTGTTCCGATTTTGTTCACTTTTAAGGAAGCATAGCGAATACAATAAAGCAATGTGAGCATCCAAATTGCTCCCATTGTTAATAAGCCAGATTGAATTCCACCAGGCAGAGTTCTTGCAAGTGTCGAATTAATCAGTTTACTACAGATAATGAGTGCGAACAACAGTGACCCATATGCTTCTTTTCTATTGAGCAACTTTCTTTCCATTAACAACCCTCTTCCAGACATACTGTCCCACATGCCATACTACCATCAAATAATCAGTAACCGAATAATGATTTTTCCGCATTACTTGAACAGCCTGAACAAATTTCATTTCTCGAAACATCACAAAAACAACTTGTAAATACTTGCGTCTTAGAGCTGTCTCCAATGTTTTGGTGTCCAAGGATGTAATTTGATTCCTCATAGCATTTGCAAATTTGTCCATGTATTCGAGCCTTACGCTAGATGGCTTTCTTGCTACATCCATTTTTATGTAGCGACTGTATGTAGCCTCTGGAACCGCCTTGAGTTTATATCGATCAAGGATTCTCGAAAAAAACTCCCAATCTTGGTGTCTTTTAAATGACGGATCAAATCCTCCAATTGCATTGAAACAGAATTTGCGAATAATCGGGCAAGCCGTTTCTATTCTTACATTACCTACTAAATAGTCATACAAAAGCATTCCACTTTTAGTCGGATGCACCTTGTCATACGGCTTATCTCCTTCAAAAATGTCGCACGAAGAATAGGTACCAGCCCACGAGTCATCTAGTCCAATAGATTCAGATATTTGTTTACTAATCTTTTCAAGGTCTGTAAACTCATCATCATCATCAAGAAAGCACAAATATTCTCCTGTGCTCACATTTGCCCCGGTATTTCTTGCCGCCGATCCTCCTTTGTTCTTTTCGTGAATAACATACTTCACCCTTTTATCACTGATCTTTGAGATAACTTCTTCATTATATATCTGCTGGGCTGAATCTTTTCCGTTATCATCAACAACAATTACTTCCACATTGGTATAATTTTGCTTTAGCACACTATTAATTGCTCTAACGGGATTCGTGTTATTTCCATATGTAGGTATAATAATTGATACTGTAGGTTTCATTTAACTATGTTCCTTCGCTTTACTCAGGTAATAATTTGTTAGCCAGGTAGACGTTGTTTTTATATCATATCCATGCTTTTTTATATCTTCAATTGGAGTTTGTCTCTTTCCTTTATATTCTTGCGCCAAAGTCAAAACATCACTTGCCCAACTCGATGAAGATTCATGAATTGACTTCCAGCTTACGAGATTACAAACAGCAGATTCATGGCTTACAGAGTCCGAAAAAACACAAGGTAAGCCTGCCGCCTGTGCCTCAATTCCAGCCACAGGCAGTCCTTCCGTAATTGATGGTAGAATAAACGCATCCATTCCCTGGAGCAGCTTATTTACATCATCACGGCGACCGGGCATAATAATCTTTTTTTCCAATCCAGCCGCTTTAACTTTTTCCCGAAAGTTTGGTTCCTCTAAACCATACCCTACCCACAAGCATTTCACATTATCATTTTCCGATGCTAATCTTTTGAAGATTTCAAAAACAAAAAGAGGGTTTTTTTCCGGAATCAATCTACCTACTGTTCCAACAAGGTAGAAGTTATCTGGAATACCCAATTCCTTTCGCACATCTTTTCTCGTTTCTTCATTAAACTTATACTTATCTATATCTATTGCATTCGGAAAGTTTCTATAGTTCTCTCGCTCTACTGCTTTTTTTCCAAAGCGGCGAATGCCGGCTTCCGTTGAACAGCCGAATAGCTCATCTGCCGCAAATCGTGTAGGATATGAAAAAACAGAAAAGGCCAGATCCTTTGGAGTCTTTATAATATTTGCTGAATGGGAATGTACAATAGTAAAAACTCCATACTTTTTGGCTGCCTTAACATAGAAATACGCACTACTTCCGATATGACCGTGAAGCACCTTGATTTCTGGATGTTTAGAAAAAAAATCACAGCATGTATGGTAATACTCAACAACATTCCTTCCTGTCAACTTCGGAACCCTATAAATCCTGCCGCCAAGTGCTCTGATTTCATTATCAAATACTGCTTCCTTTTCTGTGTGCACTAGAAAATCAAATTGAACCTTGGTTCTATCAATCGACCTATAAAGATTCATTATCATGCTTTCTGCGCCACCCAAATTCATACTACCAATAACTTGCAATACGCGAATCGGCTGACTATTCATTTGAGGCATTTTTACTCTCCTAATACGCTTTTATTTGTGATAGTTTTCTACTTTAGACACACTGATCTTTTGCTTTAGACCCATCAATATAATGAGAACCAGTATTCCTTTGTTATAGCAGTTCACTTAAGCAGAAAACGTCTTTCCATAGATTTCGTACAACTCACGCTTCACAACATCTGCTGAATAATCTTGTACTTTCCCCTTATTATAAGTACCCATTTCCAAACGGAGTTTTTCATTCTCCCGTAAAGCATTAAAAGCATTTGCAAATGCTTTCGGATCTCTCGGCGAGCAAATATAACCTCCGTGTGAATCAATCAAGTCCCGAATACCACGGGTATCACTGCCTACACAAGGCAATCCAAGATCCATTGCTTCCAGCAAAGAGCGAGGCATTCCTTCACGGAAAGACATCATCGTAAACACATCCGACATTGCCATTAGTTCAGCCATATCCGTCCGGTAACCCATAAGGTGGAATCTCTCAGATACTCCAAGTTCTTCTGCTAGTTTCTCCAAATTCTCTTTTTCTGGCCCGACACCACAGGCAACATAATGTGCTCCTGGCACATCCTTAAGCGCACGAACGACAACTTCCGTATTTTTGTTTTTGTTCAACTCCCCTGCCGAGACGATAACAAAGGCATCTTCCGGAACGCCAGTGCTTCTACGTTTTTCTACACGATTAATGTCAACCTGTACGCCTACATTTACCCCTGCCCCGTGAATTAAGTACGGCTTCGCACCGCTACGCAGCTTAAATTTCTGAGCCGCCGCATAATCCTCCTCGGTAATAGTAATCAACGTATCTGTAATGTGTGCAAGGATTTGTTCTTCCCATCTATATACCGTTTGATTTATGAATGGAGCACCTCTAAAAAAAAGAAATCCATGCGCCGCATAAAGAACGGGTCGTATTCCCTTTTTTCTTGCAGCCAAACGCGCTAACAGTCCTCCTATCGGAGTACTGCACATCACAGCTTCTATTTGATATTCATCGATTATACTTAAAAGCCGTTTGTATGCATTGATGTTATCCTTATTTAAAGGGTTAGTGTTGATACTAATCTGCTCTGTCACTGCCGGAATTTCTTCCTTATTACCAATAAATTTAGAGAAGTCAGCAGCCCACACAACATCGTGACCCAGTCTTTTCAAAGGTTCAAATGTATTCTTTGCTCCTAGAGCATATGTTTTAACCTTATTTGTTACCATTAATATCTTCATAACTTTCCTCTATTCGACTATAGCTCTTAACTATACGCATTGGTGATCCAGCGACTAAAACATAGTCCTCATTAATATCTTTTGTGACGATTGTTCCCGCTGCAACTACTACACCTTTACCCTTAATCTGGACACCCGGTAAAATAATAGCCCCAGCACCAATCCATGTATGATCGTTCAAGAACACCGGTTTTTCTTCATGGTCCATGTCAGGCTCATCTTTAAGGCATTGCTCACACCAATCGCTCATTCTGTACTGACGCGCTAGCACTATTGCTCCTGTTGAGATTGTAACGCTATTCCCCAGCGTTACCCCCCCTGACACTGCATCAAGCATCCATCATTAATGCAGCAATTGTCTCCAACGACTAGCCGATTAGGCCACTGGATTCGCATTCTTCCTTTGAGGTGTAACGTATCAGTTTTGCCCTTTATCTGGCTCTGATAGTACATATGCCCGAGCTTATTTACAAGCTTGTCTGGATAATAGTAAAATAGCTTGCCAATCAGACCTGATATATGACTCATTTAATTCTCCTGCCAATTAATGTTGCGAAATATGGCATTACGATTACGCCGACCATAATGCATTCAATCACATTGTTTCCATCATTCTTTGAAACATTTCCATCAGGCCTACCTTTGGTTGCCAACCAAGCCTTTCAATTTTTTCTGTATCCAAGTTCATATATAATGTATCTGCATAGCCGAGTTTATTTACGTCTTGCGGCATAATCTCAACCTGAAGATTATTATCTTTTGCAAAATTCTGAGCCATCTGAAGAATCGAGCAATAAGTGTTTTTGTTCGCAGCCGTATAAGCCTGTCCAACCTCTCCATCCAGCAGCACTGTCAAGATTGCCGTAACCGCATCCGCAGTGTACAAATAGCATCGTTCAGTCTGCCCTGAGGTCAGTAAAACAATATTACGCTTTTCTTTTGCACACCGAGCGAATTCTGCGAAAATGCGACCATCATAGTAGTCAACACCAGGGCCAAATGTCTGCGTCAATCGTATTATCTTGGCTGGAATCTGGTACTGCGCAGCATATGCACAGCACAGGCTCTCACAAAGCTGCTTGCTAATCGGATAGCTATTGCGCGGCTGCGTCGGATCGAATCCTCCTAACATATTTTCCGTAACTTTCTGACCTCTTTTCGGAAATCCATAAACTTCCATAGACGAAAGAAAAATCACGCTCCTTGTATTGTTCCGTCGAGCAATTTCAAGGATGTTTTTAGTTCCCTCAACTGCAATATTGATGGTATCTGCCGGATTGTTCAAGAAAAAAGCACTTGAGGTAGGGTTTGCGCAATGAATTATATAGTCAATTTTATTGGAAATTCTTGGCATCCGGAGGAGATCATGTTCGACAAACTCCAACTCGTCTCCATTTCCAAAGATAGCTTCCGCCTTTTTTTGATTTCGTACCCACAGAATGATTTTCAGATGAAGATTATTGTGACGGTTTGCATACAGTAGCGCTCGGACAAGTGTAGAGCCAATTAGCCCCGTTCCCCCGGTTATCAGAAGGGTTGTATTCTGAAATCGTTTCGAATCAATTGATTCCCAAATACTTTTTGAATCCATCTCAAAAATCCAATTTTGTGAATTTCCATAGCTCATTAGATATGTTCCCCTCTTATCCGAAAATCTGAGAATTTTCTCTTGCGTCCTCCAATGCCCGAAAAGTATAAAAATCACTCGGTGTAGTTATTTTAATGTTTTCCGGAGATCCTTCTATTGTATATAGAGGATATCCATAATGTCTCATCAAGCATGCCGAATCGATAAAGTTCAAATTTCCATCATCAATTGCCTTGCAGTGAGCATTCCATAAATCATGTAAAAAAAAGCTTTGTGGGGCCTTTGCCAGTTGACAACGAGAACGTTCAATAATATCTCCGACCATTCCCTGTTCGTTTTTTATGACGGTTGTTTCGATGGCAGGTGATACTGTGATTGCCGAACCATTTTGTTTTACACAGGCAATATTACTGGAGATGGTTTTACCATCTACCAAGGGACGAACTCCATCATGAATCAGGATAACGCTCTCCATAGGAAACAATTCCGAGGCCGTTTTCACGCCATTGTAAATTGATTCCTGCCCTGTGCTTCCGCCAGGTACAATAGCCGTCACTTTTGTCAAATGATATTGTTCAATCAGTGTTCTACTATAGTCAATCCAACTTTCCAGCATAACAAGAATAATTGCATCAATTTCGTCATGCTTTTGGAACTGTTCCAATGTATATACCAAGATCGGCTTACCGTGCAATTCCAGAAATTGCTTTGGTTTGGTTTTCGTATTCATTCGCTGGCCTGTTCCTCCAGCAAAAATCAGGGCAATATTCATTGCTCTCACCTCCACACATTTTTTAATTCCTTATCAGCTCAAGAACCCGATTCAGGCACTTTTGAGTCGCATTCTCCTTGTGAGTGACATACCCAGCACAGTATGCGCCGCACTTTGCACTTTCCTCTTTGTAATTCATATTCTGGATAAGATTCAGTACGTCATCTTCGTTTTTGAAGACTCCGTTTGGGAACTCGCTCTCCAGGTCCATAAAAAGGCCATAATTCTGTTTATATGTATCATAATCCGGTGCAAAGCAAATCATCGGTTTTGACAGCAAACCATAATCAAAGAACGCACTTGAATAGTCCGAAATCAAATAATCTGCCGCTAAATAAAGCTTGTTGACATCCGGATAATCGGAAACATCTTTGACAAATTCTGAACTGTGTTCGCTAAGTAACCCTTCCTTTGTAAAATGATGTGCTCTTACAAGGAGGCAGTAATCTTTTCCAAGCTTTTTTTCCCACGCCGTATAATTCAGCCCTTGAAGTTGTCCTTCGCGCCATGTGGGCATATACAGCACTGCTTTCACGTGTTCAGGAATTTCGAGTTCACTACGGATTTTCTCTCTGTCGCTTTCGGTAAATGCCATCAACTCATCTTCACGTGGTCTACCACACCACAGCATTGATTCATCAGTAGCGTTGAACCACTTAATGAAAATGTCATGTGTATACTGCCCATCGCAGCAAAAAATATCTACCCGTGAAAAATCGTAGTCCTTACGTCCAGCAACAGCATTTCCGCCTTTCTTCGGACCAGTTCCATGCCAGGTATTCAAATAAACGGTTTTCTTCTTCTTGAAATTCAATCCGCGCTCAATATTAACATCCGTGATCCAGATTTTTGCTCTAAGCGCAGTTTTGAAATATTGCGGCGAATCCATCTTAACAACCGATGCACCTTCGACCGTCTGCTTTTCGGGATGTGTAAAAGCCCAAACATAGTGATAATCCGAAAAGCGAGGATCCTTTTTCATGGCCTCAAAAAGCACTCTCGGACTACCAGCGTATTGATCGCCACTCATCGCAGAAAGAAGGATTAAATGGTCATCAAAGCCAGTAAACATTCCCCACACTTGAAAGAGGAAACTCATAACCACTCTGTATAAGCGTTGAACCCATGGATAATGTTTAATTGCGTAAGCTAACTTCTCATGCATCGTAATTTCTTCCTCTCCGCATATCAAAGATTACAGCCCAGACTCATTCTCCAAGAATCTGAGTCGTTTATTCCTTATAAAGCTCTACTAATCGTCCTCAGCAGCGTGATCTACACACTGCTGCTAAAACGTTTTGCTCACTCCTGCCCCATCGCCGTAGTCGCACCTTCTGCCACACCTTCAGTACTCTCCGGCATAAACAGGATTTTGACAGTCGCCAGCATGATTTTCAAATCCTCGATCAGGCTGGGATGTGCAATATACATCAGATCCATCTGCAGCTTATCGTAGGGGGTGGTGTTATACTTGCCGTACACCTGTGCATAGCCGGTCAGACCAGCCTTTGCCTGCAAGCGCAGCGCAAACTCCGGCATTTCCTCACAGTACTGTGCGGCGATCTCCGGGCGCTCCGGACGAGGGCCAACAACGGACAGATCACCCTTTAGGATGTTCAGCAACTGGGGCAGCTCGTCCAGACGGCAAGCGCGAATGATATGACCGACCTTTGTAATACGGTCATCCTTGTCGCCGGTGGAAAGACGTGCCACGCCATCCTTTTCCGCATCCACACGCATAGAGCGGAACTTCAAAATCTCAAACTGCTTGCCGTCCTTGGTCAGACGCACCTGCTTGTAGAAGGCGGGGCCACCATCGGACTTGACCGCAATAGCTGTGATCAAGAACAGCGGGCTCAGGATGATCAGTGCCACCAGCGAGATCACAATGTCCATCGCGCGCTTAACGAACAGGAACTCCGGGCTAGCCATGTAACGACCGACGCGCAGCATCGGCAGATGGAACATATGCATGGGCCATGCGCCACTCATAATAACGTCGCCCACACGGGGGATGACGAACATATTGATGCCCTTCCCCACGCAATGCTTCAGGATAATGTTTCGCTCATGGCTGTGAACACCACTGACGAAAACCGTTTCCATGCCATCCAGAATACTCAGGTCTGCCAAGCACTCCGACACGCTCAGGGTGACCTGCACGTCGTATTTCTGACTCAGACCGTACTCGTTGATGAGCTTTTCCATGCCGTGCCGCACATCGTAGACCACAGCGGTCTTCTGCGGCGGGAAGGTCGTGTAGTACCATTTATGTGCGCAGGATGCCCAGATCGCAGCCATCACCAGCTGCCCTACAATTGCCGCAATACCCGGCAACAAATTGCAGAGCTTTGCCGACATCAGGCAGATCACGATGTACAAAATACCATCGGTTGCCATAGCGCCAAGGATCTGGCCGTACACCAGTTCCGAGACCCGCTGCATGGACATCCAGAACGCATCGTAGACCTTGCCCAGTGCAATGTACAGGATAAAAAACAGACCTAATATCGCAAAATGACCCTTCCATGCCAGATTGGCATAGGTCTGGTGCGAGTAGTATAGGAACCAGCAGGCCGCAAACGGCAGCTCGATCATCAGAACATTCAGAATCTTCACGACCCGCAACATCACATCATGCTGAAATTTTGACATAATCCCCCAATAACTCCTTTAGCTTTTCTTTTTGCACTTCACTCATCTTTTTCCGACCAACCTTGCAGCAGTCGCTTTCTGGGCACATACCCATCGGCTTAACCAGCCTTGTCCGGTCTTGGGAACAGCAGTTCATTTTGCTCCGGTGCGCCTACGGCACGTTTCCGGTTCCCCCACCGCATCCCGATGGCATCCAGCTTTGCAATCCGTTCCTCTGTCAAAACAGCACAGCTTTTTTCAGGATTCTGGCGGGTATACCGCTGCCGCTTGACCCAAGTTCCGAGGTTGTACCCGTTCGGTGACACATATTCAGCCGGGATATTCAGGTCGCCGTGGGCATCAAAGTAGCGCTTCGCTTCCTGATACCCTTCGTTCCACTGGCGGTCATTGCGGTTGCCCCAGTACATCCCGATTCTGTTCAGCCGCTCGACCTGCTCGTCTGTCAGCTTTCCTTTTGGGTACGCCCATTGCTGGCTTGCGACCCATTGCCCCAGCCGTTCACCAGCCGCTGTCACATAGGAACGTGGGATATTCAGATTGCCGGTTTCCTCATAATAGGTCGCAGCCAGCGCATAAGCCTTTTCCCACTTGGCATCGAAAATGTTCCACACCATGCCGAGCTCATCAAGTTGCGCGATGCGTTCTTCCTTCAAGCGACCGTTCAGCTTCTGCTGCCGGGTCTTGATGATCCACTGTCCCAGTGGGTAGCCGTCCGGGTCTACATATTTTCCGGGCACCATCAGGTTTCCGTAGGTGTCGTGGTATTTCTTTGCAACCTCAAATCCGTGCTGCCACGCGATTTCCTTCCGGTTGCCCCAGATCATCCCGATGCTGTCCAGCCGCGCAATCTGCTGCTCGGTCAGATTGCCTTGGATCTGCCCCTCGCGCACCCGGCGCTGAGTCACCAGCCACACCCCAAGGCTCAGACCGCCGGGCGTGGTGTACAGTTTCGGGACGTTCAGGTTGCCGTGTTCCGCATAGTAGATGCTGGCCTCGGAGAAATAGTGCTCCCAGCCGGAAGAAAGGCTCGCCTGCAGCTGCTCGAACAGCACCCGGCAGTCGTGCACCTGCTCGATGACCTCGAACCGCTCGGTCACGATCTTGTCGCCCTC
>ONZW01000345.1_pt1 | contig 39224 bp, 54 predicted proteins | sample 1671071 | NCBI WGS metagenome assembly ONZW01 (sample SAMN06348119, study PRJEB24527) | human gut metagenome | biome: human gut; feature: ankylosing spondylitis patient; material: feces | host: Homo sapiens | place: China | collected 2015-10
TCGATGTCTGTGGTCTGCTTGCCGTCAAAGGGCCGCTTCCACGCCCGGCTCCGGTCGGCGCACACCACCACCGCCAGGGGCGCGCCGTAGAGCTCCGCCGCCCCGGCCAGCCGTCTGCGCCCGTCCGGCGTCTCCACCACCAGCAGGCGCACCGGCTGGCAATTGGCGGCGGTGGGGGCCGCCTGGGCCGCCTCCAGAAGCTGCTCCACCTTTTCCGGCTCCACCGGACGGTTCTGATATTGGCGCACCGAATAGCGCGCCCGAACCAATTTCAAAAAGTCCATCTCGGATACTCCTTTACGAGGTTGTATTTCAGGCCGGCCTGTACTATCATTATATCCGAATCCATCTTCCGCGCAAGAATGTACTTTTCGGGTAGATACTACCCAAATGGAAAGGAGCTCCCCTATGGAAATCCCCTGCTGCGGCTTTACCTGCCCCGTTGAGGCCACCCTGCGCCTTGTGGGCGGAAAATATAAAGCGGTGATCCTCTGGCACCTGATGGACGCGGGCACCCTCCGCTACCACGAGCTGCACCGGCGCATCCCGCGGGCCACCGACAAGATGCTGGCCCAGCAGCTCCGTGAGCTGGAGCGGGACGGCCTGCTCCGGCGCGCCGTCTATCCGGTGGTGCCGCCCAAGACGGAGTACAGCCTCACCGACTTCGGCCGGAGCCTCGCCCCCATTCTGGACGAGATGTGCCGCTGGGGGGAGTGGTATCTGGCCCAGAGCAGCTCCGCTTCCTCTTCACAATCTTGAAAAAGGGCCCTCCGCCGGCGGCGGAGGGCCCTTTCCGCGCGCTGTCTGATTACGCCATCTCCCCGGCCAGGGAGCGCTCCATGTAGTCCCGGATGATCTCCGGATCGCCGGTCTGGCCCAGCACCCACATGAGCTTGGTCACCGCCGCCTCGGTGGTCATATCCCGGCCCTGGATCACCCCCTGGGCCAGAGCCCTCTGCCCCACCTCGTAGACGGAGAAGTCGCTGGGCTCGTAGAGGCACTGGGAGCACACCACCACGGTCATGCCCGCCCGGGCGGCCGCCTGGAGCTTGGCGATCAGATCCCGCCGGACGAAGTGCAGCCCCCCAGCGCCGAAGGCCTCGATGACGATGCCCCGGTAGTGCATCTGGAGCAGCATGTCGAAGATCTCCGGGTCGAGTCCGGGGGTGAGCTTGATGAGGAATACCTTGTCGCACAGCTTGTCCCGCAGGGCGCACGCTCCGGCGGTGGCGGGGATGGCCTCCCGGTGGATCTGCAGCCCCTTGCCGTCCACATTGGCGGCCAGGGGCCAGTTGACGCTCTCAAAGGCATCGAAGTCGGTGGTGCGGGTCTTGACCGCCCGGCAGCCCAGAATCACCTTCCGGTCGAAGGCCAGGAACACCCCCGGCACGCCGGAGGCCGCCATGGCCAGGGCGGTGCGCAGATTCTCCATGCCGTCGCTGAGGGGGTGGGCCATGGGGAGCTGGGCCCCGGTGAGCACCACCGGGATGGAGATGCCCCGCAGCATGAAGGACAGCACCGAGGCAGTGTAGGCCATGGTGTCGGTGCCGTGGGTAATCACGATGCCGCTGTACTCCATCCGGTTTTCAAAGACGTGGCGGGCGATGGTCTGCCACTCCTCCGGCTGGATGTTGGAGGAGTCCAGGTGGAGGATATCCCGAATCGTGATGTCGTAGCAGTCCATAATTCCCTGGGGGAGCAGCCCGGCCAGGGCCTCCCCGTCCAGGCCGGGGGCCAGTCCCTCCGCCGTGGGCAGAGAGGCGATGGTGCCCCCGGTGGTCAGCAGCAGGATGTGGGGCCGCACTCAGAACACCTCCGCCAGGGCCTCCGCACGGCGGGCGGCGTCGGCCAGAAGCGCCTCCTTGTCGTTGCGGATATCGTCCAGCCCCTCGGCGTCCAGACACTGGAACTCCGGGATGCCGTACATAGTGCACAGGGCCTTCAGCACGGGGGTGGCCGTCTCCATGGGGGTGCCGGCGTAGTTGCCGCCCCGGGTGGTGATATAGAGCAGCTTGGAGGCCCGGCACAGCCCCACCATGGCCCCCTCCTCGCTGTAGCCAAAGGTGAGGTCGGTGACGGAGATGCGCTCCAGGTAGATCTTCAGGATGGCGGGGAAGCTCATATCCCAGAAAGGGGCGGCAATGACGAGCTTATCCGCCGCCGCGAACTGCCGGGCGGGCTCAAACATGGGCTGCTCCAGCTTGCCCGCACTCCAAAGCGCGTCCCGCTCGGCCAGCACCTCCGGGTACTGTGGCTGGAGCCGGTCGGCGCAGAGATCCCGCTCGGTGATCACCGTATCCGGGTGGCCCGCCCGGTAGGCCTCCAGAAAGCGCCGGGCCAGCTTCAGCGTGCGGGAGCGCTCTCCACGCACGCAGGCGTTGATAAAGAGAAGGTTTTCCATCGTAATTCACACTCCTGAGAGAAGGATTTCCAGTCTGCTCCTATCCTATCACAGGGCATGGCGGGATGCAAGCCTCCACTAGCCTCCCGGCCATCCGAGCCAAGCCCCCAGCCACAGCACCAGCCATGCCAGCGCCGCCAGCCCCCAGCCACAGCACCAGCCATGCCAGCGCCGCCAGCCCCCAGCACGCCGCCCCCAGCCGGTTGAGCCACGCCTCCGCCGTCTTGGCATCGCTCCCATCAAAGTGGAACCATTTCCTCATCGTCCTCTTCATCATTCTTCCCCCTTGTAGCGCGACAATAAATTTGAGAAATTGAGACAACGAAAATGAGAAAAAATAGCGCCCAACTTAGAACTATTTCTGAGCTGACCGCTCTTTAATCCATACGATATAATTAAGATAAGCCGTGGCGACGGACAGACTCCTTTCCATGTGGTTCATCCAATGGATAGTTCCTCCGCCACGGCTTTTATATGTCTCTTTTGACCTCGGCTCAGAGGCGCACTTTTACCGTGTGGTTACCTCAACAAGATACTCCAAAGACACCCAGCCCTTATCCGTCCTGCCCCAGCCGTCCCTGGCCTCCAGCACGTCCACCACCGTGCCCATGGGATACGCCCCCACCTTGCCGTAACCGGTGCCGGGGCCGCTTCGGATGTTGACGCCGATGCTGGGCGTCACTTTGTACTTGCCCATACTCTCCTCCTTGTCCGGCGGCTCCTGGCCGCCCTCCGTCGTCCAGATACACAGATAGCCCTTGACCCGCTTACCGTTGCTGATGCGCTGGCCGTCCCCAAAGTCGCAGTTGGAGGAGCTGCCTGCGTCGAGGCCCAAGGCCCGCAGGTTGGCCGCCTGGTCGTACCGGCAGCCGATGCTCACCAGTTCGTCCCGCAGCGCCTCGGGGGTCTTGGCGTCGCGGGTGCCGTCGCCGGAGCAATACAGGATCACCCGCGCCCCGGCCAGGAGAGCGGCGGAGCGCCCCCGTGTGCCCCCGTACTCCGGGGAGTAGCTGAGGGCCTTACCCGGCCCCCTGGTGGGCGTCAGCAGCTCCACGCCGCTGATATAGGACGCTCTGCCTCGATCCGGGATCAGATCCATGCGGATGTCCTCGCCCGCGTCCCAGGTAAGGCCCTGGCAGTTCCATCCGGCGTCCGCCTTGACCGTGCCATCAATCTTGAGGTTGCCGACGGGCCTCCCGGTGATTGTGTCATAAAACCAGGCGTTGAGGATATACTGGCACCCGCAGGCGGCCTTGACCTGCTCCATAGACCGCCCCCCGGCCTCCACCAGGGCGGCGCGGGTGATGTCCGCCCTGGTGATGACCGCTATGTACTTACTCATGGCCTACGGGCTCCTCCTCGGGGCCGTCCACGGGGGTGTCCATGTAATCGACTATGCCCTGGTAGTCCTTGCTGCCCCACCGCTTGCACAGCTCCTTGTAGCGCACCTTCCGGGCATGCTCAAACTCAGCCCAGAGCGCCCCGAAGGCGTCCTCGCCCATGTCGGCCTCCATCCGCTGGAGCTCCGCGAAGTCGGGCGCAAACCCGGCGGGCAGCTTACCAACCGGGTCGAGCTCCTTGCCGTGCCTGATGTTGTTGCGCAGCTTGGCCGCCTTGACGGACAGGTCAGGGCCCTCCATGGCGAACAGGGGGACGATCAGCTTGTTGATGTTTTTCATGGTTCATGCTTCCTTTCGATTTTTAAATATAAAACAGCCCCGTCCTGTCGGTTGACAAAACGGGGCGGGGTGGTATAATAGAGACAGAAGGGCGCTGCAACAAGCGGTTAGCCCGGTACGAGGTTAATAAAGCAAAGCTCTAGAAACCGTCACTTGGCCGAGTGGCGGTTTCTGCTTTTCACGATAATCGTAACGGTAAACCGTCCGATATGTAATGTGATCCGCATAGGCCTCACCCCCTTTCGGGAGGTGTGGCTAACCGCCTGCCGTTATTGCAGCGCCGCAGTCAGTATACCACAAGCGCCGTGTTTTGTCTAATCTTGCCGCCTGGACGGGGCGGCCTTTTTTATGCCTTCTCCAGGGCCGGGGCAAGCAGCCCGGCCAACTCCTGATACTCCTCCGGGGTGAGCCGGTCGGCAGCCAGGTAGACATCCATCTTGTCCTGGAGGCCGTCGGTTCGGTTCTTCTGGATGAGCAGTTTGCAAAGGTTGTATACAGTTGTCATGGCATTCTCCTTTCTCAGTTAGCGGTCAGCTCCAGCATACAAAGCCGCTCCTCATGGTCGGCCAGCATGTCCAGAGTGATGTCCTCTGCCGAGGGCGATTCCGGCCCCGATGGTCTTGTGTCCGGGGCGGCCTGTCCTGTTTCGGGATTGTAGCGCCACCCCTGCTCCACATTGTCCTGTACCTCTACACAGCGTCGTGCAAATGCCTCGCTATACCACTTCTCTGGCGGGAGTGCATACTCCGGGATGATTTCGCGGACAGTGTTGTCCTCATTTAAATAGACTGTTTTCATTAAAATCACTCCCTACCGTAAATCGCCACATATCCATCGCCGCCTTTGCCACCTATGCCGCTGGGCTTATACTCGCTGGAACGAAAAGTCCATCCCGCTCCACCACCTCCTCCGCCACCACCGCGGGTACCGTTTTTACCCATTATTGCATTGCTCTGGCCGGTAGCTCCAGCGCCACCATTACCGGCTCCACCGTCACCGCCATTTCCGCCGGGAGTTGGCGGATCATTAAGACTAGGATTGCCCCCTCCGCCACCTCCGCCACCGAAAGGTTTAAACCCAACAATAGAAATAATAGGCCCGGCATTGCCATCGCCATCGCCATTGTTATTATGGCTACCACCACTACCACCTATCATGAGCCAACCAGGAACAATCTCATTGGGGGCGTAGCCACCACCCATGCCACCAAGATTGGCTATTCCACCACTGCCACCAGGTACGGTAATACCAAAAGCGCTACTGCTCCCACCAGCGGAGCCATTATTAGTGACGGACGGTCCCAAAGAAGAGACTGCACCAGCTCCACCAGTTCCAACAACAATATTATTGTTTTGAATTGTACTGCTATCCAAAACATGGAAACACGCTACGGCCCCACCCCCGCCGCCACCTCCACCGCGCTCTCCACTCGAACCTCCGCCTCCTCCAGCACCAACCACAACCACAAAAACATCTGTATATTTGCGGTCGAACGTATGGGTGTAGCTCCCTGGTGATGTGTATTCCTTTATCAGTTTATAGCCAAGCTTCTGTTTGAGAGTCTGGTCAACATGCTCGTCCACATAGCTCTTGTGGGCGGCGTCTGTTAGGTCAGTAGGAGCGGCCAGATTGGCTATCTTGTGACCACTCATGCTAATTGCACCGGACATGACTCCACCGGAACTTGCAAGAGCCCCCACCTGCTCCACCGTGACGGCGTGGGGGTTGTTCTTGTTCCCGGTGTGGGCAGTCAGGGCCTGCTGCACCGCCTCCGCGCTGCCCGCCGGGTCATAGTCCATCTTTGGGAGCTGCCCGGCGGGCACCTTGCCGTCCTCTCCCAGCGTGGCCACACCGCCCGGCTTGCCCTTCTCTGTGGTTGGGATGTAGTCCATGTGGGGAAGCTGCTCGCTGGGTACTTTACCATCCTCACCTAAATCGGCCTTGTTGGGATGGGCATCCTCGGCGGTGTTATGCTGTTGGATCATAGCCTCCACGTCCTCCGCGCTTAAGTACAGCGGATTCCCGGATGCCTCAAAGGAGATGTTCTCTGTCTGCTCCACCCGGATCTGGAGCTTGAGCCGCTCATAAATCACAACGCCGTTGTCCTTGGTGTCCAGATATTCGCACTCAGCGCCTGCGTTGTCGTAGAGATAGACTCCCTCCTCCTGGGTGTCTGGATCTTGGGTCAGGAGACCCAGTTCCCGGTAAGAGAATCCCTCGTCAAACTGGCTGTTATCCAGTGTGACCACCACTACGCTCTGCTTTCCGTCGTCCGTAGTCAGAATACCGTCGATCTTCATCGAGTGCCGTTCGCTGACCAGCTCTGTGCGGTTAATCATAGAACCGTTACCCAGCAGACCGTCACCGATTGCAACACGGGTGAACTTGATGCCTTTCCCCTGGTGGCGCTTGGCCTCTATGGTCTGGCCGAAGGTGGTAAGTTTCAGTTTCGTGAAAGCCATATTCTTACTCCTGTCTTATCGTCATTTGCCTACCGCGCTCCACCGCTGCCGCGATATAGAGTGGGGCCTCATACCGCTGTTCCTTGGATAGGTGCAGTAAAGTCCGCGCTGGTTTTATCTTGTTCAGCTCCTTCAGGAGCAGCTCCCGGTCATCCAGCACAATATCGCCGCCGATAAACCAGACGGTAGCCTCGGCCCAGTGGTCGGGTTTCTCACCCGGTTCGATCAGGACATTATCATAACCGAAGGCTTGAGCCAGATACCGAATACCACTGTTCAGCCCGGCCATGGACGAGATGGCCCCTTTCATGGCGAGCCGGTTCCGGTAGTTTTCCAGTGCCTCCCCTTCTAGACGGAGCATATCCCTGTCCTCGCCATGGACGGAGAGCATCACATCCGAGCAGGTGAGCACAGACGCCTCCTCCCGGATACGGAACAGTTTCTGCTTGCACTCGTCAAAGGAGCGGCCCATGACCTTGAAAAAGATGTAGAACTGGTTCAGGGCCTGTTTACCACGCTTCAGGGGGCTAAACAGCAGGTAGAACATATACTCGCCAAAGGACTGAAACATGGTCACACCCCCTTCACGGTAACGGTGATCTTCCCGGCCATGATGACCTTCTCCACATCCAGCGTCACGTCTGCTGCCGGGGTGGTTACGGTCACATTACGCACAACGGAGACATCGCTCTTTATCTTGTGAATGATATCCGCATGGGTCAGCTCATTCAGGGCGACGTTACGGTTGCGGAGTGTCAGTAAATCGTTGACCGCAGTTTCCACGCGGGCCACAAGTCCATCCTGGCTGAGAGAGCTGGAGACGGTCACCGTGACTGCGATGTCCTGGGTGACAACCTCCGCGCTTTTGACCTGGATGTCGGTGTCCGGTTCCCGGATCTCCTCACAGGCTGTCCGGCACAGCTCCAGCAGCTCCTCGGTTGCTGTCCCGGCCTCTGAGGTGATGATAATGTCCACCGTGCCCTGGCCTCTGGGATGTTGATCCTTGACTGTCACATACAGCACCCCGGCGATGGCCGAGCATACGTTGATATAAGTGTCCCGCAGCGGGACAAGGGCCAGCTCGGACCAGGAGCGGAGTGTCCGCTCTCTGGCGCTCTCATCGTCTTCCGTGTCGCTGCCCTCCCGGGTGAGCCAGTCCCTTTCGTTCGTAATGGTCACCTCGCCCAGATAGGTGAGCGTCCTGGTAATTTGGGCCGCGGGGACGTTGTAGCGGCTTCCCTCAATCTCAGCTTCCACCGGCACCTCTACGGAGGCCGCCCCTTTTTGGAGCGTGGTCTCCTCCAGAACGATGAAACGCAGTTCGTCGCCATTGATGTCCTTGATGCTTTTGAAGATATGCCCCCTGGGAATCTTGATGGCCTCGCCGTCCATCTCCGTCCTGGAGACGGTGACCGTCCCCTGGGCCTTCTGCGCCTGCTTGCGGCTCTTGGAGTAGTCCGCCATCTTCAGATCCAGCCATACCCCGGTGGCATGGCTCACAAACATCTGGTTCAGGATGGTACGTCCCAGCTCCAGAAGTTCAATCTGGATGCGGAGCAAAATAAGCATCAGGGTATAGAAGATGCCGCCGCTGTGGAAGTTGGTAATGGAGAAGCCCTCGTCGGCCAGCTCCTGTATTTTCTGATCCTTCAGCTCCATCAGGTCGGGAACCGGGATGACTTGGTCTAAAATCTCGTTGTCAATCAACTACACGCACCTCCAGGCTGACCGGGTCAATGATAATATTCAGGGTCTGCATGCGGTCCTCCTCCGTTGTCTGGAACGAGCAGTAAACGTGAAAGGTATCATCCACAGCATCTACCTGAACTTGTATGCTCTCAGAGAGGACGACCTCCCTCTTTTGCAGCCCGGCCCGTACCCGCTGAGCGATCTCAAGCCGGACGAGGTCGCCGTCCTCAGATTGCAGGAAATCATACAAGCTCCAGCCGAAATCCTCATCATAAAAGAGCTCGCCCCGCTGGGTCTGGGCCTCAAGGATAATGGACTGATAAAAGCACTCCAGCTCCGTACAGAGGGGGGCGTCGCCGTCTGTCGCCCGGGTGAGCTGGCCCTCCTCATCCAGCCGGATGTCCGTGTCGTGCAGCCCAGTCACAGAACCACCTCCCCGATGATGACTGGCGTGAGGTCGCCGAAGGGGAGCGCGATGGCGGCCAGCGCCCCGGCCTGGAGCTGTATCCTGGATCGCACATTGGGCAGGGGTGGGAAGCTGCTGTCCTCGTTACCGAAGCGGTCCACCACTGTCAGGGTGTATTCCTGCCAGCGGCCCACGATGCGGCCCCGGTAGCTCCTGCCGCTCTCATCGTTGTGGATGTCCAGCTCCTCCGCCTCATACGTGTCTGTGAGTTCCTTTACGCTGGACACGCGGACCAGAAGGACGGCGGGTGTCACCAGATGCGTATAGCTCTGCTTCAGCACATCCTCAACGACTTTTTTGACAAACTGCTCTAGCTGCTTACCCATGGTGTCCCTCCTCAAAAGTAGATGTGTGTACGGATGAAGCCCTGGTCGCTGGTCAGGTGCCGGACTCGCGCCACCTCCACCTCGCCCTCCACCTCGGGGTGGACGACCTGGATGTGGTGCGAATGGCGTACAAAGGGGGCTGACACGGTTTCCAGGTCCCAGAGACTTCCCCGGCGGACGAGGCTCAGGATGTTCTTCCCGACTTCGAAGGTGTAGGTCACGGACTGCTCCGGCTTCTCGTCCCAGTAAAAGACGCCGCCGGAAAAGAAGTAGGGGACCTGGATGCCCCAGGCCGCCGCCACGGCGTCCAGGGCCTGCACGCCGCTCTGCTTGCGGATAGAGAGCTGCTTCCGGGCCGGGTATACCGTGGAGGCCAGCTTCAGCTCCGTGAGGCCCGCCTGGGCCAGAATATACCGGATAACCTCCTGGGGCGTTGTCTCCAGAAAGGTCTCGTTCACTGTCAGGCCCTCCAGCAGCAACATCGCGTCTTTCAAGACAAGCTCGTTGGCACGGCTGCCAGCGCTGTATGGCTTGGCGACATAGCCAGTAAACACCTCATCGAACGCGCCGCCATAACCCAGCAGCACCGCACCGGGGGCCAGCCGGGCAAGGCTGACCTCCGGCATGTAGCGGTCTGTAAACCGAATTTTCGCCCAGTCATAGCGGGCGTCCTTGGCAGAGGATACTTCTATTTCAATGCCCTGGTTAAACACATATCCACCAGCTTGCACCGTAATCTGTGGATAAAACAACTCGATTGTTTCCATGGTCACGTACTCCTCTGCTTGGTTTTCAGCTTTGACCGCACCTTGGAGGTGTCCGCGTCATCTACGGCGGGAGAGCGGTCTTTCTTGTTTACCAGGGCCTTCTTACTTTTGGTTACATTGGCATACCCGCCGCCGGAGCTGCCGGACGATGTTGGGGAACTGCCCCGACCGGAATCCAGATAGCTCGTGTAGTCCGTCTTCAGGCTGCCCGAGGTACTGGAGGAACCACCGCCCTTTTTAGCGGACGAGGAGCTGGTAGAGCTGGAGGAGGACTTGACGGCCTGGATAGTCTGGGGGATATACTCCCACAGTTCCAGTGTGATGGAGAAATACCCCTTCTTGTTCTCGGCCTTGTGATTCAGGGATTTAAACAGAACCTTGTCAATGCCATGGGCCGCCGTGTCCTCACACACGATGGGGATCGGTTGGGGGACACTCTGGCCCGCCGCCCGGAATATGGCCCGGAGGGTCTCCAGCCGTTGATATTTGGTCTGTGTCTCTGTATCGTCCACCACAAGCTCGATGTTGACCTTGGCGTCCTCGTAGCCGGTGGCCTGCTTGGGCTTGGTGGAGCTGCCCTCCACCTCCTGCTCGTCGATCTGGGCTGACTCCTTGACCTCGATACTCTTGACAAGACCAGGGAGGACGACCCCGTTGAGCTTTATGGTTCCATCTTCCACAAATATCATGAGAGCCGCCCTCCTTCTTCATGCCAGCACATAGTCGGTCTCCGGGTCATCATCCGGGTCTTCGCTGCTGTTAACCTTGTCCTCCAGCTCGTCCAGGATTTCGAGCAGATCCTGGAGCTGCTTGATCTTCTTAATATCCACCTGAAGCACCAGCTTCTTAACGATGTAGACCTTGCCGCCGTTGGAGCCGGGGGTGCCCCCGCCCTCGGTGTTTTGGTTCTCATCCGAGTCTCCTCCCAGCCGGACCGGTTTAGGAGTCTCCTGTTGAAGGCTGACCTTCGCGCCGTCCAGCCCCTTCGTGATAGCGTTGGCCGGGGCGTCGTCCGCCAGGGCTACGCCCTCGGCGAAGGTGGTCATGGTCTTTTTGCCGCTCAAGGTCAGGGTGCTCAAGGGCCCCTCCTTGGCGTCGGAGTGGGGAAACAGATTGCCGATCTTGGAGAAGATCCCCTTAACTGCGTTGATAGGGGCCATTGCCACGGACAGGATGCCGTTGACAAAGGTGGTGATGAGCCGCTTTCCCGCCTCACCAAACCAGGCTATTTTCTCACCAATCCAGCCTATCACGTCGGAGAAAAAGCCCTTGATGGTTTCGATGCCCTGGCCGATCGCCGTACCGATTGACTGGAAGAAGGCGAGGAAGGACTGGAAGCCCTGCTTCAGCCAGTCAATGCCCGCTGAGATTGCTGAGCAGGCCGCGTTCCATACATTCTGTATGAACGCGGTCACGGTGTCCCAGTTCTGCCAGAGCAGCACCAGGGCCGCTATAAGCGCCACAATCGCCAGGATGATCCAGGTAATGGGGTTTGCCAGCAGGGCGGCGGTGAAGGACCACACCGAGGCTATGAGCCCAGGCATGGCGGTTGCTGCGGTCACGATGGCCTGCTTCGCCATGCTCACCAGCCCGAGGGCCATGTTCTTCAGGGCGGTCACAGCGGATACGGCGGCGGTCTTTGCCATGCTGGCAATCTGGAGGGCCACGTTCTTGATTGCCCCCACCGCGCCGGAGCCTGCTGTCCGAATGAGGCTAAAGCCCTTCTTTATGGCGTCGCCCGCATATAGACCGTATATTTGGATTGTCTCAAATATATCCGGCAATCGTCGGATGACGCCGATGAAGCCGCTAACCAGCCCCGCCGTTTTGGTAAACACGAGGCCCACGCCGCCCATGACGGCGATGAGGGTGCCTCCCACGGTCAGGAAGCCGCCTATGGCAAGGACTACCAGAAGCAGGACGCGCACCAGATCCTGGTGGTTGTCGACCCACTCAGCGCCCTTTTGGATGACTCCTGCGGCTCCTTCCATGAGGTCATTGACCACCGGAAGCAGCGTATTCCCCGCCGCCTCTGCGACGTTGTGGAGCTGCTGCTGGAGCCTCTCAAACCGTTCCGGCTCTGTCTCGTTCATGGCCGAGGCCATTTCCGTGGCGACCGCTGTGCCCTGGCCCATGGCGTCGTACAGATTCAGGATATTGTCCTGAAGCTCTCCGGTCTTGTTGTAGAGCAGGTCAATGAAGTCCACGGCCTCGACCGTGCCGAACGCCGTGGAGATTTCCTGCTTTTCAATGGCGTCGATGGTGTCGCCGTACTTGCTTCGCAGTTGTTCCAGGATTTCCGGCAAGCTCCTGAGCTGGTTATTCGTATCGAGGAAGGAAAGCCCCAGCTCCTCACCTGCCTTCGCCGCAGACCGCAGAAACGCGGAATACTGAGTACCTGCCTCCGAGCCGCTCATGGTGGCCTGAAGCATTCCCAGGACGGAGAGCTGCTCCTCCAACGGGACATTGGCATTTGTGGCCGCTGCGCCCAGGCTCTCGATTGACGCGGCCATCTCCGAGCCGGTCGTCTTAAACTGCTGAACGCTGCGCGCAATCCCCGCCGAAAAAACCTCGCCGAACTCCAGGTCGGTGAGATCCTCATAATACCCCTTGTAAATGCCGTATCCGGTGGCGAACAGGCTGGTCATTTCGGCTACGGTTGACTTGGTAGCCTTGCCGGTCAGAGCGGCCAGAGTGGTGAACTCTGCCACGCCCTCGTCACTGAGGGAGGCGATGCCGCTCTTGATGTCGTAGGAAGCGGAGATAAAATCCGCCTTGGAGGTTCCGGCCCACTGGTCGGAGAAGCTGCGGGCCGCGTCTTCCACGGCCTCCAGATCCTTGACGCCCAGGGAGGCCAGCTCGCCAAGAGCCCGGCGCGTCTCGAAGGTGGCCTCCACAGGGGCCAGGGCGGCCCCCGCGATGGATGAGCCCAGCTCCGTCATTACCGCGCCAGTCTTGACCATGCCGCCGAGCGTGCCCTCCAGCTTCTGGAGCCTGGAGACGCCGCCGTTAACGCTGCTGTTGATCTTCGCCATGGGGCCGGTGATGTTGTCCACCATGTTCATGATGAGGGACAGCTTGAACACGCTCTCCAGGCTCATGGGCTGTGCTCACCCCCACCCCAGGGGGACGCCCGGGGATGTCCCGGCCCTCGCTCTCTTGCTCTCAAGTGCTGTTCACCTCCCGGTCATTCGCTGCCGAACACTTCAGAGATCGCCCAGGCAACGATGTTCTTCTCCAGCTCCTGCACATAGCGTGCCTTCGCTATGTAACTCAGGAACTCGCCGATCTCCACCTTTTCCGGGTCAAATCCCTCTAAGAGAGGAGGAGGCAAGAAGCGGTAGATCTCCAAAAGCCCGGCTTCCACCAGACTGCTTCTAACCTCCTCGGCCCGCTCTCTTAGAGCTTTTTCAAATTTACCGCGTTCGTCAGGCCCAGGATCTCCGTGAGCTTGCCCGCGATGGTCAGGGCGACGCCGGGGTATTCCTCCAGCTCAGAGGTCAGGCGATCCCTGTCCTCATCGACCACACAGTCCAGCAGGAAGGTCTTGCTGGCCCGGGTCATGCCGGACTGCTGCACGCCCTTCAGGTAGCGGTCATAAGAGGGCACGCTGGGCCTCTTGAAATAGTAGCCGAACTCCAACGCCTCGCTGTCCTCGTCCTCCCGAACAGAGCAGGACACGCGGTAGACCTTCCCGTACTTGGCCTTGAGGGCCTCCTTTTCGCTCTTGGGCGAGGTGGCCGCTGCATCGTTTTTCTTGATGTCTTCCATGACGGAATCCCTCCATATTTCCCAAATATCTTGTCTTGTACGCTTAGATTGGCTCTACGCCGTCCTGGACGATGCCGCCGTAGATTGCGAGATCCAGGCTTACCTTGACGCTCTTGTCGCCCTGAGTGACGCTGTTGGACCGCTTGGAAATCTGCACGAGCTTCAGCTCATCGACCACGGTTTTCTCGCCTTCCATGCCGTAGCTGACTACCACGGACGGGAACTGGAGCTTGAAGAAGCTGACGCCCTTGGCCTTGCAGTAGGCCAGCATCTTGTGGTAGTCATCGCGGAGCAGGGAGATCTTGCCCGAACCGGAGTAGTTGCCGGTGCCGAAGCCCCGGGGTTTGTTGCCCTTGCCGTAGACGGCCTCCTGATCCAGCTCATCGTCGTAGCTGATTTCCTGAACCTCGATGTCCAGGCCCGGGAACTTGAAGTCCACATCGGCCCAGTCGTAGACCTTGCCGTTGACTTTCATGCCGCTTTACCCCCCTTCTACTCGCTGACGTTGGTGCGCCCAACCTCAATCTCAATCTCCCGGATATAGCCCCGGGACAGATACAAGATGCGCACGCGGAGCAGCTCCGTCTCCAGGAACGTCTCCTCCTGGCCTTCAGGGATCGTAACCTCGGCCCGGCTGATCTCCTTAGCGGCGATCATCTTGTCCAGGGGTACGGCCAGGAACTTAGCCCGGGCCTGCATCTCACCATCAAAGTCGGACATGTCAATGTCGTCATTGAGCAGGAGCAGGGCCTCCTTACGGACCTCACGGATGACCTTGTTCTTGACCCGTATGTCCTCGGCGTATCGGAAGTCGCTGGTTTCCGGGCTGAGCATCTTCGTGTGATATACGTAGAAATCCTCCAGGCCGGAGTAACCACGGAAGGTCAGGAACCCCGCTTCGTCCAGCGCCTTGATGATGGTGTCATCCATGGCGGCGGGGAGCAGCTCTTTCAGCTTGCTTTTCTTGATGCCAAAGCCCGCCTCGGGCCGGGTCTTGCCGATGCTCTCGGCTACGCCCGCCCTGGCGTACAGGCCGGAGGCCACGCCTGCGAGATTGACAATCTGGGTGCTGCCGTCCAGCCGCACAAGGCGGCCCCAGGAGGTACAGACCTGAACGTCGGTATTCCTGACCTGCCCCCGGGCCTTCGCCAGCTCCCGCGCCCAGTCTGTCAGGTCGTCCTCATCCTCGGGATAGGCCGCCTCCAGGAGCACAAACAGAGGCTTGTGGTAATCCGCAGCCAGCTCGTCCCGGAGTTTCCCCATTGCGGTCCACATATCCAAGTCGCTGGCCCCGACCACATGGAGCCACTCAAACTCCTCCGGGAAGTCCTTGACCTTGCGGGCCGCCGCCAGTACATCCCCTTTGGAGAGGGTGGGGGCCGTGGTACTGAAGCTCCAAAGATCTCCTACCTGGAAGGAGGTCTCGGGAGAGTCAGAGGCCGCCGCGAATGTCACGGTCACCCCGGTGCCAGGAAACTCATACTTGCCCGCCACGGGAACGGTGATCTCGTCGCTATAGGTGTTGCCGCCGTCAATCGAGTACGCAAAGGCGGCGGTATTGAGTGTGCCTTGGGCGGTAATCTTAACAACCACCGCAAAGGCATTGTTTGGGCTGCCTGCGGCGGTAACCGTACCGCCGCCCTTGGCCTCCTTGGTAACCTCGCCCACGGTGCCCGCCATGGAAGCGGCCACCGGGAGACAGTACACCCGGGCCGCGCCGAACTGCACGGAATCCATCACAGAATCCGCCAGAGGGGACAGACCCAGCCGTTCCTTAATAGTGTCGGCGGTCATATCTCCGCTGATGGTAATGAGCTTGTCGCTGCTGATGGGGGACACGCCGATGCGGATACTGACGCCGTAGCCGCTGCTGCCGGAGAAACCGAGCTGTCCGTCCAGTACGGTCTCTTTCACATCTCTAAGAATGGACACGGCCTGCCCCTCCTTTCCTCCCGCCCATGGGTGCCTTCTGGTATGCCTTAACTGCCGCCGCAAAGTCGGTGCCGGTCATCATCCGTCCCGGTTTCCAGCCATTGGCGGCGCAGAGGCCCGCAAATACAGGTCGGCTAACACCCTGGCGGAGCCGCAGCGCCTCAATGTCCTCCAGCAGCTCCGTCCCGGTGGCCTCATCCTTACTGTCCTTTGTTGCCATTGGTTTACTCCTTTCCGTTGATTCTCTGAACGTCTTCCACCACGAAGCCCTTGACCCGGTGGAAGTCCGTGTCCCGATAGACGCCGCCCTGGAAGGTGATGCTCACCCGAACCGCGATCTCTGCTTTCAGTGGGTGATCCTCCTCCGTGTCCCATTCCACGCCGTCCACTACCAGAGGCACAAAGTTCCCGTCCACCTCAAGCCCACGATCCAGGGACGCCAGAAACGAGTCCAGCATAGCCTCCACCTTTTCGGCGTTGTAGTCACCGAGAATCACCTGAAGGGTTACGGCCCGGTCAAAGAGCTTCCGACGCTTGTGCAGCGCTCCCTCTTGGTCTGTATAGATGGTTTTGGAGCCGTTTCGCGTGATGGCCTCCGTACCGGGAAGCACCGCCCCCACATGGCTATCCATGGTTCTGGACAGTGATTTCATTGTAGTATGGGGCTTTGTTTTGAGCCCTGCGTCCTTGAGCTTCTGCAAAAGGTAGGCTGTCGCCTCTGTGTAAAGCATGGGTTACTCTCCTGATCTCCGAAGGAAGTCCTCCGTTGTTTCCTGGATTTCCTGCATGTCATCGTCTGAAAGCCCCAGAAAGGGGCGGGCCGGAATGGTGACCTTGACCTTCTTTTTCATCACCCAGCGCCCGTTCACCTTGAACCGCAGGTATTTCTTGCGCTTGGCTTTGATGAGCCGGTTCTTTGCTCCGAGCTGGTGGGTGGAGGCGTGCTTGGCGTTGGTGCCCACCGCAAAGCCGGTGTAGTCGGATTTGACCTGGATGCTGTTGCGGAGCTGGGCGGAGTCCACGAGGGTCTTGCCGCCCTCAGCGATTGCCCGTTGGGAAGGAGGCCACCTCCGGCCATCCGGCCCCTTGCCCGTCTTGAAACGGTCCAGGGTGGACGCCCGCACGCCCTGGCCGAGCGCAGCGTTGAGCTTCTTTTTGTCCAGCTCGGCCAGGGCGCGGGTCTTACGCAGCAGCCCCCGGATGTCACCCTCCAGTCGGATATTTACCATGGGTCACATCCCCTTCATGGTTTCCCGGCTGAAAATGCGGTCGTTGGAGTGGAGGGCAAAGCCCGTCGCGGCGGCGGCCTTGGGGTCGCTGGTATCGCTGCCGATACTGACCTTGCCCTCCGCGACCAGGGTAAGAAACTTGACCGCTGCGTTGTAGCGGGTCAGGTAATTCCCCTCCCGTCCGTCAGGGTCAAGGCCTGCCCGGGAAAACAGATTATAGAGGGCGATATCCTTGGAAAACTTGTTGATGACCTTGGGAACCGGGGCGAGAGGGACGGCGTACCGCTTGGCGAGATAGCCGTCAATCTCGCCGTCCGCGTCCGCGATGGCCTCGTCAATGAGTGGTGCCAGGATGGCCTCTCGCTCCTCTGGGTCCTCAACCCCGTCGTTGTCGGTGATGATCTGACTCACCGCGTCGAGCTTTAAGAGGGCGCGGACCTCGTCGCGGCTACAATAGCTCATGACATACCTCCGGGTCAGTCACCCGTCCCGTCGCTGCCATAGGCCATCTGCCAGAAGCCGAAGCCCACGTTCTCCCGACTGTCCACGCCATAGAGGAAGGTCTTGGCGAAAAAGACGTTGTCGTCGGTCTCGTTGGTCTTGCTGACGAACTTGGCGGGCTTGCGGGTCTGGTGGATCACAGGCTTGACGGGCCGGTTGGTGCAGAGTAGATACCACGCCTTATCCGCCCCGGCCAGCCACGGCGCGACGAGGGGCTTGGCGGTGCCCTGCATGGTGTTCTTGGTGCCGTTGATGTAGTCGGCGATCAGGATGTCCCGGGCTTTGGACTCCAGGGCGGGCGGGACCACCAGCTTGTCAGGGATGAGGTTGAGGGGGCGGCCCTTGCTGTTGGTCAGGGACATGATAGCCGCACGCGCGGCGATATAGGCGTCCACGCTCAGCTCGGCGTGGCCCAGGTTGGAGACGGTGCCGTCGCCCACAGGATGGGCGTCGCTGAAGAAGGGCTTGCCGTCATAGCAGAGGGCGGTGAAGCCGTCCTTTAGGAGCTTGAATACCAGCTCATCAGGATGGGTCGCCGCCTCCCGGCCCAGGGACTCGACGCCGGGGTTGTAGAGCCCGATCTTGTCGTCCTCCACCGCCTCCCGGGGGATGCCGAAGGTCAGCTCCCAGGACTTGTTCTTAATGGTGTAGTCTGAGCCGCTCAGGTTCTGCACCTCGCGGTCGCCGATCCACTCCCGCATACCGGGGAGATCCCCCAGCCATGCGTAGGTCTCCGCGTCCGTGGTGGACGGGGTCTCCATGGCGATCTCTTTATAGAGCGGAGCATGCTCAGCGAACGCCTTATTGAAGATGGTGTTGTAGCCGACATAAATGCCGCGCAGGTTGGGGCCGTTGATAATCATGGTATAAGTTCCTCCTTTACGTTTCGGCGGCGGCTGGAACCGTCAGGCCGAAGCCCAGCTCCACGGCGACGCCCGCGTCGTCCACTCGGAGCACCAGACCGGCCACGCTCGCGCCGGTGGCGGTGGCGGTGACGGTCTGGTCGTCCGCGATGTAGCAGGGCTTTAGGACGTGGGCGGCGGTGAGCTTCCCGGCGTCCGTGGCGTTTTCAAAGACGAACACGCCCCGGGCGACCCGGATCGTAGCCGCGCCGTCCGCGCCGGTGTTCGCCACCGTCTCCTCGGCCCGGCCTGCGGCGGTCAGCGTGGCCGACTTGGAGCCGGGGACCGCGTAGCCGCTGGCGTCCAGGGCCACGAGTGCCCCCTGGTAGATGGTGGTGTTCCCCTTCACGGGGAGGACGAGGTGACGCGCCCCGTTGCTGATCTCAACGGTGTCCCTCGCTGCGGTGAGTGCTGCCATGGTATCAGTCCTCCTTCATGCCGTACTTCTTGACGTCGTCCTCGCTGATGCCGAGCTGCTTGCACACGAGGCGGGTGGCCTCGTCCATGCCGCCCTCCGGCTTCTCCGGGCCGTCCTGGAGGATCTGGCCCATGGGGACCACCTGGGGGGCCTTCTCCACGAAGTCCGAGAAGCCCCTGGGATTGCTCAGGGCGTAGCTAGTGGCCCACTCCTTCTGTGCCGGGGTGATCTTGCCCGCCTTTAGGGCGTGGGTGACGGCCTCGTCCGCGTCCCGCCGGGTCATGGTGTCCTTCAGGATCTTCAGCTCCGCCATGACGTTCACGCCGTCGATGATGCCGCCCTTCAGCTCCATGATCTTGGCGGTGACGTCGCTGGTGGCCGCGCCGGACTTCAGGCCCAGCAGCTCGCAGACGGCCTTGTTGGCTACGGTTTCCTCACCGCCGGGAGGCGGGGCCTTGCCGTCCTCCTTGAGCTGCTTCAGCTCTGCCAGGGCGGCGGCCAGCGCCTCCGTGACCTGCTCCGGGGTGGCGTCCTCGGGGAGTCCCAGGAGCTTTGCCAGTTCTTTCGGGTCCATAGTGTGTTGTCCTCCTTTGTCGTTGTAGGTGCTGGAATTGACGATAGGGTCCATGTGGTCGATCGCAGGGGTATTGGTGAGGGCCAGCGAGTGTAGGCCCGTTGCCTTCCCATCCGACTTGCGGACGGTGATAACAGGGGAGAGGTAGCGGTACTCCCGGTTTTTCAGGTACTCCGCCGCCCGGTCCGTCCATTCCACCTTTGCCACGATGTGGCCGTCCTGAATGGAGAGCTCCTTGACCCACCCGGCGGCGGGGGCCTGGACGCCGTCCAGCGTCTGGTGCTCGTAGTCCACCACCACGTCTACGCCGTGCCGGGTGATCTCCGCCTTCATCAGCCGGAGGCTCTCCTCGTCCACGTTGAACTCGCCCTTCTGGCTCGTGACGTGTCCCAGAGGCAGGATGCGGATGACCTCCGGGACGCCCCGGACCTCTACTTCGCCCCCTTTTAGGGTGATGATCTCCATGTTTTGCGTATCTCCTTTCCGGGGTTGCGCGTCAGACCGCCGTTAACGGCGTGCGCACGCGTGCAAACGCCCCTTTCCGGGCCGCCCCGTGAATTTACCCTCCTCCGCCCGTCGAGGCCGTCAGGGGGCTTCCTGGGGCTTTTTCGTGGGGTTGCCCTTTTCGCGCGCCCGGAACGCCTTGGCGAGGGGCTCAGGGTAGCCCTCCAGGTCCGGCCTCCACGGGGTCTTGGCCGGGTTGGTGGCAAAGTGCGGGTCCGGCATGAGGTTCACGAAGCGTCCGTCCTCCAGGATGCCCGACTTGGGGAGCTGGGTCTCCACCTGAAGGCCCATGCGCTCCACCTGCCGCTTGCTCAAGGTGCGCACCGTACACCTGCACTTGAAGCCGTTGGGCGGAAACCAGGTGTCCCAGACCGGGGAGTCCGCCGGGAATACCCGGCCATCCATAGCGAGGTGGGAGGGGCGTGTCCGGGAGTCGTTGACCGCGTCATACTGCCAGTATGGCCGAAGCTCCATCATGTCCGGGTCAGTCATCTGCTTGTAGTGGCCCACATTGTAGGCCGTCTGGACATTGGTGCGGAAGATGTTCTCAGCCTGATAGGGCGTGACCCCATCGTAGCCCTCCCGCTCCAGGAAGTCGTTCATATTAGCCCGGAACTCCGTCAGGGTGTTCCCGTCCTCAATGGCTGCCAGCAGCTCCTCGTAAAACCTGCGCAGGATCTGGAGCTTGGAATACCCGCTCACAGTAAAGGCCAGGGCCCGGTATTCGTAGGCGATGGAATAGAATGCCGACGCCGTCACGGGTACGCGCTGGCGGAAATACGTCTCGGCTTCCTCAAAGGTCATGTCGCCGCCGGTGAGGACGGCGTCAATCTCGTCCATACTCCAGCGACCTCCCCTCCAGATCCGCCAGGGTCATGACCTTTTGCAGCAGATCCTCCACCTCGGACACATCCATGGAGGCGTACAGCTCCGCCACGGCCTCCTCGTCCTCCAGGGTGTCCCGGAGCTGCTCCAGGCTGTCCACCTGCCCCAGCAACGCCAGCACCGGCGCAAACGCCTTGCGCCAGCTCCTGGCCCCGCGCTTGAGAGCTGCCGCCGTCACCCGGTCGATATGTTCCTGAGTGCCCAGCTCGCTCCTGCCCTTGAGGGCCACGTAGCGCCGGGGCTGCGCCTTGAAGGGGAACATCGGTTCGGCGGTCTGCTGGGCGTAGCTAGGGGTTGCGATGGCCTCGCCGTCCTCCGGCTCTGGGATGCTGAACTTCTTGTAGAGATAGGAGAGGGGGACTGGCAGGCCGGTCTTCTCTACCAGCGTCCCCACCACATTGGCCGTCTGCATGAGATCCTCGTCCTCCTCGCAGTCAAAGCGGATGCGGGGGATGCGTTTGGACTCGCCGAAGTTGAACATCACCAGGGGGCGGATGAGGTCTCGCCGGAGTGTGGCCGCCAGGGCCTTGCAGTCCGCCACCGTCAGGTCGTGCCGGACGTCGTTGTGGGTCTTGCTCTGGGCGTAGCTGCCGCCGCCCGAGTCCGAGGTCAGGGTCTGCCCCAGGACTGCCTTGCTGATCTGCTCGTCGCAGTAGCGGGCCAGCCGCTCATAGAGGTCGGTGCTGGAGGTCTTCTCCGTGGTGATGAAGTCAATGGAGGCCCCTTCCGGGATAATGCCCGCTGCATCTGCGCCGAGCTGAACCAGCGCCCGCATAAGCGCCCGCTTCTCCTCGTCGCTGCTTCCCGGCGCGTACTTGCCCAGCCGGAAGGGCAGGCCGTACACTTCGGCGAAGCTGATCCAGTCCTTGATATCATAGTTCTTGAACAGGTACATCCAGGCCACCACCCGGAGGATACCTGCCCGGGCCGGGTGCCCCGACCGCGCTTTATACTTGTGGATGATGAACTTGTGCTTCGGGAGCAGGATGCCGGAGGGCGTTTCGTCCGTCCGGCACCGGAAGGAATCGTCCACACCGTCCCAGAAAAACCGTTTCTGGTGGCGGCTCCTGATGTCCTGAACCACCACCCGGCCCCCGTCATAGCCCCACATGATTTCCGAGACCGCGATCCCTTTTCCGATAGCGTCTAGCAGATCCGTCTCGATGTCCTCCATACCCTCGATACTGTTGAGCTGCTCCTCTACGAACTCCGCGATCTCCTTGTCCCTCGGCTCGTCGCCGAAGGCCGTAACCTCAAAGTCCAGGCCGGTGACCGCGTTCTTCCGGGTCTGAAGCTGGCTAAACAGGTGGGGATCGTGTTCCTCCATCTCCTCAAAGAGCTCCATCTGCCGCATGATGTCGCCGGTGTCGGCCTCCCGGAAGATCGCCGCCAGCCGGGTCGGGGTCAGGCCGTTAGAGGGGTAGTCGCTGTATTTGTCCTGAATACGGGCAACCGCCAGCTCCCGCGTCTCCGGTCTTGAGATGGGTGGGGCCTGTGCCAGCGCCCGGCGTTTGCGCTTGTTCTTACTACTCATGTGACTGTCTCCTCGATACGCCGCTGCGCCTTGGCGTAGTGGACGTCGTCAAGTTCTATCCCGGTAAAACGGCGGCCCGTCTTTTTCGCCGCGACCAGCGTGGAGCCGGACCCGGCGAAGGGGTCCAGAATGAGGTCCCCGGGCTTGGTAACGGCTGTAATGAGATCTGCCAGCAGCGGGACCGGCTTCTCGGTGGGGTGTATCATCTGGCTTCCAGGGAGCTTCCGGTGGGTGATAAGATCCTTGGGGCGGTGTCCCGGGAAGCTGAACTTTCCCTTCACCGCAAAAATGATGTTCTCGTGAGATGGGGCGAACTGGCTTTTCAGGTCACCCATACCATGCTGTATCTTGTCCCATATAACCTCACTTTTAACAATGAAGCCCGCCAGCCGAATCGCGTCTATAAAGACCTGCTGCACATCCCAACGGGTGAAGCAGACCAGCGTTCCCCGCCCGGAGCTGCCGGGCTTCAGGACACGGAAAGCATCATAGAGGAACCAGATAAAAGGAGCTGTGTCATTCTGGATACGTGCCCCGGTAGGTGAAACATAGTTAATGCCATAGGGCGGGTCGGTGATGATTGCGTCCACGCTCTCCGGCTCCATCTGCCGGAGCACCGTGAGACTGTCGCCGTGGATGAGCTTGTTTTCGTAAATCAAAGAGTCCTCCTAATAGGCCCCCGCTTTGAAGTCCGCCTCCCGATGGAGCACGGTGGTGTATTCCACCTCGCCGCCGCCCTGGATATCCAGGGCCAGTTGGAGAGCCATCTGGAGGCCGTCCGGTGCGTCGTCGTTCCGGGCCATTGGGTACTCCTTCATCTGTTGGAGCAGGGCCTTGTGCTTTTTGCTGAATTTGATGTAGCCGTTCTTAACAAACGGCTGGAGCGAGCGGATGCGGGCGTCCTTATTCTGGGTGGAGTTGATCTCCACAATAGGGAGGTATTCCCCGGCCTTGGCTGCCTTCTGCCGCATGACCTCCGCGAAGTACGCCTGGAACTGCACTGTCTCCACGCCGAAGCGGTAGTAGGGCCGGTTGTATTCCCGCTTGAGCCGCCGGTTGGCCTCCAGCACGTCCTCAATGATCTGGTCCGGGTGTCGCTGGGCCACGTCAGCGATGACCACGTAGACGACGCCGGTGAATCGGTCCTTCGCCAGAGCGAAGATACTGCTGGTGTCCGCCCGCTTGTTCTTGCCCAAGCTCGGGTCGTTGGCTCCCACAAACAGAAACCGGGGGTCCGCGAAGTTGGGCGCGGTCTTGCCTTCGTCGTCCCAGTAGTCGAACCACTCCTCCTGAAAGGTACAGCTCGCCGGGTCGATGGGATTGTTCTGGATTTCTGAGTTAAAGGCGGCGGGGCCGATGTTGACCCGCTTGCACATGAGGGAGTAGTAGTCGTTCTTCTCCTCCCAGAGCACCGCCGTCCCTTCCAGCATCTCCGCCCGGTTGGCCTCAAAGAAGGCCCGGGCGGTCTGGTCGTGATCCGGGTCGGCCATGTTGGTGTAGAGCTGTTCCCATGCGTCCCAGAGATCCGTATGGATGGCCCAGGAGAGGACGCCCTGATACTTGACGCTCTTGTACTCCGCTTTCCGGCACACATTGGCAAGCAGAGAATCAAAGTGCAGCAGGGTCCCGATGTAGACAATGTCGGTATAGGTGTCGCCGCACTCGCTCACCGCCTTGTCGTACCAGTTGAGTAGCTTCGTCCGCTGCTCCTTGGTGGCGACGTTCTCGTCGTTCTCCAGGTCGTCGCAGACGATGAGGTCGGGCCTCCACTGCTTATGTCTCCGGCCACGGATTTTCTTGCCGCTGCCGATGGCCTCAATCTTCGTTCCATTGGCAAGCAGCGCAACAGAGGATTTCCAGACGCCGCCCACCAGCTCGCCGAAGTCCTCCCGCAGAGCAGCGTTCTCCTCCAGCTCGTTCTTGATATCAGTGAGGAAACCCTCGGCCTGCTCCGAGGAGTCGGACAGGATGATGATATAGTGCTTGTAACCATAGAGGGCCGCGTGCAGGTCGTCCTTGAAGGTGAACGTCGTGGACTTGGCGTGTCCGCGCGGGGCCTCGATCGCCCGCCTGCACCCCTTGGCTCGGCTGATCTCCTTGGCGTGCTCTGTGGGGCTCATTCCCTTCATAACGCCCTGAAACCAGATGTCGTCCAGCTCCGCATGGAAGGCCGGGGCTGGTCGTGTGAAGTAATGGCCCAGGTAGGCCCGTCCAAAATACTCCAGGTCGATGGCTCCCAGCTTTCGCCGCAGGCCCTTGGGGCCGGTCAGGGACGCCCCTGCCTTGTAGTCCTTCAGAAGCTGCTTGCGCTTGTCCGGGAAGTTGCCTTCCCGGACAACATATTTAAGAAAGAGGGCCCGCTGCTGCTCCAGGTCAGCCAGCGCGGCGCGGTCGCTTTCGTCGTCCAGCTTGTCGATGAGGTCGCCGAAGTTAATCGTCGCCATCTGCCACCACCCTCTCCCGGGCCCTTGCCAGAACGTCCCGAAGCTGGGCGGCGAGATCCGGGTACTGCTTCACTTTCTCCAGCAGCTCCGCCTCCATCTGCTCGAAGGCCAGCTCCGCCTTGCGCTTCATGTCCTGCCGGACCCGCTTTTCATAGGTCGCGTTCCGGCTCAGGGAGGCGATGAGCCGCCCAGCCTTGTCTAGTGGGAGCTCGTCGAACTCCTCCTCGGCGGTGCTGACCCGCTGCATGAGCCCGTCCATGAGAACCATGCTGGCCGCCTTGGTGTAGTCCAGATCGGGGTGGGCCTCCACCGCCCGGGCAATCGCCTGAGTGCGCTGCAAGGTCTCCGCCACACGCTGCGCCGCTTGGGTGCTGCGGATCGCGTAGCGCCCGATCGCGCTCTTGCTGATGTCGTAGCCCTCACCCTTGAGCCAGGCCGCCAGCTCCTCGTAGGTGTTGGCCGGGTCAGTGAGCTTGAGGTCGAGCTGCCCCCTGATATCATCCGGGAGGCGGTCGATGGTGGAGCTCACCCGTGTCCGGCGGCGCTCTGCCTTAGACATCGACGCCAGGGTCCTCGATGGTGCCCTCCACCAGATCGACGCCTTTCTTCGTCAGTTGGATGACGCCGTCCTTGCGGTAGACATTGTAGGCGTTGACCTTCTTGTCGCTGAACTCGATGTAGCCGCCATCCGCCAGATAGTCCAGATACTTGGAAATGTCCGGCGAGAAGATCATCCCGTCCGCGACGAGGGCGTTGGTGAGCTGCCGCACCAGGATCGCGTTTTGATTGCCACGTGCCAGGGCCCGGATGATATAGCCCCGGATCGCCTTGTTCTTGGCGACCTCCTGCTCCGCGATGTCGTCCAGGATTGCCATGCTTTACCCTCCCTTCTTGTCGGCCAGACTGCCGATGATCTTATCCAGCTTCCCGTCCACGTTGTTCATGCTGCGGATGAAGTCCTCCCGCAGCACATACACCAGGGGTAGGTCGCTCTTGAGATCGCTGATCTGCTGTGTCAGCTCCTTATAGTTGGCGGCGTGCCTTTTGTCCACCTCCGCCAGCTTCTGGGCGTTGCGCTCGTCCGCCTTGCGGAAGTCGTTGAGTGTCTGCTTGACGAAGTAGGTCAGCGCACCCACGACCAGCGTACAGAGCAGCGAGGCCGCCGCGCCGATGAGCGCGGTGATCTGTGCCATTTCCACGGCGGCCCCTCCTTACTCGGTCTGCACAGTGTCCACCACGATACCCTCGGCCAGCGCCATCGGGTCGGCCTGCTTCACCTTCAGAACCGCGTCCTCGATACACTTCATGACGTAGTCCTCAAAGTTGCCCAGGTGCTTCGTAATGACCTCCTGTGTCCCTGGGGCGACGGCTGCCTTGACCTCCTCCAGGACTTGCTTGCCCAGGGCCAGCAGCTCCTCACGGTCTGCCTTGCCGTCCTTTACCGCCTGCCGGAGCGCCTTGGCTGTGGTCTGCTCCATCGCGCCCACGCCTACGCTGACGAGATTGAGCACATCGTCCAGCGCGTCGTCCAGGAGCTGCCGGGCCTGCTGGTCCTCGATCTGGGCCGTCTGTGCCTTCACCTTGGCCGCCCCCAGCTTCAGGTAGTAGAGTGCATAGGCTCCGCCCAGGGTGATCACGGCCAGCAGAATGTTCACCAGCGTGTCGCTTGCCGCGCTCAAGATGACATCCATGTTCATGTGTGCGTCCTCCTCTTTGCACAAAAAATAAGACTACAAGCAGAGCTTGTAGTCTTAGGGTAAACGATTATTTGTGAAATGTCCGCATGAAGCATTTCAGAGAATTATTTCTAAGAAAGCGTATTTTCCTCCCCGGCTTCAAACAGGTTGAGTTGTCCCTCTGTGCAGCCGGGGCCGCACACCTGCCGGACCAGACGATCCGTGACGTTGTACTTCTTTGCCAGCTCCAGGTGGTTCCAGCCATTGAACTCCGCCTTGATGTGCGCGTCCCGGATAGGGCGGGTCAGGCTCTCCGGCTTGGGTATATAGAGTGTCGCCCCGCCAATCAGCTCCGCCAGCTTATACAGGTTTTCCGCTCCGATTGTCTCTGCGACCTCCCGCCAGAGCCCCTCCGGTATGTGCTCCGGCGTCAGCTCCTTTGCGAAACAGTCCATGACCCGCCCCTCCTCTCAATTACTCCTGAATGGTGCCCGCCACGATCGCCATCACCTCGCCTACGGTAACCACCTCAGACATACGGCCCCGCCAGTAGTCCGGCTTGTTGATGACGCCTGCCCCGGCCAGCTTGTCCAGGGCCTCCTTCTGCCACTGGGGGACGCCGTCCCCCTCCTCCGGCGTCTGAGGTGCCTGGGGGATCTCCTGGGCCAGAATCTGCTCCAGCAGAGACACAACCTTTCCGCCGTACCCTGCGCCGGGGACCGCCCAGCCCTTGCCGCTGGGGTTGTCCGCCGCGCCCAGCCATTCCACATAGGGGGCCACGCCACGGGCCACCAGGGAGAAGCGGGGGTCTACGCAAGCGTTTACGAGGGCTTCGGTGGATGCGTATGCCTTGAGGTGCTGGATCTGCGCCCGGACACCGGTGCGCGGATTCGGGAAGCTGGCCGCCTGCCCCGCGCTGTTCCCGTTCAGGGCCCCGATGCCGCCATAGTTATTCTGGCTGGGCTGCACGATGCCCCCGAACTTGAAGTAGCCCGTCTCGTGCAGGCTCTGGGCAAAGGCCACGTCGCCCCGCACGCCCTCGGCCTTGCCTTCCTCCAGGAACATCTCCGCCAGCTCCTCCGTGGAGCAGGCCGTCAGCTTCGGCTCGGCGTTCTTGCTCCGGCAAAATAGCGCCATCTGCTGGGCCGTGGCCTGGGCCTTGCCCATGATTGCCGTCTTCTCGGTGGTGGTGGAGCTCTCCATCCCGAAGAACTCCGCCAGGATGTCGGCTTCGGCGACGGCCAGCTTGTCCAGGTTGGCGTCCTCCGAGAGCCACTTCGTCGCCTTCGTGTTCGTGTGGAAGCTGTGCTCGATGAGCATGTAGTAGGGCGTCCCCACCGCACGGGCCCCACGGAGGACGCCGTAGTATTCGCCCCCGGAGCTGTTCTTCCGGGTGGCCGTGCGTCCGGCCTGGGCCGTCCCCATGAGCTCCCCGACCTTCTTCGCGATCTTGAGGGCCAGGGTGTCGACGTTGTTCTTGTTGTCGTAGGCCCGGTAGACGACTGGATAGTCGACGCTCTCCGTCCCGCAAGCGTTGGAGTGCAGGGAGAGGAAGACGTCGCACCCCTTCGAGGCCGTCCCGCGTTCATAGACGCCGAGGTTTGTGTCGATGTTCACGCGGGTCGTCATGACCTCAAAGCCCCGGGCCTCCAGCGCCGCCTTGAGCTTCAGATGGAGTGACCAGACCATCGCGCTCTCATAGTAGCTCTTGACCACCGGACTCTGATTGTAGTGGCTGCCGACGTGTCCAGCGTCCAAACAGATCCTCACGCTACTCATCGTCGTCGCCCTCCTCCTCGTCAGCGTGGAAGATGGGTTCCCCGTCGACTTCGTTGATCTCCTGGCCTGGCTCCAGCGCCGGGGCCGTGTCCTTGCTCTTGCTGTTCTTTGCCATGGTGTAAAATACCTCCTTACAGTTTCCACACGGGGACGATAACCTCGTCGGCCAGCTCCCCGAGGGTGTAGTCGCTTCGGCCCTCCGCTTCCAGCTTGCGGAGGAATTTCTCATACTCAACCGCGATCTTCATCGCCTTCAGGATGCCCACCTGCTCCGGCGTGACCTCCAGAAGCTCCGGCCCCGTGGTGAAGCCCACCGCCCGGCACAGGGCCATCGCTGCCCGCAGGCCGTCCTCGGCCACCAGGGCCGTCCACTCCGCCCAGGTCTCTTGAGCGAACCGTTTGCGGTTGAGCCGGGGCTTGTCGGGCGGGAGGATGCCGTCTGCCTGGAGCCGCTTCTTGGCCGCCGCTCTGGCGGCCTTCTCCCGCTGTGTGAGCCGCTTTGTCTTGCTTGCCATATCCCCGCCCCCCTCCTAACTCTTCAGGGCTGTCTCCGGGCGTCTCGCGGCCTTCTCAGCCGCCAGAGCAGCCCGGACCGCTTCCGCTGTCTCTACCTGCTGGCGGAGCGCCACGGCGGTCCCGATCATCCGGGCCTCTGCCATGAGCTGCTCACCTGTCAGAGCTCCCAGGCGCTTCGCCTCCTCGTTGGTCAGGTTGCCCCCCGTGAGATAGCGGTGGGCCCGGAGGATCTCCGTTACGGCAAAACAGCGCATCATGTACTCGAATGGCTCCGCTAGAAGCCCGGCCTTCTTTCCTGTCATGTCCCGGCCTCCTCCTCTGGTTCGCCCTCCGGCCCCAGTAGCTTATAGCCCAGCCGCGCCCGGTAGACGTTGGCCGCCCGGATGACCTGAGCGAAGGCTTTGTCCCCGGCCACATGGACGGCGATGCGTTCCCGGGCCTTCCTGGAGCCGTTCGGCCCGGTTGCTCCGGGGATGGCTGCCAGGGCGACCGGTTTGAGCTCTGTCAGGCGGCGGGCAACCTGCCCAGGGAGGTTATTGTAGTAAGTGCGCAGGAAGACCAGCCCCGTGTCCACGCACAGGTCCAGGCCGCCCCGGATGGTCTGCTGCATACGGATAATGCCGTCCAGCGCGGCGAGGATCGCCTTCTCGTCCTCTTGAGAGTCCTTGCTCATGCCTGGGCCTCCTTCCGCCGTTCCCGGTCCAGCATTGCTTTGAGTGCCTCAATGACCTTCTCACACTGGGCCGGGGTCAGCCATTCCAGCCGGTCCGTCCCGGTCAGCCTACGGGCGAAGCCCTGGATGCGCCGGAAGTCGTCGTTCCATCCCAGCGCGTCGCACAGGTGCCAGATCTTTCGGCGCTGCTGTACCGTGGCCGGGTTGCCACCCTCGTCCGTCCGCTTGCTCCGGGTGTCCCGTCGGACACCGTCCTTCATAGCCTGGAGGACCCGGGCCACCGTACCCAGCTCCCGGGCTGTCAGCTTGCGCAGGCTCTCCTTGCCCGTCTCCCGGTAGACCAGGGCGTGCAGATCCTCGTCCGTCATGCCCAGCTCCGGCGACTTGGCAATCGCCCACAGCGTCTTGATGGTCGGCCCTGGCCGTCTGGGCGCTGTTCTGGCTGCCGCCATGCTTCCTCCTCCTTTCTCACAGGCCCGCCCTGATCTGCTCCAGCTTCTCCAGGTTGACCTCATAGCCAAACTCGTCCTTTTGCTTCCAGATGGCCCCCACGGCGGTCACTGTGTCCTCGCCGTACTTCTTCAGGGCCTCCTTGCTGACCTTCTCCTCGGTGATGATGCAGTCCATCATCTGCCGGGCCTTCAGCCGCCGGATGATGTCTGCCAGCTTCTCCTTCGCCTTGGGCAGACTGACGGAGGTGGAGAGCCGGAAGCCCACCTCTCCGAAGGTGAGGGTTATGCTCTTGTTCTTGCCCATATCCGAGCGGTGCTCAGAGACGAAGTCCTTCAGCTCATGCTCCAGCCGCGCGATCGCGTCCTTGTAGGGCTTGCTCTGTTCCTCGGCCACCTTTTTGGCCCCGACGATCTGCTTCTGCATGTCGCTCTCGATATCGTTGAGGGCGATCTGCGCCTCGGCGACCTGCCGCAGCGCGTCGTTCACGTCCTCCCAGCTCTTGAGGCTTGGGGCCTCGATCACTCGTTTCCTTGCCATATACGGTATCCTTTCTCTCGTTGTCCTCCTCGCGGTCGTTGAGGAGATAGGTCTTGCTCACCAGCAGGTAGATCCCCAGCGGGAAGGTGATGAGCAGCGCCGTCCCGTCCCGCTCCTCCACGGTCTCGCCTGTGGAGGCCAGCAGCCAGATAACCGCCGAAACCACCAGCAGAGCGACGCCCATGCACCGCTGCTTTCTCATATTCATTGTCCGCGCCCCCACTCAGAGCATCATCATACCGGACGCCTGCTGGATGATTTTGAGGGTGATAGTCTCCCCGCCGCTGGCCGCCAGGATGCGCCGCACGTTGGACAGCGTCCGGTCCAGCAGGCGGAAGCAGCCGGTCTGCCGGTTGCGGGCCCGGGCCTGGAGCTCCTCCAGCGCGTCCGGCGTGATGTCGTAGCCCTGTAGGTACTCCGCCACCTCCTGCTCGCTCAGGCCGTGCAGGGAGGCGTAGAAGTCCACCCGGTTCGCCATACGGACAAGGTAGGTCTTGATCGCCGCCTCCAGCTTCGGTTCCCCGGCGATCACGACGCCGACGTCGCTCTGATCGTAGATCGCCCGGAGGATCTCCATCTTCTTTTGGGTGTACTTCGAGACGAGCTTGTCGGCCTCGTCGATGATGAGGAGATAGCCCCGGTTGGTATTGAAAAAGTCCCGGATGCCGTTGACCCGCTTCCAGATGGTGCCGTAGCCGCTGGGCAGGCCCAGCGTCCGCTCGATGGCCTCCACAAGATCCCGGGCGCTCATGGTGTCGTCACACTCCACGTAGGCCACCCGGGGGAGGCGGGCGTACTGCTTGAGGGTGTGGGTCTTGCCATAGCCCGACCGGCCCACCACGATCCCCATGCCGAGGAACTCCTGGCTGCTCTGGCACACGCCCAGGATGTTCCGGGCGTCCTGGCTCTCGTAGAAGCCGCGCTTCCCGCTGCCCTTGTCTATGGACGGGGCGGCGGCCTCCGCCTCCGGTACGTCGCCCAGAGTGCCCAGGTAGGCCGTCAGCTTCGCCTCCAGCTCGGTCGGGTCCGCGTCGTACTTGCCCGCCAGATACCGGGACACGGTGCACCGGCTGTACCCAATCCCAGCCGCGACCGAGGCAATGGTCACTTTCTTGTTGCTCTGGATGTGCCGGTTGATCCGATTAGCGATACTCTCGCCGCTGGTGTATGTAGTGCGCTCCGTGACTGCTTCCATGGTGTGTCCTCCTTATTCTCCCATCGCTCTCAAGCGAGCCAGGGCGTCTCCGGCCTTCTCATTGAGAAACTTGTTGTCCTTCTGCTGCTTTTTCTTCCGCTGGTCTTCCGCCTCGGCCCGGAAGGTTCGGGATGCCGGAAGGGCCACCACCTTCTCAGGGTGCTCCGCCTTGATGGACAGGTCCAGGCCGCCCACTGCCGCCGAGGGCCGCGTCCCCTGGAGGGTCTCCCGTTCCTCATAGGGGGTACAGAGCTCCGCCAGCTTCTCCCGGACGGTCCGGTACTGCCGCTGCTGCTTGGCCGCGTGCGCCGAGATCTGGTCATCGTCGGCGGCCCGGCCCATGCCCAGCAGCTCCGCCTCGTGGGCCTCGCATATCTTGGAGCCGTCCAGGGCGTAGACATAGAGCTTCGTGGGGTTGTCGATGTCCCACTTCACATTGACCCACTGGCCTTCATGAAGGCCCAGCGCCTCGTCCGTATAAAGGCGTTTATGCTTCTGGATGCCTGTGGAGTAGACCTTGGCCCGCTCCGATTTCATGAGGAGCATGGCCGCGTATTCCCTGGGCGGGACCGCCTTCTCATAACGGTCCCCGTTCTCAAACAGGCTTGCCGGAGTGGTCCACTTCTCCCGCAGCTTGGCAAGCCCGCTGTGACGCTTGGCGTGGTAGACGTTCTCCTTCCACCATGTCCACCGCTCAAAGAACTCCTCCAGCGTCAGCAGCTCGCCCCGCTCCAGCATCCCCTGCACGTCCTTGCGCCGCTTGGCGTAGGTCTTGGAGCCGGTCAGGGTGCCCGTGTAGCTGGCAAACCACTTGCTGAACTGGTCGCACACCGTTCCGAAAAAGCGTTCGATGGACTTCACCCAGGGCTGATAGGGGAGGGCCCGCCGCACGTCCTCGATGCCGATTGACTGATAGAAGCCCTCCGTCTCCGGGTCAAAGCTGAAATCAATGGCCCGCTCCTTCCGGTTCTGGCCGGTCATGTCCTCGCTGGTGTAGTCCTTGCCGTTGTCGATGAGCAGCGCGTGGGGGACGCCCGCCGTATAGAGCATCTTCACGAGGCTCTCCTTCAGCGTCTGGCCGTTGGCCTTCACGCAGACCACGTCCCCGATGATGCTCCGGCTCCGCTGCTCCTGCCACGCCACCAGCACCGGGCGGACCGCTTTGACCTTCCCGTTGGGGGCCGTCCACTGGACCCAGCAGTCGAAGGTGTGCTCGTCGCCCACCACAATCTCCATGACCTGGAGCTTGGAGGTGTCCCGCCTGCCCTTGAGCATCTTGGCATTTTTCCATTCCCGGACGCCGTTGGCCGCGAGGTAGTGGGCCGACTCCACGCCCGGCTGGCCCATGAGGTGCTTGACGTACCGCTGCACCGTCTTGAGGGAGGGGATGCTCTCCCATCCCCGTTCCGAGCTCTGCGCCAGCAGCGCCGTGTAAAGCGCCTCCGTCGTGTGCAGGTTGGCCGCAAAGCCCGGGTCGAACCAGATGTTTTCAATGAGCGCCCGCTGCTCCGGCGTCAGGCTTGGGAACGTGGCCCGCTCCCGGGGCTTGCGGCACAGGGCCAGGGTGCGGAAGTAGTCCCGGGCGTGGCCGTCCGCCTGCTCCAGCCGGAGGGCCCAGGCGTTCGCCTCCATGACGCTCTGGCCGTGGCGGTAAAGCGTCCCCAGGCTGATCCCCAGCCGGGCCGCCAGCGCCTCGGCGTAGGCCGTCCGGTCCTCCCCGGCGTAGTTGAGGAAGCCCTGCACCTCCCGCGCCAGCTCCACCGCCTTGTGGTATTGCTTCCGGTGCTCCTCGATGTAGCCGTTCAGATCCGCCCCCACATACCAGGGGGGCGCGGCCTCGCCCTCCTCCGGCTCCGCCATGGCCCGGATGTGGGCCCGGTAGGCCCGCCGCCCCTTCTGGCTCAGGCTTGCCGTGGACAGGAGGACAAGCTCCTTCCCGCCGCCCTCCCGGGCCTCCGTCCGCGTCTTGTACTGGGCGGGACTCCGCGAGATACGCTTGTGGAGAGTGAAGTAGTCAATTCCCTCAAAGCGTGCGGCCTCTTCCAGCGTGATATAGGTCTCTTGCACTTGTCTCCCTCCTTTCCCGTCAGGCCGCCGTGGCCTTCCAGACCTTCTTCCAGTCCAGGGCCAAGACCTGGGCGATGGGCTCAATGTACCGCTTGCCCGAGCGCGTCCCGTTCAGGATGTAGCTCAGATACTGCGGGGAGATCCCCACCTCCGCCGCCAGCGCGGCCCGGGTCATGTCCCGGTCGATCAGCGCCTTGGTTACCAACCGCCCGAAGGGGGTGAGCCGCTTGTTCCGTTGTCTTGCCATGCCTGTCACTCCCTTCTGGTGGGTGTTTCATGCCCGGCGCTTCCATACCGTGGCCGCCGCCTCCGGTTTCTCAATTTTCTTGTCCATGTCTGCTCCTTTTCAAATCCCCTCCGGGCCGGTATAATGGGGTAGGGCCGCCCGGCCCAGAGAGGGGGTGATGGTGATGAAAGATTTCCTGTTCGAGTGCTCCCGCGAGATGTCCACCGGAAGCGCCGGGGTTGACCATCTCAACATGGTCAGGCTTTCCATGCAGCCCGAATTCTTGGCACTGATTGATTATCTGGTCGACAAGGGCATTCTCAAGGAAGAGGAGTTTGCGAAATATCTGGGCGAGCATTTCAAGGCTCAGATAGAGGTCGCGGAGCGTACTGCTCAGAAGAAGGGTGCTCAGTAGGGGCCGAACTGCAAGCCGCATGGGCGTGAAGGCTGAGGTATGCCTTTCTGTGCTCTCTGGCGTACATCTCGGCGAGGTTGGGATGCAGCTCTTCCTCGCCCGGGGCCGTCCGTTCGTCGGACGGCCCCTTCTCTTTTGGTGGCTCGCCTGTGGTCAGCCATGCCAGCCAGCAGGTCCGGCATGAGAGGCGGTCGCAGCCATTGGGAACGACGGGCGGACAGTGCTCGGAGACGATGTCCGCAATCTCGTCCGCCGTGGTGTCGGCGGCCCGCAGTAGCTCCAGGCCGGTCATGACGCCCCGCCTCCCTCCTCGCCGGTGCCCATGGCCCGCTCCACCGCCGCGAGGGTGTCGCCCAGGTTCTGACCCTGCTTCCATGCGGTATCGTCCAGGGGATGCGCTCCGCGATACTTGCGGACCGCGTAGTTCTCCGAGCACATCTCTTGCAGATCCGCCAACAGCTTCCGCAGCTCACTCCGAAGGGTGAGGGCCGGATAGCTGTCCGGGTCCATCCCGTCTATAGCTCCGTCCAGCTCACGCGCCATGCGGAAGGTGTTGCGGTAGACAATGCAGTCGTTATCGGGGCACTCCGCCTCCATCTTCTGCCCCAGTTGGTACAGCGCCCGCGTGAAGGAGTGGCTTCTCATTCCGGGCGGAAGGTGCCGGAAGCTATCCGGGGCCTCGCTAACAGAGGGCGGGGGTGTCGCCTGGAAACGCTCGTCCGCGCTGTCCACGATACCCAGATCGGTCAGCGCCCGGACGTACCCGCAGAGCTGCCAATCTGCCGCCTCCTGGCTCAGGGCCGGGCGGCGCGTCTCTAAGAAACGCTTCTCACCTCGGATCAGCTCCTCCGGCGTGGTCTCCAGCTCCGTGGTGCCCGACTCAGTCTCCACGATCACTGTCACCGCCGTCTCCGGCTCCTCCACGTCCAGCTCGCTCTCCAGGCCCCGGGCCTGCTCAATGGCCTGCTCCATGGTCTCTGCGTCGTCATACTCCAGCGCGCCCCGGTCTACGTCCAGATGGCCGGTGTAGAGCTCCGCGTCGATGACGCCGTAGGCTCCCAGCGTCTCATAGTCCCGGCGCTCCCGGTCGTTGAACCGGACCACCAGATAGCCGTTGATCTTCTTCATCTTGCGCATGGTGTTCTCTCCTTCCTGATGTTGCGCCTCCTTCCCGCTTCAGGTAAAATAAAGCTGGAAGGGAGGTGATACGGTTGAACTTACCAGATTTTAATGATGCCTTTTGTCCTCTCTTAACTGCTGGCTTGGGGAAGCCCTGCGCCTGCCAGAAGAATTGTGCTTGGTACAATCCCACGGCGGGCGTGTGCGATGTGAGTGTCCTGTCCGGTCTGCTCTTACATGAGCCTGAGCTGCTGGAACTTAGGGACTCACTGGATCATCAGTGTGAATGAGTTGGACGGTGAGGTAGTCCCTGGCTTGCTCCAGGATACGGTCTACCTCGGGCAGGGTGGCCGCGCTCTCCGCTAAGAGTGCGGCCACTTTTTTTGCGGTCTCTCTGCGCCGGGCATGGACGGTATCCGTCCGTGCTGCGAACCGGCGCTCCCGTTCCTCGCGGGTCATGGTGTAGCCTCCCTTCCGCCGTTCAGCCCAGCAGGGCCGGGACGACCCGGATGCGGTCGGTGTGCTTGTGGAGGATAATGAGCTCGCCCATGGGTTTCTCCCGCACGACAAGCCAGTTCTCAGGCGCAAGCCCCGCCTGCCCGAGACGGACCTTCTGCTTGCGCGTCGGCTTCTTTCCTTGGCGCATGGCTACCTCCTTTTCATTTGTTGGAAGTTGTGGTAGAGTAAAAGCGGGCGGCGAGGGCTGCCTATCATGAAAAAAGTAAAATCTGCCAAGAAGCTCATTCGCTTTTGCCAGCGAAATGGGATATGGTCGTTTGCTCCGTTGCCTCACCTGGAAGGCCATGTCATGAGGTGGAAGCTCATGTATGGTCTGATAGGCGGCGACGTTTGCCGGGCGGAGTTTGTCTCGCGCCCGATGGAAGGAAAACCCGTGTACCGCCTTTCTTGGGCCGGAAGCCCGAGAGGGGTGAGAGAGCACACTGAAATGATGTACGGCGGCCAAAGATCACAGAGCATTGAGATCGAGGCCTTTTAACTTCATATTTTGAAAGGGGGTGAAAGCCCTCGCCGCTCGCTTTTACTCTACCGCGACCTCCTTTTTCCTTTGACTTTTTCCTCGGTTGTGGTATGCTTTCTTTGATTTATGGTTAAATCATGATTACAGTATAATAGCATTAAATCTATTTGTCAAGTCGATATTTAGATTTATAGCTATAAAATAGGAGGTAATCTATTTATGTCTATAGTTGAGCGATTGCAGAGGATCGCAAAGGAACAGGGCACAAATTTTAAGAAAATAGAGCAGAACTGCGGTATAGGAAATGGAACTATGCGGCGCTGGGACGTTCAGAGCCCCCGCCTTGACAAGATAAAGGCGGTCGCAGATTATCTAAATATTTCTATTGATTATCTTGTGTACGGGAGTAGCGTTTCTGCTACTTCATCCGCTGAACCTACGAAGGTCGACATAGTCCTTACTTGCGACGATGTTCCCTTATCTAAAAATGAGCTCGATTTGCTCGCCATGTACCGACTCCTCCCTCCTGATCACCAGGAGGACACCTTCGAACTGGTTTACTCCAAATACCAGCGGTATGTGGAGAAGAAAAAGGGCTCTATTTATTCGACTTATTGCGACGAGAAGCCCGACGCCGAGGACTGCGCCGGGGGCCATGATGGAGGGGCCGCGCTGGCCTGATTTTTTGTGCCGTTTCTGTTTAGTTCTAAATCATTTTCTTGTCCAATTGCTAACAGGTGAAAAATTGCCGCCACTGTGCCCGGGAAGCCTTGGGGGAGTAGCATTTGGACAGCAAAAGCTCATTTTTTCAAAAATGTCCAATTGCAAGCGGGTATTTTTACGTCTTTCCAGCCTATGACCTGCACGCCCCGCGCACGCCGTCGCACGCCCGAAACAGGTCGCCGCCGCGCTGATCTGGCCGGGATACCTCACTTTTCGCACGTTTTTTGCACGGTCTAACGCCGATTGCGCACGCCTCGCCCCCTTGCGCTCCTGGCCCCGCCGTGCTATACTATCCTCAAGGGCCGCGCCGCCCGCTCCTCAGTCCTCCCGTGACTGCTTCCAGGGAGCGGATGGTTGCGGCCCCGCCCATACTCATACACCCCGGAGCCGTTGATTTATGCGGTCTCCGGGGTTTTTCGCGCCCCGACGCGCCGCCGCCCGCCATGCCCCGCCTGGGCCCCCTCGGCATGAAAAAAGAGCGCCGATCACCTCGACGCCCGTTTCCGGTCAAGATATGTGAGAATAGCCGCCCGCCGTCCCGCCGTCCGTGCCCGCTATCCCTTGATATTCCTGGGTTTTCCCACGTCCTCCCGTCCTGTCCCGCCTTATCCCGCCTTTCTCAGTTATCTTGTCTGTTCACACCCCTTTCTTGTGCGGGCCGCTGTGGGGCATCGGCCCCTACGCCGCAGTCTGATATGCGCCCCGTAGGGGCGGCCCTTGTGGCCGCCCGCGCTTTTCCGGCGGCACGCCGGAGCGCCGCCGGCGGATTTGCTCCCCTGTAGGGGCAGGTGCCCTCACCCGCCCGGGGGCCGATGTGGGCGTCGGCCCCTACGCCCCTTCCGCCAGCCAGGTGCGGATGTCCGCCAGGGTTTTGGCACCGGTCAGGTCAATCTGATTGCCCTCGATACGGAGCACTTGGTTTCCATTTCGTAAAATCAGGCCCTCATATTCCCCACTGGAATAGCTCCAGGCCCGGTCGAAACCCAGCTCCACCGCCCGGAGGGCCGTCGGCCCGTGCCGGTGGAACTCCCGCTGAAGTCGTTTTTCGTCCCCTTCTGCGGCCCGGAAATCCTCACAGATCCACTCCGCCAGCCAGCCGGCGCGGCAGTCCATCCGCTCCACCCACAGATCGCCTTCCTCCTGATCATAGCGGCAATACTCGAAGGATGCGGCCGCGATGGAGTTCTGTTCCCTTGTATAGGCGGAATAGCCGTCTATATAATTGGTCTGCCCTTCTCCAATGCTCAACAGGAGGCACAGGACGAGGACGGCAATCAGCACTCCCTCTATCAGCGGGCGTATCCCCCGGAGTCTGGCTCCCCACCGCCGTGGTACGGGAAAGGGCTCCCCCTCTGCCACCACCCGGCGGCATTTTGCCCGGTAGCGGAGCACCCGCACCACGAAAAACAGATCCATTCCCAGCCACAACAGCACAAGGGTCGCCATGGCCATGGAGATATTGGACAGGAACAGCTCCCACATGCGGGGGTGCTCCCTGATGTACCCCCCTACGGTCCAGATGGACCAATAGACGGCAAGATAGGACAGGCTCCACACCTGGTCGGCCAGGGCCTTTTTCCACACGTAATTCCACTCCATATCCTTGTCGGTCTGGATCGGGGCAGGATCGCCTCCCTCTTTGGCCCGGAAGTAAAACAGTCCCCCGTCCTCTTCCAGCAACTCCCATCCAGCCTCCCCGCAGAGGGTCAGATAGTCCGACCGGGCATCCCAGTCCTTTTTCCGCTCGCTCTTCCACCGGGCGGGCTCCACCCAGCACCGGCGGGGGCGCTCCGCACGCCGGAAGGTGGCGGTAAACAGCCCCACCTCCTCCAGCTCCCAGCCCCGCTCCGCCTGCTCGTCCAGCTCCGCTTGGGCCGCCTTGGCATCCTCGACGGTGTAGCGGAACCAGCGGATACTCTTTTGCTTCCTCATGTCTCCCCCTCCAGCCTGGACAGCACTTCGTCCAGCCACATCTCGTCTGGAAGCGCGCCGTTCTTCATCCGAAACACTGTATTCCCCCGCTGGAGCACCCATCCCGATTCTCCCCGGTCAGCCGTCTCCGTTCGCTCCCCGCTCCGGATGTGCCACACACCCTCATACCCCTCCAGAGGCGGCTGCCCAGCGGCCCCCAGTTGTCTCCTGCACCACTCCGCCGTCCAGTCCGCCAGCCAGGGCCAGGGAAGCGTCCAGCTGTCCGCAATCTTCTCCTCCAGCGTATAGTAGGTCTCCTCTTTGAACTCAACCCGATACGGCTCCTCAATCCAGCTGGTATGGGCCGCCAGCAGGAGCAGCCATCCTCCCCGTAGCGCGCTCTGCACCACATCCATCAGGAACGTCAGACAGGCCGCCCCCAGAACCAGCCTGTCAGCCAGATCGCACACC
>ONZW01000347.1_pt1 | contig 38618 bp, 33 predicted proteins | sample 1671071 | NCBI WGS metagenome assembly ONZW01 (sample SAMN06348119, study PRJEB24527) | human gut metagenome | biome: human gut; feature: ankylosing spondylitis patient; material: feces | host: Homo sapiens | place: China | collected 2015-10
TGGCAGGATGACCGGGGAAGTTTTCTTCGCAGAATTTCAGGCCAAGTGCCTGTGCTTTTTCCATGGTCAAGCCGTTGTCGGCTGCATCTCTGGGGTCGAAGCTGATGATATACTGATGGCTCTTAATATCATCGCGTTGGGTGTTCTTGCCATACTTGCGGTTTGCCAGCAGACAGGCCGTTGCAAACGAGAAATCGCCGCACTCAAGGGTGTCGAGCAGGTAGGATTCCCGCAGCTTCGGCTTGCCATGCTCATCCAGAAGTTGCTTTCCGGTGAACGCGTCGTGCTGGTAAACGAGGTACGCTTCGATGGCGGTGTAGTCCGAGTTTTTAGAGGCGATATGCTTGAGCGTTGCCATACAGTTCACCCAGAACTTTCTCGGCGCTGAGCCGGAATGCGGTCAGGTCTGCAAGTTCGTCAAGGAGTTTCGCCCGGATCTGCTCGGTGTCCGCACCGCCGGAATTGAAGTGCCTTGCAAGCTGGTTGAGATTGCTGCCCACCTTGCTGCACTGGGCAAGCAAAGTGGAAACAGCGGTCAGGGTTTCTTCTCCGCCGCCGGCAACGATGACTGTTTTCTCGATCTTGACGTTGTGGATGGCACGGCGGATGAAAGTGGAGAGGGAGAGATTCAGGAGTTTGCAAGTGAGTTCCAGTGACGTTTTTTCCTCCGCTGTCACACGGAACTTGATGACGTGCGTTTTGTTGTTCGGCGTGTCGTGGTGCTGGGAATTGCTAGGAACCGGTTGAACATTCGTTTTGGTCATTGTACCTCCTGTCTGTTCGATAACTCCTCGGTGAAGTTATGTAAAGCACGACACGCCGTTCCATTCGTGCCGCTAGGCACGAATGATGAGCAGGGTTTGGGGCAGGCACGCCCCAACAAGATCACTTCGGAAATGCAGACGCATTGAAGAAGTGAAGTCCCGGATGGACAGAAAATTTTCAAGAATTGAAAATTTGTGGCCACGGGACGGTTCTTGCCCTCTACCGCTGCGCTCAAAACCATTTCTGGGTAATTGTTTCCGAATGGTTAAGACGCAAAAATAAGTAGAGGGTTCCGCTGCTCGTGTATGTTGATCGCCGTTTGCTCCGAACGAAGTTCCTACCCCTGTTTTGCAGCGGCGTTGACAAAAAGTCGGTATCACGTCCGGTCGGCTCATGAAATTTTCAATGTGCAGCTCCCGTAAAAGAAAAATACCGCCCACGCAGCGCAGCGATGATTTTGTCGGGTGAATCGTCGGCAAAATGAATCGGGTGTGTTGCGGGGCGGTAGCTTCTTTCGTGGATTTTTCCTCACTGAAGTGGTGGGGCTCACGGTGATAACCAACCACTTTTGCAGAAGATTTGCAATCAATCTACAAGTTCAGTGGGATTTGTGATAGAGAATATCATGGTTCGTAGGGTACGTCAAGATGATTCCGAAGAAATTATTTATGAATGGAGACAATAATAAGACTTCTATTATGAATATGATACACTTTACATCATGAAAGAATTTAAGCTGCACAAAGATGATTCAAGCGGATGTGCAATGTGCACAATAAGTTTTCTACAGCAAAATACAGATGTGGTCATTTAGCTCTTTTACCAGACAACTTTTTTTATAAAATAAAAAAATTTGTTGACTTGAAATTGCTTGAAATGTTATCTTGTTGGTAACAAAAGCACGGTGAAGTGCTTGCTACCACACGAAAAGGCAAAACAAAAAAGGAGAGTAAAATGATGAAAAAGCGTATTGCGGCGTTGGTCACCGCCGGTGTCCTTGCTTTGTCGATGCTTACCGGCTGCGGAAGCAAACAGGAGAGCTGGAAAGTTACCTGCCCGTGGGCACCGTCTGGTGTAGCAGCGATGGTCAGCCAAAAGGCTGCTGCCAAGTCCCCTGATTATTCTGATAATAAAATCACACTGGTTGCTGAAGCCGTCAAGGGCGATGCTGCTACTGTCAACACTTGGGTGTCCAGTACTAAGGCAAATGATAAGGAACTGGTCTTCGCCGGTGAGGGTCTGTTCGCCATTACCGAGACTCTGGATCCGGCCAAGCTGCAGTTCAGCTACGACGATTTTGAGTTCGTGGAGAACTTGTACTCCTCCGTCTTCGTCCTGTCCGCTGATTCTTCACTGAACCTCAAGAATCTGGACGATCTGGAGGCCTATGTCAAGGCAGGCAACCCCGTATCCGTGGCCGTTAACGGCGCTACCGGCTCCGAGGCTTTCCTGGCAGCGGCTCTGTTCGGCTCTATGGGTGCCGGCGACCAGCTGAAACTGACTCCGTACCAGTCCGCTGCGGAGGCTGCACAGGCTGTAGCTAAGGGTGAAACGAACTTCGCGGTCTCTCACCAGTCTCAGATTCTTGAGACCTACCAGCAGGGCGGCGTTGATGTGGTTTGCGCATTCGATGACAAGGCTATCGAAAACGGCCCCTTCGCAGGCGTTGAGGGCGTTGGCTCCAAGGGCTACCCCTACTTCCGCAACCGCTGCTTCGTCATGGCTCGCAAAGGTACTGACGCCGCAAAGGTTGCCGAGCTGAAAGAGCTGTATGATAAGATCCTCGCCGATGATGAGATGGTCGAGTGGCTGAACGACACCATGCTGCTGGAAGTCGATACCATGACCGAGGACGATGTGAAGGCTCACATTGAGAACGTCAAGAGCATCGTCGAGCAGTATAAGGACATCGTGGCAGGCTGATAAAAAGCCCTCATAGCGACAAAAAGCTGAAGCAGGGGGAACGGGGACATCCCCTTCTCCCTGCTTTTATGTTTCCAAAAGGAGTTGAAACAAGTGAAAAATCTGATAGAACGTGCCGAAGCAAAACTGGATGAATGGGGCGCAAAGCTCGAACAGAAGAACATCGAGTACCCGGTAGACCTGATTTGCGGCATTCTGTTTCTGGTCATTGGCATCGTGCTGCTGCTCATCATGCCGCAGCAGGTGAAGATCTCGGAAAAAGACGTTGTGAATGGCCGCGCTTTCCCGACGATGCTGATTTGGCTCATGCTGGCCATGAGCGCCCTTCTGGTGGGCCGCGAGGCATACAACATGGTGATGCACCGCCCGACCAAAACTAAAACGCTGAATCTTTTGGTGGAAACAAAAGCACTCGTCATCGTCCTCATTCTGGTGGTCACTTATCTGCTGGCAGAGGTCACGGATCTGTTTGTTGTGGGCGCTGTATTCTGCGCACTGGCATTTCTGGTCTTTTTCCGCTGCAAGAAACCCCTTTACTATGCCATCACAGTTTCAATGGCTGTGTTGATTTGGGTCGTATTCCACTTTGTGCTGAATGTTAGTTTCTGAGGAGGCAGAATATGGGGTTGTTTGACTTTATCGGCCCGGCCTCCGGGCTGCTTTTCACCCTCGAAAATATCATCTGGATAAACCTCGGCGTCTTTATTGGCTGCGTGTTCGCGGCCATCCCGGGATTAAGTGTTATCCTCTGCATCATCCTATTCCTGCCTGTCACTTATACCATGCGTGCGATTCCCGGCATGATGTTCCTGTTGGGCATTTACTGCGCAGGCGGCTATGGTGGCTCGGTATCGGCTATCCTTATCAACACGCCGGGTACGCCCCACGCGGCGGCTACTATGCTGGACGGCTATCCGCTGTCCAAAATGGGCCGCACTAAGGCGGCGTTGAAAATTGCACTTTATGCATCTACCTTTGGCGGTATCTTCTCTGCGTTGGTGCTGCTCTTCCTCGGCCCTCAGGTCGCAAAAATTTCGGCACAGCTCGGCACGGCGGAGTACTTTATGGTCTGCCTGTTCGGCATGACGATTATTGCAGGCGTTTCTGGTAAGAGCCTTGTCAAGGGCATCATCGCCGCCTGCCTTGGTTTGCTTATTTCCTGTGTGGGCGCAGACCCCATGACCAGCTATGACCGCTTTACATTTGGTATTCCCCGTCTGTATCTGGGTCTTGACCTTGCCGTTACCCTCATCGGTTTGTTCGCACTGGTGGAAATCATTGGCAAGGCAGAGCTGAAGCGGAATGAGTTGAACCTTCACGCCGGAAAAATCGGCAATGATGACGGCAAAATCACAAAAGATGAATACAAGCGGATGTTCCGACCAGTGCTGATGGGTTCTATCATCGGTTCCTGTGTTGGTATCGTACCTGGCACGGGTGCGTCGGAGGCCTCGTGGTTCTCCTACAACACTGCGAAGAACCTGTCCAAGCATCCCGAGGAATTCGGCCACGGTTCTGTGGAGGGCGTTGCGGCTGCTGAGTCTGCCAACAATGCCGTCTGTGGCGCGACCCTGATTCCCTTGCTGACGCTGGGCATCCCCGGCGACGGCTGCGTGGCCATCATGTTGTCGGCCCTGATGATAAATGGCCTGAACCCCGGTCTCTCGCTGTTCACCACCGACGGCGCTATCATGTATGCCATCATGCTGGGCCTTATCCTCGTGAACATCTTCATGTTCCTGCAGGGCAAATACCTGACTAGCCTGTTTGCAAAGGTCGTCTCCATCCCTCAGCAGATCTTGACACCCATCATCGTGATTTTCTGTTTCGCCGGTGCTTACTCGGTGAACAGCAGCTATTTTGATTTGAGCGTTGCGCTGGTGTTCGGCGTGATGGCGTGGTTCATGCGCAAGCTGGAGCTGCCCGCTGTCCCTGTGCTGTTGGGTATGGTGCTGGGCAATATGACCGAGACGAACTTCCGCCGCGCCCTGCTCATCTCGGATGGAAGTCCCAAAATCTTCTTCAGCAGTGTGTATTGCTGGATTTTTATCGCGCTAATCGTGGTGGTTATCATCGGCATCCTGCGCGGCAAGATGAAGGAAACGAAGAACGCGAAAGTGGAACAGTAAAAGGAGGTAAAGACCGTGGCATATAACATTATTTTCTACTTCAGTGACCAGCAGCGCTGGGATACCTGCGGCTGCTTCGGCCAGCCGCTCAACGTCACACCCAATCTGGACAAGCTGGCAGAGGAGGGCGTAAAATTTGACAATGCTTTCTCTCCCCAGCCGGTGTGCGGCCCTTGCCGCGCCCTATTCCAGACCGGAAAATACCCCACTGAGACAGGCTGTTTCCGCAATAACCTGATGCTGCCCTCGAATATCAAGACTCTGGGCGAGTATATGGAAAAAGATGCCGGCTACGAAACTGCCTATGTCGGCAAGTGGCATCTGGCCTCGGATGGCGAGCTGGAAAAGAAGCCGACCATTGACCATACCATTACAGCCGTTCCGTTGGAGTTGCGCGGCGGCTACACCGGCTACTGGCGTGCAGCCGATGTGCTGGAATTTACCTCCCACGGCTACGACGGCTATGTGTTCGACGAGAACAACAACCGCATCGATTTTAAGGGCTACCGTGCTGACTGCATCAACCAGTTCGCGCTGGACTACCTCGACCAGTACACCGGCGAAAAGCCCTTCTTCATGACCGTATCCCAAATTGAGCCGCACCATCAGAATGACCACAACCACTACGAAGGCCCCAACGGCTCGAAGCAGCGATTTGCGGATTTTGTCCTCCCCGAAGACTTGAAGGCTCTGGGCGGCAATGCAGCAGAAGAGTATCCGGATTATCTGGGACAGTGCGCAAGCCTCGACGAGAACCTCGGCAAGCTGGTGGAAAAACTGAAAGAAAAGGGTCTGTATGAGAATACTGTTATCCTTTACGCTTCCGACCATGGCTCTCATTTCAAGACCCGCAACCGCGACGCCCATCTGAACGGATACGATGACTATAAGCGCTCGTGCCACGACGGCTGCCTGCATGTGCCGCTGGTCATCTGCGGCGGCCCGTTCAAGGGCGGCAAGGAAGTCACCGAGCTGGTCAGCACCGAGAGCATCCCCAAGACTCTGTTGGCTTTGGCAGGCGTGGATGTCGGCGACAAGATGATCGGCGAAAATCTGCTTGACGTTGTGGAAAAGAAAAATCATAATAGAGCTAATGAGGTCTACGCCCAAATCTCGGAGAGCCGCTGCGGCCGCTGCATCCGCACGGCAGATTATATGTACTCTGTCTATGCCCCCGGTGTCAATGGCGGCGAGGCTGCGGCATCTGATGTGTATGCGGACGACTTCCTCTATGATATGCAGAAAGACCCGTGGCAGCTGAACAATGTTGTCGCAGATCCTGCATACGCCGACGTCAAAGCGGAGCTTCGTGAGCGCTTGCTGAACTGGATACAGCACGCAGAAGGCACCCGCCCCACCATCACCGACTGAAAAGGAGCGTTTGCCCATGCTCTCGGCTGCTGAGAAAAAATCTGCTCAGGTATATCGTTGGCTTCTGGCTTATATCGACGAAAACAAGTTTTCTGGAAATCAACGAATGCCCTCGGAAAATGCACTCTGCCGAAAGCTGGGCGTCAGCCGGGAAACGATTCGAGTTGCCATTGACCGATTGGTGAATGAAGGAATCGTGTACAAAGTCAAAGGGAGCGGCACCTATTTCCACCGGGAAAAGGTGATGACGCGCGATTTGAACACCGAGGATGCACTTTATAAGATCGGCCTTGTTTTGCAAGGTCAGGATACGAGTGCAAATTCGGGGCTGATTGAGGGTGTGCGCAGCGTTCTGACACAGGAACGGGTGGATCTGCACGTATTTCTGACCGATAACAAGTTCTGCAACGAACGCCGCTGTCTGGAAACAGTGGTGCATCAGAATTTTCATGGCTTTATCGTGGACGGTGTTAAGTCGAGTATCCTCAGCCCGAATCTTGACTGCTACAAGGAACTTTATCGGCGCAAAATTCCGGTGATATTCTACAACAATTTTTATCGGAATCTGCGCTGTCCGCGTGTGACCATCAATGATATTGAATGTGCGCATCAGTTGATAGGGCGCCTGATCGATGCCGGACATAGCAATATTGCCGGGATATTCGTGTACGACAACTACCAAAGTGTCGAAAAGTTTCAAGGCATGGCGGAAGCGATGCGGGACAGCGGGCTGGAGCTGAAGGACGATTACATCAAATGGTGCATTTCCGACGAGGCGCACAACGAAAGCTACGTTCGCGCGATTGAAAAATTCTTGAAAGGCATTCCAAAATGTACGGCGATCGTTTGCTGCAACTATATCATCTATCGTCTGGTGATAAAGACTTTGCAGAAAATGGGCAAGACGGTTCCGAAGGATTATTCGCTGGTCTGTTTTGACTATTCGGAAGAGACGTATCGACAGGAGGATGTTACCTGTTCTGTGGAACAAGGCTTTGAAATGGGACGCCAGCTTGCGCTGCGTCTCATGGAGATGATTTCCACCGGCGAATGTGATGACCGGAATTACACTTATGTGATGAAGCCCATCCTCTATGATGGACACTCCATCCGGAAGATTCAGAAGGCAAAATAAAAATTCTCCCGGAGGCCATAAATGCCTTCGGGAGAATCTCTTTATCGGTTCTGTTGTGCGAGAAAACGCGCAGCGGTTTGCAGACGTGGAAGAGCATAGGCGAAAAAATGTTTGTATGCTGCGCAGAATCGGTTGCTTCCGGAGGCATCCCAGTCGCGCTTGCAGCCACCCCGGCAGAGCAGCCGGTAAGCACAGGCTGCACATTCTGCGGGCCGCTTGTGGCCCTGTGCCAGAAACATTTGGCTGGTGGGGGAATTAAGCGCCTGCTCAACTGTGCAATGTTTTATCTCCCCAAGTTTCCACTCGTCCAGGACATAAAAATCGCAGGGATAAAGACTTCCGTCACCCTCTACTGCAAGATAGTGTCCACAGGAGCCGGAGGATGCACAGGAGGTCGGCGGCATTCCCAGCAAGATGCGCAGATAATCTTCGAAATTACGGATGCTGATATAATGTCCCTGCTGCAGCTGCTGATACCAAACATCAAAAATGCCGCACAGAAAACGGCCATAGAGTTCCGGCGTTAGGGAATATGCCTGCCCACCAATCGTGTCAAGCGGGTCAAGGCATGGGATGAATTGCAGATTGTGCTGTCCCAGTTCGCAGAGGCTTTTGAACGCCCGCTGCGGCTTTCGGGCCAGTTGTCCGGTTACAACACAGAGCAGATTCGTTTCAACGCCATAGGCATCAAGCAAAGCAAGTGAGCGGGTCACTGCGTCCCATGTGCCGCGTCCGGCCGCATCCAGACGGTACATATCATGGTTTTCCTGAGTGCCATCCAAAGAAAGACCTACTAGGAAAGAATTGGACTTAAAAAAAGAAGCCCATTCTTCATCCAGACAAATGCCATTGGTCTGGATGCTGTGGAACACAGAGATATTGCGCTGCATGGAACGCTCCGTTTCCAGAAAGAACCGGAAGAAATCCAACCCGGCAAGAGTCGGTTCGCCGCCCTGAAACAGAAAATGGACGCTGCCGCCTTCTTCTGTGGCTGCAAAAGCCTTTTCAACCAGTTCTCCTGCCATTTCATGGGAAAGCAGTCCCATATTTTTGCAGGCTCGGCTGTTGGAAACATCGTCATAAAAGCAGTACCGGCAACGCAGATTGCACAGGCTGGACGCTGGCTTGACGAGAAATGTATTATGTTTCATAGAGATTCCCTCCGTGCTTCGCAGTTCTTAAAACAAGGATACCGGAAAATATGGGCTTTCGCAAGCAGTAACAGTTAAAAGCTGTTTGAAATAGTAAGAAAACGAATATAGTTGTCCGAAAATCAAAAAAGGAGAAGAAAACTTGTATGGATGAAAATAAAACATACGGTACACGGTTAGCACGGCTTTGGAAGCTGTTTTTGAGTACGCTGTACATTAGCAGCTTTACCTTCGGCGGCGGCTTTGTCATCGTGACCTTTATGAAGAAAAAATTTGTAGATGAGCTGCACTGGATCGATGAACAGGAAATGCTGGATATGACAGCGTTGGCGCAGTCCTCTCCGGGCGCAATCGCGGTCAATGCTGCAATTCTGGTAGGCTGGCAGGTAGAAGGCTTGATTGGAATGATCGTGGCAGTGTTGGGTACCATCATCCCACCTATGGTCATTCTTTCAGTCATTTCTGTGTTCTACAATGCTTTTGCCACCAATCGCTATATCGCGTTGTTACTCAAGGGAATGCAGGCTGGTGTGGTGGCGGTCATTCTGGATGTTGTATTCGACCTCGGCGGCAAGGTGCTGAAGACCCGCTCATGGGTGTATATTGCCCTGATGGTCGCAGCGTTTGTCGCAAATACGGTGTTTGATGTCAATGTGGTGGTGGTCATCCTTGCCGCTGCAGTATTCGGCGTGGTGCTGGCTCTGGTCCAGTGGAAAAAAGGTGGTGCAAAATGATCTACTTACAGCTTTTTCTCAGCTTTTTGCAGGTGGGTATGTTCAGCGTAGGCGGCGGCTATGCGGCCATGCCCCTGATCCAGAGCCAAGTGGTGGAACAACATGGCTGGCTGACGATGCAGGAGTTTACTGACCTCATCACGATTGCAGAAATGACCCCTGGTCCCATTGCGGTCAACTCGGCAACTTTTGTTGGTTTGCGTATCGCGCAGGTACCCGGAGCCATCATTGCAACACTAGGTTGCATTACACCGGCGCTGTTCTTTGTTTCACTTCTATCCTACATCTATCGTAAATACAAGGATATTTCTCTGCTGCAAAGTGTTCTGGCCTGCCTGCGTCCGGTCATCGTAGCGCTTATCTTTGGTGCAGGTCTTTCTATACTGTCTATGGTGGTGTTCGGAGAGAGTGCAAAGACGCTCGCCAACGTAGACTGGATCGGCATCGGCAGTTTTGCATCGGCATTTTTTGTCCTACGGAAGCTCAAGTGGAATCCCATCCTGACCATGTGCCTGTGCGGCGTGGCCGGGCTTGGACTTCACATTTTGCTCGGAATATAATCTTAAGACAATTTGTCTGTTGGAATCATGAAAATAAATCATTGGGCTTGCAATCAGGGCAAAACTGTGGTATATACATTATACGAAACATTGCTTTGATGAACGTATTACCGTTCAATGACGTATAAAATGGAGGTGCCCGCCATGACCGCCGTGATCTATGCTCGCTATTCCTCGGACAACCAGCGCGAAGAATCCATCGAAGGCCAGATCCGGGAATGCACGGCTTATGCCGAGAAAAATGGCATCACCATCGTCAAGCACTATATTGACCGTGCTATCTCCGCCAAGACGGACAACCGCCCGGAGTTCCAGCAGATGATTAAGGACAGCGACAAGAAGCTGTTTGACATTGTGCTGGTCTGGAAGCTGGACCGTTTTGTTCGGAACCGCTACGACAGTGCCCGGTACAAGACCCAACTGAAGAAGAATGGCGTCAAGCTCATGTCTGCCACCGAGATCATCTCCGAGGGGCCGGAAGGCATCATTCTGGAATCGGTGCTGGAAGGTTATGCGGAATACTACTCCGCCGACCTTGCCGAGAAGGTCGTGCGTGGACAGACTGAGAACATCCTGAAAGGCCGCTGCAACGGTGGTCGTGGAACCTTTGGCTACACGCTGGATCCCGAGCGGAAGTTCCATATTGATCCTCTCACCTCGCCTTTTGTGCTGGAATCATTCAAGAAGTACAATGAAGGCTCCACCATGAAGGAGATCCGGGACTGGCTGAACGAAAACGGCATCAAGAACCCGGTGGGCGGTGCGTTCACTTATAACAGTGTCGAACATATGATTAAAAACCGGCGGTACATCGGAGAACTGAAATTCCGGGATGTGGTCGTGCCGAATGCTATCCCGCCCATCATTCCACTGGAACTGTTTGAGGATGTGCAGGAGAAGATCGCAAAAAACAAGAAAGCCCCTGCCCGTAGAAAGGCAGAGGACGATTATCTGCTCACCACCAAGCTGTTCTGCGGCTACTGTGGGGCGTTGATGTTTGGCGAGAGCGGCACAAGCCGGACGGGTGAAGTTCACCGCTACTATAAATGTGCTACTGCCAAAAAGCACAAGGGCTGCAAGAAAAAGACCGTCCGCAAACAGTGGCTGGAAGATCTGGTGGTCAACCAGACCATGCAGCTTGTGAAAGACGATGCCGCTATGGAATCCATCATCGCCAAGGTGATGGAACTGCAAAACAAGGAGAATACCAACATTCCCCTTTATAAAAAGCAGCTCCGGGATGCAGAATCCGGTATCCAGAATATGCTCAATGCGATTCAGGCCGGTATCCTGACCAGCTCCACCAAGGAGCGGCTGGAGCAGCTGGAAGAAACCAAGCGTGAGCTTGAAGCCCGCATTGCGGAAGAAAAGCTGGCGAAGCCGAAAGTGACCGAAGAATTCATTCGGTTCTGGCTGCTGCGGTTTCGCAAGCTGGACATGAGCCTGAAAGACCAGCGGCAGGCACTGGTGGATACCTTCATCAATGCGATTTACCTGTATGATGATAAGGTTTTGATAACCTTCAACTATAAAGAAGGAACACAGACCGTCACCTTTGGAGAAGCGACAGAAGTTGCATCCGAGGGAAATGGTTCGGATTTGGATTGCTTTACTGCACCAGATTTTGAACGCCAAATCGTAAGATTTGGCGTTCTTTTTTGTTATGTAACCCCGAAAATTCGGGGTCTGCACGGTCAATGCACGGTTTTTGCACGGTCGACTTTTTCGTGGGAATCCTCTGCATGGGCTGGAATTGCTTTGAAATGCGTGGTAAATTTTGCATCAGGTCAGCAATGCCAGACGGAGCTGCGCCTTTACTTCGGGATCGGCGTTCTTCAGAAGTTCCAGCAGAGCAGTCATAGAGATGGTTGGTTCGCCTGCGGCGGGTACAGCCTGCGGGCTGGGGCTTTCCTGTTTCGCATAGAACCCTTCCTCGAACTTCTTCCCCAGCTCCACACGAGAGGACTGCTGGATGTGCGCGTAGGTGTTCACCAGCATATCTGCCGTAGCGTGTCCTGTGGTTCCCTGAACAGCCTTCACATCGCCGCCGGAGATCATCAGCTGATAGGTGGCACTGGAATGCCGCAGACCGTGGAACACGATACGCGGGAACTCTGGGTGTGCGTCCTGCCATTTCAGAAACTTCTTGCGGATGAGCACCGGCTCCACCGCCAGACCGTTGGGCAGACGGAACAGCATCCCACTGTCATGGTAGCGTTCCGGGTCTTTCGATTCGTCTGCTGCTAACTGGTTCAGCCACTTCTTCAATTCCTCTTTCAGAGTAGAGGTCATGAAGATGGTGCGGCAGGAGGACGCCGTTTTGGTATTTTTCAGGATGAGGGAAGTGGTGCTGCGTTCCAGCTTGTCCGGGAAAACCTTGATGATGCAGCCATCGTCTACTTGATTCAGGGCTTCTTTTCGCACCCGCTGCATGGACTTGTTGATACGGAAGGTTCCGATGCCATCCGCAGCATCAAAGTCGATATCCTCTGGGGTCAGACCTACGATCTCACCCTCTCGCAGTGCGCCCACCAGAGTGAGATGCACCGCCAGATGCAGAATGGGATCGTCCATGCTGTCCAGAGCCGCCCGCATTTCCTCTACCGTCCAGATGGTGCGCTCCTGCGTGGACTTCTTGGGGCTGTCCACGGGAACAGGACTTTTGACAAGAATGCCCCACTCTACGGCATACTGGAAGGCTGTACCCAGCAGCCGGTGCACCTCATGGATGGTGGTGCCGGAAAGGAACCGCTGCTTCTGCTTTTCGGTCAGTTCTTGCTTCTTTCCCTCGATATACGAACCGCAGGGCGTTTTGCTCAGGGTCGTATAGAGGTTTTCCATGTGGTAGGGCTTGAGTTTCTGCATCTCCATGCTGCCGATATAGGGGATAATAAGGTTCTGAATGGTGGAAAGGTTGGATTCGTAGGTCTTGGGTGCCCACTTGTGTTTGCTGCACTGCTTGGGCAGCCAATCCATCAGGAACTCTGCCACCGTCACCGAGGACGGGATCAGAAAAGTGCCAGCCGCCAGCTCGTGTTCGATTTGCTTCTTTCGGTTCGTTGCCTCCTCTTTGGTGGAAAAACTTTCCCATTTGTCGCAGCTCTTGCCGTGTTCATCTTCGTAGGTGTAGCGGACGCTGTAAGAGTTGCCGCGCTTCGTAATATATGCCATACTGTTTGCCTCCTTATCAAGCTGCCCGGTTGAGCCACGCATCGAAGCTGTCCTTCGGTACACGGATGCTTCCGCCTACCCGCAGAACACGGAATTCGGTGGTGCTGTTGCACAGGTTGTAGGCAGAGCGCAGGCTGATGGCCAGCATTCGTGCGATCTCTTCCACCGTGTACACCAGCTTCGTGGTTGCTGGGCTGTCAGTCGGAGACTTGACGGCATTGGTTTGAGTGACCACCTCCATTGTAGTGGGGTTCGAGTCCTTTTGCAAGGGCTTATTCGTATAATTTTCAGATTTCACGGTTTCGGTCATGTCAGGCCGATTCCAATTCATAGGCAGACCTCCATATCCTTGTAGCCGGGTGACTTCTACACCCAGCAATTTTTGCTTTCCGACACTTTCGGTTTTATCCGATCAAAAGTTTCATGCGTTTCAGCTTTTCCTGCGCGTTCTCTTTGCGGAAACTCACACCGATGCAGGAAACAGGAATGCACATTTCCAACAGGCGGTCATAGATGCGGGCATGGGCGGTATCCTGTGGGTGCCGTATCTCATCCAGCGTCAGGTTGGTAGTGACGATTAGCGGTTTTTGGCTGCGGTATCTGCTGTCCACGATGTTGTAGACCTGTTCCAGCGCATACTCTGTACCACGTTCCATGCCGAAATCATCAATGATGAGCAGGGGATAGCGGCAGAGCTTGTCCACGACCTCATTGCGCCCGGAAAAGCTGTTGTTCAGCTCGTTCAGGATGTGTGCGAAGTTCGTCATGCGTACAGGCACTTCTTGCTCCATCAGAGCGTTTGCAATGCATCCGGCAAGGAAAGTCTTGCCTGTGCCCACACCGCCCCAGAGAAGCAGTCCTAGGTTCTCTGAGCGCATGGTCTGCCACTGCTCTACATAGCGCTGTGTGTGGTGCATCTGCGGGCTGCGCCCATTGTCGTTTTCAAATGTCCAGTTGAGCATTGCCGAGTCGGAAAATCCATCGGTTTTCAGCCGCCGCACAAGGTCGTTGTGCTTTTGCTGGTTGATAAGGGCTTCCTGCTTTGTACTCTCGATGCGCTGGCAACTGCATTCGATTGGGTGCTTGTTTTTGCCCATCAGGGCAATGCCCTTTGCAAAGAATGCTTCTTTTGGGGTATGACACTTGCCGCAGTAGAGCAAACCATCTGCCCCATAATAATCCATTGCGTTTTCGGGTATACTGGAAACGGATTGTTCCAAAATCTTTTCAATCGTCTTTATAGGCTTTCTCCTTCCGCAAAGGTGTAATCTGGAATACCCGGTGCTGTCTTTTTCTCTGATTGCCTCCGCTTTGCCCAGATACGCAGCGTTGCGGCATGGTCTGCATACTTTTTGCCAGTGGACTGGATATAAGCGGACAACTGCTCAATCAGACTGTCCAGCCCTGCAAAGTCAGCCTTGAGCCGCTTATACTCCTTTTCCGTCAGAAAGACATTCCGGTATTCTCCCAACGATAGACAAGCATTGTTTGATTTTATCAGGTGGTTATCATTCAGGTTGTTCTTATTACGTTGGTTAGGTGTGCATTTTTGCGTAATCATACTGTGCGTTTCTGCACAGTATGATTGTGCGCTGGTGCATACTGTGACTGCGCAATTCTGCACAGTATGCGGAACTTTGAGCAGAATGTGGCTGGGTTTAGAAAAGCCGTAGCGCACTCGTTCGGCAAGGTCGGTTTTTTCCAATTCTGTAAAGGCGCGTGTCACGCTGGAAATACAGCAGTCCAAATCTTTTGCCAGATTGGAAAGCGGATAAATCACATAAATGCGTCCCTGATCGTCCACCCAGTTGTTTTTCTGGGAGAGTGTAGCACGGTCGAGCAAGAGTGTGTAGAGCATTTTTGCCGTATGACTTAAATCGGCATCCAACAAAAATCGGGCATAGGGCAGATACTGCGGCAGTGGCATATTGGGTCTCAAATAATCCGAAATTACATTCACCTCCGTTTTTACATCTTAATTAGTGCTAGACCGTTTGAGAATTCTGTTTTCCATCATTGTTCAGACGATCTTTTACCATCTGAAGATACCGGCTGGCGCGGTCGATAAAAACCAGCAGTTTCTCATTGTTCTTTGGCTCGGTAAGAATATCGGGGTATTCACGAAAACACATTTCCCATCGCCGGACAAAATCTTCCTGCGCTCCCTGAATCTCGCACATCATGGCTTCGCCATCTGCCAAACGGCGAGGTGAATAGATGCTCTTGACGGCATCCTTGAGATTCTGTTTTTCTTCCTTGTTGAGTCCTTTCTTATGCCCCTGAATGTCTTGCTTGAAGGTCGTTATAAACGCATTATCCTTTGAAGGCGAAGAATACGAATCCGTGATACTGGAATCCCGTTCGGCTTTAGGCTTACGCAACTCTGCCACAACTTCGGGACGCTTTTCCTTTGGAACCTTTGCAATCGAGGAAATTTCACGGTCGGTTGCCCGGATCTTTCCACTCAGGATTTCTTCCTGCGCTCCGGGTACTGCTTCTTCCGCTGCTTCCACACCTTTTGCAAATTGCTCTGCACGGTAAACATAACTTTCGGATGTTCCGTGTTCCGCAGCGACCTTCGACCGTGAACCGTGCTTTGTGCGGTCTGGTTCATTTTGAACCAGACCACTTTCAGATGCCAAGGTATACTGATTGCCGTGAAACGATTTGATTTGCTTTTCCGCTTCTGCCTGCTTTCCGATCAGGAACTTTTTCTGTTCTGGGGTCAGGTTTCGCCGCCCAAGCTGATTTTTACAGATCCATACGAGTGCTTCATAGCGGCTGGAAAATTCTTTTTCGATGACTTCAAATGGAATAAATGGATATTTCCGAAGGACTTGATAGCGTGTATGTCCATCCACAATATAGCCGTTCCACGTGATGATCGGATTCAGTACACGTTCCTCCTTGAGGATGTTCATTTCCAGTTGGTGGGTTTCCTCAAACGACGGAGGGTTGATTTGTTTCTGGAACTCCGGGTCAATTTTAAGTTGGCTCAGTTTTGTCATAGGCAAACCATCCTTTCTGAAATGAAATAGAATATCATTGTTCTTACGCCGTTCTCCCCACATGGTTTTCCTGCCCCTTTCCAGCGGCGTTTTCCGGCTCTCACACTTGGGGGTCATGGCCGGGTATCCCATGCAGACGGTCATTCGGTTTTCAAGGTTCGATTGGTGTCTTGCTGGTAGCTTATCACACTTTCAAAAGAATTTTTAGGACCTGACAGGTCCGGTTTTGCGTGGATTTTATTCTGAATTCTCTTGAAAATCGGACATCATGCCGGGTGCGTAAGATAAGTATACCGTATCCTTTTGCTGCTGAACAGGAACTATTAGTTCCGGTTTTGAGGTCTTTTTTCGGCTTTTAGGGGCAAAAACCGGAAGCTTTAGTTCCGGCTAACCACTGGATCGCTTTTATCATAGCAGAAATCTCGTTGAATTTTCAGGAGGTCGCACCTCCGGTTTAGACATAAAAAACCGGAAGTATCGCCTCCGCTTTTGCATACAACTTGCTTTAGCTGCGTGCATTTCGTTTTACACAAAAATAACCGTCCGCTTCAAGTTAAACTTGAAAACGGACGGTCTGGCATACAGGATGATTTTCAAAACTGGGGAGCGCATTGAGAGGTTTCATAGTTGTAGCAAGCAGGGCAGACGTATATACAACGTCTGCATCTGCAAGCAATGTTTTCGTCTATACAAAAACACTTTTTGCGTTGCAAAATGCTTGTTGGGAAATCCCAAACCCTTGTACTGCACCGTTCCGGAGCAGGCAGTGCGATTGTATCACTTCGTAAAATAAGAATGCGGTTTTGATAAGGCTGACGATTTGGAAGCCAATGAAGAAATATGCGGACAACAGCAGATAGCGTGGTTATGACTGGTGGGGCACTTGGAGACCGGATTATGAAGGATGGCTCCAGTGCGCCGACAGTCTCTACGCTCCGCAGGCTATCATCAACGCCATTGGCGGCGAGCAAAAATATTGTGATTACTGTACAAGCATGAAATACCAGCGGGATCGCTGCACGATGGAAATGAGACCCTTGCTCCAGGCTATTGCGGATGGAGATACGGTGGCGTTTGTCTATGAGATGTACCTGACACCGAAAGGTATGGAAAATGCCCCCACCTTTACGATGATGGCTACAGAGTTCAACCACTTTAAAATGGTGGGTGAAAAACTCATAGTCACCCGTTTGGATATGTATACCGATGGCGGAAAGATGAACTGACTTGTCAGAAGATCGCCTGTAACGATTGTAAGATCAGATAGAACAAAATAGAAACCCAGAATTTTTTTGAGCCGTTGGACTCTGAAAAGATTCGGGGTTTTGTGCAATGTTTTTCAGCGATTGCTCAACAACTCGCTGGACTTTAGGACTTATAAAGTTTCAAAGGTCATTGACAACATTGATAAGGTCATGGGTCAGATAAGACTTGATATTTTGCACCGTAGCATCCATGATTCGTTGACGGCTTTCTTTAGGAGCCCATGAGATATGAGGCGTAATAATGCAGTTTTTGGCTTTGAGAAGCGGATTGTCCGGTTGAATCGGCTCAGTTGATACAACGTCAAGGCCGGCAGCAAAAACTTTACCGCAGTTAAGGGCATCTGCAAGATCCTGCTCTGCAATCAACTGGCCGCGAGAGTTGTTTATAAGGATCACGCCATCCTTCATTTTTGCAATGCTGTCTCGATTGATGATGTGCTCAGTCTCCGGAAATAGTGGGCAATGAAGTGCAATGACATCACTGGAAGCAAACAGCGTGTCCAGAGCTACATATTCGGCTATTTCACGTCCGGATTCAGTCGGGCGGCTGCCGGATGCCAAAACTTTCATCCCAAGCGATTTTGCAATTCTCCCGGTGGCTTGTCCGATCCGGCCAAATCCAATGATTCCCATGGTTTTGCCGCTGAGCTCAATTAAAGGGGCATCCCAATAACACCAATCGGGACAAGCGGACCATTGACCGCTGTGGACAGTATCATCATGATGACCGATGTGGTGGCAGATCTCCAGTAACAGAGCAATCGAAAATTGTCCGACAGAAGCCGTTCCGTAGCCCGGAACATTAGAAACCGGAATACCGACTTCCTTTGCGGCATCGACATCCACAACATTATACCCGGTCGCAAGAACGGCGATAAAACAAATATTAGGGCAGGCTGTTAATGTGGTTCTGGAGATGGGGGTCTTGTTGGTCAGAACGATTTCTGCGTCACCAATACGCCGAATGATCTCGGTCTCATCCTTTACGTTCGTCCGGTCATAAACGGTCAGTTTTCCAAGAGCTTCCAGTGGAGCCCAACTCAGGTCACCCGGATTTTCGGTATAGCCATCTAATATAACGATTTTCATCTGTTTTACTCCAAAATGACACACTGCGCTAAAAGAGCATCCCGCAGGACAGGATAGGAAAGTTCTCTGGTAGTGCAGTCCTTTTTGGCGCAAAGGGCAGCGGCAACGCCAGCACCCTGCCCCATGATCTGACAGCCGGGAACATTCCGGGTAGACATATGTGCTTTGATATCAGTAGTGACACAGCGTCCTGCCATCAGCAGGTTATCGCAGCCCTTTGGCAGCAGCATCCGGTAAGGAAAACCGTAAAAGCCGGGGTCTTTGATCTCACATTCCGGATGTTTGTAGCTCATCAGGTCCTCAAAGCCGAACAGACCGATCTCATCTTCAAAACGAGTCGCAGATGTAATTTCATCCAGCGAGATCATGTGATCGCAGATCGTGATCTTACTGGCACGGACTCCCAGTTGGATCGCCGCCCAGTTGATATAGGACTCCTCGAATCCGGGGACAGTTGTTTTGAGTGCATTGGCAAACTGCATGATCTTGACACGCATTTTTAGTTCTGCTGTGCTGTAATCAAGGGCTTTCGTTGCATCGCAGTCCACACCTTTGGAATTGTTGATATAAGTCATTTCGCCTTTGTGGATGGAGGACATGCTGGTAAAGGGACGCATTTCCAAAGCATTGATGGCCTGATAGCGTTCGGGATCTTTCATCGTGGTAAAGGCATATTGTTCCGCACACATTCCGGGGACATCCAGTTCCGCACTGGAGAGCTTGACCGCTCCCTGCGGATTCTCTTTTACCATCCGGTCAATATCCACACCTGCCATACCGAATACCAGACCCGTGGAGCCACCGCTGACGGTATGGTAATCCTGCCACATGTCGATCTGTTCCAGACCGGCAAATCGTGCAAGGTCGCCATCACCGGAAGCGTCGATATACTGTTTTGCGGCAATGGCACTGCAGCCATCTTTGTTGGCAATCAGTGCAGCGGTGATTTTTCCGTTTTCCGTTAACACATCATAACAGGTGGTCTGAAGATAGACCGTGATGCCGGCTTCCAGAAGCATCTGGCTGACGACACCTTTGTAGATCTCGTGGTCGCCAACAAAACGATAGGGGTTGTGGTGCGGATCGTTGGGGGTGGGGTAGTAACCTGTTCCGCCGCACAGATCCACAAGACGCTGGTTCAGTTCATAAGGAATGCCGCCGACCACTCGTTTGGCGGTAGAGGGATCGGTGCTCATGGCATAAAAACTATTGGCACCGATTCCACCGTTGGTATAAGTGCCGCCGGGGACGGGCAGTTTTTCGATCAGGATGACGGATGCGCCTTGGCGTGCAGCGGCGATGGCAGCGATACAGCCGGCCGTACCAGCACCGGCAACCAAAACATCCGTTTCCAGAACAGGAAGCTGTACAGCAGGCAGAGCAATTGTTCGGGGATGATCGCTCATAAGAAAATTCCTTTCTTTAATTGAAACAGTCCAGCACACACAGGGAGGTAGCGTCTGCTGCGCTGGACTGTTTTTAAGGAGAAATGTTCCGAGAATGGCGTAAATAGAGAAAAATCAGAGAATGGTATTGATCTGATGACCTTCCATCCACTTGGCGAGATTATCAAAGACGATCTCGGCGCGGAGGCTCATAGACTGCTGCGTAGCAAATGCGACATGGGGGGTTACAAGGCAGTTGGGAACGTGCAGGATGGGGGAGGCGGTGTCCAGAGGCGGCTCCTTATCAAAGACATCAATGGCAGCACCGGCGATCACACCGTTTTCAAGCGCTACGGCGAGGTCTTTTTCCACGACAACAGGGCCGCGTGCAACATTGACCAGAAGAGCCGTGGGCTTCATCATCGCAAGCTTTTCTGCGTTGATCATGCCACGGGTAGAGTCGTTCAGCGGGCAATGCAGAACCACGATGTCCGAGCGGCGGAGCAATTCTTCCTGCGTGACCTGCTCGATGTATTCTGCAATGCCGTCATGGTGCGTACGGCTCTGCGCCAGAACAGTAGCACCAAATGCGTGAAACAGCTCGGCAGTCCGGGTGCCGATCTTGCCAAGACCGATAATACCGACCGTTTTGCCCTTGATCTCCCAGCCGACAAGACCGGTCTTGTCCTTCCCTTCACGACAGCGGTCTTCCACACTGCGAAGATTCCGGGCAAGAGAAAGAGTCGTGCCGATGACCAGCTCGGAAACTGCCTCGTTGGAGTAACCGGAAGCATTGCTGACGGCGATATTTTTCTCCTTGGCAGCATCCAGACCAACATGATCCACACCGGTAAAAGCAACATCAATAAACTTGAGCTTGTCACACTTGCGCAGGACATCGGCCGGCATCGGCATATTGGCAAGGATCATGGCGTCTGCATCCTTGGCTTCTTCGATCAGTTTGGCGGGATCGGTGGTTTTGGGATAATCCACAAACACATGCCCCTGTGCTTCAAACGGTGCTTTGCGGGCGGCGAGTTCTTCGGCAGAGATGCCGAGAGATTCCATAATAACGATCTTGCTCATGAAAATGCCCTCCATTATAGGTAAATAGAAAAAATATGAAAGAAAACAGAAAGGAACAGACAAGTGAATTCATCCTGAAGAAAACAGTTCTGATTCTTTCCGTGTCAAACTATATCAAAAGCGTATGGAAATGTCATTTCGTATATTCGCTTTTTTAACCACAAAATCAACTTGAATGCCAACAAGAGTGAAAACACGGATAATTTAACGAATTTTAAAATATACTTTTGAGGGAAGATATGTCATAATCATGGCAACGAACATCGTGAGCAAGCGTTTTGAGACCGGTTTGGAACATTGCTTACAGAATGCAGATGGAGCGCTGGTCTGCTGGATGGAACGGATATGATAAAACAAGATCGGACAAGGAGGAACTCAGTAATGAGTACGACCAAAGGCACTTCTCCCAATGCAACCTCTAATTACACGACCTGCAAATTATGGCAGATCATTTGCTATTCCATGGTTCCCGCTGTTGGCAACTTCTTTATGATCGTCTTTACAATGAACGCTTACATTGCTAAAGGCGGCTACGGGCTGGCAACTGCATTGGCGGCATCCATTGCATCTTCCGGCAAGCTGTTCGATGCAGTAACAGATCCGCTGTGTGCAGTTCTTGTTCCCAAAATGCGGTCAAAGAGATTCGGCGCTGCCCGGCCGATTTTAGCAATCGGATATCTCATGATGGCAGCATCTGTTCTTGGAATCATGTTTGTATTTCCGGGGATGGGAATTGTGCCGTATGCAATTTGCTATATGCTGTATATCCTGGGCCGCACGATCCACAACCAGGGCAAGAATATCGCCTCAAATCTGATCACAAATGATCCTAAGCAGCGTCCGCTGATTGGGCGTTGTTCTCAGATTTACACGATGGTTCTGGCGATGCTTTTGAGTCTGTACCGTGGTAAAATCCTGTTCCCGATTTTTGGTGGTCTGACCTTTGAATTGCTGCAGGTTATTGGCGTTACCTGTGTGATAGCTTGCCTGATCATGGACTTGCTGGCAATGTTTGCATTAAAAGACTGCGATACCTATGAAAATGTTCTGGCACATTATCATCCGAGCGTAAAGATCAAACTGAGTGATATGGTTGGTATGCTCAAGCATAACAGTGCATTTGTTGCAGGTGTTGTGTCGGATGCATCGGACAAGCTGGCGAATGAAGTAGCCAGTGCATCGGTCGTCAATACACTGGTGTTTGGTGTTCTGATTGGCAACTATGGATTCACTGGTGACATTAGCATCTATACTACAATTACTTCTGTTGTACTGATTTTCTTTATTACGGGCATTGCCAAAAAGATTGGTGCAGGCAAGGCATATCTTCGCTACACATGGGTGGCAACTGGCGTTGCAATTGCAATGTTCCTGTTCTTCCTCATGGGCGAGTATACGCAGATCAGTGTAAAGCTGATCCCGACTGTGATTTTCGTGGTTCTTTATTCAATGCTGACCGCATCAAAGAGCACGACCAATGCAGCCATTGTCACAATGTATCAGGATATTGCAGACTATGAGTTCTATCTGACCGGCAAGTACGAACCGGGTCTGGTAATTGCAACGATCACGATGCTGGGTAAGATCGTTTCTGCAGCAGGCGGCCTTATCACGGCAGCGTTGCTCGCAACCATTGGTTATGTGGACAATGTTCCTCAGCCGGGGGATCCTGCCACTCAGAAAGTGTTCTGGGTCACGATGCTGATGTGGCTTGGTATGATGATTCTGGGTTGGGTCTGCTCGATCATTGCGATGCACTGGTATCCGTTGACTGCAGAGAAGATGGTGGAAGTTCAGGCTGCTAATAAAATTCGTAAACAGGAAAATCTTGCGGCTCAAAAAGCGGCGGAAGCAGCTGCTGCGGCAAAATAAAATGAAGTAGATGCTGATTTGACCGTTGACTCCTGAAGTGGTAAGGTGAAATGCCATTTCAGGAGTTTTTTGGTAAATGAAAGAGAGATAAAAGTATGCGAACAAAAATCAATTGGAATGCTGGATGGTACTTTTCAAAGAGTGATAAAGTTCCAGAGAACTTTTCGCAGCTCTGGGCTCCTGTGACATTACCGCACACATGGAATGCGGAGGATGGACAGGATGGAGGAAATGACTATTGGAGAGGAACGGCTTGCTACGCAAAAGCGTTCAAAAAACCGGAACTGCCGGAGGGAAATCGTGTACTTCTTGAAGTTCAGGGCGCTGCAATGACGGCAGAAGTGTTCCTGAATGGGGAAAAGCTGGCCCACCATGAAGGCGGCTATTCAACGTTTCGTGTGGACCTGACGGAACATCTCCGGGAAGAAAATATCCTTGCCGTTACGGTGGATAACAGCGAAAACGATTATGTCTATCCGCAGAAAGCAGACTTTACATTTTATGGCGGCCTTTACCGTGACGTGAACTTGATAATCGTTCCGGCAGAGCATTTTGAACTGACGATGGATGGAACACCGGGACTGAAAATTACCCCGGTCATAGATCTTAGTGCAAAGAGTGCTGTTGTAAAGCTGGAAGCATGGAGCGTGGGCGGTCAGCAAGTGCATTTTTTCATTGGAGATAAGGATGCAGTTTCTGCAGTCAGCTATGGATATGCCTGTGCAGAAATTACTTTGGAAGATGTGCACCTCTGGAATGGGACGGAGGACCCGTATCTCTATCAGGCGAAAGCAATCCTTCTGGATGACGGGCAGGAAAAAGATACGGTGTCGCTGAAATTCGGCTGCCGGAAACTGGAGTTTGATCCGCAGAAGGGCTTCAGTCTGAATGGACGTTCCTATCCGTTGCGCGGTGTTTCCCGTCATCAGGATAAGGCGGGCGTAGGAAATGCACTGACAAGGGAAGACCATGAACTGGATATGAAGTTTATCCGCGAAATCGGAGCAAATACGGTCCGGCTGGCACATTATCAGCACGCACAGGAATTTTATGATCTGTGTGATGAACAGGGCATTCTGGTCTGGGCGGAGATCCCTTACATTACAATGCACATGCCGAATGGCCGCCAGAATACGCTGGATCAGATGCGGGAATTGATCACACAATGCTACCATCATCCGTCGATTGTCTGCTGGGGGCTTTCCAATGAAATTACAGCAAGCGGAAAAGTAACGGATGACCTGATGGAAAATCACCGGGAACTGAATACCCTGTGCCACCAGATGGATCCGACACGCCCGACAACGATGGCCCACGCCTTTATGCTGGAACAGGAACATCCACTGGTCGAATTGGCAGATATCGGAAGCTATAATCTGTATTTTGGGTGGTATCTGGGAGAACTGGAACAGAATGACAGCTTCTTCGACGAATACCACAGCCGTTTTCCTGACCGTGTGATGGGTTTTTCTGAATATGGTGCAGATGCAAATCCGCAGTTCCATACGGACTTGCCGGAGCGGGGGGATTATTCAGAGGAGTTCCAGTGCGTTTATCATGAACATTTGCTGAAGTGTATTGAAGAACGCCCATGGATGTGGGCAACACATGTCTGGAATTTGTTTGATTTTGCAGCAGATGGGCGTGATGAAGGTGGGAAACATGGCGTAAATCAGAAAGGTCTCGTCACAATGGACCGGAAACTGCGGAAAGATGCATTCTACCTTTATAAGGCTGCATGGAACAACAAGGAGCCGTTTGTTCATCTGTGTGGGAGCCGCTATGTGGAACGCTGTGGAGATACCACAAAAATCAAGGTCTATTCTAATCAACAGCAGGTAACCCTTCTGGTTGATGGACGGGAGGCGGGAACCTGTACAGGTAACCGAATCTTTGTATTTACGATCCCTTTGACGGAAGGTGAACACCGAGTGGAAGCGATGGCATCACATTGCAGTGATGTGATGACCATTCGCAAAGCAGCAAAAGAGAACCCTGCATATTGTTTCCGGCAGAAGGGCGATATCATCAACTGGTTCGACAAGGAAATATTCTGTGAGGATTGCTATTCCCTGCGAGATACGTTTGGAACACTGCTGGCAAACCCGGAAAGTGCAGAACTGGTAAATGCGATTATGGCAAAAGCGCGTGCAGCACGCGGGGATGTGGCCAAGAGCACAGCACAGAACCAGAATCTTCAGAAGATGATGTCCGGTATACGCATGGAAAACCTGCTCAAACAGGCAGGGCCTGCGTTGAAAGCAGATGATATCATTGGGCTGAATCAGGCACTCCAGAAAATCAAAAAATCGTAAAAAATAAACCGGCTGCGGCACCACATGGATGCTACAGCCGGTTTTGTTTATAAGTGCTGGTACTTCTGGCGATAGGCAGCCGGGGTCATGCCAACGATGGACTTGAAGGCTTCTGAGAAAAAACTGCGTGTACCAAAATTCAGGCCATCGGAGATTTCCTGAATGCTTTTCTGTGTGGTCGAAAGCAGCATTTTCGCGCGTTCAATTTTGGCAATTTTAATGTAGGTGTTGATACTAACACCGGTTTCGTCTTTGAATCTGCGGGAAAGGTAGTAGTCTGCATAGCCGACACGCTTTGCCAGAAATGAAAGCGTGATTTTTTCAGAAAGATGGTTTTCAATATAGTCGCAACAACTTTGGACCGATTTGCTCAGGTTCGGGTTGGTGCGGCATTTATGGACAAGCTGGATGAAGTCCTGATACATCGTATGGCCGATGGAGGCTGCCTCTGATACAGTCTTGCAGTCGAGAACATCCTGAATATAGGCGTCGCTCCGGCTGTATGCAACTTCCGGAGAAAGTCCGCCTTCGATTGCAGCGCGGGAACACAAAGTAATAAAAATGATCTGTGATACCTTTGCTTTGGAAAGAGCGGAACCTTCCATGATATGAGCACCGGTGCTGACCATTGCAACAGCGCCGAGCGCTTCTTCGTACTGCAAATCTCCTTCCCGGACCATCCGCAGCATAGCCTGTTCGGCACGATAAACGTTCATCCGATCGCGTCCGACCGTTGAACCCTCATTTGAAAGCGGTGCTTTGTTATGTTGAAAGACAATATCGCTGACCAGCAGCTTTTCATTGGTAATACAGTAATGCAGCATCAGAAGCTGCTGCAGCAGACTGCTTGTGCTTGTGACCGGAACACGCTGTAGGATCGCAATGAACTTTGGCTTCCAATGATCGGTGATCCGGCTGGATTTCAGAACGTTGCTGATTTCGGAGAGCGGAGGCTCAGAAGTAAACACCGGGCCGATGACATGGATACGGTGAAGTTTTCCATCAAGATGTTCAAAGGCAGCGCACCATGAAAGATTCAGCGAGGAACTGAGCAATAACGGAGCGGAACTTTCCCTGGAATGTTCCAGAAGATACTGGAAGGAAGAACTTTTGACAAAAAGCTTATTCAGTGCCAGATCCTTACAGTTGGTCTGTTGAAGAAAACCATCCGAATCATAGACCCAGCGGTAAAAATGATTCTGGCAGGACAACAGTTCACTGAAAAACTCAAGGCGGCGGTCGATATCGGCGGAATCGGGCAGCATCCATAACACCTCGCAATCAAACTATATTTAGTATATCACAAAAATTAGCGTTTCTATTCTTAAAATAGATAAAAATAAAAAACAAAACGAAAATAAAAACAAAATAACAATTTTATGGATATATGAATCCGCGAAAAGACTCTATAATAATGAAAACGATCCTGATACAGGGAGGAATGTGATCATGCCAAAGATCAAAAAAGTTGTTGCAACTGTCTGGTACGACAAGGAAAATATGCGTGCACTGCGCCAGGTTTTTCCAGAGGCGGAATTCTGCTATGTGGATTTTTACGATAAGGATAAGCTGGAACAAGAAGTAAAAGATGCTGATGTCTGTATCCTGATGGGGGATGTGGATCCTTGCATTCTGGGCGAAAATACCTTAAAGTGGATCCACTGTGATCACGCCGGCCTGAATGGTTCTGCCCGTCCGGAAGTATTTGCACGCGGGATCCCTGTGACGGGTGCTGCCGGGCGCAGTGCCCCTGTTCTGGCAGAGCACTGCATTTATTTTATGTTGCAGAACTGCTATCACACAAAGGAACTGCTGGCGGCACAGGCTGCACATCATTGGGGCGTGGACGGTTCAAATCAGTGGCGCGGTCTGTATGGCAGGACCGTCGGCATTGTTGGAATGGGCAATAACGGGCGTATGCTGGCAGAGCGTCTGCATGCGCTTGGAATGAATATCGTTGCGTATGATAAATTCCCAATCAAGGGATTTGACTACATCGAAAAAAAATATTGTGCAAATGATGGCGATACGCTCCAGCCGCTGCTGGAAAAATCGGATTTTGTGGTGCTGACGCTGGCTTTGACCGATGAAACATATCACATGATCAATAAGGAAACACTTGCGCAGATGAAACCGGGTGCGTTCCTTGTAAACATGGCAAGAGGTGGTATCGTCTGCACGGAAGATCTTGTAGATGCACTGAACCGTGGACATTTAAGCGGTGCCGGTCTGGATGTGACGGAAGAACAGCCATTGGGGGCAGACAGCCCTCTGTGGGATATGGATACCGTGTATCTGACACCACATTGCACGCCGCAGGTTCCGAACCGAGCGGGACGCAGCATTGAGATCATCAAAGAAAACGCCCGGCGGTTTGAAGCCGGAGAGCCTTTGTTGAATCTGCTCCGGCCGACCGATGCTATGAACGGTGAAAAAGCAGAAGGCGGTTGGTCAAAAATGCTGAATACCAGATTGACCAAAGAGCAGGCGGCAAAGATCGACTTTGAAAAATATCTTGGCAAGCGCGGATGGAGTGATCCATCGGAGTGGATGTAAGGAGGCACTATGGACGTAAAACACTGGTGGACGGACTATCCGTGGCGGATGATCCAGACGAACCTCCGGGAAACGGATATGGCGGATATTGATGCGGAAGCATACGCCCAGCAGCTGGCGGACTATGGTGCAACAGTTGTAACGCTGAATGCGGCCGGAATCATTGCCAGCTATCAGACAAAGCTGGACTTTCAGACACAAAGCCCCTATCTGACCGGAAGCAGTCTGATGGAGATAATCGAAGCGTGCCATAAACGCGGAATCCGCGTCATTGCGCGAACCGATTTTTCAAAGATCCGGGAACCTATCTTTGAGAAGCACCCGGATTGGGCATACCGGGACAAAAACGGAAATGTCGTCAATTACAATGGCAACATCCAGACCTGCCCGAATGGAGCCTATCAGAAGGAAAAAAGCCTGGAGATCCTTCGGGAAGTTTTGACAACGCATCCGTTTGATGGCGTGTTCTGCAACATGAGCGGCTTTTTGGTGGTGGATTACAGCGGTGTTTATCATGGCCCCTGTCACTGCGAAAACTGCAAAAGGCTGTTCCGGGAACAGTATGGGCTGGAAATTCCGCAAAAGGATGATCCGGGCAATCCGGATTATAAAAAGTATGCGTCGTTTAAGTCTGCCTGTACAAAGAAGTACCGGGAACGTCTGGTAAAAACGATTCGGGAAATCAATCCGGAACTTGCCATCAACAATCTGGATTACATCCGCACAGAATCGGCAACAGAGATCGGTGTAGCACAATGGCAGTACAGTGCATCCAGCAACGCACGAAAAACCGCTGGACCGCTGCGGGAACGCCCGGCAGACAATGCAAGTGTTGACTTTATGGGATTCCGGTATCGTGATACCTCGGTCAGCGCTCCGCAGCTTGCCCTCCGTCAGTGGCAGAATCTGGCCAATGCGGGCAGTGTGAGCCTGTATATCATGGGCCATCTGGGAAACCACCAGGATCGGACCGCTTTGACAGCCAGCAAACCAGCGTTTGATTTTCATAAAGCACACGAGAAATTGTATGCCGGACTGACCAGTGCAGCAAAAGTCCTGCTGGTGAACAGACCGGTCATGGCAAGGAATGACCCGGAATCTTACGGATGGATCCGCGCACTGACGGAAAGCCATATTCCGTTTGATGAAATGAAACTGGCAGAACTGAAACCGGAATTGTTGCATCGCTGGGATGTTGTGATTCTGGCAGATCTGAAAAAACTGACGCAAGAACAGGCTGAAATGTTCGACACTTATGCAGAGCAGGGCGGCACGGTTTTGTCCACGGGAATTCTGCCTGAGTTACGCTGCCTCGGAATCTGCGAAGTCCGGAACAGCTGGAAAGACCGGATGTCCAGCGTATTTGAACTGTGCGAAGCGGAAAAAACGCTGCTTCCACGTAGTGCAGAGGCGCATTATATCGCTCCGGGGGCGATATTGAACGAAGTTGTGTTCTGCGAACAAACGCAGACCTGTTTGCATCTGATTCCGGAACATCCCTTCGGACCGCCGGAGCGCTGCTATTATACAGAGGTGAGTGACATTCCGGGTGTGGGCGTGACACCATATGGAAAAGGAAAAGGTGTTTGCCTGCCATGGCTCGCGGGCAGCTTTTATTTCAATGAGGGATTCGATAATACACTGCATCTGATCCAGGACGTTCTGCATCAGATATGTGGTCTGCCGGAACTTGCTCCCGGGCTGCACCCAAGCGTGGAACTGGTTCTGTGCAAAAAAACGGACCGATTCCTTGTACAGCTCATAAATGGCAGCGGTGTTTTTGCAAATAGTTATTTCCGCCCGATCCCAATGCAGAAAATCGAACTACATCTGCCCGGAATGGCTGGAAAGAGTGTGAAAGCCCTCAATGGAGGAATCGGAGTTGCGCAGAGTGCAGGAGATGCGCTGATCATTACATTGGATCAACTGAATGTGTACGAGGCAATTGAAATTTTCTGACGGTTTGATATTAAATAAAGGAGAAAGTGTTATGAAAATTGGATTTATCGGTCTGGGCATCATGGGCAAACCTATGGCAAAGAACCTGCTGAAGGCAGGCTATACGGATCTGCTGGTGAATAACCGCAGCCAGGCTTCCGTACAGGAACTGGAAGCTGCCGGTGCAAAGGGGGCCACCCAGCAGGAGATCGGTGAGCAGTGCGACGTTGTCATCACTATGCTGCCCAACTCTCCGCAGGTCAAAGAGGTGATGCTGGGCGAAAACGGCGTAGTTTCCCACATGAAGCCTGGTGCAGTGTTCATTGACTGCTCGTCCATCAACCCGGTGGCCTCCAAGGAGATCTACGCCGAGCTGCAGAAGAAGGGCGTGGAGATGCTGGATGCTCCCGTCTCCGGCGGTGAACCCAAGGCCATTGACGGCACCCTGAGCTTTATGGTAGGCGGCAAGCAGGAGGTCTTTGATGCCTATAAGCCGGTGCTGGATGCCATGGGTGCTTCTACGGTCCGCTGCGGTGAGGTGGGTGCCGGCAACACTACCAAGCTGGCCAACCAGATCATCGTGGCCTGCAACATCCAGGCTCTGGCCGAGGCGCTGACGCTGGCACAGAAGGCTGGTGTGGACCCGGAGCTGGTCTTTCAGGCCATCAAGGGCGGTCTGGCAGGTTCTACCGTCATGAACGCCAAGGCTCCCATGATGATCGCAGGCAACGACAAGCCCGGCTTCAAAATCGACCTGCACATCAAGGATTTGAACAACGTGCTGGACTGCGCCCATGCCGTGGGTGCGCCGGTGCCAATGACTGCCGAGGTACAGGAAATTATGCAGTGGCTCCACAACCACGAGGGTGGTCAGAAGGATCACAGCGCCATTGCACAGTACTACGAGTACCTGACCGGTATTAAAATCGGACGATGAAAGTGAAAAAAGAGAAAAACATGGAAAACAAAACGGGGATAGCAAAAGGCGTTTTTCAGGTCGGAGTATTGGTCAATGATGTCGATGAATGCAAGAGGCTGTTTTGCGATGCACTTGGGATGAAAATCGTATTTGATCATAGAAATGTCATTCAACCTGCAAAGGAATTGGCCGGCTGTGAAAATCAGATCATGAATGTTATGATGCTGCGCGGAGACAATGATGTGGATTTGGAACTTCATCAGTACGTTTCGCCAAAGGCAAAACAGAAGCCGCCGATGAATCACAATGAAATTGGCTCGATGCATTTTATGCTCAAGGTAGACGATATTGAAAAAGTTGCAGAAAAGATACAGAGTTTGGGCTATTCCCTGATGAGCCCGATCGTAGAAAGCACGTCGATTCATGGATTTAAGTTCACATATTTTCGTGGACCGGACGGAATGATGGTAGAACTTCATGAAGGTGAATGCATTAAAATAAAAGAGGAAGCTGCAAAATGAGAAACCAAAACGTGGCAGTGTTCGATTTGACAGGGCGGGTAGCTTTGATTACGGATGGGGGAAGCGGTATTGGGAGAGGATGTGCAAATATTCTAGCTGAGGCTGGAGCGGCTGTTGTCATTGTTGGACGGCGAATCGACAAACTGAAAAGCGTTCAAGAAGAAATTATGAAAAAAAACGGGAAATGCGCTATCTTTGCGGCAGATCTGACAAATGAAGAAGCGTGCAAAGAAACGGTTGCATTCTGTGTGGAACAGTTTGGAAGACTGGATATTGTTGTGAATAGTGCGGGAGGTAGAGGTGTACATGGAGAACTGGAGAAAGAGTTTTTAACGGAAAATCTAAACCACACGATGTCGGTGGATTTTAATTCGGCATTTTTTGTGATAAAATATGCGTATCCGGAATGTGCAAAACAGGGTGTCGGTAGTATAATTAATATTGCATCGTTGGCAGCACTATCGGCAAGAGGTCCGATTGTATACTCGGCAGCAAAAGGTGCCATAAAAAGTATGGGAAAAACGCTTGCAAAACGTTTGGGAGATAAAAATGTAAGGGTAAACACAATTTATCCGGGATTTATTCTGACGGAAATGACAGAAGGGATCCTTTCTCAGCCAACACTGGTTGAAAAATTTGCTTCTGAGTCACCACTTCATCTTTTGGGGGAACCAAAAGATATTGGGTACTGTGCACTATACCTTGCAAGTGATGCGGCACGTTTTGTTACGGGACAGGATTTTGTAATTGATGGAGGAGCAACCTGCTGAAATAAATGAATAATGAGCTTCATCAAAAAGCTATGGATATCATAAATGATTCGATCGAGTCGGTTAAACCGGATGAAGCGGTTCGCCGTGCGCTGAAAGCCTTTGCACCGAAGGGTGGCAGAGTGTTGCTTGTGGCGGCGGGCAAGGCCGCATGGCAGATGGCCCATGCAGCGGTAGAAGCGCTGGGGCGTGTGGATGGCGGCGTGGTCGTGACGAAGTACGACCATGTGAAGGGCGAAATTCCCGGAGTAAAATGCTATGAGGCGGGTCATCCGGTGCCTGATGAAAACAGCTTTGCGGCTACGGAAAGGGCATTGGAACTGGTGCACGGTCTGACAGAGAAGGACACCGTTCTGTTCCTGCTCTCCGGCGGCGGCAGCGCTTTGTTTGAAAAGCCGCTTATCCCCGGTGCAGAACTGCAGGGCATCACCAACCAGCTCCTTGCCAGTGGGGCGGATATTGTGGAGATGAACACCATACGCAAGCGGCTGTCCGCAGTCAAAGGCGGACGGTTCGCACAGGCGTGTGCTCCGGCAAAGGTGTTCAGCATCGTGCTCAGTGATATTTTGGGGGATCCACTGGATATGATTGCCAGCGGCCCGGCGGTGCCGGACAGCTCTACCTGTGCACAGGCACTTGCCATTGCGGAGAAATACCATCTAAACCTGTCAGAACAGGCGAAGGCGCTGCTGGCACAGGAGACGCCAAAAGTCCTCGACAACGTGACCACCCAGATCACCGGCAGTGTGCGAGAACTTTGCGCCGCTGCGGCTGCAGCCTGCCGGGAACGTGGATACGAACCGATCCTTCTGACCGACCGGCTCTGCTGCGAAGCGCAGGAAGCAGGCAGCTTCCTCGGCTCCATCGTCCGCACCCACGCAGGACGGGGCAAAAAGCTGGCTTACATTGCAGGCGGTGAAACGGTCGTACACCTGACCGGAAACGGTCTGGGCGGGCGGAACCAGGAGCTGGCGCTGGCGGCAGCTCCGGCCCTTGCGGGGCTGGAACACTGCTGTGTCTTTTCGGTGGGAAGCGACGGTACGGATGGCCCTACGGATGCAGCGGGCGGCTATGTGGACGGCCAGACCGATGCCGCACTTCGTACAGCAGGTTGGGATGTGTTTGCCGCACTGCAGAACAACGATGCTTACCACGCAATGCAGGCCATTGGAGGACTGATTATTACCGGGCCGACTGGAACCAATGTAAATGATGTGTCAGTAGCATTGGTGGATGGGTAAGCATTTCGTTCATAGTAGAATCCTCCAATACTTGATTTTGGCGTTCGGCCACTCAAACCAATGCCGTCAAGCCGATGGGGGATAGGGCGATTTTATTTGTCGGAGAGTAAGTGCACGGTTTCTGCACGTTTTTTGCACGGTTTCAAACCGTGCAGAGGGTGCTTTTCGATGCAAAATACGACAAAGGGTGCAGAAATTACTGGGTGAAAAATCACGTTGCTTTGATTAAAAATAACGATGGTTCGAAACTTCCATCTTTTGAGACGAACCCACGGCTTGCTCTCTTAATCAGTGGGCCCAGGGTTCGAGTCCCTGGAGGTGCACCACAACAACAAAATCCGAACTTTTTTCCGATAGGAGAAGGGTTCGGATTTTTTGTATTCTTTGGAAAACAGAACGAATCCCTTGCTTCCATCGAAAAACGTCCTAGACCTTATCATAAGAAAGCACGACAGACCACTGTAAGAGTGCCGTAAGGCAGAAAGGACACAAACATGAAGTACGATGAAAGAGCCTGCAAGTTCAACATGGATACCGGCTGCGTGGAACTGCTGCTCCGGGATGGGAGAATGATCTCCATTGACTGCACCGAGGTCGAGGATGCACTGGATGTGACCATGGCGCAGAGGTCAGAACTGGATTATCTTATCTACAATGACCCGCTTGGCTATGCCGATTTGATTCTGAACGGAGACCCGGAGAAATATTTGAGGAATGTAGCTGAAAGCCATGGATTAGAGGATTGATCGTTTAGAGATCAACTCGATATAAGGAACAAGCCCACAGGTCTGCCGTATTTTATATGCGGTCTATCCTGTGGGCTTGTTTGCTATTATCGACTCATGATTGAATTTGAAATTTCAAGCACGACCGTATCATATTTGTAGGTGGCAACAATCATCGGCAGGCTTTCCAGCCTTCAAAACCTATGCACACGTCTGATTTTCGTACCGTTTGAGCCAGAGAAAAAAGCTGATGTTTAATAAGATGCCCACTGCAGTGGAGGTGGGTGCGGACAGACCAATCATCGTCAGGCTGGCGTTGGGCTGGATACTCATAATATACGCCATGGGGAGACGCACCAGCAGAGTCTGCACCAGCCCCTGTACCATGACCCAGAGCGTTTTGTCGTTGCCATTGAAGTAGCCTACCATGCTGAACAGGATGGCAGTGGCGATGGTCTCGGGCGCAAAGCCCATGAGGTAGGCGTAGCTGTTGGCAATAACAGCGGCATCTGCCGTAAACAGACCGGAGAGAACGTCACCCTTGCACCACACCAGTGCAAATACGGCGCAACCGAACACTAGACCGATGCCAATGCCGGTGAACATGGACTGCTCGGCGCGTTTTTTATTGCCAGCACCCACGTTCTGGGACACAAAGGATGCCATGGACTGCATCAGAGAACTGGGGATCAGCATGGCAAAATTAACGATCTTGCACGCCACACCGTAGCCGGAAGATGCCTCCAGCCCCAACCGGTTGACGAAAGCGCAGAGCGCCAGAAAGGAAAGCTGGGTCAAAAACTCCTGCAAAGCCAGCGGCAGACCGATGCCCAGAAATTTTTTGCACTGGGGGTTCAGCTTGAAATCAGAGCGATGGATTTTGAAGGGCAGCTCCTTCTTCAGCAGCATTGCGATTGCACAGATTACGCTGACGGCTTGTGCTGCTACCGTAGCAATGGCGGCACCGGCAGCATCCAGATGAAAACCAGCCACCAGCACCAGATCGCCAATAACATTCACAATGCACGCCACCAGTACAAAGATCAGCGGAGAGCGGCTGTCGCCCAGACCGCGGAAAAGAGCCGAGAGCATATTATAGGCTACAATAAAGAAGATGCCGCTGCCGCAAATGCGCACATAGCTGGCGGTCAGGTCTAGGGCTTCGGCAGGAGCCTGCATCAGACTGGAAATAAGCCGTGCAAAAAACACCAGCACCACGAACAGTGCAGCTGCCAGAAGGGTGAACACAATAGCTGCCCCGCCAATGACTTGCCCGATGTACTGCGGTCGTTTTTCGCCCAGATAGCGGGCAATGAGCACTGTGACGCCCATGGCAAGCTGGGTGACAACAAAGGTGACAAGATTGAGTACCTGGCTACCAGTAGAAACCGCAGACAAGCCTGAAGTGGAGCCAAAGCGCCCCACTACCAGAAGGTCTACTGCGCCGTAAGCGGCCTGCAGCACCAGCGCACCCAGAATGGGCAGCATGAAAAAAGCGAGCTTTGGCAAAATGCGGCCTTGGGTAAAATCGGTCTTATCGTTTTTCAAGAGAATCTTTCCTTTCGCGCATAATAGCATAGAATTTTTCCAGCGTTTGGATGGTGCACGCTGCATCCTCCTCGGAAATGCTGTCCAGATACGGGAGCAGTTGCGAGAAGTAGTCCGTATTGTACTTCTGGGAAAGCGCTTGCCCGCTCTCGGTGAGAAACAGATAGGTCACGCGGCCATCTTCAGCGGATACCTGTTTTCTCAGATACCCTTTGTGCTCCATCTCTTTTACGGTACGGGTCACACCGGGGCGGGGCAGGTTCAGTGTATCGCTGAGATCAGAGATCTTCGGCTGGATGCCACGGGTCTGCAATTTCTGAATAACATCCAGACACTGGATATAAGAGGATGTCACACCCTCCGGCAGGGCAGGCAGCATCTCCCGTGCCCGCTTTGCCAGATAGCAGGCATCCAGCAGCTGCTTGATCAGTTCGATGGTCATAATGAAATTCCTCTCCAAACGATTATCAAAGATAATTAACATTGATAATTATACAGAACTGCCCGGGAATGTCAAGTCTTTTTGAAAAATCGGAGATGTCGGCAGCTTTGAGGCAGCTGCTTCCGGCATACCATTCTTGAGAGTGTTTGAGCGAATACAGTCTGAACCATGGATTAGAAGATCAAATACAAAACAAAAACAGGGTGCGCCCCTGCGGACGCACCCTGCCATCGCAATTCACGATTTGATTCGTTGGCAACAACCGTGAATTGCATATCGCAAACAAGTTGTTGAGAATTGCACTGCTTGTAAAACTTGCGATTAAAGCCACAGACAATAGCGATATGTACAGCAGGGAGTTCCCCACCGGAGGGAACTTCCTGTTTTTCGTTGTTTGCATGATGAGCCTGTTCCGCCTGCCATGCAGCAAACTCCCGCTGGCCTTCCTCGCTGTTCCAGCAGGCAAGGATGGCTGGGTAGAATGCCCGTGCCAGACGGTCGATGGCTTCATCGGGATAGGGGGAAGTGTTTGTGGACTTTTTCTTTTTGTTCAAACGCACGCTCCTTTGATCGTCCCACCGTGGCAAAGCCGGGCGAGAAAATCAAAGTTCCAATTTTTATCAGGCGCAAGGGCGCGGATGCTTTCCGCCCTGCACTTGCGGCTGGTGGCTCGTTGATGGCTTACAAGTGCCTGTCGTTATGCGATTTCTTTATCGTTCAGCAGTTCTTCAAACTGTGCCATATATGCCTTATGCTGTTTGAGAATCTTCGTGGTCTCCACTTTCACATAGGCATCATCAGGCACCTTGGGGAGATACTTCATCAGGAAATCAACATCCTGCTGGATTCGCCGGACGGCAGCTTCCAGTGCAGAATAGTTGATTCCGTAGATTCGTTTCTGCGGAGCAGGGCGGTCCTCCGGGTGCAGAATTTCGTGCACGATCTGCTTGCGGTTCGGAAAATCGGCTCTGGCGAGGCGGTGCATATCGGCATCACGGACTTTGAACTGACCGGACAGGATCTTCTCTTTCGTACCGGGCACCATCTGCTCCATGATCTCCACGCCCCGCATGAACTTTTCCGAGCGGACAACATAGGATTCGCTAACGTTGTTCCGCTCCGCAATCTGCTTACGGACGCTGTTTTCCGTAGCAGTGGGAGGAATTGTGTCATTTTGACACAATTCCTCTTGAACAGCTTCCTGCGTGGCTGTCGTGTACTGATTGTTGCCGTTTCCACCGGGCTTCCGATGCTCTACACTGTACTGTTTTCCAATGAGGAACTTCTTCTGCTCCGGGGTGAGGTTTCGCCGTCCCAACTGATTCCAGCAAATCCACGCAATGGCTTCTTCGCGGTTCTCGAATCGGAGCGGCATGGTGGAGAAATAAATCTCCGGGTGCTTTTGGAGGATGGCATAACGATTGTGACCGTCAACGAGGGTATTGTTCCATACAATCAAAGGGGAGAGCAGCTTGCCTTCCTTGAGGATATTTTCTTCAAGCTGCTTGAATTCATCATCGGTCAGAGGGGGAATCTGGGACTGAAACTCCGGGTCGATTTTCAGATTGATCATACGCACACTCCTTTATCTCTCCTGCTGCGCCGGTTCTTCCTCCCGGAAAAAGGACGCAACATTCTGCTTTGCGGTTTTCAGCTTGAGCAGTTCTTCCTTGGCTTCCTTGTACTGCTCGTAGAACTTTGCCTTTTCGGATGCCAGCTGCGCATACTCGGCTTCCAGCTTTTTCGGGCTGGGCAGCTTTGTGATGTTGTTTGCCTTGAAATAGGCTGCTGCCGCCCGGTACGCTGTCAGCTCTGCACGGTGCTGTTCTTCAAAGGCTGCGGGTCGTTTTGCAGCTTTTAACTGCTGTGCAATGCTCTTGGTGCTGGTGTAGGCTGCGACGTGATAGCGCAGCTCTTTGTTGAATTTCATGCGACCTTCGAGGTCTTTCACCACCGCCAGCGAGTCGTGATACTTGGTTTCCAGTTCGGTGATGCGCTGGTTCAGGGCGTCCTCGTCGGTCAAGCCCTTTTCCTGCAGAAGCTTCACGGTCTGTGCCATAACTTTGAGATTGTGTTTCGTGAGCCAACGCTTATAGCCGATGCCCTTGCCCTCGGTCATCCTCGACTGGATGTCGATCAGTTTCCCGATGGTATCCTGCTTGAACTGCGCCTTGGGTTTGCGTTCGGCGTTTGCCTGCAACGTGGCAAGCACTGCCGCCTTATCGAACTTGTCACCGAGATGTTTCGCTCGGATAAACTTTGTTCTGCCAGAGGGCAGATAGCTGAGTTGTCCACGGCTTTCCTTGACCGCGATGCCATACTGCTGCATGAGCTTGTCAGAGAAATCTTCAAAGCTCGTTGCGTTGTTTAGCACATCCGAAATCTGTTTCCGCAAAATTTCTTTTGCGGTTTCAAACTTCGTTTGTGCGGGCTGCTGTCCGGCTGCGATTAGGGCGGCGTTTTCACGGTCAAGTTTCAACTGGCCGCGCCTACGCGCCCAATACTCAGCTTCGCTTACGCGCTCTTTCGAGCCGTTGAGCAGATCGATCTGGTACAGTCCGGCACTCTCGCACAGTTCCATGACCTCGACACGGAGGTGCCGCATGGTCTGGGCGGTGCTGGAGTGCTTCATGCCCTCGCGCCAATCGCGGGGCTTCTGCATATAGGGCTTGCGCTCCACCTCTCGTGTTCGGATGCTGCCAATCACGATGTGGACATGGATGTTTCCCGAATGGTTGTGCCCATCCGGGTGAGTGCAGACGATGGCAGGATGACCGGGGAAGTTTTCTTCGCAGAATTTCAGGCCAAGTGCCTGTGCCTTTTCCATGGTCAAGCCGTTGTCGGCTGCATCTCTTGGGTCAAAGCTGATGATATACTGGTGGCTTTTGATATCACCATGCTGGGTGTTCTTGCCATACTTGCGGTTTGCCAGCAGACAGGCTGTTGCAAACGAGAAATCGCCACACTCAAGGGTGTCGAGCAGGTACGAATCCCGCAGC
>ONZW01000373.1_pt1 | contig 36412 bp, 28 predicted proteins | sample 1671071 | NCBI WGS metagenome assembly ONZW01 (sample SAMN06348119, study PRJEB24527) | human gut metagenome | biome: human gut; feature: ankylosing spondylitis patient; material: feces | host: Homo sapiens | place: China | collected 2015-10
GGCGGCGGTGGCGGCGGCGGTGGTGCCCGCCGCGGTGCCGGTGAGACCAAGCTGGAGCTGGACCGCCGCCACGTCCACGCGCGCATCGACGCATTGGCTGAGAAGCTGGCCGAGATGGAGAAGCGCCGGGGTGAGAGCCGGAAGGCCCGTGCCAAGACCGGGATGCCGGTGGTCAGTCTGGTGGGCTACACCAACGTGGGCAAATCCAGCCTGATGAACGCCCTGTGCGGCCCCAGCGTCGCCGAGGCCGACATGCTGTTCGCTACACTGGACCCCACCAGCCGGAAACTGGTGCTCCCCAGCGGCATGGCGGTGCTGCTGGTGGATACGGTCGGCTTCGTCTCCCGCCTGCCCCACAACCTGGTCGAGGCGTTCAAATCCACGCTGGAAGAAGCCGCCTGGTCGGACGTCATCGTCCGGGTGGCCGATGCTGGCGACGAACAGCGCGAAGAGCAGCTGGCCGTCACCGACGAAGTTCTGGATGGGCTGGACTGCGCCGACATCCCCCGCCTGACCGTCTACAACAAGTGCGACAAGCCCGGTGCCCTGTCCTTTGACCCGGATATCCTGCTGACCAGCGCCAAGACCGGCTATGGTCTGGACAAGCTGCTGCAAAAGCTGGACGAGACCCTCAGCGACCGGGTCCATACCCTCAAGGTCCTGCTCCCCTACGACAAGCTCGGCCTCGCCGCCCCCATGCGGGAGCGCGGCAGTGTGCAGGTGGAGGAGTACCGGGAAGACGGCCTTTATCTGGAAGGCATCGTCAAGACCGAAGACCTCCACTGCTTCGAAGGGTATCTCGTCTGACGAACGGTTCTGTAGAAAGTAAAACAGGTACGGTCTGCCGGACCGTACGGACCGCAAAGCGCGGAGTTTTTTGGCCGAATGGCTGAAAACTCCGCGCTTTTTTCGTGCAATCGGAGGAGCCAAAGTGTGTCAGAATTGTAAAAGATAAAATATTTTAACTATTTTTCTTGACTTATCCAACGATTTGGGTATAATGGTCGTGTTCGCAAGAAACCTCAAATTATTTAGATAATCATTGAAACAATAAAGGAGAAACCTACCATGACGTTTGAAGAGATGAAGAAGATCGTTGTTGACACCCTGAACTGCGATGCCGACAAGGTAACCATGGAAGCCAGCCTGACCGAGGACCTCGAAGCCGACAGCCTGGACGCTGTGGAACTGAATATGGCGCTGGAGGATGCCTGCGGCGTCTCCATCCCGGACGAGGAGCTGGCAAACCTCAAGACCGTGGGCGACATCTACAACTACATCACCGCACACGTCTGAGGCTGAACGCTATGAACGATATCCGAGACCTGCTCCCCGGCCGGATGCGGGAGCGCACCTTCCAGCTGAAGGCCAAACGGGATGCCGGAGCCGTCTGGCACGAACCGCAGTTCGTGGAGTGCAAGCAGTGCGGCCGCCGCGCCGCCCGCACCCTGTGGACGAAAAGCCTTTATGTCTGCCCCAACTGCGGCTATCACATGCCCATCGGCGGGTATTACCGGCTCAGTCTGGTGCTGGACCACGGCAGCTTCCGGGAGCTGGATGCAGATCTGGCCCCGCAGGATGTGCTGCATTTTCCGGAGTATGAGGCAAAGCTGACCGCCGCCCAGAACAAGACCGGCCTGCGCGAAGCCGCTGTCACGGCAACGGGCCGCATCGGCGGGGTCGCCTGTGTGGCCGCCGTGCTGGACAGCCGGTTCTTCATGGGCAGCATGAGCACCGCTGTGGGCGATAAGATCACCCGCGCCGTAGAGTATGCCACCGCCAAGCGCCTGCCGCTGGTCATCTTTTCTGCCAGCGGCGGTGCCCGGATGCAGGAGGGCATCTTCAGCCTGATGCAGATGGCAAAGACCTCGGCCGCCATCCAGCGCTTTTCCGCCAAAGGCGGGCTGTACGTCAGCGTGCTGACCCACCCCACCACCGGCGGTGTGACGGCCAGCTTCGCCAGCCTGGGCGACATCATGCTGGCCGAGCCGGGCGCCCTCATCGGCTTTGCCGGGCCGCGCGTCATTGAGCAGACCATCGGCGAAAAGCTGCCTGCCGGGTTCCAGCGCAGTGAATTTCAGATGGAGCACGGCTTTGTGGACCAGGTGGTGCCCCGCAGTCAGCTGCGGGATACCCTGATCCAGGTCTTGCAGCTCCATGCAGGAGGAAAACACGCATGATCAAAGAGATTTTAGAGCAGCTGGCCCCGCTGGATGCCCAGATCGCCGCGCTGAAAGGCAGCGGCAATGACATGGAGGCCATCACAGCCCATGCGTCCGAACTGGCCGAGCTGGCCGTGGAAGAGGACGAGATCCTGCGCTCCTGCGGCCCGCTGACCGCCGAGGACCGGGTCTTTCTGGCCCGGCACCCGGAGCGTCCCCACATCGACGAAACGGTCTCGGCTCTGTTCACCGATTTCTTCGAGCAGCGGGGCGACCGCCAGTGCAAGGAGGACAGCGCCATCCTGGGCGGCGTGGCCCGGTTCCATGGGCTGCCGGTGACCGTCATCGGCCACCGCAAGGGTTCCACGCTGGAAGAGAATCTGGCCTGCAACTTTGGGATGCCCGGCCCGGAAGGGTACCGCAAGGCCCTGCGTCTGATGAAACAGGCTGAAAAGTTCGGCCGCCCCATCATCACCTTCATCGACACGCCGGGCGCATACCCCGGCAAGGATGCCGAGGAGCGCGGGCAGGGCGAAGCCATTGCGCGGAACCTGATGGAGATGAGCGGCCTGACCGTTCCGGTCATTGCCGTCGTCACCGGCGAGGGGTCTTCCGGCGGTGCACTGGCACTGGGCGTGGCCAACCACATCCTGATGCTGGAAAACGCCGTCTACTCGGTGCTCAGCCCGGAGGGCTTTGCCAGCATCCTGTGGAAGGATGCCTCCCGCAGCGGCGAAGCCTGCGAGATGATGAAGCTGACCGCGCAGGACCTGTACCGCGATGGCATCGTGGAAGAAGTGATCCCGGAGCCGCTGGGCGGCGCACAGCGCGGCCATGCGGCCCTGTTCGAACACCTGGATACCGCTCTGCGCAACCACCTGCGGGAGCTGTGCCGCATGAATGGCCGACAGCTGGCCGACCAGCGCTACAAAAAATACCGCCAGATCGGAGAAACGAGGAACGCATGAAGGGTTTGCAGCTGATCGCCACCGGCGGGGCACTGCCGGGCCGGACGGTCACAAACGAGGACTTGAGCCGCATGGTGGACACCAGCGATGAATGGATCGCCAGCCGCACGGGCATCCGCACCCGGCACTGGTGCACAGACGAAGAATCGGCTGCAACGCTGGCCGTCCGGGCGGCAAAACAGGCATTGGAGCGCAGCGGCCTTGCCCCGGCGGACATTGCCTGCTGCATCTGCGCCACGCTGTCTGCGCCGGACGCCACCCCCAGTGTGGCCTGCCAGGTGCAGGCGGCTCTGGGTCTGCCCGAAGACCGGCCTGCGCTGGACGTCAACGCGGCCTGCTCCGGCTTCCTCTACGGCATGGGCGTGGCGCGGGGCCTGCTGGCAACACTGGGCGGGCAGTATGCGCTGGTCATCGGGTGCGAAGCACTTTCCCGCCTGATGGACCCGGCCGACCGCTCCACCTGTGTGCTGTTCGGGGATGGAGCCGGTGCCGCAGTCTTCCGGCTGGCGGACACCCCCTTTGCGCTCACGCTGGGCGCGCGCGGCAGCGATGTGCTCCACGCCGGCGGGCCATCCCGTGCAGGCTCCGCCCCCATCACGATGGATGGAAAGGCCGTCTTCCGCTTTGCCGTGGAGGCGCTGCCCCACTGTCTGCACACCGTGCTGGACGAAACGCAGCGCACCCTCGACGATCTGTCGTGGGTGGTCTGTCATCAGGCCAACAGCCGCATCATCGACCACTGCGTCAAGGCGCTGCGGGCCGACCCGGCAAAATTTTATAAGAACATGGACCGTCACGGCAACACCAGCGCCGCCAGCATCCCGGTCGCTCTCAACGAGCTGGTCGAAAGCGGGCAGCTGAAGCCCGGCCAGCTGCTGGCCTGCATCGGCTTCGGCGGCGGGCTGACCTGGGGCGGCGCGATTTTTCAATACAAAGAGTGCGTATGAAACTGTTGAATGAAATTTTAGGCACAAAATACCCCATCATCCAGGGCGGCATGGCCAACATCGCCACCGGCGAGTTTGCCGCTGCCTGCTCCAACGCAGGTGCGCTGGGCATCATCGGCGCAGGCGGCATGAACGCCGATACCCTGCGTGAGAACATCCGCCGCTGCAAGCAGCTGACGGACAAGCCCTTCGGCGTGAACATCATGCTGATGCACCCGCAGGCCGATGAATTTGCAAAGATCGTGGTGGAAGAGGGCGTGCAGGTGGTCACCACCGGCGCAGGCAATCCGGGCAAATATGTGCCCACATGGAAAGCCGCCGGCATCAAGGTGATCCCAGTGGTCGCCGCCGCCGTTCTGGCAAAGCATCTGGAGCCGCTGGGCATTGACGCCGTGATCGCCGAAGGCACCGAAAGCGGCGGCCATGTGGGCGAAATGACCACCATGGCGCTGGTCCCGCAGGTCGTGGACGCTGTCAATGTGCCCGTGATCGCAGCGGGCGGCATCGCCGACGGCCGTCAGCTGGCCGCCGCGCTGGCACTGGGTGCCTGCGGTGTGCAGGTGGGCACCTGCCTGCTCGTGAGCGAGGAGTGCCCCATCCACGAAAACTACAAGGCGGCCCTGCTCAAGGCCAAGGACAGCGATACCATCGTGACGGGCCGCATCGGCGGCTCGCCGGTGCGTGTGCTGAAAAACCGGATGAGCCGGGAATATGTCCGGCAGGAAAAGGCCGGAGCCGACAAGATGGAGCTGGAAAAGTACACGCTGGGCAGTCTGCGCCGCGCCGTCTTTGAGGGCGACACCGCCACCGGCAGCCTGATGGCCGGTCAGGTGGCCGGTATGCTCCACGAGGTGCGCCCGGTGGCAGACATCCTCGACGACCTGTGGAACAGCGGGAGGCAGCGCATCGCCGCGCTGAACGAAGAATGCTGACCCTCGGCAAAAAGACTCTGTCCGTCCCCATCCTGCAGGGCGGCATGGGCGTAGGCGTTTCGCTGGGCGGGCTGGCCGGGGCCGTGGCGGCCTGCGGCGGCATGGGGTGCATCTCCACCGCCGATGCAGGCTACCGGGAACCGGATTTTGCCCGCGACCCGGTCCGCGCCAACCACCGCGCGCTGGCGGCGGAGATCCGCAAGGCCAAAGACCTCGCCAAGGGCGCGGGCATGGTGGCCATCAACGCGATGGCAGCCACACAGGACTATGCCGCCGCCATCCGCACAGCGGTCGAAGCTGGCGTGGATGCCGTGGTGTCCGGTGCGGGTCTGCCGCTGGAACTGCCCGGCCTTGTGAACACGCCGGACGTAGCCATCGCCCCCATCGTATCCAGCGGCCGGGCGGCAAAGCTCATCCTGCGCCGCTGGGCCAAGGCCTTTGGCCGGACCGCCGACTTTGTGGTGATCGAAGGCTGCAAGGCGGGCGGGCACCTCGGCTTTTCGGAAGAAGAGCTTCTTGCCGGGGCCTGCCAGACGCTGGACGACATCCTGCCGGAGGTCCTGGCCGAAGTCCGGCCCTATGAGGCACAGTTCGGCCACCCCATCCCGGTCTTCGTGGCGGGCGGCGTCTACACTGGTGCCGACATGGCCCATTTTACGAAGCTGGGGGCTGCAGGCGTCCAACTGGCCACCCGCTTCATCCCAACGGTGGAGTGCGATGCTGCGCAGGGGTACAAGGACGTTCTGCTGAAGGCCCGCCCCGAAGATGTGCGCATCATCCACAGCCCGGTGGGGATGCCGGGCCGGGCACTGAACACGCCGCTGGTGCAGGCGCTGGCGGAAGGCCGACGCTTTCCGCCCCGGCACTGTGCCCGCTGCCTGAAGACCTGCGACCCCGCCTGTGTGCCCTACTGCATCACCCATGCACTGATCGAAGCGGTCAAGGGCAACGTGGAGGAAGGTCTTTTCTTCTGCGGGGACAATGTGGGCCGACTGGACCGGATGTACACCGTCCGTGAACTGATGGACGAACTTGTGACCGAATGGAGGCAGAACGCATGAAACTTGCTGTGTTGTATGCCGGCCAGGGTGCGCAGCACCCCGGCATGGGCAAAGAATTTTACGAAGCATCGCCCGCCTTCCGGGCCGCATTCGACAGCGCTGTGCTGGATTTTGACCTGCACCGCGTCTGCTTCGAGGACCCGGACGGCGTTTTGGGGCAGACCCAATACACCCAGCCCTGCATGGTGGCCTTTGCCTGCGGCGTGACCGCAGTGCTGGCAGAAAAGGGCGTACAGCCCGCATACACCGCCGGGCTTTCCCTCGGCGAATATTCCGCGCTGGAAGCAACCGGGGTGTTCACCGCGAAACAGGCCATCGAGCTGGCCGCCTACCGCGGCAAAGCCATGGCCGATGCCGCCAACGGCATCGACTGCGGCATGACCGCCGTGCTGAATCTGGACCGCGAGACCCTTGCGCAGTGCTGCGAACAGGCTTCGGCTCTGGGCTGTGTCCAGATCTGCAACTACAACTGTCCGGGTCAGCTGGTCATCGGCGGCGAAAAGGCTGCGGTGGAGCAGGCTGCTGCGCTGGCGAAAGCCGCCGGTGCCCGCCGCTGCATCCCGCTCAACGTGAGCGGCCCCTTCCATACCCGGCTCATGGCCCCCGCCGGGGACGCCCTCGCCCGCCGGTTCGAGACCGAATCCTTCGGCGAAATGCGCGTTCCGGTGCTGTTCAACTGCCTGGGCCGCGAAAAAGCTGCGGAGGACAGCATCCCGGCCCTGCTGGTCCGGCAGGTGCAGAGCAGCGTCTACATGGAAGATACCCTGCGCCGTCTGGGCGAGCTGGGCGTGGACCACATTCTGGAAGTCGGCCCCGGCAAGGCCCTGAGCGGTTTTGTGAAAAAGACTCTGCCCGGCGTCGAATGCGCTGCGGTGGAGACCCCGGAAGAACTGGACGCCGTGCTGGACGCATGGAAAAAGGAGACCGTATGAGCGAACAGACTTTGACCCGCGCCGCCGTCGTAACCGGCGGGAGCCGCGGCATCGGCCGCGCCGTCTGCACGGCACTGGCAAAACAGGGCGTGAACGTGGTGGTCAACTACTGCCACGGCGAAGCCGCTGCGGCCGAGACCGTCGCGCTGTGCAAAGCCGCAGGCGCAGACGCTGTGGCCGTGCAGGCCGATGTTTCCACCGCCGCAGGCTGCAAAGCGCTGTTTGACGCCGCCGCGGCCGCCTTTGGCCGGGTGGATATCCTGGTGAACAACGCGGGCATCACCCGCGACAATCTCATCCTCCGCCTGACCGAAGAGGATTTTGACGCCGTGCTGGACGCCAACCTCAAGGGTGCTTTCCTCTGCTGTAAGGAAGCCGCCCGCCGCATGGTGCGCCAGCGCTATGGCCGCATCGTGAACCTTTCCAGCGTTGTGGCGCTGCGGGGCAATGCCGGCCAGACCAACTATGCCGCCAGCAAGGCCGGCCTCATCGGCCTGACCAAGAGTCTGGCGCGGGAGCTGGCCAGCCGGAACGTCACGGTGAATGCCGTTGCGCCCGGCTTTATTGAGACCGATATGACCGCCGCTCTGCCGGAAGCCGTCCGCGCCGAAATGGCCAAAGGCATCCCGGCGGGCCGGGCCGGCAGCCCGGAGGATGTGGCGAACGCGGTGGCATTCTTCACCGCTGAACAAAGCAGCTATCTCACCGGGCAGGTGCTCTGTGTGGATGGCGGCATGGCAATGTAAAAGGAGAACTTTCGCATGGAAAAACGCAGAGTCGTGATCACCGGCCTTGGCACTGTGAACCCGCTGGGCAACAACGTTTCCGCAAGCTGGGATGCTGCCATGGCAGGCAAATGCGGCATCGGGCCCATCACCCAGTTCGATGCCAGCGAATTCAAGTGCAAGCTGGCGGGCGAAGTCAAGGACTTTGACCCGGAGACCGTCGTAGACAAAAAAGAAGCCCGCAAGATGGCCCGTTTCACCCTGCTGGCGCTGGCTGCGGCCGCCGAAGCCATTGCAGACAGCGGCCTGGACACCGAAGCGGAAGCCCGCCAGATCGGCGTCATCCTTTCCAGCGGCATCGGCGGTCTGCCCACCATCGAAGAGCAGCACACCCGCGGCGAGGAGAAAGGGATGGAGAAGGTCAGCCCCTACTTCGTCCCCATGTCCATCGCGAACATGGCCGCAGCGCAGATCGCCATCCGCTTCGGTCTGAAGGGGATGTGCACCTGCCCGGTGACTGCCTGTGCAGGCGGCACCAACGCCGTGGGCGATGCTTTCCACCGCATCCGTGATGGCTATGAGCCGGTCATGGTCTGCGGCGGTGCCGAAAGCTGCATCAGCCCGCTGGGCATCGGCGGCTTTACCAGCATGAAGGCGCTTTCTACGGCTTCTGACCCGGATGCCGCTAGCCTGCCCTTCGACGCCCGCCGCGGCGGCTTCGTCATGGGCGAGGGCAGCGGTGTGCTGGTGCTGGAAGAACTGGAACACGCGAAGGCGCGCGGTGCACACATCTATGCCGAGGTGGTGGGCTACGGTGCCAACTGCGACGCCTACCACTTCACCGCACCGGCCCCCGGCGGCGCAGGTGCCATCGACTGCATGAAGCTGGCGCTGGCCGACGGTCAGGTCGCTCCGGAAGCCATCGACCACATCAACGCCCACGGCACCGGCACCCACATGAACGACAGCTGCGAGACCGCCGCCATCCATGCGGTGTTCGGTGCCCATGCCGGGGACATCGCCGTCGTTTCGACCAAGAGCATGACCGGTCACCTGCTGGGCGGTGCAGGCGGCGTGGAAGCCGTGTTCACCGCGCTGGCGCTGCGCGACCAGTTTGCACCGCCCACCATCCACTACGAGCAGCCCGACCCGGAATGCGACCTGGATTACGTTCCCAACACCGGCCGCTCCATGAAGATGGAATACGCGCTCAGCAACAGTCTGGGCTTTGGCGGGCACAATGCCTGCCTCGTGTTCCGGAAATGGGAGGGCTGAGCCATGGCTGAACCCCGCATCGTGCGCGAAACGCCCCACGCCCTCACGGCAGAGCAGATCGCAGCCATCCTCCCGCACCGCTACCCCTTCGCCCTCGTGGACCGCATCCTGGACTACGAGCCGGGCCAGTGGGCCATTGGCCGCAAATGCGTGACCCGCAACGAAGATTTTTTCAACGGCCACTTCCCCGGTGCGCCCGTTATGCCCGGTGTCCTCATCCTCGAAGCACTGGCCCAGACCGGCGCTGTGGCGGCGCTCAGTCTGCCGGAGAATCAGGGCAAGCTCGCCCTTTTCGGCGGCATCAAAAATGCCCGCTTCCGCAAACAGGTCACACCCGGCGATGTGCTCACCCTCCACTGCGAACTGGTGGAGCAGCACGGCCCGGTGGGTATCGGCAAAGCCTCGGCCTATGTGGACGGCAAGTGCGCCGCCACCGCAGAGCTGACCTTTGTGCTGACCGAAAAGGCAGACGCCTGACATCCGTTTTTTCAAGCGAATAAAATACGCAAAAACAGCAGCCGCCGGGAATCTCTTCCCGGCGGCTGCTGCTATTAGGAGGACCAAAAACGATCCCTGGAAAAACTTAGTTCAGGATGGTCTGCTCGGTCTCGACGTCGAAGACATGGACCTTGTGCGGATCGAAGGCGACCTTGACGGTGTCTCCGTTGCGAGCCTTGGAGGTGGGAGCCACACGAGCGGTCATCTTGTTGCCCTTGTACTCCAGGTACAGGTAGATCTCAGCGCCCATCATCTCGGAGACGTCGACCTGAGTTTCCAGGTGGCAGTCCGGATGCTTTGCCATAAATTCGGGCTCGTCGTCGATGTCCTCAGGACGGATGCCCATCTTGACCTTCTTGCCGACATAGGAGTCCAGCTTGCCGTCTGCCGTCTTCTCCTTGGGCAGGGGGATGGAATCGCCGCCCAGGTCGATGGCATACTGGTCGCCATTCTTGGTCACGGTGCCGTCCAGGAAGTTCATCTGGGGGCTGCCGATGAAGCCTGCGACGAACATGTTGCAGGGCATATCGTACAGGTTCTGCGGGGTATCGACCTGCTGGATGATGCCGTCCTTCATAACAACGATACGGTCGCCCATGGTCATAGCCTCGGTCTGGTCGTGGGTAACGTAGATGAAGGTGGTAGCCAGCTTCTTGTGCAGCTTGATGATCTCGGTGCGCATGCTGGTACGCAGCTTTGCATCCAGGTTGGACAGAGGCTCGTCCAGCAGGAAGACGGCCGGGTTACGGACCATTGCGCGGCCCAGAGCAACACGCTGGCGCTGGCCGCCGGACAGAGCCTTCGGCTTACGGTCGAGCAGGTGCTCGATCTCCAGGATCTTGGCAGCCTCGTGGACGCGGCGGTCGATCTCGTCCTTCGGGGTCTTGCGCAGCTCCAGACCGAATGCGATGTTCTTGTAAACGGTCATGTGGGGATACAGAGCGTAGCTCTGGAACACCATGGCGATATCGCGGTCCTTCGGGGGGACGTCGTTGATCAGACGGCCGCCGATGTACATCTCGCCCTTGGAGATCTCCTCCAGGCCGGCGATCATGCGCAGGGTGGTGGACTTGCCGCAGCCAGAGGGGCCGACGAAGATGATGAATTCCTTATCCTGGATCTCCAGGTTGAAGTCGGTAACAGAAGGAGCGGTAGCGCCCGGATAGATCTTGTAAATGTGCTGGCAGCTAATCGAAGCCATAGGTCATTTGCCTCCATTATTTTTTATCAGGTTCGCACCGCTTCTTGACGAGGGGTGCTTTCGTTGTTATTATAATAGCAGATTATTTTGTGATATAAAATAGCATTTTATTGATTTGAGGTGTCAGATATTGATTTTTGATTGGAGCACCACCGCCGCGCTGGCCTCGGTGCAGGATGTCCAGCCCGAAAGCCCCCTCACGCTGGCGGGCGAAGGGCTGTGGGTGTGCCTGGTCTCCAGCGGAAAATGCACGGCTTCCCTGCCCGCTGCCGGGCCGTCCCCGGCGGGGTCGGCTCTCGTTCTGCCGCCCCAGAGCGTGTCTGCCGGCCATCTGATCCTGAGCCGCGCCCCGCTGGCCCTTGCCCCGGAGGGCGGCTGCCATCTGCTCTGCATCCAGCTCACCGGGCAGGCGGCGGCGCAGTTCCTCGCCGGGCTGACCGAGCTGCCCTTTCTGGCCCGCGGCGAGACCTGCCCTGCCGCCGCCGAACTGATGGGGCGGCTGGCCGCAGAGGCCGGAGCAGAGCTTCTCAACACCCCGCACAACCGTGCCGTCAGCCAGCTCGCCTTTGCACTGCTGTGCGAGCTGTCGGGGGCCGACAGCGCCGCGCCCTCCCTGCCGCCTCTCGTCACCGCCGCCATCGAGGACATCCGCCAGAACTACGCGGGCCTCTACGGCGTGGAGGAGCTCAGCGAGCGGCTGGGCGTCTCGAAAAGCCACCTCGTCCGCACCTTCACGGCCGCAGTGGGGGTGCCGCCGGGGCGGTATCTGACCACCGTCCGCATCGAAGCGGCCATGCGTCTGCTCCTCCACCGGGAATACACGCTGGACGTCATCGCCAGCCTGTGCGGCTTTTCCGGGGCGAACTACCTCTGCCGCGTCTTCAAAAAAGAGACCGGCCACTCCCCCGCGCAGTGGCGGGCCATGGCCGGTCAGGCAGTGCGCCCCCTCTCGCCCGCCGAAAGCAAACGGGAGCAGGAGCTTTATATCTAATGTACGGGGCTGCTCTGCCCCGCTTTTTTATGCCCTTCCGGCCTTTCGCTTCAGCAGGAAGACGGTCAGCGCCAACGTGATGGCCTCCGAGACCGGGAACGCCGCCCAGACGCCGTTCATCCCGAACAGTGCGCTCAGCACCAGCGAACAGACCACGATGGCCACCATGCCGCGGCACAGTGAGGTGATGGAGGCCTCCGCCGGGCGGTTGACGGCCCCCAGATAGCCCGCCGCCACGATGTTGCAGCCCGCGAAGAAGTATCCCACGAAGTAGATGTGCATCCCGCTGTGGGCAAACGCGGCCATGAGCGCGGAGTTCTCGCTGTTGAAGAGGGCCGTCAGCGCATCGGTATACCCGAACACGACGCCGTACAGCAGCGCCGCCAGCCCCAGCGCCGTGCCGCAGCCCAGCAGCAGGAGCTTTCTGGCCCCGGCCATCTCATTTTTGCCGTAGCACTGGCTCACCAGCGGCTGAGCGCCCTGCGCCACGCCGTTGAAGATGGCCGTTGCCACCAGCGCAAAGTTCGCCACGACGCCATAGGCCGCCACAGCCACATTGCCCGCCAGGCGCAGCAGCAGGAAGTTGAAAACGGTGGTCGTCACGCCGGAGGAAAGCTCCCCAACAAAGCCGGAGATGCCCAGCTGGCAGCTCTGGGCCAGCAGCCTGACGGACGGTGCCTTGCGCACAAAGGTGATGGTGTTGCTCTTCTTTATAAAATGTGCACTGCATACGGCAATGCTCAATATCGGCGAAATGGCCGTTGCCAGCGCCGCACCGGGCAGACCCAAGCCCATCGGGAAGATGAAGATGTAGTCGAACACCACATTGAACAGACTGCCGCTCAGCGTCGCCACCATGGCCAGCGAGGGGTCGCCGTCGTTGCGGACGAAGGACGCCACCACATAGTTGCACATAAAGAAGGGGGTGAACATCAGAAAGATGCGGGCATAGTTCATGCCCAGCGCCACGATGTCCGCATCGCCGCCCATCAGCCGCAGCAGACCGTCCGGGCGGAAGATGCCCACCAGCATGAACGGCACCGCCAGGATGCAGACGCTGAAAATGGCATTGGAGAAATAGCGCTGCGCCCGCGCATCCCCCTGCGCCCGCAGGATGGCATAGCGGGTGGCCGCGCCCAGACCGATCATCGAGCCGAAGGCAAAGATGAGATTATAGATGGGCAGGCAGAGGTTCAGCAGGGTCACGCCGTCGGTGCCCGCCGCCTGCGCAATGAAATAGGTATCCGCCAGGATGTAGCACGACGTTCCCAGCAGGCCGAAAATGTTCTGGGAAACATATTTGAAAAACTGCTTTGTCAGGTTCATGAAGCGTCCTTTCTGTCCATTCTTACACTTGTTCGCCAGTTTAGCACAGTTTTACGCAAAATGTCAATCTCGTGCGGCAGACCGCTCCCACCGGAACGGTTGCTTGCCCCGCCGCACGAGGGGAGTTTTACCGACGATGCGGCTCATATAGAGCTCCCGCCAGATTTCCCGTTGACGAATCGCTTTTACCGGGTGTATACTTGTACCCTATTTTGATGGAAAGGAGGGAGCCGCCATGCCGGAAAAACCCCTGCTCTGCCTGGGCGAAACCTGGCTGGAACTGACCGCCGACACACCGCCGGAGCTTGCCGGACAGTTTCAGGTGCAGGTCGGCGGCTGGGGGGCCGGACTCTGCCGCGCCTACACCCGCTGCGGCGGGCGGGCGGTGCTTCTCTCCCAGCTGGGGGCCGACTCCTTTGGCCGCAAGGCAGCAGCCCAGCTGGCGGCAGACGGTGTGGACTGCTCCCGCCTCTGCTTCACGGATGCAGCCCCCACCCCGGTGGTCTTCTCCGGCGCGGGCGAGACGCTCCCCTATCGCACCCGCTCCTCCGAGCTTTGCTATGCCCCGGAACAGCTGGACGCCGACACTTTCCGGGACGCCTTTGCGCTCTGCTTTTCCTCCGCCTGCCTGCTGGACTCCCCCGCCCGGCTGACCCACCTCAAGGCCATCGCCGCCGCGCGGGACGTCGGCACCTTCGTCTGCTATGCGCCCCGGATGGCCGAGTCTGCGCCTTTCTGGCCGGACGCTGCTTCTCTGCGGGAAACGGCCCGCGCATTTTTTCCACAGGCGGACGTTTTATTGTTGAAAAACAGCGACCTTTTCCCGTTGTTTGGCTCCCATGAGCTGCGCACGGCCCTGTTTGCCCTTTTTTCCGGCCATGTTCAGCTGATTTTTTATTCCGATTCGGAAAACATTCGTCTTTTTACACGGAGCGTACTGCTTTCTGCGGCAAAAAACGACTTTGCCGAGGCCGAACTGCTCCACCGGCTCTGCCGCCTGAACACCTGGCCGGACAAGCTGGCCGGCCTGCGGGAAAGCACGCTCCGCAAGCTCTTATTCTGAACTGCCTTTCATCTGCCCCCGTACAACGCACAAGACCCCCGGCCTGCGCCGGGGGTCTTGTGCTGCATTCTGCCAAAAACGCAAAAACAGGCAGCGCCGTGGAAAGGAGGAGAAAGCGGCGCTGCCTGTCGTATGAGAACTCCCAAACATTTGCGGTTGTCAGGAGATGGTTGGTAGTCTGCCCGCCGCATTGGCTATTGCCTCGCATCAGCGGGGGACAGTGTTTTTTTCAAAGGGGACCGCAGCATCGGTTTTCTGCCGAGGTGTGCGGTTTTCATTGCCTGCATTGGCATCCTGCGGGAGGATCGTTCGTTCCTCCCTGACTGCACCCTTATTGTACCGGATAAAAATGGAGTTTCTTTGTGAGGTTTTTGAACAAATTGAAAATAAAAAATCAGCCACTCCGGGCAAAGCAAAAACCGGAGCGGCTGATTTCGAAGGAGGTAAATAGGTAAACGAATCGGATCGGAGAACATCCAGACGCTCATCCGGGGTGCAGGCCCCGGACGGGCGGTCAGGCAAAGAAGGAGATGACCAGTGCCACCAGGAAGCCCACACCGCCGACCAGCGTTTCCATGATGGTCCAGGTCTTGAGGGTGGTCTTTTCATCCATGCCCACAAGGCTCTTGACCAGCCAGAAGCCGGAGTCGTTGAAGTGAGAGCAGACGGTGGAGCCGCCTGCGATGGCAGCGGTGACACAGGCAAGGTACAGCGGGCTCAGCTCGCTGATGCCAGGCATGGCGGAGATGATGCCGGCGGCCATGGTCATGGCGACGGTGGACGAACCGACCGAGATGCGGACCAGAGCGGCCACGATGAAGGCGACCAGCACCAGCGGCAGGCTGGCGTTTGCCACGGCGTTGCCGATGACATCGCCCAGGCCGGAGTTCTGCAGCATGTAACGCAGCACACCGCCGCAGGCAGTGACCAGCAGGATCATGCCGGTGGGCTCCAGAGATTTGGTCATGATCTTTTCCAGCTGAGCGTTGCTGTAACCGTGGCGGGTTCCCAGCAGATACATGGCAGCGATGGTGGCCAGCAGCAGAGCCATGAACGGCTCGCCGAGGAAGGCCAGGACCGGCTGGATGCCAGCCAGAGCGGGCACGACCTTGGCCACGGAGTTTGCGATGATGAGGACCAGCGGGATCAGGATGATGCCCACGATGGTGCCGAACTTGGGCAGCTTGCTCTCGTCGATATCATCCTGCTGCGCCACATGTTCGGGGACTTCGATCCTGTATTTCCTGCCGCAGATGGAACCCCAGATGGGGCCGGCGGCGATCATGGCGAAGATGCCGCAGAAGATGCCGATGAGGATGACCCAGCCCAGGTCCACGCCCAGCATGGTCGCCACCAGCACAGGGCCCGGCGTGGGGGGAATGAACGCATGACCGACCGCCAGACCGGCCAGCAGGGGGATGACATAGTACAGAACGGAGCGCTTGGTGCGCTTTGCCAGCGAGAACGCCAGCGGGATGAGGATGATCAGACCGGCGTCAAAGAACACCGGCATGGCCACCACCAGACCCGTGATGCCCAGCGCCCATGCGGCTTTTTCGTCGCCGAACTTGCGCACCATGGTCACGGCCAGCGTCTGTGCGCCGCCGGATTCTTCCAGAATGGCACCGAACATGGAGCCAAGGCCCACCAGAAGGGCGATGCCTTTCAGGGTGTTGCCGATGCCCTCATTGACCGAGCCAACGATGTCGGACAGGGGCATCCCGGCCATCAGGCCGATGCCAACGGCACCCACCAGAATGGAGATCATGGCGTGGACTTTGAATTTGATGATGAGAATGAGCAACAGGATCAGGCCTGCTACGGCAGCAAATACCAGCCGTGCCGCATCGGGAGTCGCAACTGCTGTCATAATAGTTCCTCCATTTTTTGATTTTTGGTTGCACTTATCCAAGCCGTCCGGAAAAACGCACCGGGCAGTTTCCTTTTTGTTATTTCTTCGGAGTGTTTTACTCCATGTAAGCGCCCTTCATGGGGCTGACGGCATGCTGCGAGTAGAGCTTCAGCAGGCCCTTGGTGTACTTGGGAGCCTTGGGCTTCCAGTTGGCGCGGCGCTCGGCCAGGATGGCGTCCATCTCTTCGGGGGTCTTCGGCTCGCCCTTCACGCCCACGATGGCCAGCTTGCGGTTATGCACGTCGATCTGGATCAGGTCGTCCGGCTCCACCAGTGCGATGGGGCCGCCCACCGCAGCCTCCGGGCTGACATGGCCGATGACCGGGCCGCGGCTTGCGCCGGAGAAGCGGCCGTCGGTGATGAGGGCCACGCTGGAAGCCAGCTGCGGGTCGGCGCAGATGGCCTCGCCGGTGTAGAACATCTCCGGCATACCGCTGCCGCGGGGGCCTTCGTAGCGGATGAAGATGGCGTCGCCGGGCTTCACCTCGCCGTGCAGGACAGCGGAGATGCACTCTTCCTCACTGTCGTAGGGCTTGGCGCGCAGGGTGGCTTCAAACATGTTCTTGGGGCAGGCCGTGTGCTTGATGACACAGCCTTCCGGAGCCAGGTTGCCCTTCAGGATGGCGATGCTACCGTCGGTGCCCTTGGCGTTGTCGAAGCTGTGGATGATGTCCTCGCGGCTGACCGGGCGGGCAAAACCGGCGGTCTTTTCGGCCAGGATAGCGTCGCAGTGCTCATAGAAGCCGTTCTTCTTCAGCTCTTCGAGGTTCTCGCCCAGCGTCTTGCCGGTGACGGTCATTACGTCCAGATGCAGCATGGACTTGATCTCCTCCATCACGCGGGGCACGCCGCCTGCGTAATAGAAGTACTGTGCGGGCCAGTCGCCGGAGGGCCGGATGTTCAGCAGGTAGTGTGCGCCACGATGCATCCGGTCAAAGGTGTCGGCGTCGATCTCAATGCCGAACTCGTGGGCGATGGCGGGCAGGTGCATGGTCGCGTTGGTGGAGCCGGAAATGGCGGCGTGCACCATGATGGCGTTCTCAAAGCTCTTCTTGGTCACGATATCCTTGGCGGTGATGCCCTTCTTGACCAGCTCCATCAGCTGCTTGCCGGCATCGTAGGCGGCCTGCTTCAGCTCCGGAGCGGTGGCGGGCATCAGGGCAGTGCCCGGCAGCATCAGACCCAGCGCCTCGGCCATGACCTGCATGGTGGAGGCGGTGCCCATGAAGGAGCAGGCACCGCAGCTGGGGCAGGCGTTGTGCTTGTAGTAGTCCAGCTGGCTGTTGGGGATGACGCCGGTCTTTTCCCAGGCGTCAAACTTGCCGATCTGCTCCAGCGTCAGCAGCTCGTTGATGGCGCAGGCCGGGTCGTTGACCACATACTCTTTCGGCAGGGTGTGGGCCTCCATGACGCCGCCGGTGACGACGATGGCGCTCATGTCCTTCAGGCGGCCGATGCTCATCAGCATGGCGGGCACGGACTTGTCGCAGCTGGCGATGAACACGCCGCCGTCGTAGACGCTGGCGTTGGCCTGTGCTTCCACCAGATTCACGATGGCGTCCCGGTGGGGCAGCGAGTAGTTGATGCCGTCATGACCCTGTGCGATGCCGTCGCACATATCGGTGGCAAAATAGCGGGCAGCCTTGCCGCCGTTCTCGTTGACCGCCTGCACGGCCTCTCTGACGAATTGATCCAGATGAGCGCTGCCAGGGTGGCTGTCGCCGAAGGTGCTTTCCACCAGGATCTGGGGCTTGGAAAGGTCCTCGACCTTCCAGCCCATTCCCATCTTCAGCGGGTCGTTTTCAGGTGCCAGCGTGCGGACTTCCTGTGAACGAAGTTCCATAATCCTTACCTCCAAATATCGCTTGTTTTCGTCCTTTTTTTCGTAGGGCCTTTTGTGATTTCATTGTAAATCTGCAGACATCTTTTTGCAAGTTGTTCCATATACGTCCTGCTATTTGTGCAAAAAATCTGGGATACATCATGCACTTTGCCCAATTTCGGGCGATTTTTTCATAAAATTCACGCTCACAGCCGGGTTTTGCAAACTGCTGGGGCAAAAAGTCGTCAGATGACTTTGGATATAAAAAATACCCTGCACGGTATTTCGCCGTGCAGGGTTAGTATCATTTGAGAAATCCCGCCATTCCAACTGTCCCGTCATCGGGATCTTCGCCGTCGTAGATCTTCTTGATATAGGTACGGTTGAAGTTCAGGTGCATCACCATGGCCGACTTTGCCCCGATGGGGTCGTGCCTGGCGATGGCCTCCGCGATCATCCGGTGGGTCATGATGGTCTCGTCGATGAGCTTTTTGTGGGTGACGTTCACGAACATCATCACCGCCGTATCAATGATGGGGATCAGCTGCCCCACCACCAGATTCTTGCTGCTCTCGGCAATGCAGGTGTGGAAGGCGATGTCGTCTTCAATGTAGCGGTCGCCATTGTGGATCTTGGTCTCGACCCGCTCGCACAGCCGCTGCAGCCGCTCAATGTCCTCGTCGGTCGCGTTCTGGGCCGCTATCTCCGCGATGCCCGGTTCCAGCAGCAGCCGCAGGTTGACCAGATCAAAGGCCAGCGCATTCTTATCCTGCACACTGCGCAGATTCAGCGGGTCCGAAAGCCCTTTCACCGTTGTGACCACATAGGTGCCGGAGCCTTGCCGCACCTCCACGATGCCCTTGCTGGACAGCAGCTTCACCGCCTCCCGGATGGTGCTGCGCCCCACCCGGAACTTTTCCGCCAGCGCAAACTCGTTGGGCAGTTTTGCCCCCGGCTCCAGCGGGGTATCCAGAATATAATGGTAGATCTGGTCTTCGACCTGCTCAGCCAGCAGCTTGTTTTTTAAGTGTGAAAATTCGCTCATGGCTTCCTCCCCTTTTGTACCGCCTATGGGTCAGGGCCTCCCGCACGAGATCCCAGCGATCCGCGCAAAGGCCAGATTCTACTTTTTGTTCAGGAACTCGCTGAACGTTGTCCGGATGCACAGGACGCTCAGCGCTTCTGCCGGGACAGGGCACAGACCACTTCAATATGTTCGCTGTTCGGGAACATATCGACCGGGGTGAAGCCCTCGGCCCGGTAGCCTTTTTTCGTCAGCAGGGCCAGGTCACGGGCCATGGTCTCCGGGTTGCAGCTGACGTAGACCACCCGTCTGGGGGCCATGCGGGCGACGCTCTCGATGAACTGGGGCGTCGAGCCTTCGCGGGGCGGGTCCATGAAGATGACGTCGGCCCGCTCCCCGGCGGCAGTGGCTTCGCAGATCCAGGCCGTGGCGTCGACGGCAAAGAACCGGGCGTTTTTGATGCCGTTGTGCTTCGCGTTGCCGATGGCGTCGCGCACTGCGTCCCGGTTGAGCTCCACGCCCACCACCTGCTTTGCCCGGTCGGCGGCGGTCAGGCCGATGGTGCCGATGCCGCAGTAGGCATCCAGCACGACCTCTCTGCCGGTCAGCTGGGCGGCCTCCACGGCCAGACCGTAGAGCACCGCCGTCTGCACCGGGTTCACCTGATAGAAGCTGCGGGGGCTGAGCGCGTAGGTCTTGCCGCAGAGTTCATCCAGAATGAACCCCTTGCCGTAGAGCACCTTTTCCTGCTCGCCCAGCACAACGCTGGTGCGGCGGGGGTTGTAGTTCTGCACGATGGTCGTCACGGGGACCTGCCGCTTTTCGGCCTCTGCCAGCAGGGCGCGGACAAAGTTCTTTGCGCCGGGCAGAATGGGCTGGGCCGTGACCAGCACCACCATCACCTGCCCGGTGGCGGCGCCCCGGCGCAGCAGGCAGTGGCGGATCAGGCCGGTTCCCTGGTCTTCCCGGAAAGGCTGATACCGGCAGGCCGCTGCCGCCGCGCGGACGGCTTCCAGCACGGTATCCAGCACCTCGTCTTCCAGCAGGCAGCGCTCCACCGGCAGCACCTTATGGGTCCCGGCGGCATAGATGCCGGACACGAGTTTTCCACCCTGCCCGGCGGCAAAGGTCGAGATCACCTTATTCCGATAGTGGTAAGGCGTCTCCATCCCCCGGATGGGGTGCACCGGGCCGTATCTGCCCAGCAGGGCGCGGACTCTTTCCTCCTTCTGCTTCAGCTGGTCTGCATAGGGCAGTTCCAGCAGCGGGCAGCCGCCGCAGTTCTTTGCACGATTTTTACAGTTCATTTTACTCTCCTTTATCTCTGCTCCCTCTGCCCAATCAGCGGAGCCCTGTCGTTCCTCATTTACAAAAGCCTTTTCACCCAGCACAACTTGACCGGCCTGCCAATGGCTCTCCCTTCGGGAGAGCTGGCACGCGAAGCGTGACTGAGAGGGCTCACCCATATGGGTCATACAGATCGTATTCTTCGGCCTCGGCGTGCTTTTCTTCCAGCACGGCCATCGCCTGTTCCAGCTGGCTCTGGGAGCAGCCGCTCTCGCTGACAAGGGCGCGGACGGCCTCGGCCAGGTCGCCGCCAAAGACGGCATCCAGCCGCTGGCGCATGGTCCAGACGCCGTAGGCGCGTTTCGTGAGGGTGGGCGTGTAGGTGTTGCGGTTCTGCTCCTTGCCGCTCTTCACCCAGCCCTTGTCTTCCAGCCGGTAGAGAAAATTCAGCACGGTGGCCGGCCGCCAGCCTTTTGCGGCCAGCTTCTCTCCGATGTCCCGCCGGGAGGCGGGCTGTTTGCAGCTCCACACGGCCAGCAGCACCTGTTCTTCCGCCGCCGAAAGCGGTCTCAGACGGTCCGGGATGCCATACATTGCAGGGTTCGCCCTCCTTTTTTGGTTTTACATTTGTCTCTGTTTATTTGATTTTACCGAAAAGTCCCGCTTTTTTCAAGGGCAGAGTTTCGGCTGCTCTGCCCTGTTTTTCCGTCTATTTTACATTTGTCTCCGTTTCTGTATTTGTATCAAATACATTTGTGCGTTCCGTGCTTTCAGTGCGCGGTCAGACGCGCATCTTTGTGCAAAGATGCTCTTGTTTTCGCACCCTCAAAACCATTATACTACGGACAAAACCAGAGCACAATGCCGCCGGAGATTCGGGCGGCGCGGAATCAGGAAAGGGAGAGTAACATTATGGCACGAGTTTACAATTTCAGCGCAGGCCCCAGCATGCTGCCCGAAAAGGTCCTGAAGCAGGCCCAGGCCGAACTGCTTGAATACGGCAGCAGCGGCCAGAGCGTGATGGAGATGAGCCACCGCAGCAAGTGGTTCGATGCCATCATCACCGAGACCGAAGCCTCGCTGCGCCGGGTGATGAACATCCCCGACAACTACAAGGTCGGCTTCTTCCAGGGCGGTGCGACCCAGCAGTTCGCCATGGTGCCGCTGAACTTCATGACCACCGGCAAGGCCGACTACCTTGTCACCGGCAACTTCTCGAATCTGGCCGCCAAGGAAGCCGCCAAGTTCGGCGAAGCGAACATCGTGGCCTCCAGCAAGGACAAGAACTTCACCTACATCCCGGATGTGAACGCCATCGCCTACGACAAGGATGCTAGCTACATCCACATCTGCCAGAACAACACCATCTTCGGCACCCAGTACGTCGAAGTCCCGCAGGTGGAGGGCATCCCGCTGGTGGCGGACATGAGCTCGATGATCCTTTCCAAGCCCGTGGACGTGACGAAGTACGGCTGCATCTACTTCGGTGTGCAGAAGAATGTTGCCCCCGCCGGCATGGCCATCGCCATCGTCCGGGACGACCTGCTGGGCCACGCCGCCGACACCGTGCCCACCATGATGAACTACACCACCCTGCTGGCCAAGGACAGCATGTACAACACGCCCCCCTGCTGGTGCATCTACATGACCGGTCTGGTGCTTCAGTACCTCGAAAACGACATCGGCGGTCTGGCCAACATGCAGAAGATCAACGAAGCCAAGGCCAAGGTGCTGTACGATTACCTCGATGGGCAGGACTTCTTCACCAACCCCGTCGAGCACCGCTACCGCAGCACGATGAACGTCACCTTCACCAGCCCCAACGCCGATCTGGACAAAAAGTTCTGCGCCGAGGCTGCAGAGGCAGGCTTCGTCAACCTGAAGGGCCACCGCCTCGTCGGCGGAATGCGCGCCTCCATCTACAACGCCATGCCCGCCGAGGGCGTTGACAAGCTGGTCGATTTCATGGAGCAGTTCCGGAAGGAGAATGCGTAATGTTTACCATCAAAACCTTGAACGCCATCAGCCCGGTGGGCCTGGCGAAGCTGAACAAAAACCTTTTTGACGTCTCGGTGGGTGCCGACGCGCCGGACGGAATCCTCGTCCGCAGCGCCGACCTGCTGAACACCACCTTCAACGAGAATCTGCTGGCCATTGCCCGCGCCGGTGCCGGTGTGAACAACATCCCGCTGGACCGCTGCAGCGAGCAGGGCATCGTGGTCTTCAACACCCCCGGTGCCAACGCCAACGCCGTGGCTGAGCTGGTCATCGGGATGCTCATTGCCGGCAGCCGCAATGTGGCCGCCGCCGCCCAGTGGACGCAGGGCCTTGCGGGCGACCCTGCTCTGGCTAAGAGCGTGGAAAAGGGCAAAAAGCAGTTCGTGGGCAACGAGATCAAGGGCAAGACGCTGGGCGTCATCGGTCTGGGTGCCATCGGCTCCCGCGTGGCCAACTGCGCCATTGCGCTGGGCATGGAGGTCTACGGCTACGACCCCTATATCTCCATTGATGCCGCCTGGAACCTGAGCAGCCAGGTCCACCACTGCGTGAACCTGAACGACATGCTCCCCCTGTGCGACTACATCACCGTCCATGTGCCCTATCTGCCCACCACCAAGGACACCATCAACGCCCAGACGCTGTCCCTGTGCAAGGACGGCGTGAAGATCCTGAACTACGCCCGCGGCGAGCTGGTGAACACCCCCGCCCTGCTGGAGGCGTTGGAGAACGGCCGGGTCTCCGGCTACATGACCGACTTCCCCGCCGAAGCACTGCTGGGCAGGCCGGGCGTCATCTGCACCCCGCATCTGGGCGCTTCCACCCCGGAAGCCGAAGACAACTGCGCCGTCATGGCCGCGCAGGAGATCAGCGATTACCTCAAAAACGGCAACATCACCCACTCGGTGAACCTGCCGGAGGTCGTTCAGCCCCGTGCGGGCGGCCGGCGCATCTGCATCATCCACAAGAACGAGCCCGGCATGATCAGCCAGATCACAGCGCTGACCACCGAGGCCGGTCTGAACATTGAGAACATGGTCAACAAGAGCAAAAAGAACATGGCCTATACCATGCTGGATGCCACCGGTGCCGTGAACGCGGCCCTGGCCGACAAGCTGGCGGCGATCCCCGCTGTCATCCGGGTGCGCATCCTGTAATTTTCTGCCATTCTCCATTTCCTATATTCCTGATCGCTGCATCCGCAGCCCAAAAAGCCTGAGGCCTTTTCTGCAAGGTCTCAGGCTTTTTGGGCTCTATTCTCCCGCAAAGAGGACGGTGCGTCCGCCCTCCTGCGCTCTAATGTGCCGCATTTCGCCAAAATCCGCATGGGTTTGCGGAAAGATTAACGAATTTTATGTTGCGTTTGTTCCAACTTTGCTGTAAAATGAAGAAATGACAGTCTTGGAAATATCAGGAAACCGCGAGGACGATACTATGATGAAAAAGATCTCCCGCCGCTCGTTTTTGCAGGCGTCCGGCGTACTGGCAGCCATGGCGGCTCTGACCGCCTGCGGCGGCAGCCAGACCGAGACCGGCAAAACAGCGGATGCACACGAAGCCATCACCTTTATGGCACCTTATAAGGAGATAGAAGCCTTTATTGAGCAGGTACACAGCGTTTACCCGGAAGTGAACATCGAGGTCGTGCCCTACAGCGGCGATAACACCACCACCTGTTTGCAAAATATGTTTGCGGCGGACGACCTGCCGGACGTCTGCACCTTGACCTACTACGACCCCCGGATCGATCTGGTCTCCGACAAACTGCTGGACCTTTCCGGCTACGATTTTACGGATAACTATGTGGAGTCCCGTCTGCAGGACGTGTTCGACAACGGTGCCATCTACCTGCTGCCCTCGACCTACAACTGCTTCGGCATCACCTATAACAAGACCCTGCTGAAGAAATACGGCTGGGAACTGCCCAATTCTTTTACGGAGCTGGAAGAACTGGCTGCAAAGGCAAAGAAAGCCGGGGTCGATCTCTGTCTGCCGCAGATCCAGTATCCGGGCTACGGTTTCCAGTATCTGTGCAACATTGCGGATGCCGATTTCCTTGGCACACTGGACGGCAGACTGTGGCAGAAGGATTATCTGTCCGGTAAGGCGAACGTCAGCAACACCCCCGGCATGATGCAGGCGATGGCGTATGTCCAGAAGTGGAAGGACATCGGGATGCTGAACGACTCCGGCGATGCTCTTGACGACAACGTGACCCGGCAGAGGATGGCCGAGGGGAACACCCTGTTTTTGATCGGAAACACCAACGGCATTGTGGAGGCAGACGGCAACGCCGATAAATTCGGCCTGATGCCGTTTCTCTCGGAGGACGGCACCCAGAACGTTTTTGTGCTGAATGTGAACCGCTTCTACGGTCTGAACAAAAAGCTGAAACAGAACCCCCAGAAGCTGGAAGATGCGATCAAGGTGATGCGTGTGCTTTCCACCGTTGCAGGCACCAGCGCTCTGCAGCCCGCAACGGCGCTGAAAAGCAGCCTGCTGCCCTTCAAGGGTGCAAAGGCAGACGGCACCTACTATGCCGACATCGCCGATGCTCTGAACGCAGGCAACACCGCGCCCTTTATCTACTCCGGCTGGGAAAACACCATCGTGACCACCGGCCTTAAAATGCTGGACTTCATGAAGGGCAACGCCACCATGGAGGATGTGATCCGGCAGCTGGACGAGGATCAGGACAGTGTGGTGAACAACACCCCGGATGTCATCACCACCGTTACGGAGGAGCTTTCGCAGCAGGACTGCGCCATGCTGGTGGGTCGCTGCTTTGCACAGGCCACCGGCAGCGACCTTGCGCTGGTCTCGCTGAGCACATGGATCCCCGGCAACCCCACCAATCAGAACCACCACGGCGTAGCTGCCAAACTGTACGCCAAGGATATTACGGATTACGACCTTTCTGTCATCCTGCCCACCGGCTGGAACCGCACCATCCAGACCGTCACCCTGACCGGGCAGCAGATCAACGACCTGCTGGCCACGGGTTACGATGCCTACGGCAACGGCAAGGGCTATCCCTATGTGCTGGTCAGCCCCACAGAACCGGAAGCGGGCAAGACCTATCAGGTTGCCATCTGCGGCGTGAGCAAGCAGCTGGCAGCCGAAGCCGATGTCGTGGACAGCGGCGTTGTGGGCATGGATGCCGCAAAAACCTTCTTTGGTGCTTACACCACCATCAGCCGGGCAGACACCGCATGGAGTTGAATAAAACGGACAGGAGATACTGGATGTGAACAACAAAATCTATAAAAAGCTGTTTGTGGGCTTTGGCTTTGTCATCATCGTGTTGACCCTGACCCTTTTTGTCATGAGCCAGACCTACATCCAAAACCTGGTCTACCACGAACGGCTGAGCCAGATGGAAGAGGTCACCCACCAGATGTTCCACAGTCTGGAGGATGTGATCAACAACCACTGGGACGATGTGGACGTGCAGTGCAATTATCTGGCCTATACGTCCATGGAGACGACCGATGATCTGTTTTCCTATCTGGAGAAGCTGTCCGAGCTTGCCAATTACAAAGAAAAACAGATCGAACTGATAGCCGTGGATGCTGCCGGACATTATTATACCGCGCGTGGCCGCATGGGGCTGCTGCGGGAAATGACCTATCTGGAAGACGCGCCGGAGCGGGTCAGCTACGTTTCCAACTCCCTGACTGCGGACGATTCCCGCATGGTGTTTCTGGAACAGCTCTCCACCCCCATCACCCTGCAAAGCGAGACCGGCGAGATCACCCTGCGCTACTTTGGCATTTCGCAGAGCATGACCCAGCTGAACGATTATTTCCGCTGCGACGCCTACGAAAATAACAATAGCGTCTATGTGCTGGATCACGACGGCTTCAAGCTGTTCAACGCCAATGATACCGAGCTGTTGAAGGGGCACAACGTATACACCGTGCTCTCCCAGATGTCCTATCTGCACGGTTCTTCCTTTGCAGCAGCAAAGGAGCGGCTCGTCCGCACAGGCTCCTGCTATTCCAACGCCGTGCTGGACGGGACCGAGTATTACTATGCGCTCAAGCAGATGGAAAACGCCCGGTGGACGCTGGCGTTCCTCGTCCCGGCAGAGTACGTGGCCGTCAACACCCAAAAGCTGGTCAATCTCGTCACACTCGTCATCGTCAGCTTTGCCGTGGTGCTCTCGGTCACAGCGGTTTTCGTCGGCTGGTTTCTCCTGCGGCAAAAGCAGCAGCAGGAACTGCAAGCAGAAAAAGAAGCGAACCTCCGTCTGGAGCAATACAACACCCATCTGACGCAGGCAAACGACGAGATGCGGCGGGCACAGGATGCTGCCGCCGAGGCGCTGTACGCGGCCGAGCGCGCCAGCCAGGCCAAGACCGACTTTCTTTCCAACATGAGCCACGATATCCGCACCCCCATGAACGCCATCGTCGGATTGACGACCCTGATGGAGAACGAGTTGGACCAGCCGGAAAAACTGGCCGAGCACCTGCACAAGCTGGAAAGCTCCGGCCAGCTGCTGCTGGGCATCATCAACAACATTCTGGATATGAGCCGCATCGAGAGCGGCAAGACCACCCTGAGCGTTGAGCCGATGCACCTTTCCCAGCAGCTCGACCAGCTCAGCACGATGATCCGCGCACAGGCCAGCGAAAAGGCGCAGACCTTCACCGTCTCCACCCATCTCCGGCACGAAAACCTGCTGGCCGACCCCACCCGCCTGAATCAGGTGCTGATGAACATCCTCTCCAACGCGGTCAAGTATACCCCCTGCGGCGGGCACATCCGGTTCGAGGTCGAAGAGCTGCCCCGGAACGAGCACTACGCCAAATACCGCTTTGTGGTGCAGGATGACGGCATCGGCATGAGCGAGGCTTACCAGAAGACCCTTTTTGACCCCTTTACCCGCGAAGAGCGCTCCGGCACCAACAAGGTGCAGGGCACCGGCCTTGGCATGGCCATCACCAAAAACATCGTGGACCTGATGGGCGGCTCCATCAGCGTGGAGAGTGCCACCGGCAAGGGCACCCGCTTTGAGGTCGTGCTGGAATTCCCCATCGACACCGAAGCGGACGCGGTGCCAAAGGCGCAGGCGCTCCCGGAGGAGCCGGAGGACGTCTCTCCCCTGTGCGGGATGAACTTCCTCTGCGCCGAGGACAACGCCATCAACGCCGAGATCCTGGAGCTGCTGCTGGAATCCAAGGGCGCACACTGTAAAATTTACCCCAACGGGCAGGAGCTTGTGGATGCGTTTGTCCGCGTCAAGCCCGGCGAGTATGACATGATCCTGATGGATGTGCAGATGCCGGTAATGGATGGCTTGGAGGCCACCCGCCGCATCCGCAGCAGCGAAAACCCGCTGGGCCGGGTCATCCCCATCCTCGCCATGACGGCAAACGCCTTTTTGGAAGATATGCAGAAGAGCAAGGAAGCCGGGATGGACGAGCATCTGTCCAAGCCGGTGGACATCGACGCGCTGGAACAGACCGTCAAGCGCTTCCGCGTTACCCCCCCCCCGAAAATAAATAGCGGACAAGCGCGTTTCCGCAGAACAAGCACACAAACGATGTAAAGGATGCAGGAGAAGGTTAGAACGTGAATACAGTTTCCGAGATCGAGGGCTATTACAAAAAGCGCGAGCAGCGGCTGTTGAAAAAACTTCATCAACAGGAAGTCGCTCTTGATGCAGCGAATCAAAAGCTGGCGCAGCTGATCCAAAATCAGAAAGCACAGCTGGACGAAACCACCGAGCAGCGTGCGGCACACGATCAGAAGCTCAAAGAAGAACTCTACAAAGACCCTCTGACAGGTGCATACAACCGCCGCTATTACGAGGAAGTCGTCCGTAAATCCATCGGCCCGGCAGGGATCGCGCTGATGGATGTGGACGATTTCAAGATCTGCAACGACACCTATGGGCATTACGCCGGAGATGTGGCGCTGAAAACGGTGGCAAGCGCCATTCAGTCCTGCATCCGCAGCTCCGATCTGCTCATCCGCTACGGCGGGGACGAATTTCTGCTGGTGCTGCCCGGCATTCCGGGAGACTTTTTGCAAACCAAACTGGAACAGATCTGCACTGCCGCGCAGATGGCATCCGTACCCGGCTATCCGCATTTCCGTGTTTCTCTGAGCATCGGTGGAACGCTCCAGTCCATCACCGACCCTGTGGAACGTATCGTCCGCCGTGCAGACTGGCTGATGTATCAGGCAAAGGGCCGCAAGAATGCCGTCATGGTGGAGGTTCCGGGGCATAGTCTTGCAGCGCTGGAAAAACTTTTACAGAAGAAGTCGCAGATCTTACTTGTGGATGACTCCGCAATGAGCCGCATGATACTAAAGGAGATCCTGGGCAGCGATTACAGCATTCTTGAAGCAGAAAACGGACAAGAATGCCTGGAAAAAATGCAGGCGGAGGCCGGGAACATCGCGCTGGTGCTGCTGGACATCAACATGCCGGTCATGGATGGCTTCGAGGTGCTCAAGGCTATGAACGTCAACCACACCATCGAGGACATCCCGGTCATCATGATCTCCAGCGACGACTCCGACGCCGCGATCCGGCGCTCCTATGAGCTGGGGGCCAGCGATTACGTCACCCGCCCCTTCGATGCTCGCATCGTCTACCGCCGCGTGACCAACACCATCAAGCTGTACGCCAAGCAGCGGCGGCTGGTGCAGATGGTGTCGGACCAGATCCGCGCCCGCGAAAACAACACCGATATGCTGGTGGGTGTGCTGAGCCATATCGTGGAGTTCCGCAACGGCGAGAGCGGCGCCCATGTGCGGCACATCCGCATCATCACCGAGCTGCTGCTCCACCGCCTGCTGGAGATCAGCAGCCAGTACCCCATCACCGCCGAGCAGCAGGACAACATCCCGCTGGCCTCCGCCCTGCACGACATCGGCAAGATCGGCATCGACGAAAAGATCCTCAACAAACCCGGCAGGCTGACCCCGGAAGAATTTGAGGTCGTCAAGACCCACAGTATGCTGGGGGCCGAGATGCTGCACCAGCTGGAAGACTTCAACGAGCAGCCGCTGCTGCAGACCGCCTACGAGATCACCCGCTGGCACCACGAGCGCTGGGACGGGCGCGGCTACCCGGATGGGCTGAAGGGCGATGAAATTCCCATCAGCGCACAGCTGGTCGCGCTGGCCGATGTGTACGATGCACTGACCAGCGAACGCTGCTACAAAAAAGCCTTCTCCCACGAAAAAGCCGTGCAGATGATCCTGAACGGTGAGTGCGGAGCGTTCAACCCCTTGCTGCTGCAATGCCTGACGGATGTGCAGACCGACCTGAAAGTCCAGTTGCAGCAGCGGACGCAATAACAACAGGAGAACAAAAGCCCCCATGAAACACCTCATCTCACGCCGTGCATTCCTGAACGGATGCACCCTGCTGGCGGCCTCGGCGGCCCTCGGCGGCCTGACTGCCTGTGGCGGAACGGACGCAAAGAACAGCGGTCTGCCGCAGATCCTCATCGGAAGCGACACCTACCCGCCCTATATTTATCTGAACAATGACGGCACCCCGGCCGGGATCGATGTGGAGATCGCCACCGAGGCATTCCGCCGCATGGGATACGCTGCACGATTTGAAGTCATCGACTGGGAGCAGAAGACCGCCCTTGTGGAAAGCGGCGCCATCGACTGCATCTGGGGCTGCTTTTCCATGCAGGGCCGCGAAACGCTCTACCGGTGGGCCGGGCCTTACATGGTGAGCCGTCAGGTCGTGGCCGTGAACGCCGACAGCAGCATCCAGTCCCTCAGCGACCTTGCCGGGAAGACCGTTATGGTGCAGAGCACCTCCAAGCCAGAGGGCATCTTCCTCAGCGGCTCCGACCCGCGCATCCCGCAGACCGTCGAAGTGTTCAGCATCGAAGACCGCAATGTGCAGTATGCCATGCTGGCCTGCGGCTATGTGGACGCCATCGCCGCCCACGAGACGGCCATCCTGCAATACATGAAAGACAACTACGCGGTGTTCCGCATCCTCGAAGAGCCGCTGCTGGTCACCGGGCTGGGCGTTGCCTTTGCCAAAAATGACAGCCGCGGGCTGGACCACCAGCTGAATGATACCTTCGCGCAGATGCGCGAGGACGGCACATTGGAACGGATCGTCGGCAAATACCTGGAACATGCTTCGCAGTATCTGGAGGTGGACACCATTGACGCATAACAGCAAAACCACTCCGAACACGCGGACCTGGGTGCTCTACATTCTCGTCGGTGTGCTCTTCATGGCGGGGGTCGTCCTGGCTTCCGGCTGGAAAGCCCTGCATGCGACCGAAGAGCGTTTCTGCCAGACGATCGAGTTCGTCAAATCGCAGTCCACCAGTTTTGAGCAGTACAACGATACCATCACGGCCAAAGCGCTCCGCCGCACGGCGGTCTCGGTGCACCAGCTGGCCAGTGACGCCGCACTCGACCTCTCCGACCCGCACTGCCTGAAACAGCAGACCGAGACGCTCTGGCTCACCGGCATTTCCGTGCTGCGCCCGGACGGCACACTCCTGTGCGAGTACACAGCGAACGGCATCGGCTATGCCCAGCTGGAAGACCGGCTCAAAAAGGAGACCGCGCTGGACGTCTTCCGCTTCCCGCAGAAGACCTATCTGAAGCGCGTTCTGCTGGCAGACGGGTCTGCCGTGGATGTAGCGGCACACCGGGCCGACCACGAAGAGGTCATCCTGCTGGCCTATCGCTGCACCCCGGCCAAATTTGTCGAGGGGACGGCACTGTCGGTCCAGAGCATTCTGGACGGCTACCCAGAAGAGACCAGCGGCACCCTGTTCATCGTGCAGAACAATCAGGTCATTGCGTCCAACCGCCCGGAGCTGATCGGGCAGGACACCACCGCAAGCCCGCCGGTGCAGGAGATCCGCAGCGCCGGGCTTGCGGAAAAGCTGACGCCCACCCACGGCTGGAACGGCTCCGGCTGCTATTTCGGCATGTACAGCCACGGCCGGTCGTTCGACCTCTATGCGTACACGGATGAAAAAGCCGTGTTCCACGAGTCGCTCACGCTGATCTTAACGGCACTGGTCTGTTACATCTTGCTCGTTTCGGTCTTGCAGATGCTGCGCCGACGCTCGGTGCAGGAGATGGAGCAGCAGAAAAAAGAGCAGGAGAAGAAGTATCAGACCCAGCTGGAAGAGCAGAACCGCAAACTGGAGATCGCGCTCCAGCACGAGGGCGCGGCCAACCGCGCCAAGCGGGAGTTCCTGTTCAACATGAGCCACGATATCCGCACCCCGATGAACGCCATCATCGGCTTCACCTCGCTGGCGGCGACCCACATCGACAACCGCGAGCAGGTGCTGGACTACCTGAAAAAGATCTCCACCTCCAGCCAGCATCTGCTCTCCCTCATCAACGATGTGCTGGATATGAGCCGCATTGAGAGCGGCAAGGTCAAGATCGAGGAAAAGGCGGTGCATCTGCCCGACCTTGTCCACGATGTGCGCTCCATCATCCAGCCCAACGTTGCGGCCAAACGGCTGTCGCTCTTCATTGATACCATGGACATTGAGGATGAGGACATCATCACCGACCCGCTGCGGCTGAACCAGATCCTGCTGAACATCCTGTCCAACGCCATCAAGTTCACCCCCACCGGCGGCATGATCAGCATCCGCATCGCCCAGAAGAACGGTGCGCCCAAGGGCTGCGTCTGCTATGAGTTCCGCATCAAGGACAACGGCATCGGCATGAGCGAAGAGTTCCAGAAGCACATCTTCGAGGAGTTCAGCCGGGAGGAAAGCTCCACCGTCAGCGGCATTCAGGGCACCGGCCTGGGAATGTCCATCACCAAGAACATCGTGGATCTGATGGGCGGCACCATCGCCCTCACGAGCGAGCCGGGCAAGGGCAGCGAGTTCATCGTGACCCTCTGCTTCACACGCAGCGGGCAGAAGGCGGAGCCCAAGCAGCTCCCCCAGCTGAAAGGGCTGCGCGCACTGGTAGCAGACGACGATACCAACACCTGCCTGAACGTCAGCACCATGCTGTCCAAGATCGGGATGCGGCCGGAGTGGACGATCTCCGGCAAGGAAGCGGTCATCCGCACCAAATATGCGGTAGAGCAGGGCGATGAGTTCAGCGTCTACATCATCGACTGGCTGATCCCCGATATGAACGGCATCGAGATCGTGCGGCAGATCCGCAAGGTGATCGGGAACCGCTGCCCCATCATCATCCTGACTGCCTACGACTGGGCGGACATCGAGGACGAGGCCCGCGCCGCCGGAGTGACCGCGTTCTGCGAAAAGCCGCTCTTCCTCTCGGAGCTGCGCCGCGTTCTGGCCGAACCGTTCCGTGCAGAGCCTGCCTCCAAGCCCGCTCAACCCACTGCGGCCGACCTCAAGGGGAAGAAGCTCCTGCTGGTGGAAGACAACGAGCTGAACCGCGAGATCGCACTGGAGATCCTGAAAGAAGCCGGTTTTGTGGTGGATACCGCCGAGGACGGCGCGGTCGCCGTCCAGAAGATAAAGCAGGCGGCCCCCGGCCAGTATGACCTGATCCTGATGGACATCCAGATGCCCAATCTGGACGGTTACGAGGCCACGCGGCAGATCCGCGCCCTGCCGGACGCCGAGAAGGCCAGCATCCCCATCTTTGCGATGACGGCGAACGCCTTTGAAGAAGACCGTCAGAACGCACTGGCGGCGGGCATGAACGGCCATATCGCAAAACCGCTGGACGTCCCGCACCTGCTGTGCGTCCTCGCAGATGCCCTGAAAAAATAACCCCCAAAAAAGCCGAAACGGCCTGAACTCTGTGTCGCACAGGGTTCAGGCCGTTTGTGGTTTTATTCGGTTTTGGGGGCGCAGAAACAAGATCGGATCACTTCACCTGTGCCCCGGTGGTCAGCGCCTCGGACACGGCGTCCATCAGCGCGACCATGGTGCAGTAGTTGGCACCGTAGGTCTCGGTGTAGGCAGAGTAGGTGTCGATCTGCTCCTGCGTGGGGGCGATGTCCATCGCCTCAGCCACTGCCTGGTAGAGCAGCGCTTCGCGGGCATACTCGGTGATGCTGTCGCTCATGGCATCCAGCAGGTCGTCGGCACTGTTGTAACCGGCAGCAGCCTGCAGGAAGCTGTCGAGGTCATAGCCGTAATACTGGGCCATGGTGTAGTAGTAGTTCAGGCACTGGTTGACCTGATAATCGGTCACTTCTTTGGGCAGGTCCTTGAAGGTGGAGTTTGCCAGCAGATAATTCATCACCGCAGTGTTCAGGTTGTTCTGATACAGCATCTTCTGGTATTCGGCCCGCAGGTCTTCCACGGTGTGGACGCCGTCGGTGCTGCTGAAATTCTCCTCGACCCAGGCATCGGTCAGTTCCGGCAGGATCTCCTCGCTGATGTAGTTCAGCGTGACGGAGAAGACTGCCTTTTTGTTGCTCAGGACCACCGCATTGCCCTCGGCGTCGGTGGAGTCGCTGTAGCCGTCCGGGAAGGTGACGTTGACCTCAAAGGTCTCGCCGGGCTTGTGGCCCACAATCTGGTCTTCAAAGCCGTCGATGAAGGAACCGCTGCCCAGCGTCAGGCTGTAGCCGCTGTAGGTGCCGCCGGTAAAGGCCACGCCGTCCACGGTGCCCACATAGTCGATGTTGACGGTGTCGCCGTCGGCGGCGGCACGGTCGGTGATCTGCTGCGTCGTGGTGTTCTGGCTGAGCAGGCTGTCGATCTGGGACTGGACGTCCTCCTCGGTCGGCTCGATGTCCGCCTTCTTCAGCGGGATGGAAGCGTAGTCCTCCGGCAGGGTCACATAATCCAGTGCGCGGATGCCGGACCAGCAGCCGTTCTCGTCCAGACCGTCACTGTAAGCAAAGTTCTGGTAGTCATAATCCGAAGCGCTGCCGTAGACAGACGCCTCCGAGCCGGCCGATGCGGAAGAGGACGCCGCAGACTTCGAGCAGCCCGCAGCCGTCAGCGCCAGCGCACCGGCGCAGAGAAGGCAGACTGCCTTCGAGATGATTCGTTTCAAGTGGATACCTCCTGTATCCCGGACGCCGCCGGGAACTGCAATTTTTTCAGACAAATCTTATTATAAAGGGTAAAAATGAAAAAGAAAAGGATTTTGCGAAATTTCCACAAGTTTCACGCAGCCTGCCACGTGAGGTCGTTGCTTTTTGTCAAAAGCTGTGATATCCTATAATTGCCGCAGCAAAGCGGCAAGGCGCTGTGTCCAGAACGCAGGCGGCAACTCCCTACCGGATGGCTTTGTTTCCATAAACAGGGCGCCGGGAGGGCGACTTTTGAACGTTTCTCCCCGGAGGCTCTGGCCGAAAGGGGGAATGTACCCATGACATTGACCGAGATTCTTGCGCTGTTGACGTTCCTCGTCACAACGGTTTACGACACGATCGACATCGTGCTCCGATTCCGAGAGTTTCGCACAAAAAATGGACAAAAGAAATGACCGCCCCACGTTTAGCACCCGTTGGCGGTCATTCTTTTGATCTGCTGGTAGGGAGCTAGCCGTTTGTTGGGCCAGCGCCTTTTCTATTTGTAGTATAATCGTTCTATCGTCGTTTGTCAAGCTGTCGCCCCGCACACGCAAAAATCCTCTTGCGCTGCGGGGCCTGCGGCTTTATTATAATAAGAGAAGCCCATCAACACAAGGAGGAACATCCATGGATTACAACAAAGCCGCTCTCGAAATGCACGAGAGCCACCACGGCAAAGTCGGCATCGTGAGCAAGGTCGAGGTCAGGACCCGCGACGACCTGTCCACGGCTTACACCCCCGGCGTCGCCGAGCCTTGCCGCAAGATCAAAGAGAATCCCGACGACGTGTACAAGTACACCTTCAAGAGCAACATGGTGGCCGTCGTGTCCAACGGCACCGCCGTGCTGGGCCTGGGCGACATCGGCCCCGAAGCCGGTCTGCCGGTCATGGAGGGCAAGGCCGTGCTGTTCAAGGAATTCGGCGGCGTGGATGCCTTCCCCATCTGCATCGACGCCCACGACGCCGCCAGCGTCATCGCGGCCTGCAAGGCCATCGCCCCGACCTTCGGCGGCATCAATCTGGAGGACATCAAAAGCCCGGAGTGCTTCGAGATCGAAGAAACGCTGGAGCGTGAGCTGGACATTCCCGTCTTCCATGACGACCAGCACGGCACCGCCATCGTCGTGACGGCTGCGCTCATCAACGCCCTGCGCGTGGTGGGCAAGAAGATGGAGGATGTCCACATCGTCCTGAACGGCCCCGGTGCCGCCGGCACGGCCATCATCAAGATGCTGATGACCGCCGGTGCCAAAGACATCGTGGCGGTGGACCAGTTCGGCACCCTGTACAAGGGCTGCAACAGCGCCGAGGCCCACAAGAACTGGCTGGGCGAGGTGACCAACCCCCGCCAGATCAAGGGCGGCCTGAAGGAAGCGCTGGAGGGCGCAGATGTGTTCATCGGCGTGTCCCGCCCCGGCATCCTGACCACCGAGCTGTGCAAGACCATGAATCCGGACGCCATTGTTTTCGCTATGGCCAACCCCACCCCGGAGATCATGCCCGACGAGGCCAAGGCAGGCGGTGTGCGGGTCATGGCCACCGGCCGCAGCGACTTCCCGAATCAGGTGAACAACGTGCTCTGCTTCCCCGGCCTGTTCAAGGGTGCCCTGAGCGTCCGCGCACGGGACATCAACGATGCCATGAAGCTGGCCGCAGCCTACGCCATCGCCGACCTCATCACGGATGAAGACCGCAGCGAAGAGAACATCATCCCCGGCGCATTCGACCCCCGCGTGGCCGAAGCCGTGGCCTCTGCCGTGGCAAAAGCTGCCCGCGAGACCGGCGTGGCCCGTCTGTAAAGGAGGCGCGGCATGAGGACGATCTCCGCACAGTCCATCACCGATACCGTCGCCCGCCTGTGCATCGAAGCCAACACCCGCCTGCCCCAAGACGTGGAAGCAGCTTTGGCCAGAGCGCGGGAGGAAGAGCCGTGGCCGCTGGCGAAAACCACCCTCGACCTGCTGTGGTCGAACCTCGGTGCGGCGCAGGAAAAGGCTCTGCCCATCTGTCAGGACACCGGCATGGCCTGCGTCTTCGTGGAGCTGGGAACGGATGTCCACATCGACGGCAGCTTTGAGGCCGCCATCCACGAGGGCGTCCGCCGGGGCTACACCGACGGCTACCTGCGCAAGAGCATCGTGGCCGACCCCCTGCGCCGGGGCAATACCGGCGACAACACCCCTGCCGCCATCACAGTCCACCTCGTGGACGGCGACGGCTGCACCATCACCGTGGCCCCCAAGGGCTTTGGCAGCGAGAACATGAGCCGCATCCAGATGCTCAAAC
>ONZW01000424.1_pt1 | contig 32714 bp, 27 predicted proteins | sample 1671071 | NCBI WGS metagenome assembly ONZW01 (sample SAMN06348119, study PRJEB24527) | human gut metagenome | biome: human gut; feature: ankylosing spondylitis patient; material: feces | host: Homo sapiens | place: China | collected 2015-10
TAAATAATAGACCAAGAAAATGTTTAAATTGGGATAATCCATTTAATTTATTTTTTAAAGAAGTGTCGCACTTGGATTGACAATTCATCATTTTATAAAAATAGATGTAAATTAAAAATGTTGCTAAAATATAGTTATAAATGGAGGATTTTTTATGAAAATAGTAGGAATAATACCAGCTAGATATAATTCAACGAGATTTAAAGGTAAACCATTAGCTGATATATGTGGAAAGCCTATGATTTGGTGGGTATATAATAAAGTGAAAGATATTAAAATGTTTGATCAGGTATTTTGTGCTATTGACGATGAAAGAATAAGGAAAGTATGTAAAGAATATAATATGAATTATATTATGACACGAAATAATCATCCTGATCATATATCTAGAATACAAGAAGTGTCTGATAAAATAGAGGCAGATTACTATATATGTATAAATGGAGATGAGCCTTTAATAAATGAAAATTGCATTATACCAGTTATACCAAAGGAAGTTAAACAGAAACCATATTTTGGTGGAGCAATGCGCATATTGACAAATCCAGCAGAAACGATAGATTCTGCAAATATAAAATTAATTGTTAATAAAGACGGAAAATGTTTGTATATGTCAAGAACACCAATTCCCTATCCTAAAGGAACGTTGTTATTTAGTTATAAGAAATATGTAGGAGTAGAATGTTTTAATAAAAAGGCATTAGATTTTTTTGTGAATACACCTATGGGAGAAATAGAAAGAATAGAAGATATAGATCATTTAAGATTTTTAGAAAATGGCATAGATTTATATTTTAATTATGTTGTGTCAGATTCAATATCTGTAGATACACCTAAAGATTTAGACAAAGTTAGAAAAATAATGTTAAATGAAAATAAATTATAAATAGGAATAGAGATTGATAGATTATGGTTAGTATATTAGATTGTACCCTTAGAGATGGCGGATATATAAATAATTTTAATTTTGGAAAATTAATATTAAAAGATATTATAAAAAAACTATCAAAAGCATCTATAGATATTATAGAATGTGGATTTTTAAAATCAAATGAGTATGATAACAATTGTTCTTTATTTGGTAATGTAGATATGATAAGAAATATTATAGAAGAGAAGAATTCTAATTTATTGTATGTAGCTATGTTACAGTATGGGGCTATCTCTATTGAAGAAATTGATAATTATGATAATACGTCAATAGATGGAATTCGATTGACTTTTCATGAACATGAGATTGAAGATGCATTTATTATAGGTAAAAAAATAATAGATAAAGGTTATAAGTTATTTATGCAACCAGTTGGAACAATAACTTATACCGATGAAGCCTTATTAAACTTAATCAATAAAATTAATGAATTAAAACCATTTGCTTTTTATATGGTAGATACATTAGGAACTATGTATAAAAACGATCTATTAAGAATGTTTTATTTAGTGGATCATAATTTAGATAAAAAAATAGCATTGGGATTTCATTCTCATAATAATTTGCAGTTATCATTTGCTAATGCTCAAGAATTAATGCAATTAAATACTAATAGACATTTAATAATAGATTCATCAATATATGGAATGGGAAGAGGTGCAGGTAATTTAAACACAGAATTAGTAACAGAATATATTAATAAAAATATAGGTTTAAGATATGATAATATTGAAATTTTAGAAATAATAGATGAGTATATAAAACCATTAAGTATGAAATATAAATGGGGATATGATGTTGCTTATTATATAGCTTCAATAACAGGATGTCATCCTAATTATGCTTCATTTTTATTGAATAAGCAGACGTTACATGCACAAGATATAAATGCTATTTTAAATAGTTTAGATTTTGGTAAAAGAGCTTTATTTGATAAAAGATATATAGAACAGAAATATATAAATTATTTAAATCATTATGTAGATGATTTAAATATTCAAAATGAAATAAAAAAAGAAATTAATAATAGAAAAATATTGTTGTTAGCACCAGGAAAATCTTTAGAAAAAAATATAGAAAAAATTAATAGTATAATTAATAATAGAGAATATTATATTATTAGTATAAATTTTTTTCCTAAAGACATACCTATTGATATGATATTTATTAGTAATATGAAAAGGTTTAAAAATGTTCAGGCATTATCTAAATATGATAATTTAAAAATAATAGTAACATCAAATATAATAACATCAGAAAAAAATATATCTGTAATAAATTATTCTAGTTATTTAAATGAAGAAGATTGTATATCTGATAATGCAGGATTGATGTGCATTAACTTTTTAAAAAAAATAGGTGTAACAGAAATTTTACTTGCTGGATTTGATGGATTTTCAAATAATATAGAAGAAAATTATTATGAGCCTAATATGTATTTGAATATAGAAGAAGAAAAGCTTAGATTAATGAATAAGGCTATTGCACAAAAATTAAATCAATTAGATAACCAGATAAACTTTAAATTTTTAACGAAATCGGTTTATAAAGAATAATTTTAGGTGAATTTGATATGAAGAAAAAATATAATTTAATTATTTTCGATTTAGATGGAACATTATTAGATACATCATTAGGTATATTTAATAGTGTTAGATATGCTGAAAAAATGATGAATTTTGAACCTATTAAAGATGAAGTATTAAAAAAATTTGTAGGACCACCACCTAAAGAAATGTATAAAAAAATATATAATGTGTCAGAAAATGAGGCGTTATTAGCAGCAAAGTATCATAGAGAATATGGAAAAACACAAGCTATTTATGAAGCAAAAGTATATCCTAAGGTTATAGAGGTATTAGATTCTTTAAAAAAAGATAAAATTAAATTAGCAGTAGCTACATTAAAATCTCAAAATATAGCAGAAAAAATTTTACAATATTTTGATTTAGATAAGTTTTTTGATGTTATAGTAGGGATGGATGAAAAAGAAACTTTAACAAAAGCTGATACTATAAGAATATCTATGGAAAAAGTAGGAATAAAAGATAATGTACTTATGATTGGTGATAGTAAGTATGATGAATTAGGAGCTAAAGAAATTAATGTAGATTTTATAAGTGTTTTATATGGGTTTGGTTTTAATAAAGATAATAAAACAGAATTTTTTATTGAAAATATAAAAGATATATTTAAATATTTATAAAGTATTTATTTATGCAGATAGTTTAAAATAGCAATGAAAATCCTAAATTTATTAAAGGAGACATTGCTGATAGAGTTTTTGTTGATGAATTATTTGCAAGTGAACAGCCAGATGTTGTAGTAAATTTTGCAGCAGAATCTCATGTGGATAGATCTATTGAAAATCCAGAAATATTTTTACAGACAAATGTAATTGGTACAAGTGTATTGATGGATGTTTGTCGTAAATATGGTAATATTCGCTATCATCAAGTATCTACAGATGAAGTTTATGGAGATTTACCACTTGATAGATCAGATTTATTTTTTACGGAAACAACACCACTTCATACATCTAGTCCATATTCAGCTTCAAAAGCTTCAGCAGATTTATTGGTGCAAGCATATTATCGTACGTATAAATTACCTGTGACTATTTCTCGTTGTTCTAATAATTATGGACCATATCACTTCCCTGAAAAATTAATTCCACTCATGATAGCTAATGTTTTAAATGATAAAAAATTACCAGTATATGGTAAAGGTGAAAATGTACGTGATTGGCTCTATGTAGAAGACCATTGTTCTGCTATAGATTTAATTATTCGCAAAGGAAAAATTGGTGAAGTATATAATATTGGTGGTCATAATGAACGCACTAATTTAGAAGTTGTGAAAACAATTATAAAAGAGCTTGGTAAAAGTGAAGATTTAATTGAATTTGTAACAGATAGACCAGGTCATGATCGTAGATATGCTATTGATCCTATAAAAATTCATAATGAACTTGGTTGGCTTCCTGCTACTAAATTTGATGATGGAATTAAGAAAACTATTGATTGGTATTTAACACATAAATCTTGGTGGGAAAAAATCATCAGTGGTGAATACAAAGATTATTATGATAAGATGTATAAAAATAGATAAATAAAAAGAGAGCTTAGGCTCTCTTTCTTTGTAAGGAGTGATTTTTAGTGAAGGTTTTAGTAACAGGTTATACAGGTCAATTAGGTTTTGATGTAATACGTGAATTAAAAGCTAGAAATATAGAATGTATTGGCACAACAAGAAATGAGTTTTCTTTGACAGATATAGAAAAAATGCAAGCTTTTGTTAAAGCATATAAACCAGATGTAGTAATTCATTGTGCAGCTTATATAGCAGTAGATAAGGCAGAAGATGAAGTAGAACTTTGTGATCAAATAAATCATTTAGCAACTAAAGAATTAGCAAAAGTATGTAAAGAAATTGATGTTAAGATGATTTATATCAGTACAGATTATGTATTTGCAGGTAGTGGCGAAGATTTTTATGAAGTAAATGATAATAAAGCACCACAAAATGTTTATGGAAAATCTAAACTTGATGGAGAGTTAGCTGTACAAGAAATTTTAGATAAATATTTTATTGTGCGTATTTCTTGGGTATTTGGTAGTAACGGTAAGAATTTTATCAAGACTATGCTTAACTTAACTAAAAATCATGATAAATTAACTGTAGTTAATGACCAAATAGGTTTACCAACTTATACAGTGGATTTAGCAAAATTACTTTGTGATATGGCATTATCTGATAAATATGGTATTTACCATGCTACAAATGAAGGGATATGTTCATGATATGATTTTGCTTGTGAAATATTTAAACAAGCAGGTATAAAAATAAGTGTTGAACCAGTGCCATCAACAGCATTTCCAACAAAAGCTATACGACCACATAATTCAAGAATGAGCAAAAAATGTTTAGATGAAGCAGGATTTAATAGATTACCTGCATGGCAGGATGCTTTATCAAGATATTTACAAGAATTGAATATGTAAATAGAAAAAACCGCAAAGAATATATCTTCTTTGCGGTTTTCTTTTAGTATAGTTTATGCATAGTAAATATTACAATCAAGTATCATATCATCTATTTGCTTATGATCTGTGTATTGCCATATCTTGCAAATGCGATTAGGATATTCTAGTTTAAAGCTGTTTTCATAATAATATTGGGCAGACCAGATGGGAATATAATCTGCAAGTAGATTTAAGTCGATGATATTGGTGAGCCAATTATAGGAACTATATAGACCTACATAATTATAATCTAGTTCATTTAGTCGATTGATGAAATTACCAATCATATAAGCTACATTGATATTGTTTTTGAGCATAGATTTATCTTCTGCATCATACCAGATGCCAAGTGGCGGATTTTGTCCATTGAGATATGCTTTGATTTGTTTATCTACCCAATTAGCTTCTGCTATAGCTTCATCAATTGTTGAAGCATGAGCATAATAATATATGCCATAGGGCAGATTATAAGTTACAGCATTATTTACATGTGAGATAAACATTTCATCTAGATAATTGTACTCACCTATTTTGATGATAACGCCTTGAATATTATTTGCGTTTAGTTTTTGCCAATTGAGTTTTTCTTGCCAAGCTGAGATATCTACTACTTGAAAATTTTGCATAAGTAATCACTCCTTTAATGATTTACTTGCAATTTAAAGGAAGAAATTAAACCTTTTAAGCAAATTTGGGAAAAATTTTTGTTATTTTTATAAAAATTTACGATATGTCGAATACATTTTATTTTTATAAGAGTATAATATAGTTAATCTAAAAAAAAGCGAGATGATTATAATGCTACTTATAAAGGCAGTAGATTATAGGATTTTGGAATTATGTAAGGCTTATAATTTGAGCATAAATGGCTTGGCAAATAAAGCAGGAATGCCACCTTCAACTGTGGCTAGCTTATTAAGTGAAAAAAGTCGTAATCCTACAGAAGATACTATTTTTAAAATTTGTATTGGTTTTGGTATGAGAATGGATAAATTTTACGCCTCGAATTTATTTGACCTTAAAAATATAAGTTTAGAAAATACTTCGCAGAAAATATATAAAGTTTAAATTCATAACTGCACATATAGCGAAAGGCAAACTATTATGTAATTTTGGATAATAGTTTGTCTTTTTTTATTTGCTAAGAAAAAATTTTTTGATTTAGGGGTTGATTTTTGCCATCTAAGTTGCAAGTAAATAAGTGTAAGGAGTTGATAAGATGAATAAGAAACGGCGGCAAAAGATGTTATCAATTAAAGCTATGATGTATTTTTAAATTTTAAAATTAAGGAGTGATTTTTAATGGCAGATACACGCAAATTAACAATGGTATTTACTTTAGATAATGGAGACGATTTTAAATATAATTTGGCAGACCCGAAAGATGAATTGACAAAGAGTGAAGTCGATGTAGTCATGCAGAAAATGATTGATACACAGGCTATTATCAAAGATAATCATAAAGCAACAGCGATTAAAGAAGCATATATCACAACTACTACACAAGATGTTTTAGCTTAAGTTTAATTTATAATTTTATAGTTTATTAGGAGGAATGTATTATGGCAGTTAAGAAAAATGCAGAATGTGAAATCATCATTAAAGTAGAAACAGGTACTACTTCTACAGGTAAAGTTAGCTATAGTAGCCGTAGTTTCGGCTATATCAATCCTTCTTTAGCAGAAGATGATATTTTAGATATCGGTCAAAAAATAGCGGGCTTACAAAAATATAATTTAGGTAGTGTAAATCGTCAGGACACAGCAGAAATCGCTGCGGAATAAGGAAAAAGGGGTGCGTGTCACCCCTTTTTCTTTTAAATTATTCTCTTGATGATAGAAAGAAGACGATTAGATGGAAAGACTATTAATAAAAGCTAAAGCTGGAGATAATTATGCTATACAGTTATTATTAAATAAGTATAAGAATTTATTAAATAGTGCTTCTAGACAACATCATTTAATATCTATTCAAGAAGAGGCATATGAAGAAGCCGTGATTAGTTTTTATCAGGCAATTAAAGATTTTAATGAGTCTTTAGGTGTGCCGTTTGCCGGTTATGCTAAAGTAAAAGTATATCAAGGTGTGCATACTTTATTTCGTAGATATTTGCGTATTTGGCAAAATGAAGTGTCATTATCTGCTCAAATGAATACAGATGATGAAGATGAAGTAAAAGAATTTGGGGATTTATTGGCAGTAGATGAGGATTTAGCAGATAGTATTTCTTCTAGATTAGATATAATGAAACTTATTCATCAATTGCCACCCAAACAATATAAAGTTTTTATATTAATAGTGTTTAAAGGATTAAAATATAAACAAGTAGCAAAACTATTGGATATATCTGTACAAGCTGTAAGTAAAAATTATCGTAAAGCATTAGCTTTTATTAATAAATCTCTAGAGAAATAAAGAATTAAGGTGATAATATGGAATATATTTTTACGTATATAGCAAATTATGGTTTTCCTATGGTAGTAGCAAGCTTTTTGTTATTTCGCATGGATAAACATTTGGCTAATTTAGAAGAAGGTATAAGACATATGAATGAAACTTTAGCTAAACAGGTCAATCATTAATAAAAATAAAAACAGAGATTTTCTTCATGATAGATCGAATAAATAATTTCATGAAGAAAATCTTTTTTTATGCTATAATAAATTTTGATTGTATAAAATTGTCACAATTTAAAGTATTTTATTTATTTGAGTAGATTATAGGGAGTAGATTGTTATGAAACGTATTCGCAAAGCTGTTATACCTGCTGCTGGTTTTGGTACTCGTTTTTTGCCAGCGACAAAAGCAACACCTAAAGAAATGTTACCAATAGTAGATAAGCCTACAATTCAGTACATAGTAGAAGAAGCTATCTCTAGCGGTATTGAAGATATTTTGATTATCAGTGGTCATGCTAAACGTGCAATTGAAGACCATTTTGATAGCGCACCTATTTTAGAAGCTGAATTAAAAGCTAAAGGTAAAACTAAATTATTGGAAATGGTACAGGAAACATCAGAAATCAATGTGCATTACATTCGTCAAAAACATATGCGTGGTTTAGGTGATGCAATTTTATGTGCTAGAGCATTCATTGATAATGAACCATTTGCTGTATTATTAGGTGACGATATAGTTTATAATCCTGAAATGCCAGCATTAAAACAATTGATGGATATGTACACACAAACAGGTGCTACTATTTTAGGTTGCCAACAAGTGCCAAAAGAAAAGGTTTCTTCTTATGGTATTGTAGCAGGCGTGCCAACTATCAATGAACAATTGATGAAAGTCAATGATATGATTGAAAAACCAAGTATTGAAGAAGCTCCAAGTCAAATGGCAGTGCTTGGCAGATATATCATCACTCCAGATGTATTTGAAGTGTTACAAAATACTAAGCCAGGCAAAGGTGGAGAAATACAGTTAACAGATGCACTCAAAGTTATGGCAAAACGTGAAAATGTTTATGCTTATAATTTCACTGGCAAACGTTATGATGTAGGCGATAAATTAGGCTTTTTGAAAGCTACAGTAGAATTTGCTCTTCGTCGTGATGATTTATCTGGTGACTTTGCGGAATATCTCAAAACAATTGTAAAAGATTTATAATAATAATTATAATAAAAAAGGTGATACTAAAAGTATCACCTTTTATTTTATCTATATATTATATTTGTGATTAATTTTCTGGAATAGTTAGATTATCTTTAATTTGCGATACTTCGCTATTGATATCTAACATTATAGGAGCTTCAATAGCATAAATGCGATTTAAATTATTTACAATATCTTTATGTTCAATTTGATTGTAAGTTCCTTCATTGATGATTACGATACTTTGACGAACAGTTTCATTTAATTTATAACTATAAACACGAGTTTTTTCCAAAATATTATAAACTAATGTATAATTATTTTGTGATAATTCACTTGGCGGTAAAGCATCTTGCAGTGAATTATTAAAAGCATTTGTTTCATCATATAATCTTTGCAATTGACTTAAAGCTTCAGTTGCAGATATGGATTGATTTTCATAATTAGAAATGATTTTGTGATAAACTGTAGCAAATCTATCTAATTGATTGATATCTTCTTTATAATCATTGTACCATGTTATAAAATAAGGTTGTTCATTTAAAATAGCCAAACGTTGCTCAGTGGAGATAGAATTTGAAGAAGATGGCATCACTAAAGAACTATAGACAGCTACAAAACAAAGTAAAATAATGCCACAAGGAATAATAAATATTCTCTTTGTAGGGTATTTTCTATCAGCTAAATAACTAGCAATAATGATAACAATCATAAAAGCGATAGCTAGTAAAATATTCATAAAAATTTTTTTCCTCCTTATGTTATATGTTCATTTTTCTTTTATTAAAAGAAAAATAAATCAAAAAGAAAATATTTTGAGATATTGATTTTATTTTTATTAGTAATATAAAGGTTATTATAAAATTTTATCTATGGTGTTGTTTGTTTCTTTACTACAAAAGAAATGAACATATATATAGATGCTATTTAGATTTACTTTTCTTTCATGAGTAAGAAAAGTAACAAAAGAACTCTACCTCCCGATATCAATTTTACTTTGTCAATTATAAAATTATGTCTATAACGCTCTAAACTCGCGTTGCTCAAACAGTAGAGCTAAAACCATAGCCATAATTTTATTCTTGCCAATAGCCTACGGCTACCGTAAAATTTGCTAACGTGAGGGACGTTCGGTTGTTATTTTTATATACAAATAATTTGTTATTTCTTCCGCATTATAAAATTTAGCGGTAATCGCATGATTATTGAAAAATATTATCATTGAATACGGTTTTTGCTTAACTGTCTGAGCGGAGCGAGTTTTAAGCATTGTATGAAATGATAATATTTTTCAAAGCTAAAATTTTATCTGCGGTGGCTTTCTTTAGTTCGTTCCTTTGCCATCAAAGAAATGAACATATAATATAGACGCTATTTAGATTTACTTTTCTTTCATGAGTAAGAAAAGTAACAAAAGAACTCTACCTCCCGATATCAATTTTACTTTGTCAATTATAAAATTATGTCTATAACGCTCTAAACTCGCGTTGCTCAAACAGTAGAGCTAAAACCATAGCCATAATTTTATTCTTGCCAATAGCCTACGGCTACCGTAAAATTTGCTAACGTGAGGGACGTTCGGTTGTTATTTTTATATACAAATAATTTGTTATTTCTTCCGCATTATAAAATTTAGCGGTAATCGCATGATTATTGAAAAATATTATCATTGAATACGGTTTTTGCTTAACTGTCTGAGCGGAGCGAGTTTTAAGCATTGTATGAAATGATAATATTTTGCAAAGCTAAAATTTTATCTGCGGTGGTTTTCTTTAGTTCGTTTCTTTGCCATCAAAGAAATGAACATATAATATAGACGCTATTTAGATTTATTTTTCTTTCATGAGCAAGAAAAGTAACAAAAGAACTCTACCTCCCAATATCAATTTTACTTTGTCAATTATAAAATTATGTCTATAACGCTCTAAACTCGCGTTGCTCAAACAGTAGAGCTAAAACCATAGCCATAATTTTATTCTTGCCAATAGCCTACGGCTACCGTAAAATTTGCTAACGTGAGGGACGTTCGGTTGTTATTTTTATATACAAATAATTTGTTATTTCTTCCGCATTATAAAATTTAGCGGTAATCGCATGATTATTGAAAAATATTATCATTGAATACGGTTTTTGCTTAACTGTCTGAGCGGAGCGAGTTTTAAGCATTGTATGAAATGATAATATTTTGCAAAGCTAAAATTTTATCTGCGGTGGCTTTCTTTGGTTCGTTTCTTTGCCATCAAAGAAATGAACATAATATATATTTTAGCATATTTTTTTAGAAGATATGAAAATTAATTTTAGGATAGAGGTGTATGGTTTGACTTCAAGAAAAATTATGTATTATTTACAGGCTTTTAAAATTTTAGCACTAGGATATTGGCGTTCTGAACAAAAATGGAAGGCTTATGGTATTTTAGCTGTTGTTTTAATTTTAAATTTAGCCAGTGTATTTTTGACGGTATTGGTAAATGATTGGTATAAAGAATTTTGGGATGTTTTGCAAGCCTATGAATTTGATAGTTTTTGGTATTTAGTGGGCAAATTTTCCTTGATTGCCGCTATTTATATAGCTATTGGCGTTTATTCTGTGTATTTACAACAATTATTGCAGATAAAATGGCGTGAATGGCTCACTGATAAATATTTAGTTAGATGGATGGAAAATAGAGCTTATTATAAGTTGAAATTGATGGGAAAAGATATGGATAACCCAGATCAGCGTATTTCTGAGGATATTAATCAATTTGTAGCGTTGACTTTATCTTTGACGATTGGTCTTGTGCGTCAATTGATAACTTTGGTGGCGTTTACTGTAATTTTATGGAATTTATCAGGAATTATCACTGTGCCTATTGGTAGTTATGAATTCACTATCTATGGTTATATGGTTTGGTTGTCTTTGGTATATTCTATCGTTGGTACGTATCTCACTCATAAGGTGGGTAAGGCACTTATCAATTTAAATTATGAACAGCAAAAATATGAAGCTGATTTCCGTTTTGCGATGATGCGTGTAAGAGAAAATACAGAGTCGATTGCTTTTTATCGTGGTGAAAAACCAGAATTAGAAAATTTCTTGACTAGATTTAAGATTGTAATTGGCAATTTCCGCGATATTATGACTCGTCAAAAAATCTTAAATGGCTTTACAGCTGGTTATGGTCAATTGGCGATTATCATTCCATTATTATTGGCTGCACCGCGTTGGTTTGCTAAAGAGGTACAAGTGGGCTGGATTATGCAAGTATCAAATGCTTTTGGACAGGTTCAAGGAGCAATGTCATATTTTGTAGATGCTTATACAACTATAGCACAGTGGTGCTCTGTAGTCCGCCGTTTAGATGGTTTTAATCGTCATGTTAGTGAAGCTTTAGATTTGAAATCTGATTTAATCATAGATAATGCTTCTAATATTAAAGTCGGTATAGAAAATGTAGATGTTTTCCTTCCTAATAAAAATAAAGATGTTTTAATCAAGGATTGTACAATTGATTTGATGAAATATCAATCTTTATTGATCATGGGTGCTTCTGGTGTGGGTAAATCAACTCTTTTAAGAACACTTGCAGGTCTTTGGCCTTATGCAAAAGGTAATGTTTATTTGCCAAAAGAAGAAGAATTTTTATTTTTACCACAAAGACCATATTTGCCACTTGGTAGCTTAAGACAGGCAATTTCTTATCCTGTAGTTGAAGAAGTAATCAGTGAAAAATATAATGATGAAGAAATAAAAGAAATACTCATAGCTTGTAAGTTAGAAAATTTAGCAGATAAATTGGATATTGTTGATGATTGGAGCAGAATTTTATCTTTAGGTGAACAACAAAGAATAGCTTTTGCGCGAATTTTATTATATAGACCAGAATTTGTATTTTTAGATGAAGCGACATCAGCACTTGATGAAGATTTAGAGGGCAATTTATATGATATGTTGAAAATTCATTTGCCAAATACAAAAATTATCAGCATTGCTCATCGCAGTAGTTTAATAGCAAAACATCAGGCTATCTTGAGATTGAAAGAGAAAGGTTGTTGGGAAATCCATGAATAATCAAGAAATAGAAGTAAAAATGGAAATAAAAGATGAAGCTCAAATAGAAAATATACGTGGATTTTTGCAAGAAAATAAAGAGCAATCATGGCAACGTATAGATATGAAGGCTATTTATTATGATACGGAAGATAATTTCTATCAAAAACATAAAATCGCTTATCGTGTACGTTGTGAAAATGATTGTATCGTAGCAACGTACAAATCGGGAAAAGTAAACAGTGATGGTCTGTTTGAACGCGTGGAAATTAATAAAAAAGTAACAAAGTTGACACCAGATATAAATGTATTTGCTGAAGATAAAGACATTTGGTCTTTGATTAAAACTACAAAGGATAAAAAATTTTTACCGATAGTAATAACAGATTTTGTGCGTGAGTGTATAGAGCTAACATGGCTAGACTCTAAGCTAGAAGTGGCTTTAGATCTTGGTTTTGTTCAAGGAAGAGAAAATAAAGCTCCTATTTGTGAAGTTGAAATTGAATTAAAACAAGGAAAAATTGAAGATTTATTATCTTTAAAAGATGAATTGATTAAAAAATTTGGTTTACAAATTTCCGCGATAAGCAAATATAAAAAAGGGTTGATTTTAGCAGGACAAATTTAATGTCCTGCTTTTTTTATTATTTTTTTAAAAAATTTTAAAAAAAAAGAAGGATTTACAAAATTTATATAGAATTGTAATATTGTCAAATGAAAATGTAACGAATTTTATTTATTTGAGAAGTTTTATAAATAGAAAGGAAGTGTAAATTTATTTAATCTAAATTTTATAAAATGTACGACAATTGTTAAGATTGTTAAGTTTTTATAAGTAATATGTTATGTTTGTGTAAATTTTAATAGTTTTTATAGATTAATTCCTGCATTTTTGTCTAAATTGACAAGATGTGTAGACTATGTTTATTTTTTTCAGGAGGTTTTATATTATGAGAAAAACAGAATGCTTAGCCATGATATTGGCTGGTGGTCAAGGGAGTAGATTAGGAGCTTTAACTAAAAATATAGCTAAACCAGCTGTGCCATTTGGTGGAAAATATCGTATCATCGACTTTCCATTGAGTAACTGTGCAAATTCCGGCATTGAAACAGTAGGTGTACTTACTCAATATCGTCCACTAGAATTGCATACATACTTAGGTACTGGTGAAGCATGGAATCTTGACCGCAAAAATGGTGGTGTATATATTTTACCTCCATATGCTAGAGAAAAAGGTGCAGATTGGTACAAAGGCACAGCAGATGCAATTTACCAAAATATTAATTTTATCAATAAAGCTAATCCAGACTATGTTTTAATCTTATCTGGTGACCATATTTATACAATGGATTATGCTAAAATGATTGAAGCACATAAAATGAATAAAGCAGAAGCCACAATTGGTGTAATTAAAGTTCCAATGAAAGAAGCTTCTCGTTTTGGTATTATGAGCACAGATAAAGAAGGTCGTATTACTAAATTTGCCGAAAAACCTGCTAAACCAGAAAGCAATTTAGCTTCTATGGGTATTTATATCTTTAGCTGGAATTTCTTACGTGAATACTTAGAAAATGATGCTAAAGATGAAACTTCTAGTCATGACTTTGGTAAAAATATTATTCCAAAAATGTTAGCTGACCAAGCTAGATTATATTCCTATGCATTTGAAGGTTATTGGAAAGATGTAGGAACAATCGATAGCCTTTGGGAAGCAAACATGGATTTATTAAAAGAAAAACAACCATTTGAAATGAATGGTAAATGGAAAATTTATTCCGTGGATATGGCTATGCCACCTCATTATGTAGGACCAAAAGCTAAAATTAAAAATTCTCTTGTAAGTGAAGGTTCTATGATTTGCGGTGAAGTAAAAAATTCTGTTATATTCCCAGGTGTACGCATTGCTAAAGGTGCAAAAGTAAGCAATTCTGTAATTATGCCATTTGCAAAAATCGAAGCAGATGCTGTTGTTGAAAAAGCTATTGTAGCTCAAAATAGCAAAATTGAAGCAACTGCTCAAGTAGGTAGTGACGATGGCACTATTGTAGTAATTCCTGAAGGTGAAACAGTACGACCAATGGTTGTTTCCGATGCAACTGAAAATGTAAATGTGGGATAAAATAAGAGAGGGATATAATTATGAAAAATGTTCTCGGAATAATGGATTTATATGAAGATGATAAACAAATAAGAACACTTACAACAAAAAGACCTGTTGCAACATTACCTTTTGCAGGTCGTTATCGTTTATTAGACTTTGCTTTATCTAGCATGGTTAACTCTGGTATTACAAAAATTGGTATGATGATGCCAGCAAAATCTCGTTCTATCTTAGACCATCTTCGTTCTGGTAAAGACTGGGATTTAGCACGTCGTCATGATGGTTTATTCTATTTACCAGCTATAAAAATGGATAAAGATAGCCGTAATGGTAACTTACAGTCTTTCTATAGACATATGAGCTTTATCAGACAGTCTGAACAAGAATATGTATTAATCTGCAACAGCCGTTTTGTTTATAATATAGACTTTACTACAGCTCTTCGTTTCCATCAGAATACTGGTGCTGATATCACTATGGTTTACCATATTGAAAATAAAGAACGTCCAGACAATGCAACTATTTTACAGACTGGTGAAAATGGTCTTGTTACAGAAATTGCTAACCGTCCAGCTGTTTATGAAAATTCCAAAGTATTCATGGGTATTTATTTAATGTCCCGTAAAAAATTCATGGAAATCATATCTACAGCATATGAACGTGGTGGCTATGATTTCTTGATTGATGGTATTTTACGTCATCAGGATAATTTAAATATCTATGGCTTCCAACATGAAGGTTATGTATCTGAAATCTGCTCTACAATTTCCTATTTCAAAACTAATATGGACTTGTTAGAACCAGAAATTTGGGAAGAATTATTCATGGGTTATAACCCAATCTATACAAGAGTTCGTGATGAAGCTCCTGTACAGTACAAAAAACAAGCAAAAGTTAATAATTCTTTAGTTGCAAATGGTTGCGTAATTGAAGGTTCTGTAGAAAACAGTATCTTATTCCGTGGTGTTAAAATCGGAAAAGGCGTTCAAGTTAAAAATAGCGTAATCATGCAGAACTGTGAATTACAAGATGATGCTCTAGTAGAAAATGTAATTTGCGATAAAAATGTAGTAGTATCCGATGGTAAATGGTTAAAAGGTGCTGAAAATTATCCATTGATCATTGAAAAAAATACAGTTATTTGATTAACAAAAGATAAGATATTAAAATAATATAGGTTAAAAAATATAGTAATTATCTCTAAAGTTGACTTTATGAGATAATTACTGTATTTATAAATATATATAATATAAATTATATAATATAAAATATTAATATATAGGTTTTGGTTTTTTTAGAAATATAGAGTTTTTATTTCAGGGTAGTGCGATTAAGGTAAAAACTTATAGGGGGAAGTAATAGTGAGTGTAGGAATAATCAATAAGCAAATTGAAGAGAGAGCTTCATTACAGAAAAATTTCTTAAAAACAGCAAATATGTTATTTGGTAAAGATTGGAATGAATTAACTAAAGAAGAATTATATCAGACTTTAGTTAGAACAGTTCGTCAGTACATCAGTGAAAACTGGATTATGACTAATAAATACTATGAAGAAAATCAATGCAAAGAAGTATATTATTTTTCCATTGAATTCTTATTAGGTCGTCTATTAAATACAAACTTGATCAATCTTGATATGAAAGAAATCTGTAAAGAAGCCTTGAAAGACTTGAATATTGATATTACAGAACTCTTTAAACAGGAACCAGATGCAGGTTTAGGTAATGGTGGTCTTGGCCGTCTTGCTGCTTGCTTTATTGATTCTTTGGCTTCCTTAGGCCTTCCAGGTCATGGTTGTACTATCCGTTATCAATATGGTCTGTTTGAACAAAAAATAATAGATAATCAACAAGTTGAAATTCCTGATAATTGGCTTAAAAATGGTTTCGCTTGGGAATATCGCAAAGCTGACAAAGAAGTTGATGTTCATTTTGGCGGTAATGCTTATATGGCTCAACAAGAAGATGGTTCTTTAAAATTAGTTCATGAAGGATATAATACAGTTGCAGCTGTTCCTTATGATGTGCCAATCGTAGGTTACCACAACAATGTAGTAAATACTCTTCGTCTTTGGAATGCTGAAGTTCCTCAAGATTTTGCTTCTTTATCAGGTACTAGAGAACAGTTACAAGAAAGATTGCGTCAATCTTATCGTGTACAAGCAATCACTTCTTGCTTGTATCCAGAAGATAGCTCCTATGAAGGTAAAATGCTTCGTTTGACTCAAGAATATTTCTTTGTATCTGCAGGCGTTCAAAGTATTGTTCGTCATTATAAACGCCGTAAAGGTGATTTAAAAGATTTTGCGAAAAAAATTGCTATTCATATCAATGATACTCATCCAGCAATGGCAATTCCTGAACTTATGCGCGTACTCATTGACCAAGAAGGTATGGATTGGGATACTGCTTGGGATATCACTAAAAATACAGTAGCTTATACTAACCATACAATTATGCCAGAAGCATTAGAAACTTGGCCAATTGATATGTTTAAAAATCTCGTACCACGTATTTACATGATCGTAGAAGAAATCAATGCACGCTTCTTAGAAGATGTTCGTAAACAATATCCAAATGATGAAGACCGTGTACGCAGAGTATCTATCATTCAAGATGGCGTAGTTCATATGGCTCGTCTTTCTGTTGTAGGTAGCCACAGCGTAAATGGTGTTGCTAAAATTCATAGCGATATCTTAAAAGCACATACTATGCGTGACTTTGATGAAATTTACCCAGGTAAATTCAATAATAAAACTAATGGTATTACACATCGTCGTTGGCTCATTGCTGCAAATCCACAGCTTTCTAGCTTAATAGATGAAGCTATTTCTGATAAATGGCGTAAAGACCCATCTCGTCTTATCGATTTATTAGATTATAAAGATGATACAGCATTCCTTGATAAATTAGCAGAAGTTAAAAAAGAACATAAAATTTATTTAGCTGGTCATATCAAACGTCGTAGTGGATTTACTATTGACCCTAACTCTTTATATGACATTCAAGTTAAACGTATTCATTCTTACAAACGTCAAATTATGAATATTTTACATGTAATGCATATCTATAATTTGATTAAAGCAAATCCATCTATTAAATCTGAAATGTTACCTCGTACTTATATGTTTGCAGGTAAAGCAGCTCCTGGTTACCATATCGCTAAAGAAACAATTCGTTTAATCAACAATGTAGCTAATATTGTTAATAATGATAAAGATGTAAACGATTGTTTACATGTAGTATTCTTAGAAAACTATGGTGTTACTTTAGCAGAAAAATTATTCCCAGCAGCTGATGTTAGTGAACAGATTTCTCTTGCAGGTAAAGAAGCTTCCGGTACATCTAACATGAAATTCATGATGAACGGTGCTATCACACTTGGTACTTTAGATGGTGCTAACGTGGAAATCTGCGATGCAGTTGGAGAAGATAACTGCGTTATCTTTGGTTTAAAAGAACATGAAGTAATGGAATACTATAAAAATGGATTATATTCCGCATGGACTGAATATAATACAAATCCAGCAATTCACAATGTAATTGATGAATTATTGACTGGTCCATTCGTAGGTAATGGTGATTTCCATGACTTACACAACTATTTATTCAATAGTAATGATGAATATTTTGTATTCAAAGACTTCAATTCTTATATTGATGCTCATGTAAAAATTAGAGGTAAATATCTCGACCGCTATGGTTGGTTAAAATCCAGCTTAATCAATATTGCACATTCTGGTATCTTCTCTAGTGATAGAACTATCAGCGAATATGCAAAAGATATCTGGAATGTAGAACCTATTAATTTATTAAAATAAATGACTCCAAAGGAGAACTAAAAATATGGAAGTATCCGCATTAAAAGATTTTGATTTGTATTTGTATCATCAAGGTACAAATTTCTATGCGTATCAAATGTTAGGAGCTCATTTTGTAGTAGAAGACGGAGTAGAAGGCGTACGCTTTGCTGTTTGGGCACCTCATGCTAAAGCCATAAGTGTAGTAGGAGATTTTAATAATTGGGATTACAATGAAAATCCAATGCAGAGAATTTCTGATGGTGAAATTTGGGTGACTTTTATTCCTAATTTACAGCAAGGTGAAATTTATAAATATTCTATAGAGCCATTCAATGGTGGAGAACGTTTCTTAAAAGCAGACCCTTATGCTTTTTATGCTGAAAAGAAACCAAAAACAGCTTCTCGCGTTTATGATTTACGCGGTTATGAATGGCATGATGAAAAATGGCAGAAAAAACAGCAACAAGAAGCTTCTTATGATAAACCTATGCTCATCTATGAAGTGCATTTAGGCTCTTGGCGTCGTGATGCTGAAGGTAATTATTTAACTTATAGAGAAGCAGCAAAACAGCTCATCTCTTATGTTAAAGAAATGAATTATACTCATATTGAGTTTATGCCACTTTGTGAACATCCATTTGATGGTTCTTGGGGTTACCAAGCAACTGGTTATTATGCAGTAACTAGTCGTTATGGTGAACCAAAAGATTTCATGTATTTAGTAGATTTAGCTCATCAAAATGGTATTGCTGTAATCATGGACTGGGTTCCAGGACATTTCTGTAACGATGCTCATGGTCTTCGCCGTTTTGATGGTGAAACTTTATATGAATCTGATAATGAAAAACGCCGTGAAAATTGGCAATGGGGTACAACTAACTTCGACTATGGTCGTCGTGAAGTGCATAGCTTCTTAATTTCTAATGCTCTATTTTGGTTAAATGAATATCATATTGATGGGCTTAGAATTGATGCCGTAGCTAATATGTTGTATCTAAACTACGGTCGTGAAGAAGGTCAGTGGGAACCTAATAAATATGGTGACACTGGTAACCTTGAAGCTATGGAATTGATTAAAAATCTAAATGAAGCGATTTTCAAATATCATCCTAATGCTTTAATGATGGCAGAAGAATCTACATCATGGCCTATGATTTCTCGTCCAACTTATATGGGCGGTATGGGCTTTAACTATAAATGGAATATGGGCTGGATGAATGATATGCTCAAATATATGAGCCTTGATCCTATTTATCGTAAATGGAATCATGATAAAATTACATTCTCCTTGATGTATGCTTTCTCTGAAAACTTTGTATTGCCATTATCTCATGATGAAGTAGTTCATGGTAAATGTTCTTTAATTGAAAAAATGCCAGGCGATTATTGGCGTAAATTCGCTGGTCTTCGTTCCTTCTTTGGTTATTGGATGACTCACCCTGGTAAAAAATTATTATTCATGGGTGGCGAATTTGGTCAATTTATCGAATGGAAATATGATGATAGTCTTGATTGGCATTTAGCTGAATTGTATCCAATGCATACAAAAATGCAGAGATTCTCTAAAGAATTGAATAAATTCTATTGTGAACATAAAGCTTTATGGCAAGTAGACTTTGATTGGCGTGGTTTCCGCTGGATTGATTGTAACGATAATGAAAATAGCGTTATTTCCTTTATTCGTTATGCTGAAGACCAAGATGATTTCATCATTGTAGTATGTAACTTCACTCCAGAAGTGCGTCGTGGTTACCGTATTGGTGTACCTGAAAAAGGTATTTATCAAGAAGTATTTAATACAGATAAAGAAGAATATGGTGGTTCTAATGTATTAAATGAAGGTGACTTTAAATCAGAAGATGTATTCTGGCATAATTTAAATCAATCTATTCAAATTACTTTACCACCACTTGGTACAGTATATTTCAGATTGAAATTGCGTCCTGTTGAAGCTAAAAAACAGACAGTAATTGAAGCTGAAAAACCAGAAAAGGTAAAACTTAATGGTAATAGATCAAAACAACGTCAAAAGGCTAAAGCTTATGCCTTGAAATAATTTAAGTTATAGCCCATATAATTTTTATTATATGGGCTATATATACAATCATAGAGGAAGGTCGTGTTATAGTGTTAAAAGTTTTATATGTAGCCTCAGAAGCTGTGCCTTTTGTAAAAACAGGCGGTCTTGCAGATGTAGCGGGTTCTTTACCTAAAGAATTAAAACAAAAAGGTGTAGATGTTCGTGTTGTTATACCAAAATACAGTGGTATAAAAGAAGAATATCGCAATAATATGGAACATATTTATGATGGTGAAATCAATGTTTCCTGGCGTAAAAAATATCTAGGTATTGATAGATACGATTATAAAGATGTACCATTTTATTTCATTGATAATCAGGAATATTTCTATCGTGAAGGATATTATGGTTATCCAGATGATGTAGAAAGATTTACTTTCTTCTGCAGAGCTGTTCTTGAAATGCTTCCTCATATTGATTTCTGGCCAGATGTTATTCATATGAATGATTGGCAAACTGGTTTAATTAGCGTTTATTTAAAACTCGAACATAATGAAGATGTACGCTATAACAAGATTAAAACAGTATATACTATTCACAATTTGAAATATCAAGGTCGTTTCTGGAAAGGATATTTACCAGATGTATTAGGTCTTGATTGGAAATACTTCAACAATGGTGATTTGGAATACTTTGATGATATCAACTTCATGAAAGGTGCTATCGTATATTCTGATAAAGTTACTACTGTAAGTCGCAGTTATGCTAAAGAAATTCAAGATCCTTATTATGGTGAAGGTCTTGAAGGTATGCTTCAAAAACGTGATGCAGATTTATCTGGTATTATCAATGGTCTGGATTATGAAGATTATAATCCAGAAACTGATAAGTACATCTTTAAAAACTTTGATGTACATAATGCAATTGCTATCAAAGGTGATAATAAAGAACAACTTCAGAAAAAATTGGGCTTACCAGTAAATCGCAAAATTCCAATGATTGGTATGGTAACTCGTTTAGTTGAAGCTAAAGGTCTTGATTTAGTTACACGTATCTTAGACGAATTACTTGAATATGAAAATGTACAATTTGTAATCTTAGGTACAGGCGATAGACAATATGAAGACTGGTTCAAAGGTCTTGTATGGCGCTATCCGAAAAAAGTATCTGCTAATATCTTCTTTAATAATGAATTAGCACATCAAATTTATGCTGCAAGTGATTTATTCTTGATGCCATCTCAATATGAACCATGCGGTATTGGTCAGCTTATCGCTCTCCGTTATGGTACTGTGCCAATTGTACGTGCTACAGGTGGCTTAAAAGATACTGTTGAAGCATATAACAATTACACTCAAACTGGTAATGGCTTTAGCTTTAATAACTACAATGCACATGAATTATTATTCTCCATCAAACGTGCAATAGATGGTATTGCTGATGATAGAAAACATATTCATCTTGTAGAAAATGCTATGACTGCTGATTACAGCTGGGAAGAATCAGCTAAACAATATAAAGAATTGTATAATAGCTTAAAGGCTTAATAATTAGTTTAAAATAAAAATTTTATCGCTTAATACGACTTTTATAAAATTTTGCTTACTCAACAAAATAAGGTCTGTATTAAGCGATAATTATTTTATAGATGATTGAAGTTTTAATTAAAGTTTTAATCAGGGGAGGGATAATATAAATGATTTTTCATGATTCGCAAAATCTATATTATCGCAGTCCTATAGGGGCAGTGCCGACACAATCTTTTGTGAGATTGGCAATTGATGTTGATTTAAAAGATAAAGTTTCTTTGGTGCGTTTACATACATGGCAAGAAACTTGTGGTTCAATATATTATAATTTAAAAAAATCTTCATGGGATGAAAAACATTATTTTATTGATTTAGATATGCCTGAAGATGGTTGTCTTGTTTGGTATTATTTTATAATTGAATTAGCTGATGGTAAATTATTATATTATGGCAATAATAAGGCGCAAATGGGTGGTATTGGTCAAGAAGCATTAGAGGTGCCACCATCTTATCAGATTACAGTATTTAAAAAAGATGTAAAAACGCCAGATTGGTTTAAAAAAGCCGTTATGTATCAGATTTTTCCTGATAGATTTTATCGTAGTGGCAATAATATCCCACAGAAAAAACATGCGGTGCTTCATTGTGATTGGAATGAACCACCAATGTATTATTTAGACCCAGATACTAAAAATGTAATCACTTATGATTATTTTGGCGGAAATATCCAAGGTATAAAAGAGAAATTATCTTATTTAAAAGATTTGGGAATATCTGTGATTTATTTTAATCCTATTTTTAAATCACGTGCTAATCATCATTATGATACGGCAGATTATCATCAAGTAGACCCAATGTTTGGCACTAATGAAGAATTTGCACAGCTTTGTAGTCAAGCTAAAGAGATGGGAATTCGTATTATCTTAGATGGTGTATTTAGTCATACTGGCAGTGATAGTATATACTTCAATCGCTTTGGCAATTTTGATAGTGTAGGTGCATATCAATCTAAAGAGTCCCCATATTATGAATGGTATGATTTCAAGGAATATCCTTGTAAATATGATTGTTGGTGGGGCTTTACAAGTATGCCAAACACAAAGGAAACAACACCATCATATATGGATTTCATCATTCGCAGTGAAGATAGTGTAATGAATTTTTGGATGGATAAAGGCATAAGTGGTTGGCGTTTAGATGTAATTGATGAATTGCCACAGAAATTTACACGTTGTTTTTATCAAAAATTGAAGAAATTAGATAAAGATGCAGTTATCATCGGTGAAGTATGGGAAGATGCTTCAAATAAAATAGCGTATAATGTTCATCGTGAATATCTTTGTGGCTATGAAATGGATAGTGCGATGAATTATCCATTGCGCAGAATTATTTTAGATTTTATTTTGAAAAATAAATCAGCTCAAGAAACAGAAGTAAGTATTTTAAATCAGCATGAAAATTATCCTGAAGAAAATCTCTATGCTATGATGAACTTAGTAGGTAGTCATGATGTAGAACGTATTTTGACTATATTAGGCGAAGCTCCAAGTGTAGAAAATGTGCCAGCTAGCGTACAGGCAAAATTCAAATTAGATGATGCTCATTTGCGTTTAGCTATTGCTCGTTTGAAATTAGCTGTTGTTTGGCAGATGACATTGCCGGGGGTACCATCAATTTATTATGGCGATGAAATCGGTATGCAGGGATATCGCGACCCACATAATAGAGCAAGCTATAAATGGGATGAAGCTGATAATAATTTACGTCATTTCTTTACGCGTATGATAGCACTGCGCAATCATCGACAAGTATTGCAAACTGGCTGGTATATACCAGTATATGCTCAAGATGATGTCTTAGCTTATATGAGAACTACAAAATTAGGCAAAGATAGATTTGGACAAAAAATAGATGATGATTGCATTTTAGTGGTGTTAAATCGTCATCAAGAAAAAACTATGATGATAGAAATAGATGTTCATGGTTTTTGTCAGCGTAAATTACATGAAATAACTAATATGTATCCTGATGTGGAAATCATAGATAATAAGGCTAAGATAGAAATTGAACCGCTTACAGCTCTAGTATTTGAACAGGAAAAAGAAAATATAGAATATGCTAGAAAAGCTGGTATTATCATGCATCCAACATCACTTCCATCTGATTATGGTATTGGTGATTTAGGAAAAGAAGCTTATAATTTTGTGGATTGGTTAGTAAAAGCTAAACAAAAGATTTGGCAAGTTCTGCCATTAAATCCAGTGGGATATGGAGCATCTCCATATCAATCTCCATCTGCTTTTGCTGGCAATACTATGCTTATTTCACCTGAAAAATTGGTGGAAATTAATTTATTGGAAGCTAAAGATATTATTTTAGATTATAAAGCTGATGTTGATAAAGTAGATTTTGTAAAAGTAGAAGCTTATAAAGAAAAAATCTTAACAAAAGCTTTTGCCAATTTTGTAGCAGATGCAGATTATACAGCTTTTTGTCAGCAACAAAGTTATTGGCTTGAAGATTATGCATTATTCATGGCATTAAAGAAATATTATAAAAACTTACCATGGTATGAATGGAATTTAGACATAAAATTGCGTAAACCTCAAGCTTTAGAGTCTTGCAGAATTTCTTTGGCACAAGATATTGCTTATGCTAAGTTTAAACAATATATTTTCTTTAAACAGTGGCAGGATTTACATGATTATGCAAACGAAAAAGGCATACAAATAGTCGGTGATGTTCCAATTTTTCCATCACATGATAGTGCTGATGTATGGGTACATCAAGATTTATTTAATTTGAATGCTGATGGCACCTTAAAGACAGCAGCAGGAGTACCACCAGATTATTTCAGTGAAGATGGTCAACTTTGGGGTAATCCACATTATCTCTGGAAGGTAATGCAAAGAGATGACTATAGTTGGTGGCGTAAACGCATAGCTACATTGTTGAATTTAGTAGATATAATTCGCATTGACCATTTCCGTGGTTTTGAAGCTTATTGGGAAGTATCTGGTATGGCTACAAATGCTCGTGTTGGTAAATGGGTTAAAGGTCCAGGAAAAGACTTATTTGATAAAATCAAAGAATATCTAGGTGATGTGCCAATTATCGCTGAAGATTTAGGTGTAATCACTCCAGAAGTCGAAGCTTTGAAAAATAGTTGTAATTTCCCAGGCATGAAAGTTTTGCAATTTGAATTATATGCAAATAAATATCATAAATTAAACTTTATCAGTCCGAAAAATAGCATTGTCTATACAGGCACTCATGATAATAATACAACTTTAGGCTGGCTTAAAGAGGATATATCTCCACAGGATAAAGCAGTTTTAGCAGATTTATTAGAAGTTAAAGTTGATGATAATGAGGCTTTATTAGATGAATTGGTAAAATTAGCATATGCTAGTGCTTCTAAGATGGCGATATTGCCAATGCAAGATGTTTTGAAGTTGGATAGTAATGCTAGAATGAATTTACCTGGTACAGTAGGCACTAACTGGGGCTGGCGTATGCAAAAAGATGCATTGACAGACGAAAAAGCAATGCATTTGTGTTCCTTAGTAGAAAAATATATTAGATAAATAAAAAGGACTCTACAATAAATGTAGAGTCCTTTTAGATTTTAGCGAAAAGTAATTCGGCAAAGAGGATATTATCATGGTATAATAATTTAAGTGTATTTAGTTAAATTTATTTTAAGATAGGTGAATATTTTAATGAAAATAGAGAAAAAAATATTGTGGGCGATATCATTAAGTGCATTATCTTTATGTACATATAATCAGCCAGTATTAGCTTCAGATACTGATGTTGAAATCTTAAATTATGTTGAAGACCAACGTCGTGAAGCTAGAGATAAAGAAAAAAATAAAGCTATTAATGAATTTAAAGCAGAATTAGATGCTCAATATGAAAAAGAAGGCATTGTTATACAAAATCCTCAAGAAGCACCAATTATTTTTGAGGGCAATGATATTATGTATGATTCAGTAACAGGTGAAGTATATGGTAAGGGCAATGTAAAAATCACGCAGAATTATTCACGCATGACTACTGAAGATGCAAATGGTAATTTAAATACAGGTGATGTGGATATACCTGTTCATGCTCATGTTATGCAGGTAGCTAATCCAACACTTGATATCAACAGTGAGAAAACAAAATATAATTATAATGAAAAAACTGGTGTAATGAATAATGTAAAAGGTCGTGTAGATAATAGATATATTTCAGGAGAACAAGTAGAATTTTATCCTGATTACTATATAATTTACAATGGCACTATGACACGTTGTCCTGCAAAAAAACCAGATTACTGTTTGACTGCTGATAAAATTGAAATTTATCCCGATGATCATATGGTAGCATATAATGCGAAATTTTTGATTAAAGGACAAGTTATTTATCAAACAGACGAATATAGTACTAAAATAGGTGCTAATAGTGATGGTAATAATGCATTAATTCCATTTAGAATACGTTATAATGATGATGATGGTGTATCTATCAGTTATAAATTAGATGCACCATTGATGGATAATGTAAAAGCTTATGCTGATTTAAAATACACTACAAAACATGATATGAGAAATATTTATGGTGTAGCTTGGAATAATGCAGGTAATACTTTTAAGGTAGAAAGTGGTAAATATGAAGATGATGATGATAATTGGTTAGAAAAAAGAGTTTCATATATTTATAATTATGGTAGACGTATAGGAAATACACCATTTAGTTTTAATTTGTATAATGAATATGGTTTATGGGAACAATATGGAATAGAAAGTTGGCATCGTGAACATAATTTATCATTATATCATGACCCTATAAATTTAGATACAGAAGGTAAATTTAGGTTATATCCAAGTATTGGTTATAAATTAGTTTATGAAAATTATGATGATAGTAATTATAATAATTTTTACTATGACATGACTTTAATTGGTGAATTAAATGATAGATTAGTTGCTTATACTGGATATCATTATTCAAGGACAAATGTAGATAATAGTTTATTTGATTATAATACGGCGGATTATTCTAAAAAGGTATCGGCTGGTTTAAGTTATTCAATTGATGATAAAAATCGCTTTGTTGTAGCTACAGGATTTGATGCTTCTGATGATTTATATTTAAGAGATTTAGATTATTATTGGTATCATGATTGGCATTGTGTAGAAACTGAATTAAAATATGAACAGAAAAAAGATAAATGGAGTTTACATTTTAATTTCTTGAATTTCTAATATATAGAGAAAAAAGGTGAATTTATGAAGCCGGAATTGATTGATTTTGTAGAAAAATTTAAGGGAAAACGCATTTTAATTATTGGTGATATGATTGCTGATATATATTTAAAAGGTGATATTTCTCGTATTTCTCGTGAAGCGCCAGTTTTAGTATTGATAGAGTCAGAAGAAAAAACAGTGGCTGGCGGTGCTGCTAATGTAGTTAATAATGTAGCTACATTGGGCGGAAAAGCTTTTGCTGTAGGCATTTTAGGCGAAGATAAAGGTGCTTTAAATTTAAAGCAAATATTAGAAGAGAATAATGTAAATACTGAAGGTATGTTTTGTGATCAAAATCGCAAAACTATTACTAAGACACGTGTTATTGCAGGTGGCAGAGCTACAGTAAGTCAACAGGTAGTACGTATTGATAGAGAATGTAATGAAGTTATCAGTGAAATATATGAAAAAGAATTGATGAATTACATTAAAATGGTTATGCCACAGATGCAAGGTGTAGTAATGAGCGATTATGGCAGTGGAACAATTACACCTAAAATTCGTGATTTAATTTTATCTTTAAGTAAAGAATATGATATACCATCAATAATAGATTCTCGATATGCTATTTTCAATTTTGTAGGTACTGATTATGTAAAACAAAATGATGCAGAATTAGCCAGTGCTGTAGGTTATAAAATAGATAATGAGGAAACTTTATATAAAGCGGCACAGGAATTTTTAGTAAAAATGCAAGCAAAGGGAATTTTAGTTACGCGTGGTGAAAAAGGTATGACTTTATTTGAAGCAAATGGAGATGTGCATAATATCCCAGTATCTGATAAATCAGAAGTATTTGATGTATCAGGAGCAGGCGATACATGTGTTGCTACCTTTATCACAGCATTAGCTACAGGTGCGATGCCAAGTCAAGCGGCAGAACTTTCTAATTTTGCTTCTGGTATTGCTGTACGTAAAATGGGAACAGCTACAGTTTCTGATGAGGAATTAATTGCTGTATTGAAAAGATAATAATTACAGATAGGATTTTAGTGATGATTATAGATATACAAGATATTGAAAAGTTTTGTGAAATCTTGCGTAAGGGTAATAGAACTATAGCACTTACTAATGGCACTTTTGATTTAATACATGCAGGTCATGTTCGTTATTTAAATGAAGCTAGTAAATTAGCAGATTATTTAATTTTAGGGTTAAATAGTGATCAGTCTGTAAAGCAGTATAAATCAGATAAACGACCAATTGTTCCGCAAAAAGAGCGAGCAGAGGTTATAGATAGTTTAAAAGCTGTAGATTATGTAGTTATTTTTGATGAAACAACAGCTGATAAATTAATCAGTAAAGTAAAACCAGATATCTATGTAAAAGGTGGAGATTATACAGAAGAATCTCTTCCAGAAACAGCAACAGTAAAAAAATATGGTGGTAAGATAAAATTTATAAAAGTAGTAGAGGGTTGTTCTACTACAAATATCATACAGAGAATTTTAGAGATATATTGATAAATAAAAAACTACATCTTTAAGGTATATATTTTAGAGATGTAGTTTTTATTTAGATAAAATAGTAAATAAGTATTTACTATTTTGTAAAATATTGGTAAAATCAAAGAATGGAAAATATATAATATTTGATAAGAATTTGATGAGGTTTTTATGAATATTTTAATTGTAAAATTAAGTGCAATAGGAGATGTAATTCATGCATTACCTGTAGCATATGTTTTGAAAAAACGATATCCTAATGCGCATATTACATGGGTTGTGGAACCTACAGCATATGAATTGGTGAAACACAATCCATATGTAGATGAAATAATTATTTTTCATAAAAAAGCATTTAAATCATGGAATGGTTTTAAAGAAAATTATCGACCTTTTGCTAAGTTATTGCAAAAAAGAAAATATGATATATCTATAGATTTGCAAGGATTATTTAAGTCAGCAGCTATAGTATTTACTGCTAAGGCAAAGAAAAAAATAGGTTATGTAGATATGCGTGAAGGTAGCAATTTAATCAGTAAACGCATAGTAGGCAATAATAAAAATGGTCATATTGTAGATAGATATTTAGATACTGTTAAATGTTTAGATTGTGATACAGAAAATATAATATTTCCTTTAGTTAATACACAAGAGGAAATTGATTTTGTAAATAATTTATTGATTAAAGAGAATATATTAAATCAAAAATTTATAATTTTTGCAGTGGGTACTAATTGGATAAATAAATGTTGGTCTGTAGAAAATTTTGCTAAATTAAGTGATATATTAGCAGGATATAACTTAAAAGTAGTTTTAATTGGTTTTGGAAAAGACGATGAACAAAAATCACAAGCTATTATTAAATTAGCTGGAGAAAATAATATTATAAATTTTGTGGGAAAAACAAGCTTGATGCAAACGGCTAGACTTATTAAATTATCAAAGGCTGTTGTGGGTGGAGATACTGGAAATCTTCATTTAGCAGCAGCTTTAAATATTCCTGCAATTATGCTTATGGGGCCAACTGATCCTAATAGAAATGGTCCATATAGACAAAGTGAAAATGTGATTTTAGCAGGTCATGAATGTGATGGTTGTTGGAAGCGTACTTGTGCTAAGAATATAGATTGCTTAGCAAGTATAAAACCAAATCAAGTCATAGAAAAATTAAGACAAAGCGAGTTGTTAAAAGATGAGTGAAAATTATCAAATTGACTTTGTTGTTACTTGGGTTGATGGCAATGACCCAGTATGGCAAGCAGAAAAAGCAAAGTATAGTCCTAGTAAAAATGCAGATAATCGCAATGTGCGTTTTCGTGATTGGGATAATATGCAATATTGGTTTAGGGCTGTAGAAAAATTTGCACCATGGGTTAACAAAATACATTTTGTAACCTATGGTCATTTGCCCAAATGGTTAAATACAGATAATCCAAAGTTAAATATTGTTAAACATAGTGATTTTATACCACAAAAATATTTACCTACATTTAGTTCACATTCTATTGAATTGAATTTACATAGGATAGAGGGTTTAGCTGAAAGATTTGTTTATTTTAATGATGATATGTTTTTAATAAGACCTGTAAAAAGAGAATTATTTTTTGCAGGTAAAGATTGCCTACCAACAGATTTTGCCATTGCTAGTACTTTGAGTGTTGCTGATAAAAAAGATACAGTACAATATGTTAAGTTTAATAATATAGTAATATTAAATACTCATTTTGATAAAAAAGAACAAATGAAAAAGTATTTTAGTAAATGGATAAATTTAGAGTATGGTTGGAATAGTTTAAGAAATTTAATATTAAGTGGAGAACATCATTTTAAATGTTTTGCAAATAATCATTTGGCTTTTTCATATTTAAAAACAACTTTTATAGATTTATGGGACAAGGAATTTGATGAGTTAGATGAAACTTGTAAGCATAAATTTAGAAATAAAACAGATGAAAATCAGTGGCTTATGCGTTATTGGCAATTAGCAAAAGGTGATTTTGAACCTATAGGAAGACATGTAAAAGGTAAGGTTTATGAAATTTATAATGGCGTAGAGCAAAATCAAGATTTATTTAAGAGTATAGAAAATCAATTGATGCCAATGATATGTATAAATGATAATGAGAATGTAGATTTTGAACCTATGAAGGAGAGAATAAAACAAGCATTTGATAAAATTTTACCTGAAAAATCTAGTTTTGAAAAATAAATAACATTAATAAGAAATCATATTATATAATATGATTTCTTATTAATGTTATTTATTAAAAATGTACAAAACCCCAATTTTATTATAGTGTTCAAAAATGAAAATAAAATGAAACATAGAAGGTAGATTATTATGATAGAAAAAGATTATCCAATTGACTTTGTAATTACTTAGATTGATAGTAATGATCCAGTATGATAAGTAGAAAAAGAAAAGTATAATCGCAATGTATGTTTTCGTGATTGGGATAATATGTAAGGTTTAGATCTGTAGAAAAATTTGTGCTATAGATGAATAAAATATTATTATTTTAATTATAGTATATTTTATAAAAATAAATTTAAATTTTTGTAAAGGATGGTATTAATGGTTTGTGTAGATAAGCATATGCATAAGACGTATTATATTTTAATTGGTTTGATGGTTTTATTATTACCTCAAGCATTTATTTTACCAATAGAATGTAGTTATGAAAATCATTTGTTAGAAAATCTAGAAGTATTTGTATTAGGTATTGGTTTTATAAATATGTTATATAAAACTGCAAATTTAAATAAAGATAAAATTAATAAGTTTTATTTAGCATGTGGTATTTTTTATATTGTTATGATTGCTAGAGAATTAAGTTATGGTAGAGTATTTTATCCTATCGGTATTGATAAAAATGGTGAACAAATTTTTATGAATATCCATCAAATATGGTATGGCCCAATAGTATATCCTATAATTGCAGTACTAGTTTTAATAGCATTATTTTTAATGATACAAACTTATAAATACATAAAAAAAGAACAGATTATTTGTAGTATACCTAGATATAGCATTCGTTTATTTATAATTATGATGATCTTGAGTCAGATAGTATTTGAGAAAAATTTAATTAAGTTTTTAGCAGATTATGGTCAATTATTAGAAGAATGCACAGAGATATTAGCATATTGTTCTTTAGTATGCTTTACTTATGATATATCATTTAAAAAGAAATAAAGAAGGAATATAGATGTTAAATTTTGAAATTAGATATACAAAAGCTTTAGTTATTTTGTGTATTTTAGCTGTTATTTTTATTGGGTTATCATTTGTTTTACCTATAGAATATAGTTATGAAAATCATTTTTTAGAGAATTTAGAAGTTGTAATTTTATTTTTAGGTATTGTAATCTGTATAGAGAAAATACGAGATTTTATTTTATATGATAGTATAAAATTTTATGTAGCTTCGATAATAATTTATATATTGATGATTGGCAGAGAATTGAGTTGGGGTCGTGTATTTTATCCTATTGGTATGGATAAAAATGGTGAACAGATTTTTGTAAAAGTACATGAATTATGGTATGGTTCAGTAGTTTATCCAATAGTAGGGATTTTAATATTAATAGCCTTGATTTTATTGGTAGTATATTTTTATCAAAGCAGAAGACAAGGAATTTGTTGGTACATTCCATTAGGTGAATTTTTGTTTTTTATAGTAACAAGCATATTGAGTCAATGTGTATTTGATAGAGGTTTAGTACAATTTGGTAATTATAATCAATTATTGGAAGAAAGCTGTGAAATCATAGCATATATAGCTCTTGTTTGCTGTACATATGATATTTCCTTTAAAAGAAGATATATTCATATAAGATATTTTAGTATAAGATAATAAAAAGAGCCTCAGGAATTTATTGAACTGCACCCCAAAAGTTGGACAAAAAACAACTTTTGGAGGTGCAGTTTTTTT